>ERZ773241.3467-NODE-3467-length-10798-cov-2.597040_pt1 | contig 10798 bp, 8 predicted proteins | sample MGYA00580989_ERZ773241 | MGnify/ENA primary metagenome ERZ773241 (study PRJEB29015, sample SAMEA2737804) | human gut metagenome | biome: human gut; feature: human-associated habitat; material: faeces | place: China | collected 2012 ...
GGTTGCGACCCTGCACCCAGAGTTTTATGACTTTTTGCAAATCGCCGCCGCGTGGCTTTAACCCCACGTAGCGGCGACGTTTTATTTTTGATTGTTTAGCAGACGATATTCAGCAGGCGACCCGGCACGAAGATGATCTTCTTCACCTGCGCGTCGCCGACGAGCTTCTTGACCGTCTCGTTCTCCAGCAGCTTCTCGCCGTCGTCCTTGCCCAGCGAGGCGGGCACCATGATGCGGCCGCGCACCTTGCCCTTGATCTGCACGGCGATTTCCACCTCGTCCGCGACGAGCTTGTTTTCGTCGTAGGTCGGCCAGCTCTGCGTATAGATCGGCTCGCCGAAGCCGCAGATCTCCCACATTTCCTCCGTCATGTGCGGGGAAACCGGGTTCAGGCACAGCAGCAGGGCGCGCAGTTCGCCGCGCGTCACGCTGCCGCGGGTGTAGATTTCGTTGACGTAGGACATCATCGCCGCGATGGCGGTGTTGTACTTCATGCGCTCGTAATCCTCGGAGACCTTCTTAATCATCGCGTTGACCGGGGCCTCCATCTCGTGGCGCACGCCCTCCTCGTCCGTCAGGATATCCTGCAGGCGCCAGACGCGCTCGATGAAGCGGCGGCAGCCGCGCGCGCCCTCGGTCGACCACGGAATCGCCTGATCGAACGCGCCCATGAACATCTCGTACATGCGGAACGCATCCGCGCCGATTTCGGCGATGGTGTCATCCGGGTTGATGACGTTGCCGCGGGATTTGCTCATCTTCTCGCCGTTCGCGCCGAGGATCATGCCGTGGCTGGTGCGCTTTTTATAGGCCTCCGCGTTCGGAATCGCGCCGATGTCGTAGAGGAACAGGTTCCAGAAGCGGGAATACAGCAGGTGCAGCGTGGTGTGCTCCATGCCGCCGTTGTACCAATCCACCGGCATCCAGTATTTCAGCTCGTCCCAGCGCCCGAGCGCCGTGTCGCAATGCGGGTCGGCATAGCGCAGGAAATACCACGAGGAACCCGCCCACTGGGGCATGGTATCCGTCTCGCGCTTGGCCGGCGCGCCGCAGCACGGGCAGGTGGTGTTCACCCAGCTCTCCATCTTGGAAAGCGGGCTCTCGCCGGAATCGGTCGGCTCATAGTTATCCACCTCCGGCAGCAGCACCGGAAGCTGATCTTCCGGCACCGGCACCCAGCCGCACTTCTCGCACTTGACCAGCGGAATCGGCTCGCCCCAGTAGCGCTGGCGGGAGAAGACCCAGTCGCGCAGCTTGTAATTCACCTTGCGCTCGCCGACCTTGTGTTCCACCAGCCAGTCGATGATGGTCTTTTTCGCCTGCGCGACGCTCAGCCCGTTGAGGAAGCCGCTGTTGCAAAGCACGCCCTCCTCCACGTCGGTATAGGCCGCCTTCTGCACGTCCTCGCCGCCCGAAACGACCTCGACGATCGGCAGGCCGAACTTCTTGGCGAAATCCCAGTCGCGCGTATCGTGCGCCGGAACGGCCATGATCGCGCCCGTGCCGTAGGTCGCCAGCACATAGTCGGAGATGAACACCGGGATCTCGCGGCCGTCAACCGGATCGACGGCCTTGATGCCCTTGAGCTCCACGCCGGTCTTCTCCTTGCTCAGCTCGGTGCGCTCAAAATCGCTCTTGCGCGCGGCGGCCTCGCGATAGGCCACGACATCGTCCCAGTTGGCGATGCGCGCCTTGAGCTTATCGACGGCGGCATGCTCCGGCGCGATGACCATATAGGTCGCGCCGAAGAGCGTATCCGGGCGCGTGGTATACACGCGGAGCTTCTCGTCGGTATCCTTGATGGCGAAATCGACCTCCGCGCCCTCGCTGCGGCCGATCCAGTTGCGCTGCTGTACCTTCACCTTGTCGATGAAATCCACATCGTCGAGGCCGTCGAGCAGCTTCTGCGCGTAAGCGGTGATCTTGAGCATCCACTGGCTCTTGACGCGGCGGATGACCTCCGCGCCGCAGCGCTCGCACTTGCCCGCCACAACCTCTTCGTTGGCCAGGCCGCACTTGCAGCTCGGGCACCAGTTGACCGGCATTTCGGTCTTATAGGCCAGCCCCTTCTTATAGAGCTGCAGGAAGATCCACTGCGTCCACTTGAAATACTTCGGATCCGTCGTGTTGATCTCGCGGTCCCAGTCGAAGCTGTAGCCGAGCGCCTGCAGCTGGCCGCGGAACGTGGCGATGTTGTTCTTCGTCACGACGGCAGGATGGATGTGGTTCTTGATGGCATAGTTCTCCGTCGGCAGGCCGAAGGCATCGTAGCCCATGGGGAACAGCACGTTCTCGCCTTGCATGCGGTGCTTGCGCGCGATGACGTCCATGGCCGTATAGGGGCGGGCATGGCCGACGTGCAGACCGGCACCGGACGGGTACGGGAATTCGGCCAGCGCATAGAATTTCTTCGCGTCGCTGCCGGTCCTGGCGGCATAGAGCTGCTTTTCATCCCAGATCTTATGCCATTTGGCCTCGATGGCGGTAAAATCGTACTTCATGTTTCTCCCTCTTTATTCTGCAAAATCAATGGGAACCGGCGTTGCGTCGTTCCACAGGCGTTCGAGATCATAGAAGGCGCGCGTCTCCTCCGTGAAGACATGCACGACGAGGCAGCCGAAGTCCAGCAGGACCCACGTTCCGCCGCGGTGGCCCTCCCGGTGCAGCAGCGGCTCGCCCAGCTCATCGGAAACGGCCGCCTCCACGCTGTCGCACAGCGTCTTGACATGCGTGTTGGACGTGCCGGTACAGATCAGAAAATAGTCGGCAATGGACGTGACGTCCGTAACCTGCAGCAGGCGGATCTTCAGGCCCTTGCGGTCGTCGAGTGCCTTTGCGGCGCGCAGCGCCAGCTCCTTGGGTGTATACATGGGGTGTTCCTCCTTATTCTGCCGTCTCCGGCGCAGCGGTTGGCGCTTCCGTGGGCGCCTCGGTCGGAGCCTCCGTCGGCGCTTCCGTCGGGCCCTCGGTCGGCCCCTCCGTCGGGTCCTGCGTTTCGTCGGTTGGGCCCTCCGTCGGCTCCGTGGGATCTCCCGTCGGTTCCGTCGCCGTATCCTGCGTGGGCTCTGTCGGCTCCTGGCGCGGCTGCGTGCTCTTTGTCGGCGTTGTCGCCGTGGTATCGCGGGTCACGGTTCCATCCCCGCGCTGAATATCCGTCTTCTGGCGGATGTTGATGTCATATTTTCCGTATTCCTCGGACGTGGGGTTGAAGTGCTCGTTCAGGATCTTCAGCACGCCGTCCGGGTCGAGCTGATAATAGTCGCCGCCCTTGATCTCCACGGCCTCGCCGGGCAGGGTCACGGTGTACATGGCGTTGAAATCGCACTGCATCAGCTCGGAGCCGAGATAGATCAGGTTGCCGACCGTCAGGTCGGTGCGGACATAGGTCGCAAATAGCTCGGCATAGTCCTTCACCTTTGCCAGCGTCGCGGACGAAGCCAGCTTCCGTGCCAACGCTCGCAGGAATTCCTGCTGCGTAGCCGCACGCTCGATGTCCATATCGGCAGCGCCGCTGCGATAGCGGCACAGCTGCAGCGCATGCGCGCCGTCAAGCAGCTGACGGCCCGCCTTCAGGTCGACGTGGATGTTTTCGTCGTCATCGTCATACTGCAGGTCGGTCGGGATATCGAATTCCACGCCGCCGACCATGTCGATCGTCTTTTCAAAGCCCTGCAGATCAACCAGCACATAACCGTCGACTGCAATGGCAAGCGTCTCGCGGATCTTATCGGTCAGCGCACGGATGCCGCGGTCACCCTGGCCCGCCGCGCTGTAGACGGAATTGATCTTCGGAATGACGTAATTGCCGGTGATATAAGTGTCGCGCGGGATGCTCATCAGGCTGACGGTGTGCTTCTTCGTATTGAGGTTCGCGATCAGAAGCGTATCCGTGCGGGTGCTGTCGCCGTCCGTGCCGATGAGCAGAATATTATAAATCCCCTCGTGGCCGGAGGCATCCGGCACGTCCATCTCGATGCTCTGGCCCGTCTGAGCGTCCGTTTCGACGCGGACGCTCGTACTGCCGCCGGACTTGTTATCCCCGCCGGACGGCATGATGGCCGTCGTGCGGCCGAGCAGCGCCAGACACATGGCGACGGAGCCGAGAAACAGCGCGATGGAGGCCAGCAGAAGGATCAGTCCGCGCGTTTTGCCGTTCATGCCGCTGCGCGGCGCTTCGGCATCCGTGCGAGGCAGATCACGCGTCAGGTCCTCGTCCCTGACTTCCTCCCGGCGGGGCCGCGGCCCCGCCGGGAGGAAGTCAGGGACGCACGGGGTGCGGGAACACTCTGCGCCTGCTGCGCAGGTCTTTGCTGCGGCTGCGCCGGAGCCTGATGCCGCTCCTGTGGCATGACCTGCGCCAGCGGCGGGCGCTTCAGATATTGCTGCAGAAGCGGGTTATCATCCTTTTCCGTCTCCGGACCGTGCTGTGCCGCCTCGCGGTTGGCATAATCACGCAGGAGCGGGATCTCCTCGTCATCCGCCTCGGGGCGCTGCACATCGGGCTGCACCGGCGCACTGCGGCGCTCGGCCTGCTTTCCGGCGGCATAGCGCCCGCCGGAAGCGCCGCGGCTGCTGTTGCCGAATAGTTTCCTCATTCCGACTTCGTCCTTTCGCTTTTCAAAAAATCTCTGGCCGCTCTGGAATTCACGTCAATGGGCTGACCGGTTTCCGTCAGCAGATCGAGCGACATCTCAAGGCCCAGAAGGACCGCCTCATCCAGATCATGCTCCGCCAGAGCGCGGAGCCGTTCCACACCGGGGAAATCCCGGTTCGGCTCCATGTAATCGGCAAGATATAAGATCTTCTGCAGCAGCGTCATGTCCGGCTTGCCGGTCGTGTGCCAGCAGATAGCCGACTGCACCGCCGCAGATTCCCCGAACACCGCCCCCGCGACCGCCGCGCCGCTCTTGGCGTGCAGCAGCTTGGGGTGACTGCGTTCGAATGTATCCAACATCATACCATATTTATCGCATAATTTCAACTGCTCCGGACCGGGAAGCGCCTTTGTCACATCGTGCAGCAGACCGGCACGCCGGGCCGGGCCGGGATCCTCCCCGAAGCGGGCGGCAAGCTCCGCCGCCGTATGGCTGCAGCCAAGTACATGCGGCACGCGCTTCGGGTCGTGCAGCGGCAGGGCGATGCGGGCCAGCGCATCGAGCGGCAGGGCGCGCAGGTCGCTGCGCGTGTGATAAAGCCCCTGCATGCAGACGGCGTCATAGACCGCAGGCTCGAGATAGTCCTCCCCGCAGCGGAAGGCCAGCATGGCGCGGGCGATGGTGGAGGAATAGGGCAGAAAGTCATTTTCCACCAGCACGACGTCCGCCCCGAAGCGGTCGCACAGCTGCTGCGCCGCTTCCCGAAGCGTTCTGCCGTCGTCCTTTCCGCGATGTGCGACTGCCAGCGAAGCGAGCTTTGCAATGCGCTCCGGCGCATGCCACTGCGCAAATGTCAGCAGCATGTCCGTCCCCATCAGAAACCAGAGGTGGTCGTTGGGATACTGCCGGTGCAGCTCCTCGAGTGTATCGGCCGTGTAGCTTGCGCCGCTGCGGTGCAGCTCCAGATCGCTGACCTCCGCAAACGGGAGGTCCTGCGCAGCCAGCCTTGTCAGCTCCAGACGCGTGTGGGCGTCCGGCGATCCGGCGGCCAGCGCCTTATGGGGCGGCAGCGCCGCCGGCATCAGAATGACGCGGTCCAGCCCAAGTCTGCGCTGGAACTCCGCTGCAGCCAGCAGATGGCCGCGATGCGGCGGGGTGAAGCTCCCGCCGAATATACCGATATTTGCCATGTGCGGCGCTCCCCTTTCCGATAATTTATGTTATTCCTCGCGTGCCTGCCGGCGGCGCTCCTGCGCCCCGCGCCGGACCGGGTTCGACTTGCGCTTTTTCAGCTCGCGCGCCTGCCGTGCGGCCTCCTGTGCCTTCTTCTCCGAGCGGCGGTAGATCACGAATTTCGAGCCGACGCACTGCACGCCGTCTGCACCGAGCGCTTCGCACAGCGCATCGCAGACCTCGCGTGCGGACAGGAGCGCCGCCTCGAGCACGCGGCCCTTGACGAGCTCACGAGCCTCAAGCTGCCGGGCGGCCTCGGACAGAACGTTCTCCGTCACGCCGCCCTTGCCCACCATCAGGGTGGTATCCAGATCATTTGCCTGTGCGCGCAGATCGGCGCGCTGTTTGCTGGTCAGCATAATTCCTTCTCCTTTTTCGTTCCAAACGCCTTCTCCACAAAGGCACGCAGCGCCCGGGCGCGGTGGGATACCTGATTTTTCTGCTCCGGGGCCAGTTCTGCGAACGTGCACCCGGCATCCTCCGCAAAGAACACCGGATCATAGCCGAAGCCGCCGTTTCCGTGGCGCTCGAACAGGATGTGCCCCGGACACTCGCCGCGCGCGACGATCTCCTTGCCGTCCGGCGTGACGAGGGTGATAACGCTGACGAATTTTGCCGTCCGCTTCCCCTCCGGAACGTTTTCGAGCTTTTTCAGCAGATAGTCGATGCGGTCGGAATCGCTGATGCAGTCCGGTCCGCCGTAGCGCGCGGAATAAACGCCCGGCTCCCCGTTCAGCGCGTCGACCATCAGGCCGGAGTCGTCCGCCACGGCGGGCAGACCGCAGGCCTGCATCACAGCCACAGCCTTGATGCGGGAATTCTCCTCAAACGTTGTGCCGGTCTCCTCCGGCTCGACATGCACACCCGCCTCACGCTGCGAGACGACGTCCAGCCCGTAGGCAGACAGGATCGCGCGCAGCTCGGCGATCTTGTGGGCGTTGTTGCTTGCCATAACGACCTTCATGTCGGGCACCTCCTCAGATCAGCGCGTCGACGAACGCGCGCGGCTCAAACGGCATCAGGTCGTCCATCTGTTCGCCGACACCGATGAGCTTCACAGGGATCTGCAGCGCGTCCGCCACGGCGATGACGATGCCGCCCTTGGCCGTGCCGTCGAGCTTTGTCAGGGCGATGGCCGTAACACCGGCGATCTCCTTGAACTGCTTGGCCTGCAGCAGGCCGTTCTGGCCCGTCGTGCCGTCGAGCACGAGCAGGACCTCTTTATCCGCATTCGGCAGCTCGCGGTCAATGATGCGGGAAATTTTGCCGAGCTCGTTCATCAGGTTGGCCTTGTTGTGCAGGCGTCCTGCCGTGTCGCACAGGATGACGTCGCTGCCTCGCGCCTTGGCGGCGGAAATGGCGTCGAACACCACGGCGGCGGGGTCCGCGCCCTCGTGCTGGCGGACGATGTCTACATTGGCGCGTCCGGCCCAAATTTCGAGCTGATCGGCAGCCGCGGCGCGGAACGTATCGGCCGCGCACAGCAGCACACGCTTGCCCTCGCCGGAGAGGCGATGGGCCAGCTTGCCGATGGTCGTCGTCTTGCCGACGCCGTTGACGCCGATGACAAGCACGACGGACGGGCGCGTGCCGAGCTTCAGGCTCGTGTCGCCGACGTTCAGCATGTCCACAAGGATATCCTTCAGGGCATCGTGAATTTCTTCCGCCGTGCGGAGCTTCCGCTCCTTCACGACGGTGCGGAGCTGCTCGACGGCCTTGCAGGACGTTTCCACGCCGATGTCGGCGAGGATCATGCTCTCCTCAAGCTCCTCGTAAAATTCTTCATTTGCGCCGCTGAACGAGGCGAAGATGCCGCCGAGCGTGTTGGCCATGGCGGCGCGCGTCTTTTTCAGTCCGTTTTTGATTTTTTCAAAAAATCCCATTTACTTGATCTCCTCCGAAATTCCGAGCTGATGCTCCATTTGATTCAGGTCCAGATGCAGGATACGGGAAATGCCCTGCTCCTGCATGGTCACACCATAGAGCACGTCGGCGGCCTCCATGGTACCGCGGCGGTGCGTGATGACGATAAACTGCGTTTTCCCGCTGAAGCCACGCAGGTAGCCCGCGAAGCGTTCGACATTCCGGTCGTCCAGCGCGGCATCGATCTCGTCGAGCATGCAGAACGGCGTCGGCCGCACCTTCAGAATGGCAAAATACAGCGCGATTGCGACAAAGGCCTTCTCTCCGCCGGACAGCAGCGTGATGGTCTTGAGCTGCTTGCCGGGCGGCTGCACGCGGATCTCAATGCCGCACGTCAGCGGCTGCGAGCGGTCCTCCAGCTCGAGCGAGGCCTTGCCGCCGCCGAACATCTCCGTGAATGTCTGGCCGAAATAGGTGTTGATCCGGCCGAATTCCGTGACGAAAATATCGGTCATCTGGCCGGTGATATCGCCGATGATGCCCTCGAGGTCGCGCTTGGACGTCAGCACGTCGTCGCGCTGGCCGCAGAGGTATTCATACCGCTCGTTCACGCGGGCAAATTCGTCGATGGCGCCGAGGTTCGGCGTGCCGAGGCCGGAGATCTTCTTACGGAGCTCCGCGGCGCGCTTCGTTCCGGCAGCCGTGCTCTCCAGCTCCGCCGCAGCGGCGGGCGCGCTGGAGCGCGTCAGCTCATAGGTATCCCACAGCCGGTCGAGAATTTGCTTTTCCTCCAGCTCGGCAGCATTTTTGCGCGACTCCAGACGGGCGCTCTCGCGCTCCATGTTCAGGATATCGCGGTTTTTCTCCTGTACTTCCTTTTCCGTAGCCGTTTTGCGCGCTTCGACCTTCGCACGCTCGGCAAGCGCGGCCTGCAGCTCTTCCTGCCTGGCCTGCGCCGCGGCGTCCTGCCCGGCCAGCTTGTCCTGCTCGGCCTGCAGCGTCTTTTCCAGCTCAGCGGCCTCCTGCGTATAGCGGTCGATGAGCTGCAGCTTCTGCTCGCGGTCGCCGCGCATGGCATGCTCCAGCCCGCGCAGCTGCTCGGCGGAGCTCTTCGCCGTGGCGCGCTCGGCCTCCAGCTTGGCCGCCTCCATGCGCAGCGCCGTCAGGCGCTCCGAAAGGCGGCTGCTCTGCTCCGAAGCAACGCTCTGGCCGTCCGAAACGACGGAAAGCTCCTGCTCAGCCTCCTCCAGTGCCTTCTGCAGGTCGGCAACGGCCTTCTGCAGCGCCGCGCGGCGGCCGCTGTCGGCGCCGATCCGCTTTTCGAGCAGCTCCTGCTCGCGCTGCGAGCCGGTGATCGCATCCGTCAGGGCCTGCACAAGAACGTGGTGCTGCTTTTCCTAGCCCTGCAGGTGCAGAGCGGCGTCTTCGGCCGTACGGAGGTCCGTCTCCGCGTTCGTCAGGTCATAATTTGCCTGCTCCAGCAGGCGCTGCGCCTCCTTCTGCTCTCCGCGGAGCTTGTCCAGCGCGGCGGCGGCCTCCTTCTGCTGGGCCTGCAGACGCTCGATCTCGTTGGCGCGCGACAGGATGCCCGCACTGCGGGAGACGGAGCCGCCCGTCATGGAGCCGCCTGCATTCAGGACCTGGCCGTCCAGCGTGACGATGCGGAAGCGGTGGCCGAATTTGTTGGCAATGGAAATGGCCGCGTCAAGGTCCTGCGCCACGACCGTGCGGCCGAGCAGATTCAGGATGATCTCGCGATAGCGCGGCTCACACGAGACAAGGTCGGAGGCTACGCCGCAGAAACCGGCGCAGCGCTCGATGCCGCTCTCGTTCAGCGGCCGTCCGTGGATGACAGACAGCGGCAGGAATGTGGCGCGGCCGTTGTCCGAGCGTTTCAGATATTGGATGGCAGCCTTGGCGCAGCCCTCGTCCTCCACGACGATATTCTGCATGGCGCTGCCGAGCGCGACCTCGATGGCAACGGTGTAGCTGTCCTGTGTGCGCAGCAGCATGGACACCGCGCCATGGATGCCGCGGAGCTTGCCGCGTCGGCTCTCCTGCATGACGGTGCGGACAGCGCGGGAATAGCCCTCCAGCTCACGCTCCATCTCCTGAAAGAGCTTCAGGCGGGAGCTGACCGTGTCGAGCCGGACACCGGCGTCCGTGGCCTGCTTCTGCAGGGCCTCGCTCCGCTCCGCTCGGGTGCGGCTGCGCAAACGGTAGCCGTTGATGCGGTTCTGCGCGGCCGTGATATCGGCCTGCGCTTTGGAGAGCTGCTTCTGTGCGGTCTCGAGCGCGCGCTGTGCCTCTGCACAGCGGCTCTGCGCCGCCTGCAGATCCTGTGCCAGCTGGGTCTGCCGCTCCGTGCTCTGGGCAAGACTCTCTTCCACGGCGGTCAGGTCCGCGCCGCGAGCGGAGAGCTCCTCGCGCTTCCGGCCCTGCAGATCGCGCAGGGTGAGATAGCGCTTTGTCATGCCGTCGGCGGAGTCCGCCAGTCTGCGGCCCTCCTCCTCGGCCAGCTTCTGCTTTTCGGCCAGCGCGGCGGTCTGCGTGTCGATCTCGCCCATGCGCTGCTCCAGTGCTTCGATCTGCGCGGAGATGCTGCCGCTGCGGCTGTCCTGATCCTCCAGCTCGTGCTGCACGCGCTTCAGGTTGCTCTGCGCGTTGCCGCGGTTCGTCTCCAGCACGGCGATCCGGCTGCGCTGCTCCTGCGAGGCGGCCTCCGCCTGCCGGATCGCATCACGGATCTGATCCGTCTGCAGGTCGCGGTTGTGGAGGTCGAACGTCAGGGATTCCGATGTGACATACAGCTTGTCCAGCGCGTCGTGCTCCTGCTGCAGGATGAAGGCGGCGGAATGATAGTCCTCCTCGGCCTTGCGCGCCGTGGCGCTCAGGCGCTCGAGCGACTGCAGCCACAGCGCGACCTCAAGGCCCTTGAGCTCCTCACGGTAGGTCAGGTAGCGCTTTGCCTTTTCCGCCTGATCGCGCAGCGGGCCAACCTGCAGCTCCAGCTCCGAGATTTTGTCGCCGATGCGGGTCAGATTGTCCTGCGTCGTGGCAAGGCGGCGCTCCGTTTCCTCCTTGCGGTGGCGGTATTTCGAGATACC
>ERZ773241.3479-NODE-3479-length-10764-cov-26.711458_pt1 | contig 10764 bp, 8 predicted proteins | sample MGYA00580989_ERZ773241 | MGnify/ENA primary metagenome ERZ773241 (study PRJEB29015, sample SAMEA2737804) | human gut metagenome | biome: human gut; feature: human-associated habitat; material: faeces | place: China | collected 2012 ...
AGCAGATTTACAGTCTGTCCCCATTGGCCACTCGGGAACACGCCCATATTCAGTTGTTGTGCATCCGTGCACCGGACGACTTGTTTATTTTAGCATGAGAAAAGGGTTTTGTCAACCACCTTTTTTCACTTTTTTTCAGCAGGCTTACTGTCCCCCGCCCGCCGCGCTTCATCCGGTTGAATTGCGTCCTGTTTTATGTTAAAATAATGTAAAGATTCTACACATTTTACAGGCAGGAGTGGGTCATTGCATGGAGTCAACAATCAGCGCCGCCCCGCAAATTTCTATCGACCGGGAAAAGACGCTGCGCAGCCACTGGCGTTACTGGGTGCTGCGGCGTGCACAGGACATCGTGTTCTCCCTGCTGGCGCTGATCCTGCTTGCGCCGCTGGCACTGCTGATCAGCCTTGCCATCGTGCTGGACAGCCCCGGAGACGGAGCTATTTTCCGGCAGCGGCGGGTAGGACGGGACGGCAAGCTGTTCTGGCTGTATAAGTTTCGCACCATGTGCCCGGACGCCGAGGAGCAGCTGAATGAGCTGCTGAGCCAGAACCAGATGGACGGCCCGGTGTTCAAGATCAAGGACGACCCCCGCATTACCCGGGTGGGACGTTTTCTGCGCAAGACCAGTCTGGACGAGCTACCCCAGCTGCTCAACGTGCTGCGGGGCGATATGAGCATCGTGGGGCCGCGCCCCGCACTGCCCCGGGAGGTAGAGCTGTACAGCGACTACCAGCGCCAGCGGCTGTACGTCACCCCCGGACTGAGCTGCTACTGGCAGATCGCACCCCACCGTAACGAGATGAGCTTTGACGAGTGGGTGGCGCTGGATCTGAAATACATCCAGGAGCGCAGCTTCTGGGTGGACTGGAAGATCATCTTCCTCACCGTCCGCGCCATGCTCATGAAATATGGAGAGTGACAAAAGCGCCTGTTGTGCATCCGCACAACAGGCGCTTTCGTTACGTTTATTTCAGCACCGCACCCAGATTTGCACTGGTGACCATGCGGGCGTAACGGCTCAACCAGCCGGTCTTGATGTTGGGCTCGGGCGCAACGTACTTTGCCTTGCGCTCGGCCAGCACTGCATCGCTGACCTCCAGCGTGATGGAGGCGTTGGGGATATCAATGGAAATGGTATCCCCTTCCTCGATCAGGCCGATGGGGCCGCCGGAGGCCGCCTCCGGGCTGACATGGCCGATGGCAGCACCGCGGGATGCGCCGGAGAAGCGGCCGTCGGTGATGAGGGCCACTGTCTTATCCAGCTTCATGCCTGCCAGCGCAGAGGTGGGGTTGAGCATCTCCCGCATGCCCGGGCCGCCCTTGGGGCCTTCGTAGCGGATGACTACCACATCGCCCGGGACGATCTTGCCCGCGTAGATGGCGGCGATGGCTTCCTCCTCGCTGTTGAACACCCGCGCCGGGCCTGCGTGCTTCTGCATCTCCGGGGCGACGGCGCTGCGCTTGACCACACAGCCGTCCGGGGCAATGTTGCCCCACAGGATCTGCAGACCGCCGGTCTCAGAGTAGGGGTTCTCGATGGGACGGATGGCCTTTTCGTTCAGGATATGGGCACCCTTGATGTTCTCGCCAAGGGTCTTGCCGGTGACGGTGGGCACGTCCAAGTCCAGCAGACCCTTCTTGGCCAGCTCCGCCTGTACTGCCGGGATGCCGCCCGCTGCGTACAGATCCGGCATATGGGTGGGACCTGCCGGTGCCAGATGGCAAAGGTTGGGGGTCTTGGCGCTGATCTCATTGAACAGCTTCAGGTCGATGGGCACACCGGCCTCGTAGGCGATAGCCAGCAGGTGCAGCACCGTGTTGGTGGAGCAGCCCAGTGCCATATCACAGGTCAGCGCGTTGCGGATGGAGCGCTCGTTGATGATCTGACGCGCGGTGATGCCCTTGCGCACCATCTCCATCACAGCCATACCGGCGTGCTTTGCCAGCTGCAGACGCTTGGAGTACACAGCCGGGATGGTGCCGTTGCCGGGCAGGGCAATGCCGATGGCCTCGCACAGGCAGTTCATGCTGTTGGCGGTGTACATACCGGAACAGCTGCCGCAGCTGGGACAGCAGTTGCAGGTGCAGTCCTCCAGCTGCTCGTCGGTGATCATACCGGCCTTATAGGCACCCACGGCCTCGAACATCTTGGAAAGGCTCACTTCCTCGCCGCCGTAGCTGCCGGCCAGCATGGGGCCGCCGGAGCAGACCACGGCGGGCACATCCATGCGCACCGCTGCCATCACCATGCCGGGCACGATCTTATCGCAGTTGGGCACCAGCACCAGACCGTCCAGCTGGTGGGCCATGAGCATGGTCTCCACGCTGTCGCAGATCAGCTCACGGGATGCAAGGCTGTACTTCATGCCCACATGGCCCATGGCGATGCCGTCGCACACGCCAATGGCGGGGATCAGGATGGGCGTGCCGCCTGCCATCTCAACGCCGGCCTTGACGGCATCGGCGATCTTGTCCAGATTCATATGGCCGGGCACGATCTCGCTGTAGGCGCTCACCACGCCGATCAGCGGGCGCTCCAGCTCTTCCTTGGTGTAACCCAGTGCATAGAACAGGCTTCGGTTCGGGGCGCGCTCCGAACCCTTGGTCACGTTGTCACTTCTCATTGTTTATTCCTCTTTTTCTTATAGCAAAAGACTCCCTCCCAAAGGAGGGAGCCTTTCTTAGTTTTAAAAGCAGCTTTTGGCTGAACTCCTTCCGTCATCGCTTGCGCGATGCCACCTCCCTCACGGAGGGAGGCTTCACGCTGCGGTCAGACAAAAGGCTCCCTCTTTGAGGGGGCTGTCGCCGCAGGCGACTGGGGGAGTTCATTACTTCTTCAGCCAGCTCATCATGCTGCGCAGCTCTGCGCCCACCTTCTCGATGGGGTGTTCGGCCTGCATCCGGCGCTCAGCCAGGAAGTGCACCTTGCGGCCGCCCTTGGGGCTCATCTCGGTCAGGAACTCGGAAGCAAAGGTGCCGTCTTGGATCTCGGTCAGAACCTTCTTCATCTCCTTGCGGGTCTCCTCGGTGATCAGGCGCTTGCCGGTGCGGTAGTCGCCGTACTCAGCAGTGTTGGAGATGGAGTAGCGCATCTTGGAGAAGCCGCCCTCGTTGATCAGGTCAACGATCAGCTTCATCTCGTGGCAGGTCTCAAAGTATGCCATCTCGGGCTCGTAGCCAGCCTCAACCAGCGTATCGAAGCCTGCGTGGATCAGCTCGGAGACACCGCCGCACAGAACTGCCTGCTCGCCGAACAGGTCGGTCTCGGTCTCCTCCTTGAAGGTGGTCTGCAGGATGCCTGCACGGCCAGCGCCGATGCCGGAAGCGTAAGCCAGAGCGATGTCCTTTGCCTTGCCGGTGTAATCCTGCTCCACACAGATCAGAGAGGGGCAGCCCTCGCCCTCGGTGTACAGGCGGCGGACGATGTGGCCGGGGCCCTTGGGAGCGATCATGATGACGTCAACGTTCTTCGGCGGGGTGATGGTCTTGAAGTGGATGTTGAAGCCGTGGGCAAAGGCCAGTGCCTTGCCCTCGGTCATGTAGGGGGCAATCTGCGTGTTGTAGATGTCGGCGCACAGCTCGTCGGGAACCAGCATCATGACAACGTCACCGGCCTTGGCAGCCTCCTCGACCTCCATGACCTTGAAGTTCTCATGGGTGGCAGCGAACTCGGAGGCCTTCTCCCAGTGGGCAGAGCCCTTGCGCAGACCGACAACGACATTGACGCCGCTCTCGGCCAGGTTCTCGGAATGAGCGTGGCCCTGGGAGCCGAAGCCGATAACGGCAACGGTCTTGCCGTCGAGCACGCCGAGGTTGCAGTCGGAATCATAGTACTTGTTGATAGCCATGGTGGTGTCTCCTTTTTGTTGCTGATAATTTTTATATTTTTAAATTTTAAATGGGAAACGAAAATAAAAATCCGTAGGGGCGCATTCTATATGCGCCCGTGCAGTGCAGCCTACGGCGGGCGGATATGGAATCCGCCCCTACAGGCATTGAAAATTTACGAGCAGCTCAATGGCAATGCGTCCCCGGCAGAGGCAGCTGCGCCTCCCCGACCTCCTGCGCGAGCTTCTGCATGTGTTCGTGCTTGCCGCCGCGCTCCAGCGCGGTGACGCCGGTGCGGCAGAGCTCCAGAATGTTGTAGCCCTTGAACATGGTCAAAAAGGCGTCGATCTTATCCGGCTTGCCGGTCAGTTCAAAAATCATGCTGTCGGGCGACAGGTCGATGATCTTTGCCTTGTAAATGCTGGAAATCTCCCGCAGCTCGGCGCGGTTCTGGTTGTCGCACTCTACTTTTAAAAGCAGCAGCTCGCGCTGCAGGCTCTTGTCAGGGTCCAGCTCAAAGATCTGTCGGGTGACCTCAAGGCGCTCGGTCTGTAAAATCAGCTGGTTCAGCGCCTGTTCGGTGCCGCGCAGTGTGACCGTGATGCGGCTGACCGAGGGGTCATTCGTGGCGGATACCGTCAGGCTGTCGATGTTGAAGCCGCGGCGGCAGAGCAGGCTGGAAATGCGCGCCAGAACGCCGTTGCTGTTGTCAACCAGCAGGCTGATGACCCGCCGGGTGTTGTTGTTCTGTTCCATGCGTGTCACCTCATTCCATGATGATGTCGTTGACGGTGCCGCCGCCGGGGATCATCGGCAGGACCTTTTCGTCCTTGCCGATGCGGCAGTCGATCCAACTCGGGCCCTTCTGCTTCATCGCGTCGGCGAACGCCGCCTTGAACTCGGCGGGCGTCGCAGCGCGGTAGCCTTTGACCCCGAAGCCCTCGGCCAGCTTGACAAAGTCGGTCTTGCGGTGCGGGTCTGTGTCGGAATAGCGCTTCTCGTAGAAGGTCGTCTGCCACTGGCGCACCATGCCGAGCACCTGATTGTTGAAAATTACCGTGATGATGGGCAGGTCGTAGCTGACGGCAGTGCAGGCCTCATTCAGGTTCATGTGGAACGAGCCGTCGCCCGTCAGCATGACGACGCGGGCATCCCTGCCCAGCGCCATCTGTGCGCCGATGGCCGCGCCGTAGCCGAAGCCCATTGTGCCCAGACCGCCGCTGGTCAGGAAGCCGCGGGATTTCGTGTGGTGCAGATACTGCGCTGCCCACATCTGGTGCTGGCCGACGTCGGTGACGTAAACGGCCTCGGGACCTGCCTGATTGCAGATTTCATCAATGATCTGGTGCGGCTTCAGCTCGGTGTCGCTGTCCGCGGGCTTGTAGTCGTTCTTCTGCCAGCCGCGGATCTGCTCCATCCAGAGCTTGTGCTCGGTCTTTTCGACGTAGGGCAGAATGGCCTGCAAAATGTAGCTGGCGTCGCCGGTCAGGCTTAAATCGACGTCCACATTCTTGCCCAGCTCGCTGGGGTCAATGTCGATCTGGATGATTTTCGCGCGCTTGGCAAAGCTGTCGGGGTTCAGCGCCACGCGGTCACTGAACCGTGTGCCCACGGCGATGACCAAATCGGCCTCGTCAATGGCTTTGTTGGCGGCGTAGCAGCCGTGCATACCCAGCAGCCCTAAGTTGTGCGGCTCACCGTAGCTGAGGACACCGGCGGCCATCAGGGTGTAGGTGGCGGGCATGCCGGTCTTTTCCAGCAAATCGCGCAGGGGCTGGCAGCCCGCCGCGCTGCGGACGCCGCCGCCGAAGTAGACGATCGGGCGCTCCGACGCGTTGATCATCTGAGCGGCCTTTTTGACGTCCTCCTCATTATACCGGGTCACGGTGCGGATGAGCTCGGGAGCCTTGGGGGTGAACTCACAGGAGGCAGCCGTGATGTCCTTTGGAATATCGACGAGGACGGGACCCTTGCGGCCCGACTGCGCAATGCGGAAGGCTGCGCGCATCGTGTCGGCCAGATCCTCGACCCGGCGCACCGTGTAGTTGTGCTTCGTGATGGGCATCGTAATGCCCTCAATGTAGGCCTCCTGGAAGGAGTCCTTGCCCAGCAGCGTTGTGGCGACGTTGCCGGTGAAGGCGACCATCGGCACGCTGTCCATGTAGGCTGTGGCAATGCCGGTGACGAGGTTTGTGGCACCGGGGCCGCTGGTGGCCAGCACAACGCCGGTGCGGCCCGTGGCGCGGGCGTAGCCGTCTGCCGCGTGGGACGCGCCCTGCTCATGGGCGGTCAGCACATGGCGGATGCGGTCCGAGTTTTTATAAAGTTCATCGTACAGATTCAGCACTGCGCCGCCGGGATAGCCGAACAGGGTGTCAACGCCCTGCTCGACCAGCACTTCGACGAAGATCTGTGAACCGGTCAATTTCATGTTTCTGCTCCTTCCTGGTTTTAGCACGGCCTGCCGGGGGTCTGTGGGGCGGGGTGACCTCACCCCGCCGCGGCGGCCTCCCGTAAGAGGGGCAAAGGATAAAACAAAACAGGCTTTGCCCCTTGTATTCCAAGAGACAAAGCCTGTATATAGCTCTGCGGTACCACTCTTATTGGGGCAGTGCCCCCACCTCATGGGCCTCCAACAAGGCCCGGCACTGTAACGGGTGCGCCCGTACCGCCCTACTGTGATTTCGGACGGTCTGCTCCGGGATCAGTTCGCGGTCTGCTGCCCTGCTGCCTTGCACCGACCGGCAGCTCTCTGTAGGGTGCGGGACCGTTACTAACTTCCCATCCACGCATTGTCTGGATGTGTGATAAACTATACCGTACTTTTGCAAATTTGTCAAGACTTGTTTGAAAATTCTGCAATAAATCTTGCAACTTTTTGCCACGGCGTTTATACTGGTGGTAAAGAGTGTATCTCTTGGGAAAGGAATATGAATATGCTTCGTAATGAATGGCTGGCCCATCTGGATGGGCTTGTGGTGTTCCGCGGTCTGCTGGCGGCGGAGCCGCTGCGCTCTCTGCACGCGGCGCTGGCGGCGGATGAGGACGCCCTGACGGGCGCTGTCGCCGCGTTTGAGGCGGCGCTGTTTGCCCGCGGCACCAACTGGACCGAGGCCCTGCTGGATGCCGTGCTCGAGGAGGAAAACCTCTGCCTGCGTGTGGCAGCCGGGCAGGATGCCGGGCCCGTGCTGGAGACTGCGCTGAACAGCGAGCTGGACTTTTTGCAGACGCTTGGCCGTGCGCCGCTGGACGAGGTGTTCCCCGGTGCGGCAGTGTTCCTGCCGCGGTGGGAGACAACGCCCGACGCCGACTACCACGCGGCCTATGAGACGCGCCGTGCGGCCATGGGCCAGAAGGGCTACGGCATGTTTGCCCGCCACCATGTCTTTGCGCTGGAGGACGGGCATCTGGTGCCGGTGCGCTACCCCGACCCGCAGCGTCTGAGCGAGCTGCCCGGCTACGAGCAGGAGCGCGAGAAGGTCATTGCCAACACCCGCGCCCTGCTGGAGGGCCGCCCGGCCAATAACGTGCTGCTCTACGGCGATGCAGGCACGGGCAAGTCCAGCACGGTCAAGGCAATTGCCAACGAGTTTGCGCCCGACGGCCTGCGCCTGATCGAGGTGAAGAAGAACCAGCTCTACCAGATCCCCGCCCTGATGGACGAGCTGGCAAAGAATCCGCTGAAATTCATCCTCTTTATTGATGACTTGAGCTTTGCCTCCAACGATGACAACTTTGCGGCGCTGAAGGCGATCCTGGAGGGCGGCGTTGGCGGGCGCAGCCATAATGTGGCGGTCTACGCCACAAGCAACCGCCGCCACCTCGTCAAGGAGACGATGGCGGACCGCAGCGGCGACGACCTGCACGCGATGGACACCCGGCAGGAGCTTATGAGCCTGTCGGCCCGGTTCGGCCTGACGGTGACGTTCCAGCAGCCTGACAAGGACCGCTATGACCGCATCCTGCTGGAGCTGGCAAAGCAGTACAATGTCCAGATGCCCAGCGACCAGCTCTTTATCAAGGGTGCCGCCTTTGCCCTGCGCGCCGGTGGCCGCAGCCCGCGCGTAGCCAAGCAGTTTGTGGAACTGCTGGCGGCGGGCGTCAAGGTATAAAATTTCTCCACCCTGTAGGGGCGAACAATGTTCGCCCGTGCTCGTTCGCGGCGGCAGAAACATCCGCGGGCGGATATGGAATCCGCCCCTACGCGTAGGGGGCGGCGTCCTCGACGACCCGGGAAGTCAGCGCTGCCGCAAAGCTTCCGCGGGCGAACAATGTTCGCCCCTACATAGCATAAGGATCAGGCGCGCTCCGTCACCAGCTTAAACCCTGCCTCCGTCAGCTTTTGCTTAATGGTCTCGATCTGCGCAGCATCCCGCGTTTCGAGGCCGAGCTTCAGGAAGCAGCTTGTGATGGCCATGTTCGCATCGCTGCGGTCATGGTGGACGCTGACGACGTTCGCACCGCAGGCGGAGACAATGTCGCTGACCAGGCTCAGCTGGCCGGGCTTGTCCTCCAGCGCGATCATCAGGTTCGTCTTGCGCCCGCTCATGACAAGGCCGCGGGTGATGACGCGGGACAGAATGTTCACGTCGATGTTGCCGCCGGAAATCAGGCAGACCGTTTTCTTGCCCGCCAGCGGCAGCTTGCCGAACAGTGCGGCGGCCACCGGCGTGGCACCTGCGCCCTCGGCGACGAGCTTCTGGTTCTCCATCAGCGCCAGAATGGCCGCGGCGATCTCGTCCTCGCTGACCGTAACGATCTCGTCCACGTACTGGCTGACCATGTCGAACGTCGTCTCGCCGGGCGTCTTGACCGCAATGCCGTCGGCAAAGGTCACGGCGCTGTCCAGCGTTTCATATTTGTGGTCGTGGAAGGCGTGCTCCATGCTGGGCGCACCCGCGGCCTGCACGCCGTAGATCTTTACCTCGGGACGCAGGCTCTTGATGGCGAACGCCACGCCGGAGATCAGGCCGCCGCCGCCGATAGGCACGATGACCGCGTCCACATCGGGCAGTTGGTCGAGGATTTCGAGACCAATCGTTCCCTGCCCTGCGATGACCAGCTCGTCATCATAGGGATGAATGAAGGTCATGCCGGTCTGCTCCTGCAGCTCCACGGCGCGGTCATGCGCGTCGTCGTAGGTGCCCTTGACCAGCTCGACCTCGGCACCGAGGCGCTTTGTGCTCTCTACCTTCATAATAGGGGCACCGTCCGGCATACAGACAACGCTTTTGATGCCCATGCGGGTCGCGGCCAGCGCCACGCCCTGCGCATGGTTGCCTGCCGAGCAGGCAATGACGCCCTTCGCACGTTCCTCCGCGGACAGCTGGCTGATTTTGTAGTACGCGCCGCGGACCTTGAAGCTGCCTGTAACCTGCAAATTTTCGGTTTTCAGGTACAGATCGGTGCCGGGGCACAGGCGTGTGGCGGCGATCAGGTCGGTCTTGCGGGCAACCTGCTTCAAGACGAACTTAGCATGGTAGATTTTATCCAGTGTAAGCATGGGCTGTTCCCTCTCTGTTTGACAATAGTCTGGCCCGACCCGGGCTTGCCGGATCGGGCCGGGCCGCGCCGTTGCGGCCAAGACACTGACATGAGTATAGTTGAAATTTGCTAATTTGTAAAGTGAAAAATATTCATCGTTAGATTGTACAAGAATAATAAGCGAGAATTGTACAATTCTACCACTATGTTGTGGACGCAGAATGCTGTATAATAGATGTAACGATAGCAAAATATGTTTGCTTTTTAACAATCACCTTTATGAGGAGGCAATTTCCCGTATGGATATTCGTTATTCCTGCAACCAGCGTGATTTCAAGCGCTACACCACCGAGGAGACCCGCAACGAAATGCTCATCACCGGCCTGTACAAGGCAGATGAGATGGTCGCCGTCTACAGCCACGTGGATCGCATGGTCACGCTGGGCTGCATGCCTGTGCACGAGGAGGTCTCCATCGACAAGGGCATTGATGTATGGGCCAACTTCGGCACCCACTACTTCCTGGAGCGCCGCGAGATCGGCATCTTCAACATCGGTGACGGTGCCGGCACGGTCACGGCGGATGGCAAGGAGTATCACCTGAACTACAAGGACTGCCTGTACCTGACCAAGGGCAACCAGAAGGTCACCTTCAAGAGCGACGACCCGGAGCATCCGGCCAAGTTCTACATGGTCTCTGCCCCGGCCCATTGCAGCTATGAGAACAAGCTCATCACCATTGAGCAGGCCGCCAAGCGCCCGCTGGGCAGCGTCGAGACCTGCAACAAGCGCACGATCAACCAGTTCATCCATCCCAGCGTGCTCAAGACCTGCCAGCTGTCCATGGGTATGACCGCTCTGGAGCCCGGCAGCAACTGGAACACCATGCCCAGCCACACCCACGAGCGCCGCATGGAGATCTACACCTACTTTGAGGTCCCCGAGGGCCAGGTCGTTTTCCACATGTGCGGTGAACCCACCGAGACCCGCCATATTGTCATGCACAACTATGACGCGGTCATCAGCCCGTCCTGGAGCATCCACAGCGGCGTAGGTACATCGAATTACACCTTTATCTGGGCCATGGGCGGCGAGAATATGGAGTTCGATGATATGGATAATATCGCCACAACTGATTTGCGCTGACCGCAAGAAACGCACATATTTTGCGCCGGCTTGCGCAAGATATGCGCAACTATTTACTTTAATTCTCGCGCCCCAGTGATGGGCGCCGGAATATATGACTGTTACAAACTTAGGAGGTTTTGCATCATGTCTGTTTGCACCCCGAAATCCTTCGACCTGACCGGTAAGGTCGCCCTCGTCACCGGCGCTTCCTATGGCATCGGCTTTGCCATTGCCACCGCTATGGCCAACTGCGGCGCCAAGATCGTCTTTAACGACATCAAGCAGGAGCTGGTCGACAAGGGCCTGGCCGCCTACAAGGAAG
>ERZ773241.3481-NODE-3481-length-10753-cov-3.799308_pt1 | contig 10753 bp, 7 predicted proteins | sample MGYA00580989_ERZ773241 | MGnify/ENA primary metagenome ERZ773241 (study PRJEB29015, sample SAMEA2737804) | human gut metagenome | biome: human gut; feature: human-associated habitat; material: faeces | place: China | collected 2012 ...
CACCGCTAAAGCTTTCACGGAACCACGCGACTATCGCGTGGTTTTCTTGATACAAAAAGAAACTGCCGTCATTTTGACAGCAGTTTCTCTGTAACCTGTTTCTCTGAATTAAAGATTCGCAACACTTTTTGTATTGATCCAAGTCTTGAAAACTCACGGATTAATAAAACTCGTATAAACCTTTTTCTCTTTTTCAGGAAGACCGAACGCTTCCTTTCCAAGCGCGATACTCTTCATTAGAAAGACCATATTTCTCGCAACACCGCGCATTGTCTGTTTCCCTTCTTCATCAAGCGCCGCCTCTCCGACCTTTCTTCCATGAATACAGTTCCAGTATTGTCCCGATGCGATCGGCATATCTGAAATTGTAAAATATTTATTTAACTCATCAAATGTTGCAGAACATCCGCCTCTTCTTGCACATACGACACTTGCTCCGACTTTCATCGTCTTATCGAATTTAGTACTGTAAAATAACCGGTCAAGACAGGCGATCAGCGTCGCATTTGCAGATGCATAAAAGACAGGACTTGCAATAACCATACCGTCTGCAGCCTCGAATTTCGGTGCAAGCTCATTCACGATATCATCAAACATACACTTTCCGTTTTTATAACATGTTCCGCATGCCGCACATCCTCTGATATCCATTTTCCCAACTTGGATCGTCTCATATTCCACGCCGTTTTCTTCAAAAACATGTTCCATCTCGTGGATCGCGATCGTCGTGTTGCCCTCTGTTCTAGGACTTCCGTTCAAAATCAATACTTTCAATTTTTCTGCCATTTCCCCTTCTCCTTTTCATTTCATCTCTCTTTGTTTTTCTGCTTATACTTTTTACTATATTTTTTACTATATCTCTTACTCTATCTCTATTCTATTTTCCGGTTGTATATTTCTATTCCTCCTTAATCGGCATCATTCATTTTTAAGCTGCTTTGCTCCTAATATCCATTCATTTTCCGTATCTTTCTTATTCTTGAAAATATTATGTATCATCTGAAGACAGATTTTTGCCTCGCAGCTTCAGATAGTAATATTTCACTTTTTCGACAAGTGTTGTCAAATAACGAAGCACCGGTTCTGTAGCAATCGCAAATACTACAAAGAGCATAATACATTCTTTTGTCATACTTGTAATAGCGAACAGATCTTTTAGGAAGATGCTGCAGAACAATAATCCTGCAATACATCCGCTTACAATACTAAACCGTATTTTATTCATCGGCGCGCTGATCTTATATAAGATCATAAATCCTACGATCGCCAAAAGCATCGTTGCCGCCGTTGATATATCCGTAGAGCTTACGTCAAATGTTCTTCCAAATATGACAAGAGCCGCAACTGCAAGAGCATCTGTCAACGCAGCAGGAAGCGCTTTTAATAGCACATTTGTAAGGAAATGTCCTTTGATCATATTTTTATTCGGTTCCAGAGCAAGGAAGAATGCAGGAACACCGATTGTAAACATACTGATCAATGATACTTGAGACGGCTCCAACGGATAAGTAAACATAAACACGACAGACGCAACGCTTAGCAAAAATGAGAAAATATTCTTCACAAGAAATAAACTTGCCGATCTCTGAATATTATTTACAACCCGCCTTCCTTCCAACACAACTTCCGGCATACATGAAAAATCTGACTCCAGCAAAACAAGCTGAGATGCCTGTGCCGCAGCGTCGCTTCCCGATGCCATGGCAATACTGCAGTCGGCATCTTTCAAGGCAAGCACATCATTAACCCCGTCTCCCGTCATTGCTACCGTATGTCCTGCCTCTTTTAAAATACGGACAAACTTCCGTTTCTGACTCGGCGTAACCCGACCGAAAACCGTATTATTCAGAAGCGCTTTCCTCATGGACTGTTCATCTTCAAACTCTGACGCATCTACATATCTGTCTGCATTTTTAATTCCGGCCTGCTTTGCAACATTGGAAACAGTAACCGGATTATCCCCTGAGATAACCTTTACTTCTACGCCTTGTTCTGCGAAATACTCAAACGTCTCTTTTGCAGCTTCTCGTATAGGATTGGCAAGTAAAACAAAGCCAAACGGAAGAATGCCATGTGTCAGAGGTTTTCCGTCAACCTCTCCGTCATAAATTCCAAAAGCAAGAACTCTGGATCCTGTAGATGCATATTCTGTGATCTCTTCCGCATAATCGTCATACTTTTCTTTTAAAACAAATTCCGGCGCTCCGAGCACATAAGCTCCGTCTTCAAATGTAACGCTGCTGTATTTTGTTGCGGAAGAAAATCCTGTTTTTGACAAAACCTTCTTTCCTGATGCTTTTGTAAAATATTCTTTTAGGGCAGCCATCGTAATATTATCATTTGTCATAGCTGCCGCAAAATCTCCGACAAGCAAAGATAACCCGCCCTTTTCTTTTTCATCGTACTCATCCGTCTTGATCAGCTTTTGGACTTTCATTGTATTTTCCGTAATCGTTCCTGTCTTATCCACACAAAGCACGTCTACACGGGCAAGCGTTTCAATACATTTCATATCATGCAAAAGCACTTTTTTCTGTGCAAGACGAATTGAACTCACCGCAAGCGCCACACTTGCAAGAAGATACAATCCTTCCGGAATCATTCCGATCACCGCCGCGATCATAGATGTCACGCTTTCTCTAAATCCATCATGTTGAATGAAAAATGCCTGTGAAAAAAGAACGATTCCGATCGGGATAATAGCTACTCCTACACATTTAACAAGCTTATCAAGCGAACGAATCATTTCCGACTGTTCTTTTGACTGCATCGCTTTTGCCTGCAATGTCAATTTCGATATATATGAATCCTCTCCTACTTTATCAAGCCGCGCGTGACATTGTCCGGAAACAATAAAGCTGCCTGACATCAGTTTATCGCCTTTACGTTTTGTAATCTCATCGGCTTCACCTGTCAAAAGCGATTCATTCACCTGAACTTCTCCGGCAGATACTTCCGCATCGGCACACACCTGATCGCCGGCTTTAAAAATTACGATATCATCTACGACAAGATCTTCGGCATTGATCACCGTTCTTTTTCCGTCTCGGACAACAGAGGCGCGGGGCGCATTCAACATAGTCAGCTTATCCAGTACTTGTTTTGCTCTAATCTCCTGAATAATTCCAATCAATGTATTTGCAATAATAACCGGAAGAAATGTCAAATCTCTGAAAGATCCCACAAGACAGAGCAATACTGCAAGCACGACAAAGATTAAGTTGAAATAAGTAAATACATTTTCATGAACAATCTCTTTCGTCGTCTTTGACGGAGGTTCAACCGCCTTGTTCGTCCAACCGTGCAGCCGGTGTTCCTGAACTTGCTGACTTGTCAGTCCCTTTTTATATTCGGGATTATATCTTGTTGTCGGGAGCCGTCGTTCCTTTTTTTCTTCTACCTGCAATTTTTTTCTTCTTGCCATACAGCTTTTCACCTCTGTCTCTTCTTTTGTGTCTAACTTCTTATTGCTGTTCTTTTTTATTTTCTATTCATACCGTTGTACAAGGGTAGCGTCGATGTACAGACCGTAAACGGTTCTTTCTGTACAGCGACGCTATCGCCTGCAATTTTTTAATTTTAACAGATAATCTTTATTCCTCAGAAATATGCACTTCTTTGTCTGATGCTTTTTCTTCCTCTAAAATCTGTCTGCCATCTGCCGCAAACTCTGCGCCTGATGCAGTCTCTCCATCTGAAGAAAGTTCTTTCTGTGACAAGATCCGCATAAATTCGTCCCCTGTGATTGTTTCTTTCTCATACAAATATTTGGCAAGTTCATGCAATTTCCCCTGATTATCTTTCAACAGCTTTCGCGCCTTCTCATAAGACTGTTTTACCATATCTACAACCATATCGTCAATAGTTGCCGCTGTCTCAGGAGAACAACTTAAACTGCTGTCGCCTCCGAGGTACGGATTTGACTGCGTCTCAAGAGCAACCATTCCAAATCGGCTGCTCATACCATATCTGGTGATCATTGCCCTGGAAAGCTTCGTCGCCTGTTCAATATCATTTGACGCTCCTGTTGTCACTGAGCCGAATACAAGCTCCTCCGCGCATCTTCCTCCTGTCAATGTCGCAATTTTATTTTTAAGTTCTTCTTCAGTCATCAGATTACGTTCCTCTTCTTCTACCTGCATCGTATATCCGAGCGCACCCGAAGTTCTGGGAATGATCGTAATTTTTGTCACCGGAGCCGAATGTGTCTGTAATGCCGCCACCAAAGCATGACCGATCTCATGATATGCGACGATCAGTTTCTCTTTCGTCGAAAGAACACGGTTTTTCTTTTGGTATCCCGCGATCACAACTTCAATACTTTCCTCTAGATCCGACTGCACAACAAATTTTCTGTTTTCACGGACAGCCCGAAGAGCCGCCTCATTCACCATATTTGCCAACTCCGCTCCTGATGCTCCCGAAGCTGCTCTTGCAATCGCATTAAAATCCACATTATCCCCGAGTTTTATTTTTCGTGCATGCACTTTCAGTATTTCTTCACGCCCTTTAAGATCGGGAAGTTCTACAGGGATTCTCCGGTCAAAACGTCCCGGGCGCAAAAGCGCCGGATCCAATGTGTCCGGTCGGTTTGTTGCCGCAAGTATTACAACACCTTTCGACGCATCAAAACCGTCCATTTCTGTAAGGAGCTGATTCAATGTTTGCTCCCGTTCATCATTTCCTGCCATTCCGTGGCTGTCACGTTTCTTGCCGATCGTATCGATCTCATCGATAAATACAATACAAGGGGCTTTCTCATTTGCCTGTTTAAACAGATCACGCACTTTTGAAGCTCCCATGCCGACAAACATTTCTACAAATTCCGAACCCGAAATAGAGAAAAACGGAACTCCCGCTTCCCCTGCAACGGCTTTTGCAAGAAGCGTCTTTCCTGTTCCCGGAGGCCCCACAAGGAGGGCGCCTTTCGGACATACGGCGCCGATTTCCTGATATTTCTGAGGATTATGAAGGAAATCAACAATCTCTGTCAAAAGTTCTTTTGCTTCATCTTCACCTGCCACATCGTTAAACGTAATACCCGTCGTAGACTGCACATATACTTTTGCATTGCTCTTTCCAAACTGCATAAACTGGTTTCCGCCTGCCGCTCCGCCCATCTTTTTCATGAGTTGACGTGACAAAAACTGTCCGAGGAGAATGAAAATGATCATCGGAATCACGATTGATAAGAGCATACTTAAAAACGGACTCATCTGTCGATCCGCAACTCTTCCGAACTTACATCCTGCTTTTTCCAAACGGTTTACAAGATCCGGGTCATCAAACCTCGTAGTTTCATACTGTCTGGAATCTTCACTTTTATCTGTAAAATAAATGCTTTCGCCTTCGAGCTGTACTTTCGATACTTCTTTGTTTTCTACCATCGTAAGGAACGTGCCGTAATCAACTTCCTCAACATTTCCCCCTACAATGGCAGGGAATACAAAGGAGTTAAAAAGGATCAGCACCGCAATCGCTATCAGATAATATACGATCAATGGCTTTCTTGGTTTTTGTACTTGTTTCATAAAAGTCCTCCTTTCTGTATCCCTCTGCTTCTCTTCTGTTAAACCAATCTTTTAAAGAGAGCTTTATTTTTCTTTTTTCTTCAGCGCCAGACGGATTGCTTTCAAAATCTGGATGATCGGAATATTCACTGCCGCAAGGCCGTATACGATCAAAAGCTGCGTCAAATTCAACGTCTGTACTTTAAAAATACTGTGAAGTCCCGGAATCATAACAACCATTGTCACTAATGCCAGACCTACAACAAATGCACCTATCAAATAAATATTATTTAAAAGCTTGCTTGTAAATACAACAGGTCTGTCTGATTTGCAGTTAAATCCATGGAACAATCTTGCAGAGCACAGTGTCGCAAATGCCATTGTACTTCCAAGCAATGCATTACCGCCTTTATATCCGATCAAAAATGCGATCATTGTTGTGATTCCGATTGACAGTCCTTCTGTTCCGATTTTCAGCATAAAATCTTTTGTAAGGATCGACTCGTTCATCGGTCTTGGTTTTTCTTCCATCACTTCTTTAGAGTGAGGTTCAAGTCCGAGTGCTATTGCCGGAAGGCTGTCTGTCAACAAGTTAATAAACAACAAATGCACAGGTGCGAACGGAACCGGAAGACCTGCGATAGAAGCGTAGAGTACAGCGAGAATCGCGCCAAAGTTTCCCGAAAGCAAAAACTGGATGGAGTTTTTAATGTTCCGGTAAATATTTCTTCCGTTTTCTACCGCTTTTACGATCGTTGCAAAGTTATCATCTGTCAATACCATCGCCGCTGCATCTTTCGATACTTCACTTCCGGTGATTCCCATTGCAACACCAATATCCGCCTGTTTCAGCGCCGGCGCATCGTTTACTCCGTCACCTGTCATAGATACAATATTTCCCTTTTCCTGCCATGCACGTACAATACGGATTTTATGTTCCGGAGAAACACGGGCATATACGGAAATTCCCTCTACAAAATCTTTCAATTCTTCATCGGAAAGTTTATCAATCTCCGCACCTTCACATGCTTCAGACTCATCTTCCAAAATACCGATTCTTTTCGCAATCGCCGCAGCCGTCACTTTATGATCTCCCGTGATCATAATCGGACGAATACCCGCCTTCTTACATTCCGCTACAGCAGCTTTGGATTCTTCACGCGGAGGATCCATCATTGCGATCAAGCCGATAAACGTAAGATTATATTCGTCTTCCAAAGTCAATTCCAACTCGTCTGACACTGTTTTATATGCAAAAGCAAGAACACGGAGTCCCTGTCTTGAAAATGCCTGATTTTGTTCTTCGATATTTTTTCTGTCCTGCTCCGTCATCGGACGCACTTCAGAACCGATCTGTATCTGATCCATACGAGTCAGCAACACATCGACCGCACCTTTTACGATCATCGTAGGAACATTTTCAATCGTATGCTTTGTTGACATTAACTTACGATCGCTGTCAAAAGGATTTTCACTCTCACGAGGATATTTCGTTCTTATTTCTTCCGGATCAAGTCCAAGCTTACTTCCAAGATTGATCAAAGCTGTTTCTGTCGGATCTCCGATTTCTACGCCGTCTGTATTTTTAGAATCGTTGCATAACATACTTCCGATCAACAGCCTGCTCTGGGAAGGGTCATTCAAATCTATATCTTCTGCTTTAATGCAAAGCTCATCAACATAATAATCTTCTACTGTCATTTTGTTCTGTGTCAGCGTTCCTGTTTTATCAGAACAAATGATCGATACGCTTCCGAGTCCTTCCACTGCCTGAAGTTTACGCATGATCGCATGTTCTTTCGCCATCTTCTGCGTACCAAAAGAAAGTACGATTGTAACAATAGAACTAAGCGCTTCCGGAATTGCCGCCACTGCAAGGGCTACTGCAAAAAGAAAGGCATCACCGATCTTATCGCCTCGCAAAATATTGATTCCGAATAAAATACCACAGAATACAAGGATCAAGATCGACAACTTTTGACCAAACTGATCCAGATTGATCTGAAGCGGCGTCTTTTTCTCGGAAGTTGTCTTTAACAGACTTGCGATTTTTCCGACTTCTGTCTCCATCCCGATTCCGGTTACAACAAAAGATCCCCTTCCATATGTGACAAAGCTTCCTGAATAAACCATATTCAATCTATCGCCAAGCGGAACCTCTTCTTCATTTATAATATCTACAGACTTTTCTACTCCAAGACTTTCTCCTGTCAAAGCGCTCTCATCAACTTTCAGGCTGGCGCTTTCCAAAAGACGTCCGTCGGCAGGAATGTAATCTCCTGCATCCAACATTACAATATCACCGACTGTTACTTCCGAAGACGGAATCGGGATAACTGTTCCGTTTCTCAGCACTTTTGCTTCCGGACCGGAAAGTTTTTTCAGGCTGGCAAGAGATTGTTCTGCTTTCACAGTCTGAACTGTTCCCAGTATTGCATTCATTGTGATTACGATTAAAATAACCGCCGTACTTTCCACATCTCCCATAAATCCCGATGCAATAGCCGCAATGATCAGGATGATAACAAGAAAGTCCTTGTACTGTTCAAGAAAGATCTGAAGCACCGTCTTTTTCTTGCCCTCCACAAGCTCATTCCGACCGTATTTTTCCTGATGCTCTTTCACCTGCGATTCAGTAAGCGGTTCGGCAGAGCCGTTTAACTGCTTCATCGTATCCTCTCCGGACATTTGATAAAATGTTTTCATCTGTTTTCCTCCTTAAGATTATATGAGTGTGCATTATGCACGGAGCTTTTTCATCCTATAAGAAGTAATATTTCTCATACAATAAAAAAGAGACTCCTATTGCACACTAATTATGTAATGCAATAAAAGTCTCACTGTTTAATCACGATACGGATGCATATGCATCGTACTGACGACATCGCAAACGCTTTTAACAAGCGCCAGTTACTCCCTTTTACTAAACAGTAATATATCTGAAATAAAAGTATGTGTCAACGCCTTTTCTTAAATTAACAGTTTTTTCACAAACTATCGATCAAAGCTTTTACTTTCCTGGCAGCATGTTCTAAACGAATAAAAAATGAAAATATCTTATTTCCTATATTCTTGTTCTGGTAAGATATTTTCATTTTTATTATTTCCTATATTAACATACTCCCTGCGCTGTCATTGCATCTGCAACTTTCTCAAATCCGGCAATGTTGGCTCCTACTACATAGTTACCTTTAAATCCGTATTTTTCAGCTGCATCAGCCATGTTATGGCAGATATTTACCATGATCGACTGCAGTTTCGCATCTACTTCTTCAAATGTCCAGCTTAAGCGCTCGCTGTTCTGGGACATTTCCAGAGCAGATGTTGCGACACCGCCTGCATTTGCTGCTTTTCCCGGTGCGAAGAGGACTCCGTTCTCCTGAAGGTATTCTGTTGCTTCCATCGTAGTCGGCATATTAGCGCCTTCTGCAACTGCCATACATCCGTTTGCAACAAGCATTTCTGCATCTTCAAGATGAAGTTCATTCTGTGTTGCGCATGGAAGAGCGATATCAACTTTCACAGACCATACTCCTTTTCCTTCGTGATATTCGGAATTCGGACGATATTTTTTATACTCTGTCAGTCTTGCACGATTTACTTCTTTAATTTCTTTCAATGCTGCAAGATCAATTCCTTCCGGATCATATACCCATCCTGTAGAATCACTTACTGTCACTACTTTTGCTCCAAGTTCCTGTGCTTTTTCCGTCGCATAAATTGCAACATTACCTGAACCTGAAACTGCAACTGTCTTTCCTGCCAGTTCTTTTCCGTTGATCTTAAGCATCTCCTGTGTCAGGTATAACAGACCATATCCTGTCGCTTCTTTTCTTGCAAGAGAACCGCCGTAACTTAAGCCTTTTCCTGTAAGAACGCCTTCGTAAACGCCGCGGATTCTCTTATATTGACCGAACATATATCCGATCTCTCTTGCGCCTGTTCCGATATCTCCTGCCGGAACGTCTGTATCTGCGCCGATATATTTACAGAGTTCTGTCATAAAACTCTGACAAAATGCCATAACTTCTCTGTCGGATTTGCCCTTTGGATCAAAATCACATCCGCCTTTACCGCCTCCGATCGGAAGTCCTGTAAGGGAATTTTTAAATATCTGTTCAAATCCGAGGAACTTAATGATACCAAGATTTACTGAAGGATGAAGGCGAAGTCCGCCTTTATACGGTCCTATTGCACTGTTGAACTGTACGCGGTATCCTGTATTAACCTGAACCTGTCCGTTGTCATCTACCCACGGAACACGGAACTTAATCTGTCTTTCAGGTTCGACGAGTCTTTCAAGAAGAGCTTCTTTACGGAACTTTTCCTCATTTGCTTCAATTACAACACGAAGAGATTCAAGAACCTCTTTTACTGCCTGATGGAATTCCGGTTCTGCCGGGTTTTTCTTCACAACTAAATCAATTACCTCATCAACGTATGACATCTCAAATTACCTCCTGAATGAATTTACGGATCATATCCGACATAGAATTTTTTCTACTCGTACATTTTAAAAGGAAAATGAAAGATTGTCAACGTAAAATTTCAATTTTTTGCCTTTATTACATATAATATATCCTATTTTGAAAGAAAAACATCTTGTTTTATTCATTTTGGGCGCTATATAATTTAATCAGATTCTTTCTTCCATAACGAAAAACAGGATGCCGTCGGCATCCTGTTTAAGTGCACTTATTAATTATATTTACGTTTTCTAGCAGCTTCAGATTTTTTCTTACGTCTTACGCTTGGTTTTTCATAGTGCTCCCTTTTGCGGATCTCCTGCTGAATACCAGCTTTAGCACAGTTTCTTTTGAATCTGCGTAAAGCACTATCTAACGTTTCGTTTTCTTTAACGATTACATTTGACATAGTCTCACACCTAACCTCCCCTCCAGTCCTATATTGTGCATTATACGACTGTTCGGGTATATTTTTTGCACACATACGATTATATCATAAATTTACGTTACGTCAATATCTTTTTACAATCTTTTTTTAATTATCATGTATGCCGGCAGTCCAAGCAGCATAACAATTATGCTGGCAATGGAAATTATGGTCGATCTGTGCCCTGCCAGAAAAATCTGATTGATAATAACAAAGATTCCGCTGGCAATCGCAATGAGCGGAACAATAGGATATAACGGCACTTTATAGGTTCTCACTGCATTCGGACGGTCTTTTCTGAGTTTGATCACACCGATAAATGTCAGTGTGTAGAATGTCCAACTTGAAAA
>ERZ773241.3489-NODE-3489-length-10739-cov-2.607918_pt1 | contig 10739 bp, 6 predicted proteins | sample MGYA00580989_ERZ773241 | MGnify/ENA primary metagenome ERZ773241 (study PRJEB29015, sample SAMEA2737804) | human gut metagenome | biome: human gut; feature: human-associated habitat; material: faeces | place: China | collected 2012 ...
TCGGCGTGATACGGGTGACCGAGTTATGAATACCACCGCGCTGGCTGGTGATTTCTGAACCAGGCAGGTTAACGATACGTTCCTGCGCGTGGTACATCATGGTCATCCCTGCCGGAACACGCTGGCTGACAACCGCACGGGCAGTCAGAGCACCGTTGCTGTTGAAGACTTCAATCCAGTCGTTATCGGCGATACCCAGATCTTTGGCATCGGCTTCACTCAACCAGACCACCGGACCACCGCGACCTAAAGTCAGCATCAGCAGGTTGTCGCTGTAGGTGGAGTGGATACCCCACTTCTGGTGCGGCGTCAGGAAGTTGAGCGCTTTTTCCTGGTTGCCGTTGGATTTCTGGCCTATCACTTCTTTCACCGAACGGGTGTCGATCGGCGGACGATAAACCAGCAGGCTTTCACCGAAATCACGCATCCACTGGTGATCCTGATACAGTTGCTGACGACCAGAGAGCGTACGCCATGGGATCAGCTCGTGAACGTTGGTGTAACCGGCGTTGTAAGAAACGTGTTCATCTTCCAGACCAGACCAGGTCGGGCTGGAGATAATTTTGCGCGGCTGTGCCTGAATATCGCGGAAGCGGATCTTCTCGTCTTCTTTATTCAGCGCCAGATGCGTATGGTCACGACCGGTAAATTCGCTCAGGGCAGCCCAGGCTTTCACGGCTACCTGACCGTTGGTTTCCGGTGCCAGTGTCAGGATCATCTCTGCCGCATCAATTGCGGTGTTCAGCATCGGCTGGCCTTTCGCCGGACCTTCCGCTTTGGTGTAGTTGAGCTTACGCAGCAGATCCATCTCGCTCTGGGTGTTCCAGGCAATCCCTTTACCGCCGTTACCGATTTTCTCCATCAGCGGGCCGATAGAGGTAAAGCGTTCGTAAGTTGCCGGATAATCGCGCTCTACGACCATAATGTGTGGCGCGGTTTTACCTGGGATCAGGTCGCACTCGCCTTTTTTCCAGTCTTTCACATCCAGCGGCTGCGCCAGTTCAGCGGCAGAGTCATGCTGGATAGGCAGCGTGACGATGTCGGTTTCTTTACCCAGATGGCCGACGCACACTTCGGAGAATTTCTTCGCGATGGCTTTGTAGATTTCCCAGTCGCTTTTCGCTTCCCAGGCCGGATCGACCGCCGCAGACAGCGGGTGAATAAACGGATGCATATCCGAAGTATTCATGTCGTCTTTTTCGTACCAGGTCGCCGTCGGCAAAATGATGTCGGAATAGAGACAGGTGCTCGACAGACGGAAGTCCAGCGTAACCACCAGATCCAGCTTGCCTTCCAGACCATTGTCCTGCCAGTCCACTTCTTCCGGCTTCACGCCGCCCTGTTGCCCCAGATCTTTACCCTGGATACCGTGCTCCGTCCCCAGCAGGTACTTGAGCATAAACTCATGACCTTTACCGGAAGAACCGAGCAGGTTAGAACGCCAGATGAACAGGTTGCGCGGGTGGTTTTTACCGTTTTCTGGTTGTTCTGCCGCAAAACGGATGGAACCCTCTTTCAGGGATTTCACCGTATAGTCCACCGGATTCATCCCGGCTTTTTCCGCTTCGCCAGCGATAGTCAGCGGGTTAGTGCCTAACTGCGGTGCAGACGGCAGCCAGCCCATGCGTTCCGCACGGACGTTAAAGTCGATCAAGTGTCCGGTATAGCGGGATTTGTCCGCCATCGGTGACAGCAACTCTTCCGCCGTGACGGTTTCATAACGCCACTGGCTGGAGTGGTTATAGAAATAAGAAGTGCTGTTCATGTGACGCGCCGGACGCTGCCAGTCAAGGGCAAACGCCAGCGGCTGCCAGCCGGTTTGCGGACGCAGTTTTTCCTGACCTACATAGTGCGCCCAGCCGCCCCCGCTCTGACCGACACAGCCGCAGAAAATCAGCATGTTGATCAGACCACGATAGTTCATATCGAGGTGATACCAGTGGTTCAGCCCCGCACCGACGATAATCATCGAACGACCGTGCGTTTTATCAGCGTTATCGGCAAATTCACGGGCGATGCGAATAATCTGGCTGCGAGAAACGCCGGTAATCTGCTCGGCCCAGGCCGGGGTATAAGCTTTCACATCGTCATAGCTGGTTGCACAGTTAACGTCGTTCAGGCCACGTTCCAGACCGTAGTTTGCCAGCGTCAGATCATAAACGGTGGTCACCAGGGCGGTGCTGCCATCAGCCAGTTGCAGGCGTTTCACCGGCAGTTTGTGTAGCAGCACGTTTTCCAGTTCCACTTTGTTGAAGTGTTCCGTGCCGTCGCCACCAAAGTACGGGAAGCCTACCTCAGCGATCTCATCCTGGCTACCCAGCAGGCTCAGTTGCAGCTCGGTTTCTTCGCCAGTTTTGCCGTCGCGCTGCTCAAGATTCCATTTGCCCTTCTCGCCCCAGCGGAAGCCAATAGAACCGTTCGGCGCAACCATTTCGCCATTGGTATTAAAGGCGACAGTTTTCCATTCCGGATTGTTTTCCTGGCCCAGCGCATCAACCAGATCAGCAGCGCGCAGCATACGACCTGCAGCGTAGTAACCGTCGCGTTCTTCCAGCATCACCAGCATCGGCATGTCGGTGTAGCGACGCACATAGTCGGTGAAATACTGGCTTGGGTTGTCGAGGTGGAATTCACGCAGCATTACGTGGCCCATCGCCAGCGCCATTGCCGCATCGGTGCCCTGTTTCGGTGCCAGCCACAGATCGCACAGTTTGGCGATTTCAGCGTAGTCTGGTGTGACGGCAACAGTTTTGGTCCCTTTGTAACGCACTTCAGTAAAGAAGTGAGCATCCGGGGTACGCGTCTGCGGCACGTTTGACCCCCAGGCGATGATGTAGCTGGAGTTGTACCAGTCAGCAGATTCCGGTACGTCAGTTTGCTCGCCCCAGGTTTGCGGAGACGCAGGAGGCAAGTCGCAGTACCAGTCGTAGAAGCTTAAGCAAGTACCGCCAATCAGCGAGAGATAGCGTGCACCCGATGCGTAAGAAACCATCGACATTGCCGGAATTGGCGAGAAACCAGCAACACGGTCCGGGCCGTAGTTTTTGATGGTGTAAACGTTAGATGCGGCGATCAGTTCGTTCACCTCCTGCCAGGAAGAACGAACAAATCCACCGCGTCCACGCGCCTGCTTAAAGCTTTTCGCTTTATCGGCGTCTTCAATGATAGAAGCCCATGCCTCAACCGGATCGCTATGCAGCGCCTTCGCTTCACGCCACATTTTCATCAGGCGTTTGCGCATCATCGGGTATTTCAGGCGGTTGGCACTGTAAAGATACCAGGAGTAGCTGGCACCGCGCGGGCAGCCGCGAGGTTCATGGTTTGGCAGATCCGGACGGGTACGCGGATAGTCAGTCTGCTGGGTTTCCCAGGTGACCAGACCGTTTTTGACGTAGATTTTCCAGCTGCAGGAGCCGGTGCAGTTTACCCCGTGGGTAGAGCGGACGATTTTGTCATGCTGCCAACGCTGGCGATATCCATCCTCCCAGTCACGGTTGGTATTGAGAAGCTGGCCATGCCCATCGGCAAAGGTTTCACCCTTCTGTTTGAAGTAGCGAAACCGGTCCAGGAATTTACTCATCGGTTTTCTCCTGTGGGAGCCTGTCGGCCCTCTGATAAATCGACATTGCTAATGTTTAAGGGCAAGGTAACGCTCTGAAACAGCGTGGGAATTGATAACGATCAAGAGTGATGGGGATGAAAAATAAAGTAAATTCCTAAGATACCCCTTTAGGATAATTAACAGCCACCACATAACAGACTGTAAATTAAGACGTTTTATACCTGTAGTTATTTAAACTATTAAGATTTTTATGCAGATGGGTATTAAGGAGTATTCCCCATGGGTAACATATTAATGGCTCTTAATGAAATCCGGCGAAATAAGCCATATAACATTAGTATGTTGTAACTAAATGATACATAAAAAAAGCGCGACATCATGCCGCGCAAAGGATAATCAAATATTTTACTCTATATAATTCGGTTTACAGGAAGGCGGCAAGTGAATGAATCCCAGGAGCTTACTAAAGTAAGTGACTGGGGTGAATGAACGCAGCCGCAGCACATGTAACCCGAAGTATGACGAGTAACGGTTTATTTTTTAGAATGCCGACCATATACCGCCCAGGTAATCACTACGCAGGCGATATAGAAAATCAAAAATACTTTCATTGCGCCGACTGGCGAACCCGTTAATGCCAGCGAGCTACCAAACGCTTTCGGGATAAAGAAGCCACCAATCGCGCCAATCGCAGAGATGAAACCCAGCGCCGCCGCCGTGTCGGTTGCCGCTTCACGCATCGCACGTTCGTCAGAACCCCCTTCTGCTTTCACGCGATCCATTGTCAGTTTACGGAAGATCACTGAAATCATCTGGAAAGTGGAACCACTACCCAGCCCAGCTGTCAGGAACAGCGCCAGGAAGACCGCGAAGAACGCCATGAAGCTTCCGCCCTGCCCGTCAGTCGGTGAGGTCAGGAACAGCAGGCCGCTGAAAATCGCCATCAGAATAAAGTTCACCAGCGTGACACGAGTTCCGCCCAGACGGTCAGATAATGCACCACCTGCAGAACGCGCCAGCGCACCAATAAACGGCCCGAAGAAAGCGTATTGCAGAATCTGAACATCCGGGAACTGCGTTTTTGACAGCATTGCAAAGCCCGCGGAGAAGCCGATGAAGGAGCCGAAGGTTGCCAGATACAGCAGGCTCATAATCCACAGATGACCCCGTTTGAGTACCGGCAACTGCTCCTTGATGGAGGCTTTCGAGGTAGCAAGATCGTTCATGCCAAACCACGCCGCAATGGTGAAGATGGCAAGGAACGGCACCCATATCCAGGACGCATTCGCCAGATACAGCTCAGTCCCATCCGGCTGTTTGACGCCCTGGCTACCAAATACTGCGAAAATCGACAGTGATACCACCAGCGGAGCAACCAACTGCATGACGCTGACGCCCATATTGCCCAGACCACCATTCAGACCCAGCGCGCCACCCTGCTTCTGTTTCGGAAAGAAGAAGCTGATGTTTGCCATACTGGATGCGAAGTTCGCGCCAGCAAAGCCGCATAGCAGAGAGATGATGATGAAGACGCTATAAGGCGTGGAGGTATCCTGCACGGCAAAACCCAGCCAGACGCAAGGAATAATCAGAATACCGGTGCTGAACGCCGTCCAGCGACGACCACCGAAGATAGGAACCATAAAGGAGTATGGAACACGTAATAACGCGCCAGAAACCGAAGGCAGCGCAGTCAACATAAATAGCTGATCGGTCGTAAAATTAAAGCCGACTTTCGGTAGGTTCACCGCAACAGCGCTGAACAACATCCATACGCAAAACGCCAGCAGCAGACAGGGAACGGAAATCCACAGGTTGCGGCTGGCAATACGTTGACCGCGTTGTTGCCAGAACGCAGGATCTTCCGGTCGCCAATCTGTAATGACAGCTCCAGTAGCCCTTTCGGGGGCGGATGAGTGACTCATAGACACCTCTGATACTCGTTTCGATGTCTGCCACCTTAGTGTCTGTAGCTAAAGGCAATTTGATGTAAATCAAACGATAAGATAACTTTATCTATCATTGATATTTATCATTACCCATAGTGAGTACAGTGATTTCATAAAAATTATGAGATTTTTCACGGTGCTGTAAAATCCCTACCCTTACCGATGTAAAGCGACTAACCACACGGCAAATAAGGAGTAACTCTTTCCGGGTATGGGTATACTTCAGCCAATAGCCGAGAATACTGCCATTCCAGAATGTATCGTCACATTCATTAAGGTTATTGCTCATTTAAAGCCTGAAGGAAGAGGTTTACATGCTTAAACGTTGTCTCTCTCCGCTCACCCTGGTTAATCAGGTTGCGCTTATTGTGTTGCTTTCTACTGCTATTGGACTGGCAGGGATGGCGGTTTCTGGCTGGCTGGTGCAAGGCGTTCAGGGCAGCGCCCATGCGATCAACAAAGCGGGATCGCTGCGCATGCAAAGTTACCGTCTGTTGGCGGCAGTGCCATTAAGCGAGAAAGACAAGCCCTTAATTAAAGAGATGGAACAAACGGCATTTAGCGCCGAGTTGACTCGAGCAGCAGAACGAGACGGACAACTGGCGCAACTACAGGGTTTACAAGATTACTGGCGTAATGAACTGATCCCTGCGCTGATGCGTGCACAAAACCGAGAAACGGTGTCAGCGGATGTCAGCCAGTTTGTTGCCGGGCTTGATCAACTGGTATCTGGTTTTGACCGCACCACGGAAATGCGCATCGAGACAGTGGTACTGGTCCATCGGGTAATGGCGGTATTTATGGCACTTTTACTGGTGTTCACTATTATCTGGTTGCGGGCGCGACTGCTACAACCGTGGCGGCAACTGCTGGCAATGGCGAGTGCCGTCAGCCATCGCGATTTTACCCAACGCGCAAACATCAGCGGGCGCAACGAAATGGCGATGCTTGGAACTGCGTTGAACAATATGTCTGCAGAACTGGCCGAAAGTTATGCCGTACTTGAGCAGCGGGTTCAGGAGAAAACCGCCGGGCTGGAGCATAAAAATCAGATCCTCTCTTTTTTATGGCAGGCTAACCGCCGTTTGCATTCCCGCGCCCCGCTGTGTGAACGCCTGTCACCTGTACTCAACGGCTTACAGAATTTAACCCTGCTACGTGATATCGAATTGCGGGTGTATGACACTGATGATGAAGAGAATCATCAGGAGTTTACCTGCCAGCCAGATATGACTTGTGATGATAAAGGCTGCCAGCTCTGCCCGCGCGGCGTATTACCCGTTGGTGATCGCGGCACGACCCTGAAGTGGCGGCTGGCTGACTCTCATACGCAGTACGGTATTTTGCTGGCGACCCTGCCGCAGGGGCGTCATCTTAGCCATGATCAACAACAACTGGTGGATACCCTGGTTGAACAACTCACCGCCACGCTGGCGCTGGATCGCCATCAGGAACGTCAGCAACAGTTGATCGTGATGGAAGAGCGTGCCACCATTGCGCGCGAACTGCATGATTCTATTGCCCAATCTCTCTCTTGCATGAAGATGCAGGTGAGTTGTTTACAGATGCAGGGCGATGCGCTGCCAGAAAGCAGCCGCGAACTGTTAAGTCAGATCCGTAACGAACTGAATGCATCCTGGGCGCAGTTGCGTGAATTGCTCACCACATTCCGCTTGCAGCTCACCGAGCCTGGATTACGTCCGGCGCTGGAGGCGAGTTGCGAAGAGTACAGCGCCAAATTTGGCTTCCCGGTGAAGCTGGATTATCAATTGCCGCCTCGCCTGGTGCCTTCGCATCAGGCAATCCACTTGTTGCAAATTGCCCGTGAGGCATTAAGTAACGCCCTCAAACATTCGCAAGCGAGTGAAGTCGTGGTGACGGTGGCGCAAAACGATAATCAGGTCAAACTGACCGTCCAGGATAACGGCTGCGGCGTGCCTGAAAATGCCATCCGCAGCAATCACTACGGCATGATAATAATGCGCGATCGTGCGCAAAGTTTACGAGGCGATTGCCGCGTCCGCCGTCGTGAATCAGGTGGCACCGAAGTGGTGGTCACCTTTATTCCCGAAAAAACTTTCACAGACGTCCAAGGAGATACCCATGAGTAATCAGGAACCGGCTACTATCCTGCTGATTGACGATCACCCGATGCTGCGAACTGGCGTAAAACAGCTTATCAGTATGGCACCAGATATCACCGTGGTTGGCGAAGCGAGTAATGGCGAACAGGGTATTGAACTGGCGGAGTCTCTTGATCCCGATCTGATCCTGTTAGATCTCAATATGCCCGGCATGAACGGTCTGGAAACGCTGGATAAACTGCGCGAAAAGTCCCTCTCAGGGCGCATTGTGGTATTCAGCGTCTCTAACCATGAAGAAGATGTGGTCACCGCACTGAAACGCGGCGCGGATGGCTATCTGTTAAAAGATATGGAACCGGAAGATCTGCTGAAAGCATTGCATCAGGCAGCTGCTGGCGAAATGGTATTAAGCGAAGCATTAACGCCTGTTCTGGCCGCCAGCTTGCGCGCTAACCGTGCCACTACTGAGCGCGATGTTAACCAGTTAACCCCACGCGAGCGCGATATTCTCAAGCTGATTGCCCAGGGTTTGCCGAACAAGATGATTGCCCGCCGCCTGGATATCACCGAAAGCACAGTAAAAGTGCACGTCAAGCACATGCTGAAGAAAATGAAGCTCAAGTCTCGCGTGGAAGCAGCGGTATGGGTGCATCAGGAGCGCATTTTCTGATTACGGTTCCCAGCGCAGTTCGTCGTTTGACAATGCATCGAACGGTTCGACAAGCGTTAGCGTGATCTCATTGGAGGAGACACGCTGCCCCTGGTTATCTTCCACCACCACAGACAATCGCCAGTGATTGCTTGCCCCTTCCCCGTTCTGCCAGTCAGGCATGATCAGCGTCCAGCCCTCCGCGCTGTTGGCTTGTGCGCCCGGCGTCAAACTTAATATCTGCGTATCGCCCTGCCAAATCAGTTGCCGAATACCGTAACGACTGCGGATTTGTAATTTCAGCGGCACTGTTTCGCCAGGTTTTAGATCCCACGGCGGTGTCGCCAGAAACACCGTTAACGTTTTTCGCTGTCGGTACTCAAGAGTCGGTAGATTATTTCGCTGCGGATTGTCATAGCGACTACCACGTAACGACTGACTTTCGGCAACCTCGCCCGCAGAAAGTTGTTTTTTGAGCGGTACACCAAAGCGGTAATTAAGATTCAGCCCGAGGTTATTTTGATTTTCGCCACTTTCACCCTGTTTATGCTGGGCCGTCACAGTGACTAATGGCACAGGGGTGTAATTTAATCCCAGACTCAACGCGACGGGATTGTGATAACCCGTACCAGAGTTAAACAAATCAACACGATCACCAAAATACTGTTCTAGGCTGACACTGGTATTGAGGTGTTGATAGAACGGCATGCGCATCCGAGCTGTCAGGTCGTACCCGCGCGCCATCCGTTGTTCCTGCGTGGCTGTCTGTTCATGCCATGCAGCAAACGGCTGATAAAAGTTTGCCGATAATCGCAAATATTCGCCCCACGCTTCGGCACCAAAGCCCGCTCGCTGAAGATTTTCGTCCAGCAAGTTGTCATAAAAGGTGTTATACCCCACCAGCCAGTTGCCGCGCGCCCAGCGTTGCCCAACGCCCACATTGCTCACCAACCCATTATCCTGCTGAGTAAGACCAAGCTGGCTCCAGGTGAGATAACGATCATTATCTTGTAACGGCACAAACCAGCTTCCACGACTGCCGGTGAAATGTCCTTCGTTATCCACTTTGACGTCAACACTGGCATTTCCCCACGGTGATAGCCAAGATTCCAGGTGCTGATTAACCTGCTGACTAAGCGCGTCGCGGACTTTTCCCAATGCGAAAGCTTTTGCCTGCTCGCCAGTATCCAGCCCGTTATCATTCATACTGGTTTCGCCGAAATCTTTCACAATTTCAGCAAAGTGTTTTTCCCCATCATGATTTTCGGGAGCCATGCCTAAATCCGGCAGACCATCATTGTTATTATCAAAGGGATTTGCCGCTTTTTGCTCGAAGGTAGATTGTGCGTTAGCTGTACCGCCTGCTACAAGCAAGAGTAAATAAAACGGGATAATGCGAGGAACGAAACGGCTCAAAACGTCGGTAACTTCCGGTAATAATGAAAAACCATAGCCTTAAAGAATAACGATTACTGGCAACTTTTGTCGTATTTTCTCGCGCTTTCAGGAAAATCCTTAAAAATGTGACCGATTGGTCAGACGCTGCAGAAGCAGTAAGATAGAAGATGAGTGTCTAATTCCCTGAATACAGGAGTAAATAATGCAAAAAATCGTGATCGTTGCCAATGGCGCACCTTACGGGAGCGAATCCTTGTTTAACAGCTTGCGGCTGGCCATTGCGTTACGAGAGCAGGAGAGCAATCTGGATCTGCGTCTGTTCCTCATGTCTGATGCGGTCACAGCCGGGTTGCGCGGGCAAAAACCAGGGGAAGGCTACAACATTCAGCAAATGCTGGAGATCCTTACCGCTCAGAATGTACCGGTGAAATTGTGCAAAACCTGTACCGACGGGCGCGGGATTAGTACACTTCCTCTGATTGATGGGGTGGAAATCGGTACTCTTGTGGAACTGGCGCAATGGACGCTGTCAGCCGATAAAGTGCTCACATTTTAATGTTTGAGGGGGCGTCTGACGCCCCACTATGCGGGAAGTTTACTCAGGCGAATCCCGGACGTAACACACCATCCGGAAAATTCTCCGCCAGCAGTTTTTTTACCGATACCAGCAAATCATTCAGCCCATCGTCCTGCATTCCCAGTTTGATAAGCTCCTGTTCCAGTGAAAACAGGTATTGTGCGTTGGTTCCCAGCGGACCGCTCGCCGCCGCAATCAACGGCGCGATGACCTGAGCGCGAGTATCAGATTCATATTCTGGATGTCGCGGGTCCATAATAAACACAATGGCGTTTACTGTGCGTCCATCATCAAGATCAAGCTGACACCAGGTTGGCAGATAACAGCCGGTAATCATCTCTCGCTTCCACAACAGGGTTAGTTCCTGCTCCAGCGTCTCTTCTGGCAGTCGATAGGCGACGCCTGTGGTGCGTCCGCCCTCTTTCAGTGCAAGCATCCGTCCCGGCTGGTGCGCAGTCCCGCGCCCGGCGGTCAGGCGCAGGCAAAATGCGCGATGCCATCCAACCAGTGTACCGGTGCA
>ERZ773241.3490-NODE-3490-length-10736-cov-4.314765_pt1 | contig 10736 bp, 8 predicted proteins | sample MGYA00580989_ERZ773241 | MGnify/ENA primary metagenome ERZ773241 (study PRJEB29015, sample SAMEA2737804) | human gut metagenome | biome: human gut; feature: human-associated habitat; material: faeces | place: China | collected 2012 ...
GGCAGCCTGTGCGCGCAGCTTGACGCACCCGAGCCCGCGCCCACGCTCGAGAGCGTCGTCACCGACGTCATCCATGAGATCGGCGTCCCGGCGCACATCAAGGGCTACCAGTACCTGCGCGAGGCGATCATGCTGGCCATCGACGATATGGACGTCATCAATTCCGTGACCAAGGTGCTCTACCCCGAGGTCGCGCGCAAATTCAACACCACGCCCTCGCGCGTTGAGCGTGCGATACGCCATGCGATCGAGGTCGCGTGGGACCGCGGCGATCTGGAGACGCTGCAGAAGTTTTTCGGCTACACGGTTTCGAACATCAAGGGCAAGCCGACGAATTCGGAGTTCATCGCCATGATCGCCGACTGCCTGAGTCTGCGGCAGAAGCAGAGCGCGTGCTGACGCGCGGCATGGATGGCAGAGGGATGCACAAGCGCCCCCGAACCCAAAACGGTTCGGGGGCGCTTTTTGTCTGTATTCAAATCTCAGGGGTGTACTGCCCGAACTTACCAGCTCGGGAACAGGGCAAGAAAATCGTCAAGGTTGCGGTAGCTGCCGCCCTGCGGCGAGAGATCCGGCGCGGCGGCATAGGCGCTGCCCGGCGCGGCCGTGACGGTGAGGTTGGCCGCATCGACCTGCGTGCGCAGCGTGATCCGGCTCGGCGTGAGCGAGATGTACAGCGGCGAGGCCGCGATGTTCGCCGTGATGTTCAGCGCACCGTCGGCATAGCCGAAGTCCGAGATCGCGCCGACAACGCTCGCGAACGACAGGTGCTCGAAGAAGTAGGTGTACGCCTCGATAGCGTTTTGCACCGTCTGGCGGTCGACGCCCGGCGTGACGGTGAGCACGGCATAGAGCGCACGCTCGAGCGAATCCATCGACGCCGTGACGTGGTGCCAGCCGTAGTCGATGTACACGCGGTCGTTCCAGAAGGTGACAGTCAGGTCGCGGCCGAGGATCTGCGACACGGCGCGCGCCGCGACGGGCTTGCCGAACGAGAGCACGACATCGGTGTCAAGGCTGTAGCCGTTGACGCTCACCGTCGCATCCATGCCCATGGCCTGCGCGCCGACATAGCGCTCGAGCACGGGGGCGAAGGGCTGCAGCTGCGAGAGGGTGACATAATTGCCGTTCGTGGGATGCAGCGTGGTGGCGGAGCCGGACGTGCCGGTGATCGTCACGCGCACCGTCCAGCCAGCAGCCGTAACGCTTACGCTGTCGGCCGAGAGGGCGGCGGACACATCCGTGCCCGCGATGTTCAGCTGCGCATGCAGGGCATTGTTCGACCACGTCAGCCCGCGGATGCTGTCAACGGCGGACTGCGGCGTGAGCTCACGGAAAAACTGCGCATAAGCGCTGCCCGCGGCGTCCGCTCCGCTCGCACCGGCGAGCTTGCCTGCCCACGCGACGAGGTCTTTGATCTCGCTGCCCGTGCCGCTGACGTGGATGTTGCCGGCGGAGACATAGACCGTGCTGCCGATGTATTCGGCGCGGATCGTCACACCGTCTACCACGGTCGTGAGCGCAGCGTCATAGCCGCCGGAGGTCTTGGTCACGGTGACCGTGCCGCTGAGACTCAGCGGACCGCTGAGCGCGACGTCGAAGGTCGCGGTCTTGGCCGTGGCCGCATCCATGAGGGGGCTGACGAGACTCAGCGCGCCGGTCAGATCGGTGTAGCCGTCGAGCGGCTGCACCCGGAAGCCGCCGTAGTACGGCGTGGCCGCGATGCGCATACGTGCGCCGCCGATGTTGAGCGACACGTCCGCACGCGTCAGGCGCAGCGCGTCGGGATCGGTCAGCTGCACCGTGCCGGAGATCATCGGGTCGTTGAGGCGGATGTTCATGCCGTTGGCGGTCTCCTGCATGGTGACGTTTTTCGTCAGCGCAGCCATGCCGGCGGAATCGAGCGAGATGTCCGGGATCTGCACGCCGAGATAGCCCGCCACCGTGCGCGCCGCGTCGAGCGTGTCGCTCGCGCGCAGGGTGATCTTCTGGCTGCCGAAGGCGATGTACACCCGCTCGTTGCTGTAGGCGGCGAAGAGGTCGACGCCCGCGACATTGCCGCGCAGCTGGAAGGTGGTCTGATCAATATCCATATGCGCCGTCAGGCCGTAGGACTGGCCGTTCGCGGTGACGGTGAGGCTGTAGTTCGGCGTGCGGCGGAAAAAGTCGCGCACCATGGCCTGCGTGTCCTGCCCGCCGTCGGAGAGCTTGCCGAGGTTGTTGGGGTCGTACTGGGTGGCGAGATAGTGCTGGAACTCCGTCTGGTCGTCGGTCACGGCGCCGAAGTCCGTGAATGTCTCCGTGAGCGTGCTCGTGCAGTTGAGGCTGCCGAGACCGGACATGGACACGGAATAGCTCTCCACGGTGTCCATCTGCAGCAGATCCCAGTTGGCGTCGATCGTCCAGACCATGTGCACAGCCGTAAACTCGGGGTTTTTCGACGCGCCGCTGTACGTGCGCACCTGATGCTTATAGTATGCGCTCGCGCCCGCAGGCTCGAGGTCAAAGGTGAGGGTGTACGTGCCGTCATCATTGGCGGTCATGGTCGGGTTTTGCACCGTGTCCTGGCTGATAACGTAGTTGCTGAGGTTGCGCGGATCCTGCCCATAGGCATCCTGATAGTCCTGCTGCGAGATGGCCACGATCTGGTCGCTCCACGTCGCGCTGTCGGCGGAGACGGAGCTCGCCTTGCGCACGAGGATCGCACCGTCCTTAAAATATTTCTGCTCGCCGAGCTTGACGAACATGCTCGTGCTGATGGCCTCGGTGAAAACGCTGTCACTCGTCACGACGCGCACGTTGTGCACGTTCTGGTTATAGTCGATGAAGCCGACCTTCGCCTTCGTCTGCCCGACGGTCTCGGAGCGGTAGGTCTCCTGATCCATGACGCCGGTCGTAATATAAATGTTGTCCTCGGCGCTCTGACCGGAGGGATCGCCGTCCGGCCGCGCGAGCGTGGTGCTCGCCCCGCCGGCGCCGTCGTCGGTATCGACCGCGCCCGGCAGCGCCACTGCCGCCGCGATCGCCAGTGCCAGCAGCACGCCGCCGATGACATAGGTGCGCTTGCCGTGCTTGCGGCGCGTCGGCTGCGCGGCGCTCTCGGAGGGCACCAGTTCGCTGTCGGCGATGTCCGGCGCGGTTTCGTCCGCCGTCGGCTTGCGCCGCCATGGCGGAAGACGGAAATGTTGTTTGCGCATAGATCTCAAACTCCTTGCGGGCAGCCCCGGCGTGCACATCGTCGGGCAAATCCCGGTTTTTTCTTGTTTTCATTATACGGCAAGCGGTCTGAAAACGCATCCTCCCCCCTTTCGACCGGTAGAAATGTTGAGAGAAGCCAATTCTACCGGCAGGAGAATCCCTGTATCTGGGATTTTTGCCGGACTTGCGGTGTGGCACGCGCTGTGGTATACTCATACCATGGAAGATGTGAGAGGCGCGCTCGCCGCCAATTTAGCCGAGCTGAGAAAAGAAGAAAATCTGACGCAGGCCGAGTTCGCCGCGCGCTTCAATTACTCCGACAAGGCCGTGTCCAAGTGGGAGCGGGGCGATTCTCTGCCCGATGTCATCATGCTCAAGACCATCGCCGACCTCTACGGGCTGCGCGTGGACGATCTGCTGACCGAGGACGGCGTTGCCAGCGCGCTCGCCGAGGCGGCCGGCCATGAGAAAAAGCGCGACGCATACCTGATGCAGAAAATGCTCATCGCCGCCATGTGGGTGACGATGGTGTGGGTCGTTGCGGTCGTCGTGTTTTTGTATTCGCAGTTCAGCATCGGCAAGATGTACTGGATGGCGTTCGTGTGGGCGGTGCCGGTGTCGTTCGCCGTGGCGTTCCTTTTCTCCCGCCACTGGAAGGGTGAGGCGGTGCTGCAGTGCGTGTTCGCGTCGCTGTTCGTATGGAGCTTGATCACCGCGTTTTATTTCCAGTACCTCGAATACAACATCTGGGCCGTGTTCTTCGTCGGCGTTCCGGTTCAGATCGCGCTCATCCTGGGGGCAAAGCTCCGCCGCGCCGGTGTGCACTGGCTGCGCCGGTGAAAAAACAAAACTACCGCTTGACGGCGGGCCACGCCCGTGCTATACTCGCGTCTAATGACAGGCCGGAAACGGCCGGGCGGCGTCCGCGCCGCAGCAGACAGAGATCACCGCGTCTGTGGGACTTCATGCCCCGCAGGCGCTTTTTTATTCAGAAAGGAGTCTTTTTTCATGCGTGAAACCGCTTCCGCACCCGATGATGCCAAGCGCGTGACCATGCAGGTATCCACCGTCGGCATCGTCTGCAACGCCGCGCTGACGGTGTTCAAGCTCGTCGCCGGCATCGTGGCGCACTCGTCGGCCATAGTGGCCGACGCCGTGCACTCGGCGTCTGACATCCTCGGCTCGCTGATCGTGATGATCGGCGCAATCTTTTCCAACAAGGCGGCCGACGCCAGCCATCCCTACGGGCACGAAAAGCTCGAGTGCATCGCCTCGATCCTGCTCGGCAATATTCTCGTGCTCGTCGGCGCTGCCATCGGCTACACAGGCATCACGAAGATCCTCCACGGCGAAACGCTCGCCGCCCCCGGCATGCTCGCGCTCATCGCGGCGGTCGTGTCCATCGTCGTCAAGGAGGCGCTGTACTGGTACACGATCGCAGCCGCCAAGCGCATCCGCTCCGTGTCGCTCAAGGCCGAGGCGTGGCACCACCGGTCCGACGCGCTGTCGTCTATCGGCAGCTTTGCGGGCGTGCTCGGCGCGCGGCTCGGCCTGCCGATCCTCGACCCCATCGCGTCGATCGTCATCTGCCTGTTCATCTTCAAGGTGGCCTTCGGCATCTTCCGCGAGAGCATCGACCGTCTCGTCGACCGCGCGGCTGACACCGACACCGTCGCCGCCATGCGCGAGACGATGCAGCGCACCCCCGGCGTCGTGCGCGTGGACGATCTCAAGACGCGGCTGTTCGGCAGCCGGACGTATGTCGATGCCGAGATCGCGGTCGACGGTGCGCTGCCGCTGCGCGACGCGCACGCCATCGCAGAGCGCGTGCACCATGAGCTCGAGCACGATTTCCCGGATGTCAAGCACTGCACCGTGCACGTCAACCCCGCATAAGACGCGCGGCGATCGCGCCGAAAAAGCGGATATACACAGCACGAAGAGCCGCCCTTTCGGGCGGCTCTTCGTGCAGGTTCGCTTGCCTCTGCGCGCTTTCCGCTTGCCTTACGCGCAAAATTCGCGCAAATGTGCTAAGATGTGCTAAGAATTCACATCCTGCCCGCATTTGTCGGCCAGGTAATCACGTTCGACAGGGTTCGACGCAGGCTTCGGAAGCCGGTTTACATAATGTGAATCGGCACCGGGCGCGCGGGCTAAAAAAACATCGGCGTCACGGAGCTGCCTCCGTGACGCCGATGCGTCGGTGCGCGCGCTTAACGCTTGCGCTTATTCTTCTGATACAGGGCCCACAGGCCGTTGAGCAGCAGGTTCTTGTCGTACGTGATCTCGCGCCGGCAATACGGGATGATGCAGCCGCCGAGGCCGCCGGTCGCAATGACGGCGGCGGGCTCGCCGAGCTCGGCCTCCATGCGCTCGATCATACCGTCGAGCATGGCGGCCGTGCCGTAGACGCTGCCGGAGCGCATGGCCTCGATGGTGTCGGTGCTGATGCACTTTTTCGGTGCGTCGAGCGAGATGTGCGGCAGCTGCGACGTACCGCTGGCGAGCGCCTCGAGCGAGATGCCCACACCGGGGATGATCGCGCCGCCGAGGACACGCGCCTCACGGTCAATGACCGTCATGGTGGTGGCCGTGCCCATATCGATGATGATCAGCGGAGGCGCGTGCATCGCAAGCGCCGCGGCCGCACCGACCACAAGGTCGCTGCCCATGGTGGCGGGGTTGTCGAGCGCAATGTTCAGCCCCGTTTTCATGCCGGGGCCGACGACGAGCGGGCGGATACCCGTGATCATGCGCACGGCGGCAACGAGCGCGCCGTTGATCGGCGGCACGACGGACGACAGGATCGCCCCGTCGATATCCTCCGGCGCGATGCCGGAAAACTCGATCACCTGCCGCAGCGAGATCGCATACTCGTGCGCGGTCTTATCACGGTCGGTCTCCAGACGGGCAATGTTGCGGATGCCCGACGCATCGAGAAAACCGATCACAATGTTTGTATTGCCAACGTCCAGAGCCAGAAGCATATCAGTCCACCGGACCCTTCTTGCCGGCTGCGATCAGCCGGGTGATGGTCGGGCTCAGGACGAGGTTCACGCCCAGCTCGAGCAGGAAGTTCACGCCCACGAGACCCGTGACGATATAGGTTGCCACGGCGGTGTCACCCGCCCACGCCTGAAGCTGCGGCTGGTAGAACAGCAGCATGGCGAGCACGAACAGGCCGGTATTGACGACCGGGGCGGAAGCGGCCGCGACGATCACGCCGGCGAGTGCATTCTTTTTGCTGATGGCACGATAGACAAGGCCCGCGACATAACCGGCTGCGGTGCCCTTGAGCAGGCAGACGATCACGGTCATGACCGGACGCGCGGAAAACATGATGTAGCCGCCGGCATCTGCGCCGGTGACGACGGCGATCGTGACGACGACGCCAAACACGAAGCCGAGCCAGGCACCGGCTTTCACGCCGTAAACGGCCGCGCCGACCACGATCGGGATCAGCACGAGCGACACGGCAAACGGGCCGACCTTGATGAAGCTGCCGAGCAGCTGCAGCACGACGACGATGGCGGTGAAGAGTGCAAGCCCAGCCAGACGCCGGGTCTTACCATTGCTGTTGTTCATTTTTTATACCTCCTAAGCTGCTGTTCCCGCTCCGGGCGGGATATAGCGCACGAGTATGATACCCAATCCGGCGCAAAAAATCAAGAGCGGATGTACAAACTTTGTACATCCGCTCATGACAGTTTTTTATAACGGGGTTTACTTCAGCGCGTCCACGCTCGCCAGATACAGCGCATCCGAGCCGTCGGACGGCATGAGGAAGCCGGTGCGCGGCGAGAAGCTGAAGCCGTTGAGCGTCGGGCCGTCCTGCAGGCAGGAGCGCTTGAACTGCTGGCTGAAGAGGCGGCGGCAGTAGCTGCGCAGCCACTTTTTGAGCGTCGCGTGGTCAAACTCGTCGCCGTAGGCGATGTCGGCCAGGCGCAGCACCTTCTCGGGCGCGAAGCCGTGATCGACCAGGTAATACAGGAAGAAGTCCTGGAGGTTATACGGACCGACGGAGTCCTCGCTCTTCTGGGCGATCTCGCCGTTGCGCGTCGGCGGCAGCAGCTCGGGGCTGACCGGCGTGTCGAGCACGTCCAGCAGCGCCTTGGACAGCACGTCGTCGTCCGTGGTCTCGGCAACGTAGCGCACGACCATCTGCACCATGGTCTTGGTGGAGCCGGCGTTGACGTCGTACATGGAGATGTGGTCGCCGTTGTAGGTGCACCAGCCGTCGGCAAACTCGCTCATGTCCTCGGTGCCGACATGGATGCCGCCGTCGGCAAAGCCGTTGGCCACGTCCATGAGGATCTGGGTGCGCTCACGCGCCTGCGCGTTTTCATACACGACGTTGCGGTTTTCGGGGTCGTGGCCGATGTCCTTAAAGTGCTGCATGACGCTCTCGCCGATGTCGATCACGCGCACGGTCGCGCCGAGCTGCTCGGACACGATGATGGCGTTGGACTTCGTGCGGTCGGTCGTGCCGAAGCACGGCATGGTCACGGCGTTCACATAATTGGCCGGCAGGCCCATCATCTTCACGGCCTCGGCGCAGATGATGACGGCGAGCGTCGAGTCCACGCCGCCGGAGATGCCGACGACCGGGTGCATGAGATTGGCGTACTGCATGCGGCGCACGAGGCTGGCGGCCTGCATGTGCAGCAGGCGCTTAGCAGCCGCGTGATAATCGGCCGGGTCGTCCGGGCGGTAGGGGTACTTACCGAACGGGCGGGTGAGCACGGTCTCCTCCACGCCCTCGCCCCACTCGGTGACGACGTAGGACGCAGCGTCGCCGGTGAAGGTCGCGTCCTTGCGGCGCGCGGCGATGAGCAGCTGCACGTCGAGCTCGGTCACGACGTCGGAGCAGCCGTCCTCGGCGCACTCGAGCAGCTTGCCGTCCTCAGCGATGAGGCACAGGCCGGAATACGTCGCGTCGGTGCTCGACTCGCCGAAGCCGGGGGCCGCCAGCACGACACCGGCGTGCAGCTTCGCGCTCTCGGCGCGCACGGCGGTGGTCACGCGGCAGGCGGAGTCCGTCGCCATCGGGAAGCCCGCCATCTCGACGAGCACGGTCGCACCGGCGAGCGCATGACGCACAGCCGGGGACACCGGGGCGGACACGTCCGCGCCGACGAGCGCGGCGACGTTCAGCTCGCTGACCTCGCTGTGCTGGAACAGCTGCTGCGGGTGGAAATCGACCGGGCCGAGGGAGCCGATCTGAATATCGTCGAGCAGCGCGCCGGGCAGGGCGAAGTGCTTGTCGCCCGGGCAGCTGGCCGGCACGACGCCGAGCAGCTCGCCGTTGCACACGGCAGCCGCCGCGTCATACACCTTCGCGCCCTGCGCGACCGGCAGGCCGACGAACACGAGCATGTCCTTGCCCTCGGACGCCTTGACGACCTTTTCGAGTGCGGCCGCCGCGCCCGCGAGCAGGGTGTTCTGGTAGAACAGATCGCCGCAGGTGGCGCCCGTGAGCGTCAGCTCCGGGAACACGAGCACCTTCACGCCGAGGCGTGCGTGCTCGTCCATGGCGCGGATGACGGCATCCGCATTGAACATCGGATCTGCTACCCGGATCTCGGGAGCAGCCGCTGCAACCTTGATAAATCCGTGTTTCATGTTGATTCTTCCTTTTCTTCTATTCTAATTTGCTTTCTCAAACGTAAAGAGCGCCGCGTCATAAAACTTCAGCACCGCGCCGCGCACGGGCACGTATTCCTTGGCAGAGGCCATCACGGTGACAGTGCCGCCGTCTGCCTCGGCGTGCGCGGTCTCATCGAGCACGGGCAGGAAATTTGCGTTGAGCTCCTGCGCGAGCTCGTCGAGGTGTCCGGCGTAGTATGTGCTGTCGTGCGGCGGCGTGTAGCCCGGCACGGGGTTTGCCCCCGCCGTGAAGCAATACACGACCATCAGCGCCGAGAGCAGCAGCACGAAGATGCCGCCCACCGGCCCGAGCCAGCGGGCGATCTGCGCGCCGGGCTCCTCCTTTTCGGTCGGATCCGGCGGCGGGACGATCTTCGGCATGGCTTAAAACTGAATGCGCGCGGCGATGTAGTCGGCGAGCTGATCCATGGGGACGCGCTCCTGCTGCATGCTGTCGCGGTCGCGCACGGTCACGCAGCCGTCCTCCGCCGAGTCAAAGTCAAACGTCACGCAATACGGCGTGCCGATCTCGTCCTGACGGCGGTAGCGCTTGCCGATCGAGCCGGCCTCGTCATAGTCGCACATGAAGCGCTTCTGCAGCTGGTGGTAGAGCTCGGTCGCGGGCTCGGAGAGCTTTTTCGACAGCGGCAGCACCGCGCACTTAAACGGCGCGAGCGCCGGGTGGAAGTGCATGACGACACGGGTGTCGTTCTTGGCCGCGTCCACGACCTCCTCGTCATACGCCTCGCACAGGAAGGCCAGCGTCACACGGTCTGCGCCGAGCGACGGCTCGATGACGTAGGGGATGTAGTGCTCGTTCTTCTCCTGATCAAAGTAGTCCATGTCCTGACCGGAGAACTTCTGGTGCTGGCTCAGGTCGTAGTTCGTGCGGTCGGCGACGCCCCAAAGCTCGCCCCAGCCGAACGGGAACAGATACTCAAAGTCAGTCGTGGCCTTGGAGTAGAAGCTCAGCTCCTCCTTCTCATGGTCGCGCAGGCGGAGGTTCTCGTCCTGCATACGCAGACCCTTGAGCCACTCATGGCAGAAGCTGCGCCAGTAGTCGAACCACTCCAGATCCGTGTCCGGCTCGCAGAAGAACTCCAGCTCCATCTGCTCAAACTCGCGGATGCGGAAGATGAAGTTACCCGGCGTGATCTCGTTGCGGAAGCTCTTGCCGATCTGGCAGACGCCGAACGGAATCTTGCGGCGCGTCGTGCGCTGGATGTTCTTGAAGTTGACGAAAATGCCCTGTGCGGTCTCGGGGCGCAGATACACCTCGGCAGCCGTGTCCTCGGTCACGCCCTGATGGGTCTTGAACATGAGGTTGAACTTGCGGATATCGGTAAAGTCGCTCTTGCCGCAGCCCGGGCAGGGGATCTGCTGGGCGCGGATGAAGGCGACCATCTCGTCATTGGTCATGGCCTCAACGTTCACGTCGGGCATGGGGTTCTCGGCCAGCCAGCCCTCGATGAGCTTGTCGGCGCGGTGGCGCATCTTGCAGGACTTGCAGTCAATGAGCGGATCGTTGAACGTCGTCACATGGCCGGAAGCCACCCATACCTGGGGATTCATCAAAATAGCGGAATCCAGGCCCACGTTATACTTGCTCTCCTGGACAAACTTTTTCCACCAGGCCTTTTTGACGTTATTTTTAAATTCCACTCCCAAAGGGCCGTAATCCCAGGAGTTGGAAAGGCCTCCGTAAATCTCAGACCCGGGATATACAAAGCCCCTGCCTTTGCAAAGGGCGACCACTTTTTCCATGGTCTTTTCACTGTTTGGTAGCATATCATTTCCTCCGTAACATCAGATGTATTAATAGTAATGCAGCCGGGCTGAAATGTCAATGTAAAAGGGCCCATAAACTCCCTTTTCCCGCCGCCTGCGGCGGG
>ERZ773241.3492-NODE-3492-length-10727-cov-85.752624_pt1 | contig 10727 bp, 6 predicted proteins | sample MGYA00580989_ERZ773241 | MGnify/ENA primary metagenome ERZ773241 (study PRJEB29015, sample SAMEA2737804) | human gut metagenome | biome: human gut; feature: human-associated habitat; material: faeces | place: China | collected 2012 ...
AAGAGGAACAGAAACAAGCGTTCGGTGCGTTTGAACGTCTATCAAATGCCGCCGCTAATATCGCACAAGAGGGACTTCCCTATTTCTCTGTCGCATTTCTGTTCTTCGCTCTCAATTTGGTATGTGTGGGGTACTATCAAAGCCTTGGATGTTTCAAGACCGCCATCTTGCTCATGCTATTGCGAGGTCTTGTTTTCGTAGTTCCGGCTTTTCTTGTGTTACCGCGTGTCATCGGCGTTCCGGGACTTTGGCTGTCAGTTCCCCTATCGGAAATAATGACACAAATCCTTATTTTAGTTTATTATCTGCTAAACAGAAACAACAAAAACATATCGAACTTATGAAAAAGTATTTCTTGAGTACGTTGATACTCTGTTCAACATCATTTACTGCCTGTCACCAAACGGAACCGGAGCAGGAAGAAGTCAATTATTCGGTCATGACCGTAGGAAAAGGAGAAGTGACGCTGACCGAATCTTATTCCGCATCCGTACAGGGAAGGCAGGACATTGAAATCTATCCGCAGGTGTCCGGGACGATACAACAGGTATGCGTGAAAGAAGGGCAAGAGGTACGTCGGGGTGAACGGTTGTTTATTATAGACCAAGTTCCTTACCAAGCAGCCCTGCGGACAGCTATTGCCAATGTCCATTCTGCCGAAGCACAGGTACAGACCGCCCGGCTGACCTACGAAAGCAAGCAGGCACTTCATCGTGAAAAGGTCATTTCGGAATATGACCTCTCCACAGCCCGCAATGCGCTTCTCGTGGCCGAAGCCGCGTTGGAACAAGCCAAAGCGCAGGAGGTGAATGCCCACAACGACCTTTCTTATACAGAAGTAAAGAGTCCCGCAAACGGAGTAATAGGCACCATCCCTTACCGCGTGGGCACATTGGTCAGTTCCGGTTCGGCACAACCGCTTACTTCCGTATCGGATAATTCGGAGATGTATGTCTATTTCTCCATGTCGGGGCAGCGATTGCAGTCATTGATACGCTGTTACGGCTCCATCAACCGAACCTTGGAAGAGATGCCTGCCGTCCGTCTGCAACTGGGTGATGGAACTATCTATGAAAAGGAAGGGCGTATTGAGAGCATCAGCGGCGTACTTGACCGACAGACCGGAAGTGGCTCCTTGCGTGCCGTATTCCCCAACGCCGAACGGGTGCTGCTGAGCGGAAGCACGGGAAATATACTTATCCCGCAGACCTTGCAGGATGCTATTCCCATTCCGCAAGAAGCCACCTACGAATTGCAGGACAAGCTGTTTGTCTATCGGGTAGTGAATGGCAAGGCGGTGGCTACCCGTATTGAAGTCAATCCGGTGCATGACGGCATCCGCTATACCGTCACTTCCGGATTGGATGTTGGCGATGTGATTGTGACTACAGGCGTAGGCTTGCTCAATAACGGCGATGCCGTAACCTTAAAACCGTAATAAGAGGAGGAAGAAGTTATGAATTTACGATTCTTTATAGACCGCCCGGTCTTTTCCATCGTTATTTCCGTAATTATTGTTTTGTTGGGCATCATATCCCTGACGGGGCTGCCTGTGGAGCAATATCCAGACATTGCGCCGCCCACGGTGCAAGTAACGACTTCTTATCCCGGTGCCAATGCCGAAACGGTGCAGAAGTCGGTCATTGTCCCGTTGGAGGAAGCCATCAACGGTGTGGAGAACATGAGCTACATCCATTCGGAAGCCTCCAATACGGGAGATGTTACAGTGAATGTCTATTTCCGTCAGGGAACTGATGCCGACATGGCGGCAGTCAATGTGCAAAACCGCGTATCGAAGGCACAGGGATTGCTTCCTGCCGAAGTAACCAAAATCGGGGTGCAGACGCAGAAACAACAGAAGTCGCTATTGAAGGTGGTCGCCCTCTACAGCCCGGACGATTCATACGATATGCAGTTTATCAACAACTACATGAAGATAAATGTGGAGCCGCGCGTCAAGCGTATTGCCGGTGTGGGTGAGTTCAATGTATTGGCATCCAACTATTCCATGCGCATTTGGCTGAAACCGGACGTGATGGCGCAGTACAAACTGATACCGTCAGACGTGACCAATGCCCTCGAAAAGCAGAATTTGGAATCGGCTACGGGTGCTTTCGGCGAGAACCACGAGAATGCCTACGAATATACCATCAAATATAGGGGACGCTTCTCCACGCCCGAAGAGTTTGGTGATATTGTTATCCGTTCGCTTTCCAACGGAGAAATCTTGCGTCTGAAAGATATTGCCCGCATCGAGTTGGGTGATGAAGCCTATACCTATCGTGCCATGACGGACGGTCATGCGGGATGTATCACCGAGGCTTACCAGAGTGCCGGTTCCAATGCTACGGAGGTGGTACAGGAGATTGATGCGCTGATAGATGAAATATCCGAAGACTTGCCTGAAGGATTGAAGTTTGCCAGCTTGTTGAGCGTGAACGACTTTCTCTTTGCCTCCATCGAGAATGTGCTTTGGACGCTGATAGAGGCTATCATTCTCGTTGTACTGGTGGTTTATGTGTTTTTGCAGGACATCCGTTCGACACTGATTCCCACCATATCCATTATCGTCTCTTTGGTCGGCACGTTCGCTTTCATGGCGGTGGCGGGCTTTTCCATCAACTTGCTGACGCTGTTCGCACTGGTGCTTGCCATCGGTACGGTGGTGGACAATGCCATTGTGGTAGTCGAGGCAGTACAGGCGAAGTTCGATGCCGGTTACTACTCATCGTATATGGCGACGAACGAAGCCATGTCGGGCATTACGGCTGCCATCGTTACCTCTACGCTGGTGTTCATGGCGGTATTCATCCCGGTTTCCATGATGGGCGGCACGTCCGGCGTATTCTATACGCAGTTCGGCATCACGATGGCGGTGGCGGTCGGACTGTCGGCAGTCAATGCCTTGACACTTTCACCGACTCTGTGTGCCTTACTGCTTGAACCTTATATAGATGCGGACGGCAAAGAGAAAAGCGGTTTTTCGGCACGCTTCCGCAAGGCGTTCAATGCGGCTTTCGAGGTCTTGGTGAAGCGGTACGTTCGGGGTGTCATCTACTTCTGCCGCCATCGGGTGGTGACATGGGGACTGCTGGTGGCTACGGTGGCGCTGGTGGTGGTGCTGATGCGCACTACCAAGACCGGACTTGTGCCCGATGAAGATACGGGTACGGTCATGGTGAGCGTCAATACCAAGCCGGGCACTTCGCTCTTCCGCACCACCCAAGTATTGGCGCAGTTGGAAAAGGAAATCCAACAAATGCCGCAGGTGAAGCATTATGCCACCGTCAGCGGATATTCGCTCAGCGGTTCGGGAGCCAGTGCGGGACTGATTATCATCTCCCTGCGCGACTGGTCGGAACGTGACGGCAAGGAAGATGATGTAAACTCTATCATCGGACGCATCAACACCCTTTCACAGAAAATACCGGATGCGCAGTTATTTGCCGCCGCCCCGCCCATGATTAACGGCTACGGCATGGTGAACGGTTTTGAACTGCACGTGCAGGACAAGACGGGCAAACCTGTCAGTGAGTTGGACGATGCCACCAAGGGATTCATTGCCTCCCTGAGCCAATGCCCGGAAATCGGGACTGCCTATACCGCTTTTTCAGCAGACTATCCGCAATATACGCTGGACATTGATGCCGCCCGTTGCGAACGTTCGGGGCTTTCTCCGGCAGAGGTGCTTTCCACGGTGTCCGGTTACTATGGCGGGCAGTATGTCTCCAATTTTAACCGTTTCTCCAAGCTCTACCGTGTCATGATACAGGCGGAGCCGGACACACGGGTCACACCGGAATCGCTGAACCACCTCTATGTGCGTACCGGCAACGGTGAAATGGCTCCCATCAGCCAGTTTGCCCGGCTTACCAAGACCTACGGGCCACAGTCGCTCAACCGCTTCAACCTCTATGGCTCCATTGCGGTCAACGGTTCGGCTGCCGACGGCTATTCTTCCGGCGACGCCATCCGTGCCATCGGCGAAGCGGCGTCCACGGCATTGCCCAAAGGCTATACCTACGAGTTTGGCGGCATCACCCGCGAGGAAAGTCAGTCGAGCAGCAACACGGTGATTATCTTCGCCATTTGCTTTGTGCTGGTCTATCTCATCCTGAGCGCACTTTATGAAAGTTTCCTCATCCCGTTTGCCGTGGTGCTCGCCCTTCCTTTCGGCTTGCTGGGCAGTTTCCTGTTTGCCAAGCTGATGGGATTGGAGAATAACATCTATATGCAGACCGGTTTGATTATGCTCATCGGATTGCTGGCAAAGACCGCCATCCTGATAACGGAATATGCCGTCAAACGCCGACAGGCGGGCATGTCGCTGATACAAGCTGCCGTTGGAGCCGCCAAGGTGCGATTGCGCCCCATCCTAATGACAGCCCTTACAATGGTGTTCGGACTGCTACCGCTGATGGTATCAACGGGAGTAGGAGCCAACGGTAACCGCACGTTGGGTTCCGGTGCGGTGGGTGGTATGCTGGTCGGTACACTTGCCTTGCTATTTGTGGTTCCGGCACTGTTCATTGCTTTCCAGTGGTTGCAAGAGAAGGTACGTCCCATGCAGGCTGTTTCCTCCGGCGAATGGTCGATACAAGGTGAAATGGAAGATTTGAAGAAACATAAAAAGGAAAAGGAATCATGAGAAATATATTACTGACAACAGTTACCGCACTGCTGCTTGCCTCGTGCGGAGTCTATAAACCTTACTCCCGTCCGGAGGAAGTGAAAACCGATGGGCTGTATGGCACCGACATACAAGCGGAAGACACAGCCTCCATCGCCTCCTTGCATTGGAGCGAACTGTTCACCGACACACGCTTGCAATCCCTCATCCGGCGAGGACTGGAGAATAACAACGACCTTAACGTCGCACGTCTGAAAGTGGTGGAGGCAGAAGCCACGCTGATGTCTTCGCGCCTTGCCTACCTGCCCTCAGTGTCGCTTGCCCCGCAAGGTACGTTGAGTAGCTTCGATGGTAGCAAGACGACCAAGACCTACACCCTTGCTGCTTCCGCCGAGTGGGAGCTGGACTTGTTCGGCAAGCTGACCAATGCCAAACGTGGTGCCCGTGCCGCCTTAGAGCAGAGCCGCGCTTACCGGCAGGCAGTGCAGACACAACTCATCGCCACAATTGCCAACAGTTATTACAACTTGCTGATGTTGGATGTACAACTCGACATCAACCGCTGCACCGCCGAGAGTTGGAGCGAGTCGTTGCGCACGTTGGAACTGCAAAAGCAGTTCGGCAACACCACCGAAGCTGCCGTGCAGCAGGCACGTGCCAACCTGCTTACCGTGGAAACGAATGTGCTTACTCTGGAACAGCAAGTCAAGAAACAGGAAAATGCCATCTCCTTGCTCTTAGGCGATGTGCCTTCCCATATCGAACGCGGTACGTTGACAGAACAGCAATTTCCCGATACACTCTCCGTAGGTGTACCCCTGCAGTTGCTTGCCCGCCGTCCCGACATCCGTCAGGCAGAAGCATCGCTGGCACAGGCGTTCTATGCCACCGGTGCCGCCCGCTCCGCCTTTTATCCCAGCATTACGCTGGGCGGGTCTGCAGGTTGGACAAACAGTACCGGTGCCGCCATTATCAATCCCGGACGCTGGCTACTGAGTGCAGTCGGCTCATTGACACACCCCCTCTTCAACCGTGGGCGTAACATCGCCAACCTGCGCATCGCCAAGGCACAGCAACAGGAAGCGTTACTCTCTTTCCAGCAAAGTCTGCTGAAAGCGGGTAGCGAGGTGAACGATGCTCTTGCACAATGGCAGACAGCCGACCGCCGTTTGCAACTTGATGGCAAGCAGATAGCCGCTCTGCGCCGCACCGTGGAAAGTACCCGCCAGCTGATGGAACACAGCAGTAGCACCACCTATTTGGAAGTGCTTACCGCTCAGCAATCCCTGCTCTCCGCTGAACTGACGGAAGCAAACGATCATTTCGACAAAATACAGGGGATGATAAATCTGTATCATGCGTTGGGAGGTGGAAGCTGGTGAAAGACAAAGTGGCACTTCGAGGCGCACAAGGTGCCACTTTGTGGTGGTCGAAGTGGCACTTCGGAAAATCAAGAGTGGAGGTTAGTTCAGGCAACAGCAAAACGGATGCTTGCAAAGGCATCCGAGTGAGACAATAAACATTATTCATCAACCAATTAAAAACGTAAGACTATGCCTTTTGGGGAAAAAGCGTTTCAGAAGCAACAGGGCGTTTACTATCCCCAAGCCGTAGTGCAGGGCAAGCCCGTGGAAACGGAGACCATAGCAAAGGATTTGACGAAAATCTTCACAGTAAGTAACAGTGACGTGCAAGCCGTGTTGGGCGACATCGCAGGCGTGATGCACACGCGCATGGCGCAGGGCAAGAGCGTCCACATCAAGGGGCTGGGCTATTTCCGCTACACGCTCGACACGAAGGGCGTGAAGGATTTGGCGGACTTCGACAAGCAGGTGCAGGCGGTGCGCGTGCAGTTCACACCCGAACGGGAGCGGCTGTCGAACAAGACCTACACCCGTGCCCTTGTGGACAGCGATGATTTGGAATGGATTGAACTTTCTGCCGATGCGAAGGACGATGACCCGGCGCAGGGTGGCGGAAGCACAGACGGTTCCGGTAATGGCGAAGATGGTGACAATCCTTTGGGATAATGTCATTGCTGACAAAGATTGCTATAATGTATGCAGCCTGTGGTTTTAGATGGACTACGGGCTGCATGATTAAAAAGGAATAATCAAATGAGAAGTACCATAGGAACAAAATTTCTCCGCACGCTGATTGCCGCAGGTTATTTATTGATGTGCCTGCTGGCAGTCGGCATCATGTACCTGTGGTTTTATGAATGGAAAGAGATTGAAGCATTGGAAACGGAGAACCGACGTATAAATGCTTTTCGTCAGGAAGTGCATCTTGTTTATGGGGAAATGACGGGGCTTTCCCTTTTGGGCGAAAGTGTGTTGGAGTGGGAAGACGAGGATTTGGAGCATTACCATATCCGGCGCATGGCGGTGGATAGTCTGCTGTGCCGTTTCAAAACCGTTTATCCGGCAGAGCGGATAGACAGTGTGCGTCATTTGTTAGAAAGCAAGGAAAATTTGCTTTGTAGCATTGTGGAAGTATTGAATAAACAGGAAAATTTGAATCGGGAAATTGCTAAGCGTGTACCCTTCATTGCGGCAAAAAGCACACAGGAACAGCCTAAGAAAACGAAGCGCAAAGGTTTCTTAGGCTTGTTCGGCAAGAAAGAAAAGTCGAAACCGACCGCCACAACCTCCATGCTCCATGCACTGAACCGCAAGGAGATTACACAACAACAGGCGCAAAGCCGCCGCTTGTCGGAACATGCCGACAGCCTCGCCATGCGCAACAGCGAATTGAATCGACAACTGCAATCGCTTATCGGGCAGATGGACAGGAAAGTAGAACGTGACCTGCAAAAGCGTGAGGCAGAGATAACCGCCATGCGTGAACGCTCGTTCTTTCAAATCGGAGGGCTGACAGGATTTCTTTTTCTTCTTTTGGTTGTGTCATACATCATCATCCACAGGGACATACGCCGCATAAAGCGGTATAAGGCAAAGACCGTTAATCTGATAAGGCAACTCCATGAATCGGATATGAGAAACAGGGAACTGATTTCCTCACGCAAGAGAGCCATGCACACCATTACTCATGAACTGCGTACACCGCTGACCGCCATACACGGCTATGCGGAACTGATAGCCAACGGAGAAAATGCAACGCAGACGGAACGCTATTCGGGCAATATCCGGCAGGCATCGCAACGAATGATTGCCATGTTGAACACGCTGCTTGACTTCTTTCGGTTGGATAGTGGAAAGGAGAGTGCGAATACTTCCCCGTTCCGTTTGCAGGGCATGGCAGACGCTTTATCGGCGGAATTTGCTCCATTGGCAGAGACAAAGGACTTGTGTTTGACGGTGGAATGCAATACCGATGTTATCCTCATGGGCGACAAGGAGCGCATTATGCAGGTTTCCGCAAACCTGTTATCCAATGCCATCAAGTTCACGCAAGCCGGAAGCGTATCGCTCCGCATGGACTACAACGGCAATAACCTTTCCATTGTGGTGGAAGATACAGGCAGCGGTATGAGCGAAGAAGAACAGCAACGGGTGTTCGGAGCATTTGAACGGCTCTCCAACGCCGCCACGCAGGACGGTTTCGGATTAGGATTATCCATCGTGAAACGCATCGTGGATATGTTAGGCGGTACTGTCCGATTGGAAAGCAAGAAAGGTCGGGGCAGTCGTTTCACGATAGAAATACCCATGCAAACCGCTGATATTGCTGTCATCGAAAAGAAAGAAGTGCAAGAACAATATCCTTATTCTGAACGTGCCTATTCGGTCATTATGTTGGATGACAACGACATTCTTCTTTCGATGGCAATGGATATGTATGCCCATTACGGTATCCGTTGTGATGTGTGCACTAATACAAGCGACCTCATGGAAGCCATGCGGACAAAGGACTACGACCTGCTGATTACAGACTTGAAGATGCCGGAAATAAATGGCTTTGAGGTATTGGAACTGCTGCGCTCGTCCCACGTCGGCAACTCGAAGACCATCCCTGTGATTGTCGCCACTGCTTCGGGAAGCTGCACCGAAGAAGAACTGCTGGCTCATGGCTTTTCCGCCTGCCTGTTCAAGCCGTTCGGCCTGTCGGAACTGCTGGCGGTGTCGGGCAAATGCCTTTCAGTATCTTCTGTCAAAAATAACAAAGAGAAACAACCTGACCTTTCTTCTTTATTGGCGTATGGTGACAAGGTGACTATGCTTGACAAACTGAAAACCGAAACGGAAAAGGACATGCAAGCCATTAGCGATGCCGGAGAGCGGTGTGACCGCAAAGAATTGGATATGCAGGTACACCGTTTACGCAGTTCGTGGGCAGTAATCCGTGCGGACAAACCACTATGGGAACTGCACAGACTTCTGCATTCAGACACGGAATGTTCCGATAACGAGATTCAACACACCGTGAATGCAGTATTGGCAATGGGTGACAAGATTGTGGAACAGGCTAAAAAACGAAAGGAAGACGGATTATGAAGGTAATTGTAGTAGAGGACAATCCCGTTTATAACGATTATGTCTGCAACTTCTTGAAGAAAGGCGGCTTCGACACCATGCAGGCGTATCGGCTTTCTACCGCCAAGAAATTGCTGGCAAAGGCAGAGGAAGATAATACTGTGCTTGCCGACTTGCGTCTACCTGATGGTGAGGGTGTCGACCTGTTGCGTTGGATGCGCAAGGAAGGGAAGCCGCAGCCGTTCATCATCATGACCGATTACGCCGAGGTGCATACGGCAGTGGAAAGTATGAAACTCGGCTCCGCCGACTATATTCCCAAGCAATTGGTAGAGGACAGGCTTGTTCCTCTCATCCGCTCCATACACAAAGCACAGGAACAGAAAAGGAACAAACAAGTCCCGATATTTGTCCGGCAAGGTACGGCATATCAAGGAATCAAGCGGCGTGTCCGGTTGGTTGCACCCACCCGTATGAGTGTATTGATATTAGGTGAGAACGGTACGGGCAAAGAACATATTGCCCAACACATCCACGCACAGAGCAAACGTGCGGATAAGCCTTTCGTGGCGGTGGACTGTGGTTCGTTGTCCCCGACATTGGCACTGTCCGCATTCTTCGGACACATCAAAGGTGCATTCACAGGAGCAGATTCTACCCATGTTGGGTATTTTCAAGAAGCCAATGGCGGTACATTGTTTCTTGATGAAGTGGCCAACCTGCCGATGGAAATGCAGCGGATGTTGCTCCGTGCCATACAGGAGAGGCGGTATCGCCCGGTCGGAGACAAGGCAGACCGGAATTTCAATGTCCGCATCATCGCTGCTACCAATGAAGATTTGGAGGTATCGGTGAATGAAAAGCGTTTTCGGCAGGAGCTTCTGTACCGCCTGCACGACTTCGGGATAACCGTTCCTCCGTTGCGTGACTGTCAAGAAGACATTATGCCGCTGGCAGAGTTCTTCCGTGATATGGCAAACAGAGAGCTGGAGTGTAGCGTGAGCGGGTTCAGTTCCGAAGCACGTAAAGCGTTGCTGACACACGCATGGCCGGGCAACGTGCGGGAACTTCGGCAGAAAGTTATGGGTGCTGTATTGCAGGCGCAGGAAGGTGTTGTCATGAAAGAGCATCTGGAACTTGCCGTGACGAAACCGACCTCTACTGTCAGCTTCGCCTTGCGCAATGACGCGGAGGATAAGGAGCGGATATTGCGTGCGTTGAAACAGGCAAACGGCAACCGGAGTGTCGCCGCAGAACTGCTCGGCATAGGCAGGACAACACTATACAGCAAACTTGAAGAGTATGGACTTAAATATAAATTCAAGCAATCATAGCCCGTAATTCACTGAATTTGGCTATCTTTGCATAACATTTGAGAAAAACGGCGATTGGCAGGAGCTTTTCGCCGCCAACATATAGGATAAGACCGCAAGGCGTTTCAAGCGAAAATCTGGTAAATTGGAACTACGGAGACGATTGCGTGATGCTTATGCTATGCTTACGCATAGCGTGCATTCACGTACTCTCCGTAAAGGCTTTACCAGAGCCATCGCTTGAAGGTAGTGTGAATTGCACGCTACTTTTTTACCCTTGCCTAACGAAAGGAAACGATTATGGGTAAAGTTCAGATTCTCGCCGTACTGACGATGGACGGATGTCTT
>ERZ773241.3498-NODE-3498-length-10721-cov-2.833958_pt1 | contig 10721 bp, 13 predicted proteins | sample MGYA00580989_ERZ773241 | MGnify/ENA primary metagenome ERZ773241 (study PRJEB29015, sample SAMEA2737804) | human gut metagenome | biome: human gut; feature: human-associated habitat; material: faeces | place: China | collected 2012 ...
CTTTGTCTGTCATTCCTTCGTTGATCTCCTTATTCAAGTTTTTCACCGCCTTTCTGTCAGTGGCTTTCCCTCCTGACGCATTTATTATATACCATTTTCGGCATTTTGTAAATACATTTTTCAATTATTTTTCATTTTTAGAGCAAGAAAAAACGCCCCGGAGATTTTTCTCCGGGGCGACGCTCACTCAACCGTTTTAGCCGCTTCAATCTGCGGAATTTCAACCGTTTCAAGTTTCGGAACCTCGCTCTGCTCCATTTCCTTGATAGCCGCATCAATATAGGCGTTCAGGCGCTCCTTGTCCAGCACAATCCCATGTGCCTTAAGAATTTCGACCGCATAGTTGAGCTTTTCCTGTCCATAGCCGCTGCCATACAGCTTTTCAGCCGCATAAACGGCAATGTGAACCAGCTCTCGCACATGCTCCTGCTGCGCGTTGGTCAGCATCGCCTTGAAGTACGGCACAGCATACCGCGCAATAATCGCGCCAAGCAGCGTAAGCAAAACCTCGATCAAAGGGGTGATGTCAATGGTAGTCGTCATAGATGCTTCCTCCTTCATTATTTGTCAATCAGATGTTCCGTGATATCATCGCGCACCTTTTTCAAGTTTTCGATGCCATTTCCCGTAATTTCGTGATTCAACAGTGCGTTGACCCCTCTCAATGTGAGCCGCGTCATTTCTTCCTGCTCGGCGATGCGCTTATTATCTCGGTCGAGATACTCCGCATGACGCTTGACTTCCTTTTTCAATTCCTCTTGCGGCTTCGTCATTTCACGCACCGCTTTAATTGCACTGCTGATTAAAACGATGGTTGCCAAAATTCCCGCCAAAACCAACACAAAGCCGCCCCATTGATCCGGCGTCACACTTGCCAATTCCTTCATCTTCTCCTCCCACTAACCGGCGGCTCCCTTCCCATCGTCGCCTATTGTGTTTGTTTTCGTTTTCCGCGCCTCGGTCGTGTCTCCAACCGCCGACTTAAAAGCCAGCGCGACAAGCTCACCGATGATGCAGGTATACAGATACTTCGTCAGTTCACCCGGCGGCTCAAGCCCAAGCAGATAGTAACCGACGAGTGTTGCTGCCGCGTACACAATAGCCAGACCGATGCAGACGGCAACGATAATCTTGCTGTATCGCATCAGTCATCACCTGCCAACGCCGCCTGCACGATGGTCATATCTCCGTCGCACACCGCCAGCCATTGTTGACGTGTCGCACGAATCACAATCTGCTCATTTTCCCCAGCCTCTGTCTGTGCGCCCACCTTATCGCAGTAGGCCAGCGAACACCAGCCCTGATGCCCATTGTACGTAGCTTTGCCCCAATCTCCATCAATCTCGGTGACGGTCAGTTTCGCTCCGCAAGGCATCGTAAGCATATACGCTCCCGTCAAACTGGGGCGTTTACGTAACCGCAGACCTTTTTCATAAGATACCGCATATTCCCCGATAGAGTATTTCGCATCAATTTGAACATCTTCGTCATTCATGTACCCGTTCACCTCAATCATCCGATGCACCCCCAGCCCGTTCCATCCCGCTTTTTCCGTCAGCGCGGTTTCAACCACGCCGCCCCGGCTCTTGCTTGAGTGGATGACCGTGCCCTGCTCCGTCACCAGCCCGGTGTGGCTCACGTCGCCCGTGCCCACGCCCATGAACGCCAGCATCCCCGGCTTCGCGCCGGAAATGCCCGCCTGCTTCCACGTCAGGTCGCGGTATTTTCCGCGCTTGCTGTCGCTGTCCCACAGGGCGTTCGTCCCCGCCGTCGTGTAGCGCTTGTCGCCGCCCGGCGCTGTGCGGATGACCTTCTTGACGAGGTTGATGCAGTCCAGCTCGCTGTACGCCGTCCCGATCAGCCCCCGCGCCACGCGGATGGCTTCTTCTGCCTGAATCATCGGGTTCACCCCCCTTGCGTCACTCCGTCACGAGGTCTTCGCAACCGCTGTCGATCAGGACTTCCCTGACCTTCTCCTTGAGCAGTCGCGGCACCTGCGCAAAAGTCTTCTTCCCAAGCATAATCTGCTGTGCCCAAATCATAGCCATCATATCTTCTTCCTTTCCGCTCATTATAATGAGCCGTCCAAAAATGTTAAGCATACACAATCTCGCTCATTTCGAGGATGCATTGCAGCAGGGTTTCGTTCTGGTTTTCAAGCGTCTTGATGCGTTCTTCCTGCGTCGGCTTCGGTTCTCCCGGTTCCGGCACTTCCGGCTCGACGTACACACTGCCGTCGTCGGAGAGCTGCACCGCGTTGTCAAGGGTGCGGTAAACGGTCGTGTAATCGCTAAAATCGCCGAGCTGGGTCACGCCGTCCATGCGCCACGTCGTAAAGCCTGTTGTTGGAGCGTCGGCGATACCGCCAAGCTCAATAACATGCTCACTGTGCCGCGAAAACGTTACTTCCCGGATTTCGTCCGATGCGTTTATCTTGATTTTAATCATTGCATATCCTCGTTTTCACAGTCAATTCCGTTCCTATTCGGTTCATATTTTTACCCATGTAATTTGTTTAGCGCCGTTTATTTGTACGCCCAAAAACGCCTCGCTGCCAGCACCAACGCCCACATAGTATGTGTCCGAATAAAAACTTCCCGGCCAGCTTCCGCCACTAAGTCGGATAAAACCGCCATAATCAACAGGCACCGTATTTCCTTTGCTTTTTTCTGCATAAAAACTACCTGACTTTATCGAGCCGATAGCATTTTTTATGGATTTAACCGCTTCGGCGCTGGCGACTTTTTTAGACAAGTCCGTGCTTGCCATAATCTCTTCTAACGTCAGTGCGTCGGATTGATTGACTTTATCGTCCTTTAGCTGATTAATTGTCTCCTCATCCGCCGCGCCGATGTTCTCCCTCGCCTGCGTCTTTTGCGCATCATTAAGCGTCTGCGCCGTATACAACACCGCTTCCTGCGGCGCATCCCTGCCGGGTTCTCCCTTCTCTCCTTTCTCGCCCTGCGCGCCCGGGTCTCCCTTGTCGCCCTTTGCGCCGCGCTCTCCGGGGTCGCCCTTCTCGCCCTTTGCGCCGGGTTCACCGCGAAGCGACGCTTTCTGCTCATCCGTCAGGCTTTCAAAAGTCACCTCGCCGTCCTTGCCCTTCGGTCCTTGCGGGCCGGTGGCTCCGGTCTCGCCCCGCGGCCCTTGCGGCCCGATTGCGCCCGTTTCACCTTGCGGCCCTTGCGGGCCGGTCGTGCCCGTTTCGCCCTGCGGCCCCCGCTCGCCGGTGTCCCCTTTTTCGCCCCTCGGTCCCTGTGCGCCGGTGTCGCCTTTCTCGCCTTTCGGGCCTTGCGCGCCGACAAATTCCCCGTTGTCGAGCTTCTTTTGCACGTCGTTTGCAACCTTCTGCGCACCGCTCGCCGCATCGTCCGCCCGTTTGGCGGCCGCGTCCGTGTTCTGAACGGCAGTTTTCATCAGTCCATACTGCGCGATGATTTCATCCACCGAAGGAATGGTGTGTCCGGGATCGACGAGCGAATCCGTCCGGGTGCGCGTCACGTCGCCCCTGCCGCAGAAAATCGTGATGACCTGCTGCTCTCTGCCGATGGCCACGGACAGCGTAAACCCGCCGCTTTGGCTGTAGCAAGGCGCCTCCAGCGTCACCTCCGCCGCATCGCTGACCACCCTTCCCTCCATCATCACCGTCGCCTGATCCTGCCGAACCACGCTGGCGGTGACCGTCCATCCCGTCAAATCGACCGGTTCTCCGCCTGCCTTCACCCGAACGCGCAGCACGTGCGCCAGCTTATCGCCCATCGCGAACAGGCTCGGCATGGCCGTCATGCTGATTCCGGCGAGGATATCCGCGCTGTATTCAAGCGTGATCGGCTGCATGTGCTTCCTCCTTCCGCAGGCGCAGGGTCAGCGAGGTATCGAGCATCATGTGCGTCAGTTTGGTGTAGCCCGCATACACCGTTCCCGTTTGATCGTTCTCATCAGCATAGACCGTCAGCGTTTCGCATCCGTCAAACGCCCTCGCTGCCTCCGGCAAGCGGCCGTCAAACGGCATATCAATCCATATTTCGCCGGGACTCATCGCCATCGCGGTGGAAACCCAGTTAATCGGCCATTTCTTTTTCGCCTTCGCCCGCAGCAGCATCGTTCGCGTCCCCCTTCATCGCCTCGTTGCGCAGCTCCTTCAGATAATCCATGCACAGGCTCATCCGCTTGACGTTTTCGTGTCCCCTGACCTCAATCTCGTCGAGCGTGTTATAAATCGCCTGCAAATGTGTCGCCATATCCATATCGTCACCCTCCAAGTGCCGTCACCTCGCGCGTGGTGAACGTCGCCAGCTTCAAATTGGCGCGCTGCGTTCCCCCGTAATAAAGCGCGACTTTCATCAAATCGCCCTGCCTGCGCACCGTCACGTCGCCGCCGCTGACATACAGCGTATCGGGGTATTTGTTTCCGCGCCTGTAAATTGTCTTGACGGTGCCGTTCACATAATACTTTTTATACGGCAACTCCTTGTATGTGCTGCCGCTCTTGGTGTACAGCGTTGAATTGATGACGCCGTACCCGGTCAGCGCCTCCACGCTGCCGTTGGCGTAATACAGATCGAAATACACCTCGCTGCCGCGCAGGTGATAGGTTTCGCTCGTCCCCGGCTCGTAAAGCGATCCGGTGTATTCGTTTCCCTGTAGCAGTGGGCCGCTGCCGCCCGCCATAATATCCAGCGCATCTTCCCCTCGGCTTTCGCCGGGGCTCGACCATATCTTCACCTCGTTCGAGGGCCTGCCGCTTCGGTTTCCCTATCGCCCCGCCGGGCTGGTCTGTGAGCGTTCCCCTCATCAGGGCTTCGTTGCTGATCGTCCAATCCATTCGATTTTTTCCCGTCGCGTTTGGGCGTTTCTCATCCCTGCGCTGTGGCCGAATGGCTTCAGGATATTCCAGCAGTTCAGCAGGCTATTTTTGCGCAGGGTCACCCCTACGCCGCGCCGCCAAAGGCAATCGTCTCGCCCGCCTCCGGCGTTCGGGTCACCCCGTCGCCGATGGCCGCCGCGAAAACGGTCGCGTCAGCCGAAGGGGCCGACTCTCCCGACGCTTGCGTGAAATCCGTGACGGCGGTGTATGTCTTCCACGAGCCGTCCTTTTCGCCGATATGCACATAGTTGTTGGTGACGATCAGCTTTTCGGTGTAGAGCGATTTCGCCTTCACGCCGCCCGTCGTCAGCCCGTTGACCTTGGTGATGAGCGCGTCAAGGTCGATCTTGTCCGCCTTGAGCGTGATCTTGCTGTTCGCGCCGTCGATGGCGATTTCCGCCGAGGAAACGCGCTGACCGAGTGCATCCGTCACCGTCTGATCGGCCTTGAGCCTGATCTGCGCGTTCGCCGCACTCAGGTCGATGGAAACCGTGTTGATCTTTTTGTTCTGCTGGTCGCCCTGCTGCTCGACCTCCTCCTTGGTCGCGCGCAGCTTGATATCCTCGGCCTGCATGAGGATCGTCTTTGCGTTCATCTGGATCGCTTCAGCGTTGAGCTGAATCAGCGCCGCATTTTGGATGATTTTATTGTTCGCGCCCGCACTTCGTCCGCGCGATGCGATTTCCGATCGGGCAAGCGCGGCGACCGCCTTTGAAAGCGTCCGCGGCTGGAAATCTTCCTCGCCGATGGTGATCTTGGTCAGATGCGGCCGCACATAGTCGCGCTTGATCTCCAGCACCGTCGCCATCACCTTTTCGCCGCTGCGGGCAATGACGGCCACGCGGTCATACAGCCGGACGGCCTTGTATTCCATTCCCGGCTGCATTTCCACATCGGCAACCGTCGCCGTGCCGGAGACATGCGCCGTTTGCCGTGCCTTGAGCTTCTCCCACGTCTTTTCAAGCAGCCTGGCCGCGTCCGTCTCGTTCTCGTCGAGCACCATCATCTCGCGCACCAGCGCGCCGGACGGCGCGTCCGGGTTGTCGATGTAGGCCTGTCCGGCCGGCTTATCCGCCGGGTCGCCGTTCGCCCTGCTCCATGCCGCATCCGCGATCGTCATGCGCGTGGGAGCGTCCTGCGTGCCCGTCGCCGCGCCAACGCCATAGGCGCGGGTGATCGGCCGCTCGCTGTGCGTGATGGCGATATCCGTCGCATCCAGCCGCGCCTCGAAGATACGCCCGCGAAACACACTTGTCCGTTTGGCCACCACGAGACGCTTGCCCGTCACCACGCCTCCGCTGATGGCGTAACCCGGCAGCACCCGAACCTCGTGGGTACTTTCCAAATCGCTCAACGCCGCCCACGCGGATGTGTAGCCGGTCGCCACCTTCTCGCTGCGTCCGCCGCCGCCCTCGATACGCCATCCGCGCTCGGCGAGAATCTGCCGCGCCGCCTCGATGGCCGTCGCGCTTTCCAGCTCGACGTTCAGCGTCACGGTGTCCTGAAGCTCGGCGCGTGCCGCGTCCGTCGCGGTGACGATGGCCGTTCCGTTGTGATCGTCGTGCTCCACGCTGTCAATGGTGAACAGCCGGAACAGGCCGTCCACACAGGCGAACCCCAGTTCTTCGTCCGGCGTCGCGCCCGCCGTCTGCGGGAAAACCGCCTCCAGCGTGCCGTCGCTCTCCGTATGCAGCAGCTCGGTCACATCCGGCAGAACCCGCCGAATCCGGCGGTTCGCATCGAAGATATACACCGTCACGCCCATTCGCATCGCCACCTTGCCGTCAGGCTTCCGCCGTCGTCGCTGGTCAGCCCGTGTACCCCCGGCCTGAAATCCGCCGAAAAGTTGCTTCTGTCCACATCGAGGCGGCTTTCGATATGCGCGCCATCCAGCGTCACCGCGCCTGTTGCGAAATCCACGCCTAGCTTTTGCCCCGCGGAAAGCGCGCCGTTTATATGCAGCACCTCCCGCCCGTCGAGCATCCACGTCACGCCGCTGCGCGCCGCCGCCATCGTCTGGGTAATCGCCGGGCGGCACACCGCGCTCCCGCCGATGGAAAGCGTCGCCTTGCCCTGTCCCGTCGCCGAAGTATAGGCCAGATCATGCGCATACGGGCGCGGAACCAGAAATATCACCTCCACCTTTGCGAAACCGAAGACAAATTCCGGCGTGCTGATGGATTTAACGATTCCGTCATACGCCACGCCCGGCCAATGCGTCGGCTCAATCTCGCCCGTATCCTGCCCGGAAGCCATCGCCCAGGCGGCCAACAGCCCCCGGATTCGCCAGCCTTCCTCCCGTCTGCGCGCGGCGATGTTGACGTTCACCTTGTATTCGCCCTGCACGACGGCATACCCAACGGCGGTTTCGCCATCCCTGCCCGCGATGGTATACACATCCCGGTCGGGCATTCCCGGCGGATATTCCTTTTCGATGGACAGCGCCGGATGCACGCCGCACAGATCCATGCCGCAAAATCTCAAGTGTTTTTCGCCTCCTTACGCATTGTTTCGGACGGCGGCCGTCCCCTGAAGCGTGTCGATATGCGGAAAAACCGCTTTCGCCATCGTTTTTCCATCCACGTTCACGCTGACGGCGAGGGACTGCGCGCCAACCTTGTCCGCGCCCTTGGTCGAGCCGCCGGATGGCGTCGGCAGATCATACAGGCCGCGGGTGAAGGGGCTGCCGATGGACACCGTCGGGCTGAAAACCATGCTGTTGAGCTGGCCGAGCACCGCCGCAACGTTGTTCACCGTCGTCTGCGCCGCCGCCAAGGCCACGCTTTCCTTTTCAGTGATGCCGTTGCCAATTCCCGTGCTCAGATTTTCTCCAACCGTCTTCGCATCGCCCGCCGCAGTGTCACCCCCGGTTTCAAGGCTGTCGCCCACACCGTCCAGCGCGGCCTGCGCCGCCTCGGCGCTTTGCTTGAGCAACTCCTGCTTTTGCTGGATTAGTTCCTGTGCCAGTTGTCCATTGCCCGACGCATACGCTGCGAGAATTTGCTCTTCCAGCAAAATCATCTGATCCTGCAAGCCCGACGTCGCCTCGTTAATGGCAGTCTCAGCGCCCGTGCCAAACAGCTCCTGCAAGTAATCTGAAACATCCTCAAAGGTCAACCAGTTTTCCGGGCTTAGCGTGCTTGATTCGTCCCATTGGATAGGTCGATCATTTCCATGCTCCATGAATGTTTTCCAAAAGCCTTTTTCCGTGATCTCGCCAAGCAGAGCGTTGACTTCTTCCAGTGCTGCTGCCAAATTGTTTTTGATCGGCGTGCTGACAATTCCGGCTTTTTCGCCCAATCCTGCCCATGCCTCTTTCAGACGATTTGAGGCGTTTTGAGCTTCAATCAACTGTTTATTGTTCTGTTCAAAGCTTTTCTTCGTTTCTACAAGTCCGCTGCTCGTCAGGTAAGCCAGCGCAACTTGCAGCTTGCCCGTCGGCGTTTCCGCGTTCTTCATGGCTTCGTTAAATTCATTGACGTCGTAACCCATGGATTCAATGACCTTTGCGAATTGCCCCGTCGCTTCGCCCTTGCTGATGGTTTCCTGAATACTCTGCGCAAGACCGTCGAACGTCGTGCCGTCGTATTTAAGGCACGCACCGACGATGTTGTTGATGGCCTCGGTGATTTCGTCGCTATTCCATCCGGTCTGCGTTAAGGCTCTTACGCCCGAAAGCGCACTTTCGATGCTGCCTGTAATGCTGGCGACTTCATCAGCTTTCCCCTTCGCCCACTCATAATCAAAGCCGTCATCTTCGACATTCTGCTTGAATATGGCCAGCGTTCGGTTGTATTCTCGGCTGCTTTCTTCTAATTCCGATAAACCCTGATACACCCCCTGCGCCATATTCCACGCCGACCCGGCGGCCGTGACGAACGACGAACTTTTGATCTCTTCAAGGCTCTGCTTCATCTGCGCGGCCATGCTTTCAAGGCTTTCCTTGGCCTGATCCGCGCCGTCGCCGATGCCGTCCTCCAACTGGCGACCCACGCGCACGCTGTCGCGCCCCAGATCCTGCGCCTCGCGATCGGTCGCATCCAATTCGCGGCGCATCTTTTCCAGCGTCGCCTTTGCGCTGTTGAGCTTGATTTGGTAATCGTCGGTCGCCTTGGCCGTCTCGCCGTATTTCTCGCCCGCGTCCTTCACCGCGCCCTCAAGGCTTTTGACAATCTCCTCCTGCTGGGCAATTTCACTCCGGAGGGTTTGGCTCTTGGACGTCAAAAACGCCTGCTTATCGCCGTTGGTTTCAAACTCGGCGGAGGCGAGCTTCAGCTCGCTGCCCAGCACGCGCAGACCGCGCTGCGCCTCGCTGAGCGCCTTTTTATACTCGTTTTCACCGTCAAGCGCCAGCGTTGTGCGAATTTCTCTCTTGACCGCCATTTAATCCTCCCATTCGCCCGTGCGCGTACGCCGAATCCCGTGTTGATCGTCATCATACGCCCGCCGCGCCAAATACAAATCCATAATCAAACCCGGCGCCATGCGCTCGGCTTCCGGCCAGTTTACGCCGGCAATCAGCGCGTAGGACGCACAGCGCCGGGCAGTCAGGCTCGCGCTTCTTTTTTTTTGAGTTTTTCGGCCACCACGTCGATATCCTCGTCGTCGTCCTCCGCCATTTCGCGCTTCATGCCCGCCACAAACGCGCGGGACGCCTGCCGATTGGCCTGCGCCAGCGCCTTCGGGCTGAGGTTCTTTGTGAGGTATTCCTCCGTCGGTGCTTCCCCGCCGTAATGGCGCGCGCCCGCGCGGGCGAAGATGGCCAGACAGGCGATTCGCGCCTTCACCGTCTTATCCGCTTCCATTTGGTCAAGGCCGCCGAATCGCTCGTCGATTTCCATCCACGCGCCCAAATCAAACCGAACCGGGAATGTCCGCTTGCCGACCTGAATCTCGATCACGCTTCAATCCCCGCTTTCTTGTCGATCCATGCGCGCGCTTCGCTCTCCCTGGCGAACGTCCTGCGTTCGCGGAAACGAACCTGCAGCGCCGGGTTGTTGATGCTGCCCTCCAGCGTCGGGGTCTGCCACTCGATGCTCTGCCCCTTTGTCTTGGCGCTTTCCGTGCCGAGACCGAAGATCGCCTTATGCACCCAGTAGGCGATATAGCTTGTCTTGTTATCCTTGCGCCGCACGCGGATATAGCCCGCGCCGACATAGGGCGCACTTTCGCCTGTCTCGTGGTAGGTTTCCTCGCCCGCCTCGCCTTCCTTCACGTCGCCCAGCATCATCACGCGCGCCTCGTCGCTCACGTCGTCCACGCCGAGCTTGATCGTGCCGCCGGTGATGGAGTTATCCTCCTCCTTGACGCGATCATCCGCATAGAGCGGGTTGCTGTTGCGCGTATAGCTGATCTCGGCGGTCATCATGCCGCCGACGACCTGCCCTTTGCCGTAGATGATGGGCTGTCCGTCCGTCTCCTGCTGAATCGGCGCGGCGACGGCATACAAAAGGCCGACAAATGCCATGCTTTATCCTCCCTTCAAATGTCTATCCCAGATTTTTTCAAAAACGTCCTGCACCATGGGGCCAGCGTCCTGGTCGGCTTCATCCACCCAGTGCGAGCCGTGAATCTTGCTGGTGCCATAGTGCAGCACATACGCTTTTTCCGCATTGCGAACGCCTTTTCGGTCTTTTCCTCGCGGATAAACGTTAATTCTCCGCACATCATTTGCATCGCTCTTCGGCGCTTTATCCGCTCGGATGGATTCGATCATGTCGCCTGTTTCACGATATCCGTGTCGTTCCGCCGTCTCCTGCCACGCCCGCTTGACTTCTTCCGCCCCGGCCAGCAGCATTTCATCTGCGACCTCGCCCGCCGCTTCGCCCATCCACGCCATTTCTGCGGCAATTTG
>ERZ773241.3501-NODE-3501-length-10715-cov-13.616886_pt1 | contig 10715 bp, 6 predicted proteins | sample MGYA00580989_ERZ773241 | MGnify/ENA primary metagenome ERZ773241 (study PRJEB29015, sample SAMEA2737804) | human gut metagenome | biome: human gut; feature: human-associated habitat; material: faeces | place: China | collected 2012 ...
TGGGCATCACCGATATCACCATCGTGCCCGAGCAGGAGTACCCCAACGGCTACTTCACCACCTGCTCCTACCCCAACCCTGAGATCTTCGACGCCCTGAAGCTGGGCCTGGATCTGGCCACCAAGACCGGTGCCGACCTGATGCTGGCCACCGACCCCGACGCCGACCGCGTGGGCATCGCCATGAAGTGCCCGGATGGCAGCTATGAGCTGGTGTCCGGCAATGAGATGGGCGCTCTGCTGCTGGATTACATCTGCGCAGGCCGCATCGAGAAGGGCACCATGCCCAAGAACCCCGTGGCCGTCAAGTCCATCGTGTCCACCCCGCTGGCCGATGCCATTGCCGCCCACTACGGCGTGGAGATGCGCAGCGTGCTGACCGGCTTCAAGTGGATCGGCGACCAGATCGCCAATCTGGAAGCTGCCGGTGAAGTGGACCGCTTCATCTTCGGCTTCGAGGAGAGCTACGGCTATCTGGCAGGCCCCTATGTCCGCGATAAGGACGCCGTCATCGGCTCCATGCTGATCTGCGAGATGGCTGCTTACTACCGCAGCATCGGTTCCTCCATCAAGCAGCGTCTGGAAGAGATCTACGCTCAGTACGGCCGCTACCTGAACAAGGTGGACAGCTTCGAGTTCCCCGGCCTGACCGGCATGGAGAAGATGGCTTCCATCATGCAGAAGCTGCGCGACAACCCGCCCACCGAGCTGGCCGGCCACAAGGTGGTCAAGGTCACCGACTACAAGAAGCCCGAGGAGACCGGCCTGCCGGCTGCCAACGTGCTGATCTACGCACTGGAGAACGGTGCGACTGTGGTGGTCCGTCCCTCCGGCACCGAGCCGAAGATCAAGACCTACTTCACCACCCTGGGCAAGGATCTGGCCGAGGCCCAGGCCCAGAAGGATGCCCTGGCTGCTGCCATTGAGCCCATCCTGGCATAAACCGCACTGAAATAAGGTCCCAAAGCCCTTTTGCACCCGCCTGCCCGGCGGTGCAAAAGGGCTTTTTTGCTGGGCGGAACCGGTTGCAGTTTGCGGGCCGATACGCTATAATAAAAGATGACTTATTATAGCCAGCCGCAGCCGGAAACACCGGCGCGGCGGCAGCAGGGGCAGGTGTGCAGATTGCAAAAAACGATTTCGGCCGTGCTGGTGGCGGCAGGTTCTTCCACCCGGATGGGGTTCGACAAGCTCAGCTTTGACCTGGGCGGCGAAACGGTGCTGCACCGCAGCATCCGCGCTTTTGACCAGTGCCCGCAGATCGGCGAGATCGTGCTGGTGGCGGGCAAAAACCGTGCTTTCGTGGAGCAGCAGGCCGTCGGCTGCACCAAGCCGGTGCAGATCGTGGCCGGTGGTGCCACCCGCGCCGAGAGCGCCAAGAATGGCGTGCTGGCAGCCCACGGGGAGCTGGTGGCTGTGCACGACGCAGCCCGGCCCTTTGTGAGCCCGGCCGTCATCGCGGCGGTGCTGGAAGCCGCTGCCCGCTGCGGAGCCGCCGCCCCGGCAGTGCCGGTCAAGGACACCATCAAGCAGGCCGTGCCCGGCGACGGCAAAACGGTGCCGGAAGCCTGCCTTGTGCACAGCACCCCGGACCGCAGTACCCTGTATGCGGTGCAGACGCCCCAGTGCTTTGACCGGACGCAGTATCTGGCCGCCCTGCAGGAACTGGACGCCGAAAAAGCCCGGCTGGTCACCGATGACTGCAGCCTGTTCGAGCTCACTGGCCGCTCGGTGCAGCTCACCCAGGGTGACTACGCCAACCTGAAGATCACCACGCGGGAGGACCTGCCCCGCCCGGTACAGAAAGAGGAAACGAGAATGCGCATTGGACATGGTTATGACGTGCACCGCCTGGTGGAAGGCCGCAAGCTGATCCTGGGCGGCGTGGAGATCCCCTTTGAAAAGGGCCTGCTGGGCCACTCGGACGCCGATGTGCTGGTCCACGCGGTGATGGACGCCGTGCTGGGTGCGGCGGCGCTGGGGGATATCGGCCAGCATTTCCCGGACAATGACCCCGCCTATGCCGGGGCCGACAGTTTGGAGCTGGCCCGCCATGTGGCCCGTATCCTGTCGGAGCACGGTTGCCGGGTGGAAAACATCGACGCCACCATCCTCTGCCAGCGGCCCAAGCTGGCCCCCCACATCCCGGCCATGCGGGCCAATCTGGCGGCGGCCTTCGGCCTGCCGGTGGACGCCGTGAGCGTCAAGGCTACCACGGAAGAGCATCTGGGCTTTACCGGCGAGGGACTGGGCATTGCCGCCCACGCCGTCGCCCTGATCGAAACACGGTAACAGGAGTGTGCGTCCATGACACTGAATGCGATCATTGCCAATTTTCAGACCTTCAAGCTCGTTGACCTGCTGGATATCATCATCATTGCGTTCCTGATCTACCAGCTGCTGGGCATCGTCAACCGCACTCGCGCCGGGCAGCTGTTCAAGGGCGCGCTGCTGGTCATGGCGGTTTATCTGGTGGCCGAAACGCTGAACATGCGCACGGTCACCTGGCTGCTCAACTCGCTGCTGCAGGTGGGCCTGCTCACCCTGGTGGTGCTGTTCCAGCCGGAGATCCGCCGTGCTCTGGAGCGCATGGGCCAGACCGACCAGTGGGCCGCAAAGCTGTTCAACGTGAAAGGCCGCTACAACGACCCCAGCCTGAAAGGGGCCTGGCGCAGCGCCATCATTGCCATCTGCGACGCGGCAGAGCGCTTTTCGGAGACCAAGACCGGTGCACTCATCGTGCTGGAACGCCACACCAACCTGTCTGAGATCGTGCGCACCGGCACCCCGGTGAACAGCGCGGTGAATCTGGAGGTGCTGGGCACCATCTTCTACGAGGGCACCCCCCTGCACGACGGTGCCGCCATCATCGAGAACGGCCGCATCAAGGCCGCAGGCTGCGTGCTGCCGCTTTCCAACAATCTGGATCTGGGCAAGGACATGGGCACCCGCCACCGTGCCTGCCTGGGCATTGCCGAAAACTCGGACGCCATCGCCATCGTGGTCAGCGAGGAGACGGGCATCATCTCCATGGCAAAAAATGGCGTGCTGATCCGTCATTTTGACCGCCAGACCCTGTACACCCGCCTGATCGACGAGATGATCCCCAAGGAGCCTGTGGTGGAAAAGAGCACGGCCGACACCTGGAAGGACCGCGCAAAGAGCCTGATGAAGTGGGTCAGCCAGAAAGGGGAGGACGAGCAGCAATGACCAATCAACCCAAGAATACCAGCGGCGCAAAGCCTGCTGTTCCCCACAAAAAGAACTTTTTGGACGACCGCCGCATCCGGCTGGCACTGTCCATTCTGGGTGCCATTGTGGCCTGGATGATCGTGACCATCATCGTGCAGCCCGGCACCACCAACACCATCTACAATGTGCCGGTGGACTATACCTACGATTCCTCCGTTTATACCTCCCGTGGACTGAGCATCGTCAGCGCCGAGGACAAGACGGTGAACCTGAAGATCTCCGGCGACGGCTACACCATCGGCAGCTTGACGGCCTCTGATTTTGTGGTCTACCCGGACTGGTCCAGCGTGCGGGACAGCGGTGAAAAGACCCTGCGCCTGCTGGTGCGGGGGGCCAACGGCATGTTCAATGGCGTTACCGTGACCATCGACGGCTCCGACAACATGGTGGACGTGGTGTTCGATGTGGTGGAGGAAAAGACCCTTCCCGTCACCGTGACCACCAATTACCTGGCCATCTCGGACGGGTATATCCTCTACAGCACCGAGGTGTCCAAGGATATGGTCACTCTGTCCGGCCCCAGCAGTGAGCTGGACAAGGTGACCACCTGCACCGCCGAGGTGACCTACTCCGGCGAGCTGGACAGCTCGGTCACCCTGGCAACGCCGCTGCGGTTCTACACCTCCGGCGGCACGGAAGTGAACTTTGAGTACACCGAGCTGGAAGAAAGCAGCGTGGACGTGACCTTGCAGGTGTACAAGATGGCCACCCTGCCGGTGAACGTGAGCTTCATCAACGCGCCCCGTGACTTTGACGAGTCGGTGCTGGTGTATGAGCTCAGCCGCAAGCAGCTCAAGGTGGCCGGCCCGGCGGAAAAGATCGACGCGTTGTCCACCTTGTCCATCGGCACCATCGACCTGTCCACCTTCACGCTGAACAAGGTCTATGAGCTGCCCATTGAGCTGCCCAGCGACATCTACCTGCTGGACAACATTTCCACCATCACCCTCAGCTTTGACTGCTCCGGTCTGGAGACCAAGACCATGAACCTGCCTTCCAGCTGTGTGCAGGTGGTGAATCTGCCGTCCACCTATCAGCTCACGGTGGAGACCGAACGGCTGATGAACGTGACCCTCTGCGGCCCGAAGGCTGCATTGGAGACCCTGACCCCGGAACAGGTGGTCGTGGAGATCGACGCGGAGGACTTCTCGGTGGCCACCGGCCAGCAGAACATCGCCTGCCGCCTGTATGTGCCCTCCAACGGCAAGATCTTTGCACTGGGCAGCTATGTGCTGCAGTGCCGCATTGAAAGCAACTGATAAAAAGGAACACACTGTACTATGATTCTCGTTCGCAACATCCGTCTGCCGCTCTCCGCCGGGGAACCGCAGGCATTTGAAAAGGCCCTGCGGGAGGCACGCATCCCCCGCGCAGAGGTGCAGCATCTGGGCGTGGCAAAGCTGTCGGTGGACGCCCGCCGCGGCCAGCCCAAGCTGGTGTACACCGTGGCTGTCACCCTGAAAAACGAAGCCGAAGAACCCGCCTTCGCCGGGGCATCGGCCAACGTGTCCCTGCACAGCAGGACCGACTTCCGGGTGCAACGGGGCACGCAGAAGCTGCCCCACCGCCCGGTGGTGTGCGGCCTGGGGCCTGCCGGTCTGTTTGCGGCGCTGCTGCTGGCCCGGCAGGGCTACCGGCCCATCGTGCTGGAGCGCGGCCCGGCGCTGGACGAGCGGGTGCAGGCGGTGGAACACTTTTCCGCCACCGGCGAGCTGGACCCCAACGCAAACATCCAGTTCGGTGAGGGCGGCGCAGGCACCTTCTCGGACGGTAAGCTGACCACCCGCATCGGTGACGAGCTGTGCGGCCTTGTCACGGAAGTGTTTTTGCAGCACGGTGCCCCGGCGGAGATCGCCTGGAAGCAGAAGCCCCATGTGGGCACCGACCTGCTGCGGGGGGTCATCACCTCCATCCGCAAAGAGATCGAAGCCCTGGGCGGAGAGGTGCATTTCAACACGGCCCTCACCGGTCTGGAACAGAAAAATGGACACATTACCGGAATTTTTACAACGGATGGTTCCTTTGCCTGCGAAGCACTGGTGTTTGCGGTGGGCCACTCGGCCCGCGATACCTTTGCCATGCTCATGGACAGCGGCCTTGTGCTGGAGTGCAAGCCCTTCAGCGTGGGCTTCCGCGCAGAGCATCTGCAGAGCGAGATCGAAAAGAGCCTGTATCACGAGGCAGCAGGCCACCCGGCCCTGCCCCGCGGCGAATACCAGCTGTCCCAGCATGTGGGGGAGCGGTGCGTGTATACCTTCTGCATGTGCCCCGGCGGGCAGGTGGTGGCCTCGGCCAGTGAGGAAGGCCGTGTGGTGACCAACGGCATGAGCTACCACGCCCGCAGCGGCAAAAATGCAAACGCCGCCGTGGTGGTGAGCGTGAACGGCACCGACTTTGCAAACGACCCCCGGCAGGCCATCGCGTTCCAGCGGGAGCTGGAAGCAAAGGCCTACGCGGCAGGCCGTGCGGCCGGGCCTTACGCCGCCCCGGCCGAGAACATCCGGAGCTTTCTGGAAGGGCAGGGGCAGCTGCACATCGGCAGCGTGGAACCGACCTACGACCGCGGCGTGACCGCAGCCGACCTGGGCAGCCTGCTGCCTGCGGAGCTGGCCGACACCCTGCGGGCCGGTCTGCGTGCCTATGAGCACAAGATCGCGGGCTACACCGCACCGGATGCCATCCTCACCGGCCTGGAGACCCGCACCAGCAGCCCGGTGCGGCTGAAGCGGGAAGAGAACTTCGAGTGCACCCAGCTGGCAGGGCTTTACCCCTGCGGCGAGGGCGCGGGATATGCGGGCGGCATCATGAGCGCCGCCGTGGATGGCCTGCGGGTGGCCCGCGCCATCATCAGCCGGTATGAACCGGCAGAAGGGTGAGAAGATTTTGATGAACGATCGTGAAAACGACAACCGGATCAAGGACGAGGGCCGTCAGGTGCAGCAGGAGCTGGAGGACCAGCTGCGCGCCTTTGGCGACACCATGACCGACGCCTTTGCCCATGGCTTTGAGGGCCGGGGCGTGGAGATCGGCGACCGGGCCTGGGATGTGGGAAAAGCAGCCGTCCATGCGGCCAACTTCGGCATCTCGGAAGCGGGAAAAGCCCTCCGGAACAGCCGGAACGAATACTACAAAGCCCAGCAGGAGGCACAGAAAAGCGGGCCCCGGAACGCGGGCGGGATGCCCCAGTGGGCCAGACAGATCTTTGGCCTGAAAGGGGAGCAGACCCCCGTAGACCTGCTGCGTGCAGACGGCAAAAAGCGCCAGAACGGCGGTGCAGCCCTGCTGGCCGTGGGCATCACCTTCATGGTGATCTTTGGGCTGGGGACGCTGGGCTGCCTCATCGGGCTGGGCATTATTTCGCCGACTGCTTTGGGCGACGTTGTGGTGTCGACTGCTGAGGACGGCGGCATCCTGATGACGGGCACGGGCTACGTTATGAACACCGCCTACAACGTGCTGGGCATCGTCAGCGGCGTATTGGGCCTTGCCACGGCGGGCTTTGGCTGGATGACGGCCTGTGGTTCCGCCTGGGTGAAAGCTGGAAAGCAGCTGGGGCAGTTCGCCGATCTTGCGGATACCACCGACTACCACCAGGGCCTTTCGGTTCGGATGCTGGCCGACCTCGTCCACCAGAACCGGAAAAAAATGCTGAAGAAGCTGCAAAAGTACATCCGCAAAGGCTGGCTGAACGGCTGGCTGGATGAAAAAACGCAAACACTCTATCTGACGGCGGAGGATTACCGCGCCGCCCAGGAAACGGCGGCTGCACCCCAGGCACAGCCGCAGCCGGAACCGGCTCCGGAGCAGCGCGAGGAAACGCCTCTCAATCTGGAAACGGCCCGCCGCTTTGCCGCTGTGCTGGAACAGGAAAAGCAGCTCATGCAGGACGCGCAGGGCGTGGAGGAGCTGGCCCACATGCAGAAGACCACCGAGGCCATCTGCGACTGGCTGGAAGCCCACCCCGAAAGCCTGCCGAAAGCACGGCGGTTCGCGGAATACTATATCCCCACCACCCTCAAGCTCCTGCACACCTACAACGACGTGCAGGGCCAGCAGGGAGCCAACGCCGAGAGCATCCGGCGGGACATTGCAGGCATCCTGCACACGCTGAACCAGGCCTTTGACAACCTCTACGACAATCTGCTGTCGGACATGGCCATGGATGTTTCCAGCGAGATCGCAGCCCTGCAGGGAATGCTGGCCAACGACGGCCTGACCGGGAGGGATTTCCAATGACCTACCGTGCCTGGGACCTGAAAACGCTGGACCGCGCCGCCGTCCGGGAGCTGACCCATGCCATCGCGGAGCAGCGTACCGAAGAACTGGAATACAGCGCCATGGACGAGGAGCCCTGGAGCGAACAGAAATATGCCGCCACGCTGGCCGCCCAGCAGAAGGAGACGGCCTTGCTGGCCGGCATCCTGGCGGCCCGCGGCATCACCGACCCGGCCGACGCGCTCACCCTGCTGGCCGGGGAAGAGGAGCTGAGCGATCCCGCCCTGCTTACCGATATGGAAAAAGCCTGCCAGCGCATCTGGCAGGCCATCGACAATGGCGAGACCATCGTGGTGTTCGGCGACTACGACGTGGACGGCGTGACTGCCACGGCATTGCTGTATCAGCACCTCAAGGGCATGGGTGCCGCCGTCAAGTGCATGCTGCCCAGCCGCGAGGGCGATGGCTACGGCCTGTCGCGCAACGCCATCCAGTCCATCCACGACAAGGGCTATCGGCTCATCGTGACGGTGGACAACGGCATCTCCGCTGTAGCCGAGGCCGACTTTGCCGCAGAGCTGGGCATCGACCTTATCATCACTGACCACCATCTGCCGCCCGAGACCCTGCCCAAGGCAGTGGCCGTGGTGGACCCCCGCCGGGAGGACGATACCAGCCCCTTCAAAGGGCTGTGCGGCGCAGGCGTGGCCTTTAAGCTGTGCGCCGCGCTGGACGACTGCACCCCGGAGGAAATGCTGGATTACTGCGGCGACCTGGCCGCTGTGGGCACCGTGGCAGACGTGATGCCCCTGACCGGAGAGAACCGCACCCTGGTCAAGGCCGGCCTGCGGCAGCTGCAGCAGACCGACCGCCCCGGCATGGAAGCCTTGCTGGAAGAAGTGGGCCTTGCCGGAAAACCCGTCACAGCGGAGAATATCAGCTACGCCATTGCGCCCCGCATCAACGCGGCCGGCCGCATGGACAGCGCGGTGACGGCCCTGCAGCTGGTGCTGTGTGAGGACCCGGACCGCGCTGAGGAGCTGGCCCATAAACTCAACGAGATCAACGCGAAACGGCAGGAGACTGAACTGCAGATCTTCAAGGCCGCCGAGGAATTGCTGGAGCAGCAGCCGGAGCGGCTGGAGGATCGTGTGATCCTGCTGTGGGGCCGGGACTGGCACCCCGGCGTCATCGGCATCGTGGCGTCCCGGCTGGTGGAGCGCACCGGCCGCCCGGTCATCGTGGTCACGGTGGATGAGCACGGCGAGTGCAAGGGCAGCGGCCGCAGTGTGCAGGGTTTCAACCTGCACGCCTGCATCGGGGCCTGCGCCGACCTGCTCATCCGCTACGGCGGCCACGCCATGGCGGCGGGCCTCTCGGTGCGGGAAGAAAATCTGGAAGCCCTGCGCCGCCGCCTGAACGAGTGGGCGGCAAGGGAGTGCCCCGTGCTGCAGATCCCGCCGCTGACCTGCGATCTGTCCATCCATCTGGACCGGGTCACGGTGGACGCCGTGCGCCGTCTGGATCAGCTGGCCCCCTTCGGGGCTGAGAACCCCACCCCGGTGTTCCTGCTGCAGAATGCCGTGCTGGACGGGGTATACCCGGTGTCGGACGGCAAACACAGCCGCCTGCGTCTGCGGCAGGGCAATGCCAGCCTGTACGCCGTGTGGTTCGGCATGCGGCCGGAGCAGCTGCCCTATGCCACGGGCGACGTGGTAGACACTGCCCTGAATCTTTCGGTCTACGATGCGCCCCGTGGCGCGCAGCTTTCGGGCCGCATCATCGACCTGCACCCGGCGGGCCTTGGCAGTGCCATGCCGCAGCAGGCAGCGCTGGTGCAGGCACTGCGCCGCGGCACCCCGCTGACAACCGAACAGAAAAATCTCATCACCCCGGCCCGCAGCGATATCATCGCGGTATACCGGGAGCTGCAGGCCCGCCGCTGGCACGCGGAAGATCTGCAGCCCCTGTGCGCGAAGCTGGGAGAAGAAAATACCGGCAAAACGTTGGTGGCGGTCACGGCACTGGAACAGGTGGGGCTGATCGCTGCTGCAGAAAAGGGCGGAGCCAAAGTGTGGGAGCTGGTGCCCACGGCCGGCAAGAAAAACCTTGCCGACGCCCCGATCCTGAAATGTTTGGAGGGAATGTAAATGCCTGAGGGAAAGAAACTGCCTGCCCCCGCCCCGGTGCGGGAGGAGGACTCGTATTCGGCCAAGACCCACCTGCACCAGCCGGTGCAGGAGACGGCCACCGTGGCCGCTACAGCACAGCCGGCAGATGCTCCGGAGGGTACTCTGCCTTCGGAAGTGCGCCCGGAGATCGTGACCTGGGATAAGCTCTGTGAGGCCATCAAGGCCAGCGGCAGGGCCTACGATACGGACATGATCGAAAAGGCCTATAACCTTGCCAACGACGCCCACAAGGGCGTGTGCCGCCGCAGCGGCGAACCCTATATCTGCCACCCGCTGGCCGTGGCCCGGCTGGTGCTGGATCTGGGCATGGACTCCGAGAGCATCGCCGCCGCTCTGCTGCACGATGTGGTGGAGGACACCCCCACCACCCTGGACGACCTGACCGCACAGTTCGGCTCCGAGGTGGCCCAGATGGTGGACGGCGTCACCAAGCTGACCAAGATCCAGTTCTCCAACATCGAGGAGCTGCAGGCCGAGAACCTGCGCAAGATGCTGCTGGCCATGAGCCGGGATGTCCGCGTGATGATCATCAAGCTCTGCGACCGGCTTCACAATATGCGCACCGGCGATGCCTGGCCTGAGCAGAAGCGCCGCGACAAGGCCCGTGAGACGATGGAGGTCTATGCCCCCATCGCCAACCGTCTGGGCATCCTGAACGTCAAGGAGGAGCTGGAGGACCGCAGCCTGCACTACCTTGACCCTGTGGGCTACGAGGAGATCAGCAAGATGCTGAGCGAGCGTGCAGGGGAGGAGTTCCTTGCCAGAGTGTCCAGTGTCATCGAGCTGCGGCTGAAGGAGAGCGGCATCGAGGGCGCCACCATCAAGCGCCGCGTCAAGAGCATCTACGGCATCTACCGCAAGACCATCATGCAGAACAAGTCCTTCGATGAGATCTACGATATCTATGCCGTCCGTGTCATTCTGGATACGCTGGCCGAGTGTTACAGCACCCTGGGTCTCATCCACGATATGTACCACCCGCTGCCCAACCGCTTCAAGGATTATATCTCCACCCCCAAGCCCAACGGCTACCAGAGCCTGCACACCACCGTCATCG
>ERZ773241.3506-NODE-3506-length-10710-cov-2.396997_pt1 | contig 10710 bp, 17 predicted proteins | sample MGYA00580989_ERZ773241 | MGnify/ENA primary metagenome ERZ773241 (study PRJEB29015, sample SAMEA2737804) | human gut metagenome | biome: human gut; feature: human-associated habitat; material: faeces | place: China | collected 2012 ...
AACCAACTACCTCGCCGTGCGCTTTCGCGTTATGCCCTGACTTTTCAGGGATATATCCTTTCTGTAAACTGTCAGTGCCGGATGCTCACCCGTGTCCGGCGCACACACTCCACCTCACCCGTGGAGAACTCCTTAATTACTAACCTTAGCTTTGTTGATTAGCTACTAACGCGGGTATGTAATCATTCTGGCAATGCTTAATGCCGCTGCTTTTTCCAGATTGGTGATATCCTGCTCCAGAGCGGACAGATTTTCAGCCTGCTTAGCCCTGGCTTCATTAGCCCATTTCAGATCCTGCGCTGCATTAATTTTCTGGCGCATCCACTCATAAAGTTCATCATCGGTATAGTCTGGCGCGATGATGACGGGTTCTCGTTTCTGCATACTGATTCCTCGCGGTGCTGTTTCGCTTATCAGCCGTTAGATTTTGCCGAACTGGAAAGCGCCTGTTTAAACTCACTGAAGCTGAGAGCTTCTTCGCCTTCGGCAAGGCCTTCGAAGTATTCTTCGTAAGCCTTTTCCATGATTGTGTCGAAATCCATATCACTCACCTGAGTTTCTTTCCAGCCAGCGACGGGCACCATTTTCGGTTTTAAACGTTTTGCTTTTGGTATACGTCATTGCGGTGAACGTGCCGTCCTGGTTTGGAAACACGCCGTACACCAGAGATTCGTTGTTGCCAAGATCGATAGTATCCATGCTGACCTCATTTCCCCTTAACGCTGGGGTAGCGGAACTGTTTGCTGAGAACACCGTGCGGTGTGTTGATGCAAACAAGATTAGCCATGACTAACATATCGGTCAAGTGATTTTGTATGCTATAGCTAACATAATTGATGTGGTAAAAGATAACTCATTGATGATGTTATCTTTTATTTGTCCGCTGACGGGCTTTTAGTAATTCTTCAAAGAGTTTATTGAAGTTTTTTACTCGAGCTCGCATTTCGGCGAGCTGGGTATCCTGTTCTGATTCTGGCAGTGCATTAAACAGCTCAAGGAGCTCTAGTTCTTTGGGGGATAAGGCAACTGGCTTCTCAACAGGTGGTGTTGGTTGCTTGTCTTCATCGCCAAATAGAATCCATGTTGGTGAGCATTGCAATACTTTGCTGAGGGCAAAAAGGTTCTTCCCTGTAGGTTCACTATCACCCCGTTCCCATTGTGATACAGACACATGGGAGATTTTCAGGGCTTTAGCAAGAGACCTTTGGGTGTGTTTGAGGTTTTTCCGACGATACCTGATGCGTTCGCCGATAGTTAAATTTTTTGTTTCCATAGTTAGCTAATGCTAAATCGTATTGACTATGTTTTTGTTAACATCTATCTTGTTAGTTATGACTAACAATAAAGGTGTTTTAAATGCTTAAAACTGACGCTCTTTTGTATTTCGGTTCAAAAACAAAACTTGCACAAGCAGCAGGTATTCGTTTGGCTTCGCTTTATAGCTGGAAAGGGGATTTAGTTCCCGAAGGTCGCGCGATGCGTCTACAGGAGGCATCTGGCGGGGAGCTTCAGTATGATCCCAAAGTTTATGATGAATATCGTAAGACGAAGCGGGCGGGGCGGTTGAACAATGAAAATCACTCCTGAACAGGCTCGTGAGGCTCTGGATGCCTGGGTATGTCGACCAGGAATGACACAGGAGCAAGCGACGATATTAATCACGGAAGCATTCTGGGCTCTGAAAGAACGCCCGAACATCGATGTTCAACGCGTCACGTTTAATGATGGCGAGGTTGATCAACGGGCGCTGGGCGTTAACCGGGTGAAGATATTCGAACGCTGGAAAGCTATCGACACCAGGGATAAGCGGAAAAAATTCACGGCGCTGATTCCGGCAATTATGGAGGCTATCCGAATTAGTGATTTCAGGCTGTATCGTGAGATCAGTGATGGAAAAAGCATTACGTACATGATCGCCGGATTAAACAAAGAATATGGCGATGTGGTGGAGTCCGGACTGCTTTTTGCTGATCCTGCCGTAGTGGATCGTGAAACTGACGAACTTATAGAAAAAGCAATTGCTTTCAAACTTGCGTATCGACAGCAATACCAACAAAAAGCTGGATGGAATTATGAGCCTTCTTTTTGCTGAACGCCCACTGGTTATAAACACGCAGCTGGCAATGAAAATTGGCTTAAACGAAGCCATTGTTTTGCAACAACTGCACTACTGGTTGAGAGATACCAACTCCGGCATGGAATGTGATGGTGTTCGCTGGATTTATAACACAACGGAACAATGGCTGGAACAGTTCCCATTCTGGTCAGAGTCAACGTTAAAGCGCGCGTTTGCAAGTCTGAAAACGCTGGGGCTTTTGCGTTGTGAAAAGCTCAATAAATCAAAGCGCGATATGACCAATTTCTACACGATCAACTATGGGAGCGAGCTTTTAGATGGTGGCAAATTGAGCGAATCCATCGGTTCAAAATGCGCCGCTCCATCAGGTCAAAATGACACGATGGAAGAGGTCAAAATGAAACGCTCCATTGGTTCAAAACGACCCAATGTCATCGGGTCAAAATGGCCTGATGATCTTACAGAGAATACAACAGAGATTACTACAGAGAATAAAAACACTTTTCGTCCGGAAGCTTCGCAACCGGACCCGCAGACGACTGAACAGGATTTTTTAACCCGGAACTCCGACGCGGTTGTGTTTAGTGCGAAAAAACGCCAGTGGGGTAGCAGGGAGGATTTGGCGTGTGCGCAGTGGATCTGGGGGCGGATCGTGGGTCTCTACGAACAGGCAGCCAGTGATGATGGCGAGATCATGCGACCAAAAGAGCCTAACTGGACTGCCTGGGCCAATGACGTGCGCACAATGCGGATGCTGGATGGCAGAAGCCACAGACAAATTTGCGAAATGTTTGGTCGGGTTCAGCGAGATCCATTCTGGGTAAAAAACATCATGAGCCCGTCAAAGCTCCGCGAAAAATGGGACGAACTGGTCATCCGCCTGGGACGTTCACCTGTACAGCGTTGTGTTAATCATATTTCTGAACCGGATACAGAAATTCCGCCTGGTTTCAGAGGATAAGTGTTGATTTCAGGTCATGAGGTAATTTTAAGGGGGACTTGTGGCAAAAGTTTTTACACAAGAAGAGCGGGAAAAAATTAAATGGCAGGTGGTGGAACTCGTGCGCCAGAGCGGCCGTGAGACGTTACGGCAACTGGAAGCTAAAACAGGTGCGACTAGATATCTGATGAGCGTTCTTGCCAGAGAGCTGGTAGCCAGTGGCGATGTATACAACTCCGGCTACGGGTTATATGTTATTATCAATCATGGCAACGGAAGAAAAACGTTATATGGCCATACAAGCAAATTACTTGTACAGGCCGGAGAGAAAGTATTCAAAGGACAACCGATTGCTTTGGTAGGCAATACCGGCAACTCTTTTGGTGCACATTTACACTTTGAAGTGATTGAAAACGGAACTCATGTTGACCCGTTAAATTACGTAACACCTTAATTTTACAAAAGTTTTGCAGTCTTTCTGCAAAACTTTTTTTATTTTGTGGTATGATGTTTATATAAGAAAGACAAACATCTATCCGGTAGGAAATAGGATTGATTCCTAATTTTTTGTCCATTCTTTTGATAAGTCCTACAATAGCATAGGATAATGTCAGATTCTTTGCAGTTTTTCACAATGTTGCGAATAAATTTTTGTGAGAGATTGACTTTTTTCTGTCAATGTATTATTATCAATGGAGATGTTTTTTTCATATTTTACGAAGATTATGTTTTTCAGATAAATGATATATAGAATGTTCAAGTTGGAACATAACACAACGATTGGGGCGTGTCTCATTGGATAAATATGTAGTTACAGGCGGCAAACCACTAAAGGGTACTGTTACAATTAGTGGTGCTAAAAATGCTGCCATTGCTATTATACCGGCGGCAATTTTATCAGACGAAGTTTGCCGTATAGAAAATGTACCGAATATTACTGACGTAAACGATATGCTTCATATTATTCATGATATGGGTGCAGTCATTAAAAGAATCAATAAATCTACAATTGAAATAGATCCCAGACCAATTCACTCTCATATTGCTTCGTATGAGCTTGCAAGACATATGAGAGGGTCTTATTATCTGCTTGGCTCCTTATTGGGCCGTTTTCATCATGCTGTGGTTTCCATGCCGGGCGGCTGTGATTTTGGTGTAAGACCTATTGACCAGCATTTGAAAGGCTTTTCTGCCTTAGGAGCTTCCTACAGTTTGGATGGCGGTATGGTAGATGTACAAGCACAAGAACTTACAGGTAACAATGTTTATATGGACGTAGTGTCTGTAGGCGCTACCATTAATATTATGTTGGCTGCCGTAAAAGCAAAAGGTTTGACTGTCATTGAAAATGCAGCCAAAGAGCCTCATATTGTAGACCTTGCAAACTTCTTAAGTTCCATGGGCGCAGATATAAGAGGAGCAGGTACCGATGTAATTAAAATTTATGGTGTAGACCATTTACACGGTACTACATATTCTATTATTCCTGACCAAATTGAAGCCGGTACTTACATGGTGGCTATTGCAGCAACTGGCGGCGATGCAGTGGTTGAAAATGTGATTCCAAAGCATTTGGAATCTATTTCTGCAAAACTGGAGGAAATGGGTGTGATTGTCGAAGAGTTTGACGATTCCATTCATATTAAACGCGAAGGACAATTGCAAAAATGCAATGTAAAAACAATGCCGCACCCCGGCTTTCCAACAGATATGCAACCACAAATTTCCGTTTTGCTTGCAATTGCACATGGTACCAGCATTATTACGGAAAGTGTTTGGGATAGTCGTTTCCGCTATGTGGAAGAATTACGCCGTATGGGCGCACAATTCTCAGTAGACGGTAAATTAGCCGTGATTGAAGGCGTGGACCATTTAAATGCAGCGCCTGTAAAAGCAACTGATTTACGTGCAGGTGCGGCAGTAGTAATTGCTGCTTTATGTGCAAAGGGTGTAAGCCAAATTGAAGAAATTCGTCACATTGAGCGCGGTTATGAAGACATCGTCGAAAAATTACAAAAATTAGGAGCAGATATCAAACGAATTCACACGCCTGAAGATACACAGCCAAAGGCAATGTAAGCTGCAAACGATATTTGCTGAAATTTGATAATAATATGCAGAAAGAGCCTGTCGTACAATGCGATAGGTTCTTTCGTGCTATCACTGATAATTACTGCGAGACAGAAATCAGGTGGGTGTCATGGTAGGGTTTCAAGTACAATATTTCTTTTTTCCAATTGGAAGCGCGGATTTCCTTCATTCGTTTTTTTCAACAGTGTCATATCATTTAGAATATAGAAAATGGGGAAGCCGCTTTCCTGTCATTATGAATGAGGTATATCAAGGCTATTTATTGCCTGAACATGCAGAGCAAGCCAGAGAAGAGTTGAGTGTTATTACAGCAGAACTCAAAAATTTAAAACCGCATCAAATCATTTGGGATATAGATGACTTGTCAAAAGAACCACCGTGGGAAGTTCCTATCAGTGAAGAGATAACGGACCTTGCCAATTATTTTATCACCAGCGACGGAGCTGATTTTATTACGATTTTTAATCATGCTCTTTTAAAAGCAATCGAATTACAGTTTCCACTTGAGATTCACTAAAAGAAGTACAAAAGCAATGGAGGAGAAATATGGCCAGAATTTGCCCATTATTTAGTGGAAGCAGTGGCAACAGTTATTTTGTTGGCTCTGCGGATGCCGGTATTTTAATTGATATTGGTCGCAGTGCAAAACAAATACAAGAAATGCTGTCTGCGTGTGATATTCCGATTGGAGCGATTAAGGCGATATTTCTGACTCATGAACATACGGACCACATCAAGGGACTCCGTGTATTTACTTCTAAATATAAAATACCTGTATTTTCTTCTCAAGGTACGTTGCAAGCGCTGGAAGAAACACAACAGCTGAATGCAGATGTTCCGGCAGAGCTGGTAGACAGCAGAGGAATTGAATGTGCGGGTATGTGGATTTCATCCTTTCCTACATTGCATGACTGCGCGGAGGGAATTGGGTTTCATATTACAACTGCGGATGACCGCACATTGTCGTTTGCAACCGATTTAGGCTGTATGACAGAGCAAGTGTATCACAATTTGGCGGGCAGCGATTTTGTTGTATTGGAATCCAATCATGATGTCGGTATGCTGAAAACAGGTAATTACCCTTATATCTTAAAGCAGCGTATTATTTCCGATTATGGACATTTATCCAATGCAGCCTGTGCCGATATTTTGCCCAAACTGGCCAAAATGGGAACGGCTCGTTTTTTGTTGGCGCACTTAAGTCACGAAAACAATACGCCTGACATTGCACTGCAAACTTCTTTGTGCTCGTTGACAATGGAAGGACTCAAGCGAGGTCTTGATTATGAAATTGATATTGCACCAAGAGAAAATACAAAACACGGAACCATTCTATTTTAGGGAGTAATCATGTTGACGGTAAATTGCATTTGCGTAGGAAAATTGAAGGAACGTTACTGGACACAAGCGTGTGAAGAATATCAAAAACGTTTGGGTGCATTCTGTAAGTTTCGTATTATGGAGGTGGCAGAGTATAAACTGCCTGAACAGCCATCAGAAACACAAATTCAACAGGCATTGAAAGCAGAAGGGGAGAAGATACTTCAATTGGCTGCAGGCAGCACGCTGATTCCTTTATGCATTGAAGGAAAGCAAATAGATTCTCCGGCCTTGGCACAGCATCTTGGTACATTGGCTTTGAATGGTGTCAGTGCAGTTAGTTTTGTCATTGGAAGTTCCCACGGTTTGTGCGATAAAGTCAAACAAAGCGGAACGCTGCAGCTTTCCATGTCACGTATGACGTTTCCGCATCAATTGGCAAGGGTAATGCTTTGCGAGCAAATTTACCGTGCATTTCAGATACAAAATCATGGCCGTTACCATAAATAGATTGTATCGATTGGATTATATTTTCGGTTTTTCTGACGCTGTTTGTAAGGAGCACATATGAGAATAAGGTCTTATCATAGTGACGATTGTCAAGCCATTCTTTCATTGTTTTATGAAACGGGGCATAGAATCAACCGGAGAGATTATACACAGGAACAAATAGAAGCGTGGGCAAACAATAATAAGATTGACCCGATTGCTTGGGATTTATCGTTGATTCACCATAAAACATTGGTAGCAGAAATGAACGGTATTATTGTTGGCTTTGGTGATTTGAACGGAAATTTTTTAGACAGACTTTATGTGCATGCAGAATATCAGCGAAGGGGAATTGCAACTGCAATTATGGACAGACTGGAACTGTATGTGGCAGAGCAGAATTATGTAACGATTGTGACGCATGCTTCCATCACTGCCTATCCGTTTTTTCGGGATAGGAACTATCAGTTGGTCAAAGAACAACAGGTGGAACGTCATGGTGCGTTTCTGAAAAATATGATAATGCAGAAGAAACTTGATATAAAATAGTTTTCCTAAATTCCAGGTTGTATGTGTATTTGAAGATAAAAGAAAACATTGCATCAAGAAATTGCAACTTTAGAAAAGCATTTTGGTAAAATAAAAGTAGTAACATTATCATAATGTGGTAAGAAATAGGGATAGTTTTCAGACATTATTCGAGAAAATAGATTCAATATGTGTTTGTTATATCAAAGAGTTTACCACAGTATTATTGCTACTCTTCATTGTCAATTAAGAATAAAATAGTAAGTGGTTATATCGTTCACATAAAAATATTATAAACAAAAAAACGAGGTGCACAATATTGTGTACCTCGTTTTTTCGTGGTGTTATCAAAATCATTGGGTTTATGCAATGACTTCTTCAATGGCGGAGACAGTTGTTTCATGATCAGATGCCGGCACCAATAGAGAAATTTCTGTTTCTGCAGTGGTTATCATACGGATATCTGTTTTTGCATTTGCGGCAGCGCCAAATATTTTGCTGGCAAATCCCGGTTGATTTTTCATCGCTTCATCTGCAACAATAATCTTGCTGTTGCCGCTGCTGATAACTGTTTTTACTCCAAGCTCATTGTGCAGGTGGCTGGAGAATGTCAACAGCTTTGGCAGGTCGTGGTCCGACATGGTAAATGATAGGGAAGACATTGCGCTTTGGGAAGGCGCTAATGAAATCATATCAATGTCGATACCCAGCTCAGCCGCTTTATCAAAAATTTGATGAATTACGGTTAAATCAGAAGGACAGTTTTGTAACGTAACCAATGTAATATCCATACTGGAAGTAATGTTTGTCATAAAGCAAAAGCCTCCTTTTTTGTTCTTACTCATTAATTAAATCAGACATATCGTACAGTCCTGCAGGTTTGCCTGCCAGAAACATTGCTGCATTAATAGAACCTGTTGCAAACACTTCTTTTGATTGGGCCACATGGGTCAGAGAAAGTGTTTCATGATGTCCTGCAAACAATACTTCATGTTCACCTACAATGGTACCGCCTCTGACTGCATGTAAACCAATTTCATTTTTATCACGTTTTTTGCGCTGAGAATGTCGGTCATATTCATAATGCATGGTACGGTCCAATACTTCACAAATGCCGTCTGCAATCATCAGTGCAGTTCCGCTGGGGGCATCAATTTTTTTGTTGTGATGCTTTTCGATAATCTCTATATCGAATTGGTCGCCCAAAATAACGGCAGCTTTTTTGGCAAGTTCAATCAATAAGTTAATCCCCAACGACATATTGCGGGAATAAAATACCGGAATTTGTTTTGATGCCTCTTTTAATTCGTTTACTTGAGATTCTGTATATCCTGTTGTACAGAGTACCACAGGAATGCGTTCCTTGGTTGCGTATGCCAAAAGTGGTGTTAAAACAGAAACATGGGAAAAATCAATAATCACATCTGCTCCACATGTTAATTCATCTGCATTATTATAAATGGGAAAATCGCTGTATACATTGGTGTTAATATCTAAACCTGCAACAATTTTGCAATCATCCCGATTATTGATGCATGCAGCGATTTCGTGTCCCATTGCACCATTGGCTCCGCTTAAAATAATACGTTTCATTTGCTCTTTCCATGCCTTTCACTTTAAAGGCGCTGTCTGGATACAGCGCGTTTCCATCCGTCTTATATTTTTATTTAGATTAAATGGTATTTTTTCATAATGGCTACCAGTTTTGCGTGGTCTTGTTCTGTCATGTCGCAAAGCGGCATACGGCAGGAACCGCAGTCAAATCCCATTAAATTGGCAGCTTCTTTGATGACAATTGGGTTAACGTCCATAAACATGGCGTCCATTAATTCCAAATGTTCTAAAAATAATTTACGGCTTTCTGCAATATCTCCTGCAAAGTACTTTGCACAGATATCATGTGATAGTTGTGGACAAATATTTGCGATAACTGAAATGATTCCTTTTCCGCCCAAAGAGAGAATCGGTAATGTCTGGTCGTCGTTACCTGAATAAATAGCCAGTTCATCTCCGCAAAGTGCAGCAACTTTTGCAATCAGAGTAATATCTCCTGTTGCTTCTTTTGTTGCTACAATATTTGGATGTTTGCAAAGCTCTGCGTAAGTTTCGGGCTTAATCAGACATCCTGTTCTGGAAGGGATATTGTATAAAATCATAGGAATGGATACACTGTCGGCAATTGCGGTAAAGTGTTTTATCAGACCATGTTGAGATGCTTTGTTGTAGTATGGTGTTACTACCAGCAAAGCGTCTGCACCCAGTTTTTCTGCTTCTTGAGACAGCTCAATGGCATAAGCAGTGTCATTGCTGCCGGTACCTGCAATGACAGGTACACGTTTGTTTACTTTTTCAATGGTAAATCTAATGACTTCACAGTGTTCCTCATGTGACATGGTAGCAGATTCGCCTGTAGTGCCACAAGTGATGATTGCGTCAGTGCCGTTTTGAATCTGGAATTCAATCAGTTTTTCCAGTTCTGCATAGTTGATAGAACCGTCTTGGTTCATAGGGGTAATAATAGCAACACCGGATCCGGTGAAAATCTCTTTTTTCATGGTAAAAACCTCCTAAGTCAATGTCATCTCATGTGATTGTATCAATCAAGATATCCTTTGGCACAAAGTAATTCTGCCATTAATACAGCGCCGCCTGCTGCACCGCGCAATGTATTATGAGATAAACAAACAAATTTAATATCATACTGTGAGTCCGGACGCAAACGACCAATAGAAACTGCCATACCGTTTTCTAAATTGCGGTCCAATTTTGCTTGCGGACGGTCATTTTCATGGAAGTAGTGAAGGAATTGCTTTGGTGCGCTGGGCAATTCCAATTCTTGTGCTGCACCACGATAGGATTCCCATTTTTGAATGATTTCTTCCATTGGGATTTTTTTATCAAAAGAAGCGAATACAGCAGCTGTGTGTCCGTCAGATACAGGTACACGCAGGCATTGTGCGGTAACGCTTGGAGAAGTTGCGTTTACAATTTGGTCGCCTTCAATGTGGCCCCAGATTTTCATTGGTTCTTGTTCGGATTTTTCTTCCTCACCGCCAATGTAAGGGATAACATTATCTAAAATTTCGGGCATGGTTTCAAATGTTTTGCCGGCACCGGAAATTGCCTGATAGGTGCAGGCGAGCACTTTTGTAATGCCCAAATCTTTGATTGCATGAATGGCAGGCACATAGCTTTGCAGAGAACAGTTGGATTTTACTGCAATAAATCCGCGTTTTGTACCAAGGCGTCTGCGCTGTGCGTGGAT
>ERZ773241.3508-NODE-3508-length-10702-cov-15.226637_pt1 | contig 10702 bp, 4 predicted proteins | sample MGYA00580989_ERZ773241 | MGnify/ENA primary metagenome ERZ773241 (study PRJEB29015, sample SAMEA2737804) | human gut metagenome | biome: human gut; feature: human-associated habitat; material: faeces | place: China | collected 2012 ...
GCTTCTGGATCATCAACGCATCCGACCTGTTCTTTGTGCGTGAGATGTGCAACGGACTGGACGGCCGGGACGGCAACGCCTGGAGCGGCCTGCTGTCCACGGGCTACTTCCTGCCCACCATCCTCACCACGCTGGGCCTGATCTTCTATGACGCCTGGCAGCTCTCGGCTGTCACCGAAGAGGAGGGCCGGGCGCGGTTCTTTACCAAGATCTTCCGTACCTATTCCAGTGTGCTGTTCTGCTGTGCGGCGGGCATCATCTGGCTGTGCCGCCCGGTGATGCACATCATGAAGTCCAACTACTACTACGCCTGGCACTTTGTGCCTTTCCTGGTGCTGGCCTCCACCTGCAGCTGCTTCAACCAGTTCATGAACAGCGTGTATGTGGTGACCAAAAAGTCCAGCCGCAGCATGGTCACCATGATGGCCGGTGCCATCAGCAACTGCATCATGAACTACTTCTTCATCAAGTGGTGGGGCCCCATCGGTGCCACATACGCTTCCTTCCTGGGGCTGGCGCTGGTGTTTACCCTGCGCTCCATCGACGCAAACCGCATGATCCATATGCATGTGCATCCGGGCCGGGTGCTGCTGAACGTGGGTCTGCTGGTGTTCGAGGCCTTTGTGCTGCTGGCCGAGACCCCGCTGTACGGCCTGTGGACCGGCCTGATCACCGCAGTGGTCATCCTGATCAACTTTGCAGGCGTGTGGGCCATGGCCCGTGTGCTGCTGCCCCGCCTGCTGGGCCGCCGCGGCAAGGCGCTGGTGGCCGCTGTGGACGGCTGGCTGAGAAAATAAAAACCGATAGAAACAACAATGCCCCCGGAGAACTCTCCGGGGGCATTGTTGTTGTGTGCGAGGAACAGCGAGCTTTTTACGGCTCACTGGGGGTTGGTCTTGTCAGCGCATCAGTGCTTGCTCTTGGCAAACAGGCTGGTGAAGGCACCGGCCACGGTGAGGGCCATGCCGCTCAGGGCCATGGCCAGAGCCGCCGTCCAGTTGACGCCGGTCTTGGGCAGGGCGGCCACGGTATCGGGGGTGGCATCCTGCACAGAAGGATTGGCGGGGTTCTCCGGGGTCACAGGCGTCTCGGCATCATCCGGAGTGGCGTCCTGCACGGGAGGCGTGGTGGGGCCTTCCGGGCTGACGGGGGTATCCGGAGTTTCAGGCGTTTCGGGTGTAGTGGTTTCGGTGCGGCTGTCGGTGGTGATCTCTACTTCGTCCTTGCTGGCGGTGTAGGTGTATTCGTAGTCTGCAGTGCCGTGACGGACGACAGTTTCTTCTTTGTGGGCGCTTTCGGCATCTACACTGGCATCCTGCGTGGAACGGTAGGTATAAGACAACGTTCCATCGCCCTGTTCGCCGGTGCGCTCGGTGGTCTGCTGCGCAGCTTCCTTCCAGGTCTCGTGGGTCGCAGTACCCAGGGCGGAGTAATTCACTCGCGAGCCGGAGACGGTGGTGGTATAGTTGTAGCGGCCGCTGACTCCGCTGCCGGTATCGGCTTTCTGTGCGGAATCGGTGATGGTCAGGTGGTTGTTGGTCAGCGTGGTGGCAGGCAGGATGCGGGACACGGTGATGGTCTTTTTGCCCTGTGCCACAAAGGTTCCGTCCTCCACCTGACGGAAACCGGTCAGGCCAAGGTCGTAGCCGCCGCAGTAGGCATCAGGATTGAAATACTTGTTCTTCAAGCCGTACATTTCCTGATTCCAGTTGTGAGCATTGACACAGGTATTGCTGTCGTAGGACAGATAACCATAGGAGACCAGCTCACTCTTGTTCAGGTAGATACGATAGGAGGCGTTTGCAGATGTCTGCTGATGCTCATGTTCGGTCGTGTAGAAGGTCACGATGGAAGCATCGGCATAACCCTCCGCCTGAAGCTGCTTCAGAAGGGCTTCGGCCTGCTCCTTAGTAAGCTCAGAAGTGCCGTCCTCCAGCTTGTACTGGTTGTAGGCCACCGTACCGGACACCTTGTAATAGGTGCTGGCAGTGGGGTGGTTGTTGCGGACATTCCAGTTCAGCTTGTCGCCGTCACTGAAGCTGGTGCGGGCATATTCATAGCGATCCATGGGGATGTCGTAACCGATCTTATCCTGCAGGTTGACCACGCTGGTGCCCTGGCTGTCAATGAGCTTATCCAGATCGTCGCTGTATTCCAGTTTCTTGTCCACCAGAACACAGTCGGTCTGGCTGACGTTGCCGTCAGCGTCCTTCAGCAGGTCGGCCTTGGTCGTTGCGTTCAGCTCCAGATGCTGGATGTAGTTGCCATCATAGGACAGATACTCTTTCTTTTTGGTGGCGAAGATACCCGTGTCAGGCCTGCCGTACAGGTTTTTGTTGCTGTACTCCGGGTGCGAAACATCCATGTCGCCCGTATAGCTCTTGCCGGCGGCATCGGCCTCTGCCTTTTCCTTTTCCAGCAGAGCCTTCAGCTCCTCGCGGGTCAAGCGGGTGAAGTCGGTGGTCTCGCCGACCTTATGGAGGATCTCAATGATCTCATCCTTCGAGGTCGAGATCGTTACCTGGTAGCCGCCCACATCCAGAATTTCGCCATCCTGCAGATCCTTTTGCATCTGCTGGATCTTTTCCAGCAGCTCTGCCTGATCGGCGTCGGTGGTGACCGTGCCTTCGGTGGTGAGAACGGTCTCGATCTTCAGCTGGCTGCCATAGCCCACCTGATACTGCTTGCCGTCCCTGGTAAAGGAGGCAACGCCGTCTTTCACGGTGATGGCAGTGCCATCCACGCCATAGCGCTCGGCCAGCTTGGCCAGGGTCATGTCTTCATCCAGGTTGCCGGGCTCAACGGTGATGGTGTAGGTGGTCTTGACACCGTTTTCATCGGTCACGGTTTTGGTGTAGCTGTTGCTGCCGACCCGGATCAGATCGTCATAGGTGACATTGTTCTTCTTGTCCACGATGGTATAGGTCAGGCCGCCGCTCTCATCCTTGCCGGAAGAGATCGTCCACTGGTCATCCGCCTGCTCTTCGTTGCGGATCTCGCCCAGATCCCAGGCCTCCCAGGTCACTCTGGTGAAGGACTGGCTGTTGATATTGGTCTTTCCGTCAACAGGCGCATAAGACGGCAGATTCGAATCCGGAACCTTAACGCTTTCGTAAGACAGCTTAATGGTCTTGCCGTCGGTGGTCTGGTATTCAATGATGCGGCCGGTATCATCATACTTGATGGAACCGGCAACGGCGTTTTTCGGAGCGGTCTTGAAGTCCACGCCAAGGCCATAGAGGGGGCTGTCCTTGGTGATGGTGGTATAAGCACCGTTGGCATCTGTGGTGGCATTGCCGGAGACAAAAACACCGCTTTCGATCAGAGTGCTCTTGTGATCCGTCTTTCCGTCGGCATCCGCCACGATCTCTTCGGTTCCAACATGGATACCATCCATAAAATAGCCGGCGCCCTTATATCCTGCCCCTGAGACACTGCTCGGTTTGTCATTATAAACAAAATTGTAAGTAAAGGTATACTTCTTGCCATCCGAAGCAGTATAAACGTAGGTGCGATTCAGAACATCTTTGTTTGCACTGATGTTCTCCTTGGGGAAGGAAACATCCTCATCAGTGAGGGTCAGGGAAGCGGGATCCACCTTGGTGCCAGTGCAGGCTTCGATCGCTTCTGCCAGAGCCTTCTGCAAAGCAGCCTTCTTGGCGCGGAGCTCGGCATCCTCCAGCGTGCCGTTATCCTTGGACAGCTGATTGTCGGCATCGGTCATAGTGACAGAAATCTGGACCTTTTTCAGCAGCTGCGTGGCATCATCGTAGCTGATCTCGCAGGCTTCGCCGTTGACCACCTTGCAGACCTTGCCATCTTTGACAATGAACTCGCCGTTAGCGGAATTGCTGTTCAACAGACCGGCCAGCTCGTCGGCAGACAGATCCTTGACCTGTGCGTCGGCGTACTCGCTCGTCTCGTGATAAACGATCTCATAGGTCTTGCTGCCGTCCTTCACGGTGATAACCTTATCGCCAGCAGCATTGGTGCTCTCGGTCTTGTCCTGTTTCTGGAGCAGTTCGTCCAGATCCACAGAGAAGGTGTTGTTGTCCTTGTCCGTAAAGGTCAGCGTTTTGTCCGTTTTGTTGGGCAGCGTCACGTCATCTTGCTTCACGTCGGCGGTTCCAGAGTGCTCGCTCTTTTTAACGTCCACCTTCAGGGTAGTGTCCACCGTGCGGGTGGCCTTGTTGCCGGTCACGGTGATGTACACAGTTTGTTCGCCGGCAGAAGTACGGATGCTTTTGGTCAGGGTGTAGCTGCCATCGTCGTTCTCGGTTTTGGTGTAGTCAGCTTCCAGGAGCTTGGCAAGATCTTCGCCGGTCATCTCAAGGTCGGTGTCTTCTGTGTGTTTGGTCAGGGTGTAGGTCTGGCGGTCGCCGTCTTCTTCCATGCTGCCCACGGTGTAGCCGTTGAACGAGGTGCCATCGACGGTGTCCCACTTCAGTTTTTCCCGATAATCCTTGCCCAACTCCTGCTTCAGGTCAACCTCTTTGCCATCGGTCACAAAAATCTCCTTGGTGTCTGCGGTAACTGTGCCGGTGGTTGTGTTGGTTGTAGTCTTATCAGCAGTGTGAGAAGTCTCGTAGCGGTTGGTCACAGAACCGTCCGGGTTGACAGTGCTGTCTACCAGCTTTTCAGAGTCCGGGCTGGTGGGTGTGATGGTGGTTTCCTGTTCGGTGCGCTCCTCCTTGGAGGCAGTGCCGATGATCTTGCCCTCGGCGTCCTTGACCGGTTCGGAGATGTCCGCATCGGGAGCTTTGATGCCCTTGCCTTCCTCGGTGGTCTCGCCTGCTTCAGGAGTTTCAGCAGAACCCTCGGAATCCTTGCCTTCTCCGGCAGTCTCGCCAGAAGCGGCTTCGGTGCTCTTATCCATCTCCTTCTGGACGATAGCACCGGAGGATTCCTCCGATTTGACGGTGCCGTCCTCATTATAGGTGAACTCGCGGTCGGTGTACTCGACATCGGTCGTGATTTTCTTGTCCTCAGTCTCCCGGTCCTCCAGAATGCCCTCGGCGTTTTCGTGCTCCTGGTTTTCTACGGGAGCAGTGTTTGCACTTTCAGAAGCCTGTTGTGCAGGAGTTTCTGCTTCGGAACGTTCTTTGTTCTCTACAGGGACTGCGTTTTCAGGGGTCTCAGCGTTGGCGGCCAGAGGGGTGGCTGCAACACAGGCGGTCAGGGCCAGAGCCATTGCGGCTTTTTTGAATTTCTTGTTCGTCATAAGATTCGCTCCTTTCGTTCTGCACACAAAAGATACCATAAATTGTATCTATACGTAGATAAATGTCCGCATTGATCCACAGCTATCATATAACATATAAAATGAAAAAAGTCAATAAAACTGTCGATAAAAAGCAAATTTCAGCGGGATGCTAAAAATAAAAAAGGAGAAATATGCAGTTTGTATGAGAGTGACTCCAACTGAGTTACACAACAGATACGGTTTTGAGATGCTTCTGAAACGCTATTGAAACGCTATTGAAACGCTATTGAAACGCAGTGAAGATCCAGCCTGCGGGCCCGGGATAGTCACTGCCTGCCGGGCCGTTTCCGGGCAACAACAAAGCCCCCGGAAAACTCTCCGGGGGCCTTGCTGTTGTGTGCGAGGAACAACGGGTTTTCAGGCCCGTTGGGGGTTGGCTTTTAGTGCTTGCTCTTGGCAAACAGGCTGGTGAAGGCACCGGCTACGGTGAGGGCCATGCCGCTCAGAGCCATGGCCAGAGCCGCCGTCCAGTTCACGCCGGTCTTGGGCAGGGCGGCCACGGTGCTGTCCGGGGTGGCATCCTGCACAGAAGGATTGGTGGGGTTCTCCGGGTTCGCGGGCGTCTCGGCTTCGTCCGGGGTGGCGTCCTGCACGGGAGTATCGGTGGAGCCTTCCGGGCTGACGGGGGTGTCCGGGCCCTCGGGATCGACCGGGGTGGGCTCCGGATCGGGGGTGGGCTCCGGATCCGGTTCCGGGGTGGGCTCCACGACTTCACGCAGGGCACCGTAGATGGTCACGGTGTAGTCGTCAGAGCTTTTGCCGGTGATGTTGTCGCCGATCACCTTCACGTTGGAATCGGCATCGAAAGCATCCAGAATGTTCTGGTCACGCCCGGCAGCGCCGTTGGCGTTGTTCTTGTGCTCGTAGCCCCACACGATGGTGTAGGTCTTGCCTTCATACTCGTACTCGGTGCCGTACACCATATCGTAGGCGTTGGGGGTACCGTCGGTGCGGTTCTCGTAGTTGCCCCAGATCAGCTTGGTGTTGCCGTTTTCGTCGGTGGTCTTGGTGAAGTTCAGGCTGTGGCCGTTCACCACCATATCCCGCAGGACGAACACGCCGTCGCTGGTCTTGTACGGGGTGTTGAACTTGTAACCGTCGGCCCGCAGGTCAGCCAGCAGCTTGCCGACGATCTCCGGGTCGTGGCTGCCATCCACATCCAGCATGTATTCCAGCGCGGCGGCGGGCACCCACACGGACAGGTACTGCTTGCCCTTTTCCTTATTCAGGTCGGAGACGTACTCGTACTTGGTGCCGTTGTAGGCAAAGGCACCAAAGTCGGCGTGGTCGGCGTCCTTGGTCAGCAGGAAGTTGGTCAGCTTGTTGCCCTGTTCGTTTTCCGGCCAGAGAGTGTTGGCCTTGCTGTAATCATAGGTCAGGGTGCCGCCGGTGACGACGAGCTTCTGACCGGGGTAGTACGTGTTCCCTACAATGGTGGGAGCTTCCACATGGGCGTTATTCTTGATAAGAATCTTGGAGTAGGGGCCGTCGATGTAGATGCCGCTGTGGTTATAATCGCCCTTTACAAGGACGGTGCCGTCATCCACAGTCAGGGTGCAAAGCATGCCCAGATTGATGCCGGAATACGAATTGTGCAGGTCCATGGACAGAACGCCGCCCTTGTCCACCAGAATATCGTGGTAGGCATAATAAGCAAGAAGGTTATAGTTATCGTGAGAACCATCGGTCATGTTGTAGACGCTGCCATCCGTGATATGCAGCTTGGTTCCCTTGCTGTTGCGGAGCTGGATGGCCATATCCCGTGTGGTGGAATCGACCGTGCTGTTGCCCGAAATGAGTACATTCCGGTAGCCGGCAACGATGCCGTAGTTCGCCTGCAGGTTGAGCTTGCTGCCATTTTTGACGATCAGGCTGCCGTTTTCACCCGAATCCTCACAGTAAATGGCATATTTACCATCGTTCTCGTTGGCGTTCAGTTCTGCCGAAACGGCGGCAGTGGTATGATCAAACGTGACGGTCGTATCGCTATTGTTGCCGGTCTCAATGCCGAGGCTCTTGCCCTCAATGGTGACGTCCGAATCCTTGAAGGTGATGTCACCGGCGGCTTCCAGCTTGGAGCCATCCTTAGCCGTACCGCTGCCTTCGTAGCGGATGCCGGCATCGCTGTTGGTGATGTTGAGGGTGCTGTTCTCGGTAGTTAGGCTGGTGCTGGCACCCTGATGGCCGTAAATGCCGGTCTGGGTGTTCTTGATGTTCAGCTTGCTCTTGGCCTTGACGATGATGTCGTTCCAGCTGGCAATGCCAATACCGCCGTTCTCGTGCGTTTTACCGTCTTCCCCTACATGCGAACCGTCGATGGTCAGGGAAGAACCACCGTCCAGCGTGAGATCACCGTGCTGGGTGACGCCACGGCCGCTCTGGGTGGAGCCGGAAACATGGGTGTCCTGGATGGTGACGTCCGCGCCGTCCGTGATGGTGACGCTGGAATCCTTCTCGTCAGAGCTGTCTGCGATCACCATACCGGTGGTGGTGTCCTTGATGGTCAGGCTGCCGCCGGTGGTCTCTTCGGTGGTGTCGGAAGTCTCTTCCTTGTCGCCCTTGATGGTCAGGTGGGCGTCCTTTTCGGCGCCCGAGAAGTCGGAAGCCACTTCGCCGCCCACGCGGATGCCTTCCACGTTGATGTTGCTATCCGTGAGCTTCTTGCCTTCTTTGGTGGCACTGTCGATGGCTGCAGAGCCGTCGATGACGTTGTCGCCCTTGAGGGTCAGGTCAACGTCCGAACCCTGCCGCACGTCCAGACCGGCGCTGTTCTTGTTGGTCTGGTTGATGGTGGTATCTTCCAGGGTCAGGTCCACCTTGGTGTCCTTATTTTCGTCGGTGTCGTCCAGATTCTTGCCAATGTCGATGCCGTTGCCGCCGGTGGTCAGGGTGGAATCCTTGACGGTCAGGTCAACGTTTGCGCCCTCGCCGACGGTCACGGTGGACTCGCCGGTCTTGCTGGTGTCGGCGTTCACGCCGTCGATCACGATATCCACGTCGCGGCCTTCGGAGCCGTCGGCGTTATCGGTCTTTTTGACGTCCTCTTTCACGGTGACGGTGTTGTCAGTGGGGGTATCCTTGTCACCCTTGATGATGATCTTGCCGTCGTCCTCTTTGTCCTCGTTGACGTAGGTGCGCTTATCCTCTTTGTCCTCGCCCTGATAGCTGAACGCGCCGCGGTCGGCGTCCTGATCAATGGTGACGTCGCCTTTGGCCAGATCATAGCTCACGGCAGAAGCGCTGGCGCTGATGGTGCTCACGGCAATGGCGGTGGCCAGTGTGACAGCAACGACCTTTTTCTGTTTACGCAATCTCATGAGTAATACCTCCTCAAAAATGGGAACCTGATCTCCAGGCGGTTCCGACTCACACACAAAAAGATACCAGAAATTGGATCTATATGGGGATAAAACAGAGTAATAAACTCTGCTTATGATATACTATTTTCTGGCTGCACTGTCAATAAGTTCACGGAAATACGCGGATAATTGGCAAAATGCAAAAAAATGCAGCAAGATTTTACGCAGAATGCAGAGAGAGCTGTACGCTATTGTTGCGCTGTTGAAATGGTCTTGATACGCATTGAAATTTCTTGTTGTAGAACGCAGAAAAGCCGCTGCCCGGTGTGCCGGGCAGCGGCTTTGAAAAATGCAAAGAAGGTGCGGTGCAGTGTGGTCAGCGGAGCTGATCGTTCAGCCATGCGGCAATGTCGGCAAACACTTCCTGCCGGTTGGTCTCCACCAGCAGTTCGTGCCGGGCACCGGGGTACAGCTTGCAGCGGATGTTCTGCACGCCTGCGGCCTTCAGGCTCTGGATGGCGCGCAGCACGCCCTTGCCCCGGTCGCCCACCGGGTCGGCGGTGCCGGCCAGGAACAGCAGGGGCAAGTCCTTGGGCATCCGGGCCAGAAAAGCCGGGTCGTGCAGGCGCAGGATGCCGCTGAACATGCTGTAGTAGGCGTTGAGCGTAAAGGTAAAGGTGCAGCGCTCGTCGGCCAGGTACTTGTCCACCTCGGCGGCGTCACGGTTGAGCCAGTCGTGGGTGGTGCGGCCCTCCAGCCCCTTGTTGTAGCCCATGAAGGACAGGTTGGCCACCAGCTTGCTGCGGTACTGCCAGCCGTGCACGGCCGCCAGCGCCCGGCAGGTGCTGCGGGCAAACTGCACCAGCGCTTTGGGCTGGTGGCCGGTGCCCATGATGATGGCACCGCTCAGTTCCTGCCCGTATTCGCACAGGTACTGCCGGGCATAGAACGAGCCCATGCTGTGCCCCAGCAGAAAGTACGGCACACCGGGGTAGCGCTCCTTGGTGCGCAGGGTCATGGCGTGCAGGTCGTCCAGCACGGCACGGTTGCCGTCCGGCTCGGCAAAGTAGCCGTAGTCGGCCTTGGTGCGGATGGACCCGCCGTGGCCCAGGTGGTCGTGGCCGACCACCACGATGCCCTGCCCGGCCAGATACTCCGCCAGCGGCTTGTACCGGTCGATGAACTCCACCATGCCGTGGGACAGCTGCAGCACGGCCCGCACTTCGCCCTCCGGCTCACAGCAGAACGCGTGCAGGGTGCGCCCGGGCACGGTGGAAGGGACAGTAAAATCGGTCATGCGGCTCATGGGCGCAGGCCTCCTTTTGGTTCTGGTTTACAGCGCGCCGATCTTGCGGCGGCAGGCGGGGCAGATGCAGTACCCGGCAAACTGGATGGCGTTGGCGTCTACGTCGCCGCAGAAGTCGCAGCTGCCGGCGGGGCGGTGCTTCTTGAGCACGATGGCGTCGCCATCCACAAAGATCTCCAGCTTGGTGTCCCCGTCCAGATGCAGGGTGGTGCGCAGCTCCTTGGGCAGGACGATGCGGCCCAGCGAGTCGATGCCGCGGACGATCCCGGTGCTTTTCATAGGTATCATTCTCCTTCAACGTTTTCTCCATACAGGCAGGCAGCTGGCACAACAGGAAAATTGTGCCAGCACCGTTTGAAATTAGTATACAAAAAAATACAGCCTTCGTCAATGATTGCGGGCGATTTCGACAAAATGTCCCGCCTTGTGTCCCCAAAACCGCAGCTTCGCACAAAACACGTTCCTCCGTTGACAAATCGCAGCAGAACAGGTAAACTAAGACGTAGCTATCCGCATTTTTTGCATGAGTATAAAAGGAGCGTTTTTCTATGCCGAGCAACAAAGTCCGCACCCGTTTTGCCCCCTCGCCCACTGGCTATATGCATGTGGGCAACCTGCGCACTGCGCTGTATACCTATTTAATGGCAAAGCACGAGGGTGGCACCTTCATCCTGCGCATTGAGGACACCGACCAGGGCCGCTATGTGGAAGGTGCTGTGGACGTGATCTACAACACTCTGCGCGAGACCGGCCTGCTGTGGGACGAGGGCCCGGACGTTGGCGGCCCTGTGGGCCCCTATGTGCAGAGCGAGCGCATGGGCATGTTCAAGCAGT
>ERZ773241.3512-NODE-3512-length-10689-cov-9.817002_pt1 | contig 10689 bp, 9 predicted proteins | sample MGYA00580989_ERZ773241 | MGnify/ENA primary metagenome ERZ773241 (study PRJEB29015, sample SAMEA2737804) | human gut metagenome | biome: human gut; feature: human-associated habitat; material: faeces | place: China | collected 2012 ...
ACTCCGAAAACGAAAAAAGCCGCCCTTCCCGCTTAAGGAAGAACGACTGATAATCGGGCGCTGGCTCCCAGCGCCCTTTTTGAAAATGAAAAAAGCCGGGATTCTTATGGCTTCACGCCACGAAAATCCCGGCAGGGTTCCAAATGATAACTTTCTGAAAACTCTATATAAAATCAGCACTCTTTTTTCAGATTTTCCCTGAAATCATAAATGGCGCTGCTCAATCTCTGAGCGCATATGGCTGATACAGTTCAAAAGATGCATCACAGCATGTTTGCATCTATGGAACTGTAAAAAATCGTGTTCACATTTTACCTTTGTTTTTCAAACTAATCTCAGTCTATTTCTCTTGAATTTACCCCAAAAAGCACTTTAGATGCAACTTATTTCAAGCTGCATCTAAAGTGTTGAATAAACATGTGTCTTGCCAACACTTTAGATGCACATTATCTCAAGTTGTTTTTCGCCGTGTTAATGGAAGAAATCAAAAGCTTTTTGATCTCAACACACTGTTCAAGAATTCTTTTATCCTCGTAATACCCACTCTCAATCAGTAATTCCAGCCAATACTCGCTTTCGGAGCACTCTTTTAATGCGATCTGAAGCTTCGCTATAAAATCAGCCCTACCATGGGCATAAAACGCTTCTCGGATATTTGCTCCAACGCTGGTTCCAGAGCGAACGAGTTGATTCGTCAAAACCGATTCTCGTTTTTCCCGCTTTACTTCATTGCATACCTTGATAATCTGCAACGCAAAAGCCTTCGATTTCTCTTGCAAAGGGCTGCCCATATTAACCTTCCCCTTCGTATCCTACTTCTTCACTATTCACTGTTACCTATTACTTCCCAAAAATCGGCCACCAAATTATAGTGAAGAGTGAATAGTGAGTAAGTAACAAGTAAAAATCGGCAATCTTCTGTCGAAGCTTGCCGATTTTTGTGTCTGTTCAACACTTTAGATGCAGGCATTTGGGGCTGTCCGTACCTGCAAATCCCCAAAAATCACGCAACTTTCGTTCGCAAGTTTCGACATGACCGACATCTTTAAACCTAGTTGGCATTATCCATTAATTCTATGATGAGTATTAATCCTAAAATTCTTAGAATTTCAACAAAGTTTGCACTGTTGCCTCTTCATGCAAGGCTACCCATTTGAACTCAATTTGCATTAGCGAAGCTGGAATACCGACTGTCACGAAAGCTCGGGAACACCATTCTTATTCTTTGCCTAGATTTGAAAGAAGTTCGTTTAAAAAATCAATATTATTGTTTGTCCTTCTAATTGAGGTAATAACACTGAGAAGTGATGCTGTGACTAGAGAATCTTTATTTTGTTCGAACATTTCCCATATATAGTCAACCTTTTCTGTTTCCAATCTAAACAAATCAAACATTGCTATTGAGAAATTGTTTTTTGTGAATCTCTTTATAATGATCAAATCATTGGCCGTGTTCATAAACTTTACTAAATATCCAAACTGAGTCCTATCAATATGCAAATATTGGGCAACTTCTCCCTCTGATTCTTTACAAATAATAATGTTATCTAATGCATATTTGATAAATTCTTTAAACTTTGGCATATCCAGCCTTCGTATGTACTCTGACTCAACAAAAGAAATTGTATCATCTCTAAGTTCCTCCTCAATAATCTTCAGGAGCAGCGCAGATTGCACACTTCCTTGGATACTAGCAATTACTTCAGTAATATCCTCTCCTGATTTTACCCGGTCAGAAAGCTCTCTGATTCCCTTATTAAATTCCGCTCTTTCTGTATGGAGAATTCGGTAGATTTCTTCTTCAGGCATTTCTTGAGTAATTTTTCCTGCCAGTGCTTCAAACATTCTATACCTCCATATGTAACTCAGACATAAGACGCTTCTGTCAACTTCGCAAAATCATTTTCTTTCGCCACAAGGTAATGATCATCGTATTCTTCAATATCAAAATCATCTCTAGCTGCAACTACACACGATCCAACCAACTTACGCATGTACGCATCGCGGCGGAGAAAAACGTTTTCTATTTTGCATTTCAGTAATTTCTTCTCACAAAAATCCGGAACGCTATTATTTACTTTTCGCAAAACAGGTACGAAACTTGGTCTATCTTTGGTAATCTGTGCAGCAATTTCGTCCAGAACTAGCAACACTAGCTTCTCAGGTACCTTAGGCTCACTTGAAGGCTCTTCGAATCTTTGATGGTACTGGCTCAAGAGCCTTCTGCCTTTTCCTGTTAAGGAATAATAGTTGATTGTCCCAATCTTGCTCACATCTATTAATTCGTAAGGCTCAATTCTGTGCATAAAGTTAGATATGCCACTACTCGTCTGTCCTGTTTCTTTCTTTAAGCTAACGCCAGATATCGTATCGTACCTATAAATAATCTCTAGTGTAGGCAGCAAAAGCGGATAGCTACCAAGCAAATCCTGCAATTTGGTATCTTCAGTATTGGATTGAGCTAGATCTACACCAAGGGAAGATAATGCCGTAATATATCCAAAATAGAAGCATTTACTATTGTTTGCTTCTTGTATATTAAGTATGTTGCTAATTCGCTCGTAACGACAGGTTATACTTTTCAACTCATCAAGTAAAATTTGTAATGCATTGTTGGTCAGTGCCTCTTTTACAATATCGTATAGCGATTGGCTAAATGCCTCGATTTCCTTGCAATCTTCGGCAACATACTCCATCATATTATAACTAGGCAATAGCTTGTTCATCATGTCCCTCCATTTCTTTGCAAAAACTACACATGAAGTTCATCTATATACTATCACTTATTTGCGGATTTTGCAAGTTCTTTTGTTGAAATAATCGCTTCTTTCACACAACTATCGCAATCGCTACACACATCCCCTTTACGAAATCTTAAAATATCACTGGAAAACAAATGCTTATTTTCAGCAACAGGTTTTACGATATAGCTTATTAATTGTCCATTTTCCGTGACCGCACAGGCATTGGTTAATATCGTTGTAATACCCCGTAAACTCGCATTTGCAGCAGCCTTTTGCTCCATAAGGTGAGTATCGTTTGAATATGCGGCAACAAACATAAAATTACTCATCATTACCGAAGCACACAGTGTTTCTACATCATCATTATCATAATCATAGCATATGTTATAGGATATCCGGCCAATCCCTGGTATGTCAAGAAGGCCGACAAAAGGATCCGGCATAATATTTTCAGAAATATATACATGCTTGTTTTTGTCGTACCGCTGGTATGATTTTTTCTTTTGATATTTCAACAAAACAGTTCCATCTTTACTAAGAATGTATGCTTCATTTTTTTGATCATACCAACAACTACCCGTGCAGATAAGCTTGACATGTTTTAGTTCTGTTCGTAGCAAAAAATTCTGTATTTCTTTCAAGGAGACGCTATTCATTGTCAGCTCAGGAAATGTTACAATATCAACTTTATGTACATCAAATAGCTCGATCAAGTTGGTGATTTGTTTGTTGAGTGTTGAATGAAGGCTAACATCATATTTAATTCCAAACGAGTCACTATTAGGAATTGACTCTTCTTCAAACCAAGGTTTACAGCTAAATGGGCTGCAGCCGATTTTAATTTCATTTGTAGAGAACATTTTTTTCCGATATAGCTTGACTGTAGGAATATAATCATTTGTCGAAGACTTTTTTATAACAAAGAATCCTTTGAAGTACCTGTTCAGTCCGGTTGCATTATGCACGGCAGTCTGACGCCCACCTCTTATCTTATTTCGTATAAAATATTGGTCAAAAAATGCATTTGGTGCTGAAATGTACAAAAACGCATCCTGTTGAGCATATTCATTAAGGGGACCATTATTAACAAGGATACCGCCGGAGTTTTCCAGCAGCCTAGGAACTAAGTTATCAAAGTTTTTAAGGGTTTGATAGCAAATCATTTCGCAATCATCTTTATTCTCTTTCAGGAAATCAATCCATTCGCTCTTCCAAAAGGCTAAATCAGCACGCATTGCATTTGGTATCAGATCCGTTAACGTACGTATTTCATGTAATGTTTTTATTTTATTGCTGACAAAATTTGCATATTCTCCACTAAAGGATGACATTGGTTCAGAATCCAACGAAACAAATAATTCAGTAACAAAGGAATAAATATTTCTTACTGCAGCCAATTTTTCCACCAATATCGTATAATCCATCTTCACATTTTCTCTCTTTCAAAAACAATGTGGGACATTCAATCAGCTTCTCCAGTCTTTCCCTTTTTGCTCAAAGTACGTGCCATATACCAAGTTAACATCTCAGATTAGATTCAAACAAAAATACACACCTGCTAAAAATTCTTTAGTCACCACTCACAACGGAATAGTGATGGGAGGACATGGAAATCGACACTTCACGCGATCAGGTAGTTTCATATGATTAGAAAAGAACACGAACTTCGCTAGTCCATCCCCCGCACATTTTTGCCATTAACAGTGGTGGCATAAAAAACGGAGTTCAGGCATGCTGATTTTTTAGAAATCGAGAATCGTTTTCTCAGCGATGCCCCTGTGAGTGCTTCGGGGATAATGTCGGGTACAGACAGAACACTCTCATTATTGTAATATATGCATTTCATTGTATTGGTCCTTCTTCCAGAAAGTAACTGGGTCAGTTTTCATTATTGCAAATTCTGGGGAGGCGGAATTAATGCATTAAGTACACCATCAAATACTTCTACTAAGTTAACATGTTTGCATTCACTCCAAGCACTTTCAGAAACATGCTCCAACATAATAATTTGAAAATGCTTGTTCTGCTCTAGAATTGCATCAAAGAAACTATCCCATAGCGCAAATATCGCTTTCACTTTGCTCCAATCATCTTTCTTCGACACAGATGCCTCGCTGTCTGCGTAATTATATTCTTCAGAATTAAAGTATGGCCTACTAGGTTGGTCAATGATCAAAAAACTCGGAATGTATCTTGAACTTTCCATTAGGAGCATATGGTGCATCCCCGCAAACAGGCACAAATGCATGAACAGGTGGTCTGAACTGCTGGAAATGTTCGCTACAGAGGAAGATCGGTTCTTCTTAATTGAAAGTGCCGATTTTCTGTAATCAAACCACGCTTTATAATCACCGTATTCATCCAGTGCATCCTTAGCCACTTGAATATAGAATTGAATATACTCATTAAGCGTATTAACAATCAATAGCCGGTTTTCACTAACCGTGGACTGTTTTGCTTTGAGGTCCAACAAGTCACTTTGTTTTTGGTCAATGGTTTTGCTAATTACGTCTGTATTGTCACTGCAGCAGTCGATGTGTTTGTAATCTGCCCTCAGTTCGCCCAGCGATACAAGCTTTTGAGCTGTGGGAACCACCTTATAATCAACCTTTGGTGCTAAAGCAAGACTAGCATCCTTCTCTTTCAAAACTGCCGTCAGCTGCTTAATTTGCCGGTCGACATCAAGTTCAAAAGGACGTCTCTCAGAAAGTACAGAATCAATTTGGGCAAATTCAGTTGCTAGGCTATCGAGAAACAATCTGTATTCTCCCTGTGTTCGATCCGAAAACTTGCTCTGTATATATGTGATAGGACTCAAAGCATCCCGTTCAGATCTTAGCCGATTTCTGTATTCGCTATAGCTTCTTTTGAATCGCTTAAGTTTGGCTAATTGTAAAGCAATATCATCACGTTCAGCTTGTAGCTTTTCGTATTTTTGTCTAGTGGAGAAATTCGTCGCCAAGTCGGTTATGCCGTTTTCAATAATATCTCTTAGTTTACCGATTGATTGCTCATCACTTAAATTCTCATCAATTAATCCAGATTCTTTTGCTTTCTTTACCAAGCTTAAGATTTGCTGGTTGTAGTTAAGAATCTTCTGCTCTGTTTTAGATTTGGTTCGCTCAAGTGTGTCAATTTCTTGTTCCAAGTCATCAATTTCCTTCTGTGTAGCCAAAGAGGCCGGGGTAATAACGCCAAATGATAAATCAAAAATTTGATGCCATACACTTCTGTAACGTTCAATAGTCATTTTATCGAAAAACATCTTGCCATTGTCAACAGTATCTTTCGAAAGTGTGTTCATCATTAAAAAGTATCTGAATGAAAGACGTGTGTTTTTCTTAACCCCCTTGCCTCCATAAGATACGGTTAGCTCATCATCAATTGAGAATTCCGGATTCAAAATTGCCTTCAACTCTTTTTCGTCCATTTTCGCACACGGAACGTCTGGAATCTCCCCAATCTGCGAAAAGAAGAAATCCTTTGAGAATTCTCCCTTTTCTGTTATCTCTCCGCGGGCAACAGTATATATTTTGCCATTAATAGAGAATCGGATACCATACCAAGCAACACTATCTGCAATGTGTTCATGCGAAATAACTACAGTATCTTTTCCACCACACAAGCAGTAATCGATTATTTCCAGTATTGCTGTTTTTCCAGTCTTGCTATTACCAGTAATGACGTTAACCTTGTCATTATTGAATTGCACTGTACGCAAACTGCCATCTTTTAGCCACAGAAGTAACTTGTCAATATAGAATGTCATATTTGAACACGCAAGCTCAAGTAAAAATCACTTGCATCTCCTTTCAGCATGATGTCTGCTAATTTGCCGGAAGCAGAAATACGATCTGCTGCGGCCTCACCCAGCGAAGTATCTGCAAAGTTGAAGTCATATGCGTTAAAGTACACAATACCTTTTTCGATCGAGATTAAGTCCAATTTTTCGAAAAGAATCAAGGAATTCATAGACAATAGGAGTTTTTCTTGAAAACGATTGTTGAAATTGGCAAAGGGGATGCTTTGCTTGAGAATCAAATCCTCCATGCTTTTTATACTGGAGTTAGAACGCTTTAGTGCTCTTAACACTTGTGAATAGCTTAGAAGCGGCTCAATTAGTATACATTTTGATAATTCAAGCTGCTGAGTGTGTCGAAGGACAGCAAGAATAGATATACCAGTTATTAATTCATTTTCTTTAAGGGAATATGTTTCCATAGTAAACACCTCATGCGTTCCATTTATACTTCCAGCCGATCTTCTCTTCATTAGCAAGTAAAATAAATTCACCATTCGACAAATCAATTCCCAGATCTGTGGATAAAATTTGCAAATGCTCACACATGATTTGGTCGAAACACTTTAATGCGTTATTGCGGTCAAGTGTTATATCCGATTTCGTAGATCGATGACATGCTCGGTGAATTCTTCTCCAGAGAGATTGAGCATTTTTATGAAACTTTTCTACAGTTTGCAAATCAATTTTGCCATCTTCATACCAGTCCATCAGCTGTAATTCCACTGCAAGATAATGTTCGGTAAATTCTGTTAACTCAGCGAAACCGTACTCGTCAGCATCCACCGCTTCAATTTCTATTAGTTCTTTAACGAAAGGCTGTTGATCTAGATGATCAGGCAAAAGAGGATGGTATTCACGAAAAGGAAGCAATGTTGTTCTAACCGAATTAAATACAGATTGGTATTTACTTTGCCATTCATTGTAAGTAATCACCTGGTGTATCTTTCTCTTTGCTTTTTTAAAGAAGTCCATTTTCAACTGGGTATATAGGGAATTTAGAACATCATCCACGTACTCCTCAGGAATCATTTTGTTTCGAATTTCTTTCCGAATCACATCAAATAAGTCATCGTCACTGGATACGAACTCCACTTTGGCAAGAAAATGAGTAAGCACCGCAACTGGCAAAGCCAACACATCATCAGCAAACCCACGGATAGTTTCATTTGCTGTACTCTGCCTAATCTCTTTGATTTTACCTCTGACCACATCATCCGTAAAATCTTCGGTTTTCATGGAGGCTACTAAGCTGGAAATTCCATTTTGACATGTATTCCGATTAGTGACAAAAATAAATTTTGATTTTTCGACAAATGCCTTTTGCGCAGAAAAAGTGTCCCTTTGCTCTGCTGGATCTACAATTAATTTACTCCAGTTCGATAAAGTTTTCCACAAATCCTCAGACAAATTTGTTAGGTTCGCAGGAGTGCCGGCTGCTGTTAAATCGGTTGTATGTTTTACCTGAATATACACAGTATCACCGGAGCTAGCAGAAATAACATGAATATCGTCCAAAGCTTCATAGCCAACTACATCACCATATCGCATTTGCAGCAGTTTCACAATAAAGTACAGATACTGATACTCAAAACCTAATTGCTTGGTATCTGCTGATGTTATTTCTATACGATTACGTGTTGCCATCATAACGATTCCCCCGGTGCTAGCATCTTATAAGAAATCACATGTTGTATTCTGTTCTGCAGGAAATAGCGTCAGAACATAGCCTTCTATTATCGCAACCTCCGATAACAAGGTTTTATCCGGTATTTTTATTTTACACTATATTCTCTGGTTCTGCAATATATTTTCTCCTTTTCACGGTAAAATGCAGTATTTATTAGGCAACAACTTGTTTCTGTATTGGAATATGTGCTTTCTATTCGCAGCCAGTCCTGAGGTGACCTACACGTATCCACATGCCATCACCATGTCACGTACTCTCTGGGTGACATGTCATAAATTCTTTCGTCCGCATAAGCAATCCCCTCCAACAGGATATTTCACTCTCTTACGTAGCCAGACACTCTGTCCGCCCTGTCACCCGCAATCGGACTATTCTTCCTCTCCCCTGCCTCCTGCGCCCAGCTCGTAGGACGATTGCAATTCCTCGCATAACGTACTCCACGCAAGGGAATGGCCACACTGTTGCCCAGGGCTTTGTAACGGGCGGAATCTGATGTCCCTGGGATGTTTGTCCAGCCGTCTGGGAAACCCTGCAAACGCTCACACTCAAGGGGCGTCAGGCGGCGAATCAGGTTATGGTTCTCCACAATGCACTTGTCGTCACTGACATACTGGCTGCTGATTCCCTTATGGTCTGACCGAACCAGTGTGCCAACCGCCTCCTGATAAGGCTGCGCCACCAGATCCGTGGCATCCTTGTGCTGCCGGGCGCTTTCCGTACTGACCACTTCGTTCTCTGTGAACACATCCACCCGTTGGCGGCTGAAGACCGCGTGGTGATCTGTCGCCGTCAGGGTATAGGCAATGTCCCTCTGATACCCGATCCCATTACCGCCGTTCTGTGGCTGACGGTCAATGGCATTGCCGACGATACAGTAAACGGACGTATCCTGCTCCACCAGCGGCACATTATTACCACCCGTACCGTATCGTGCTGACATAGTGGGTGCTACCCTGTGAGGGCCAGTATAGCGGGCATCAATGCCGTGGTTCTCGTAGACCAGCGGCTGGTGTCCATGCTCCTGAGCGCGGAGTGTTCCGGTCACATCTTGGGAACACTCCATGATGCTGCCGCCCTGATCGTTTAAGCATAAGACGCTCGGTATCATATTTGTGCCGCTGTCAGACGCCTTCAGGGTTGGTGCGCATTCCTCCTGATAGCCAATGCCTCCGGCTTTGCTCCCCTGCCCTGCGGAAAAGCCAGCAGCAATAAATGTCTGCTGCTTCATACCCGGCTGTGCGCCCAGCGTCCCGGCAACATCGTGCAGATCCCGAACCTCGTCTCTCTGGTTCGCTGCGAACGCAATGGGCCGAATTGCTCCGTCGCAGCCTTCATTCTTCTCCCCATCCGGCTGGGTGACGAAGGTCTGCATCTGCATATTCGTCGTTGCCAACAATGCGCCGGACACGCCGTGCAGGTCGATGCCCTCGTCTCGCTGGTTGATGTGGTACGCTTCTAATCCTGTGGGCTGTCCGTCCGGGCGCATGAGCCCCGCCTGAATTCTCAATGCCCGTTCCAGCTTTTGGGGCAACTCCTTTCCGCGCTCAAAGGCTCGGCGCAGGATGCCAATGCAGGCGACTTTCGACAGATAATACTTATGCGCCAGGTTTGCCTCCAGTATGCCGGAGAGCGGGACTCGGATCGGAATACGGGGCGCAGCCCCGGTATTGAGGGGGCGTTTCCCTTTGCGCCATGGAGATCGGAGCTCCCAGTGGCGCTGCCCGAAGAGGTCGACAGAACCGGATACCAGATCCAGGTGGAAATACGGGATCGAAATCAGTTCGGAGTCCGGTTTGCCCGGTCTGCGCTTGGGCGGAGCCCCGGTCCTTTCGGCTGCTTCCAATTCAAGCATCATCAGCTGCCCGTTTGCATCGAATCGGTACATCTATGTGACCTCCTTCCCGCAGTTTCCCGTTTCGCCAAATACATCAAATAATAGCTGCGGCGCAAGCGGTCCGGCGAAGTCAGCAAGGAGAAAAATACGCTTGCGACGCTGCGCGACGCCACACAATTGCGCGTCCAGACAGCGCCACGCAATAGAAAACATATCGCCTGCCGTGAGATCACCGACATCGGGCCATCCGTAAGGATAGGGGCCTGGGATAAGCTCGTTGGGAAAGCAGATCCGCACGATCTCCTCCAGCACGATCCGAAAGTCCTCATACTTCGGTTTTCCGCTTGAAAAGGCCCCCGGCACGTTCTCCCAACACATCCAGCGCGGCCGTATGTTGACGCTCTCCCGGCCACGGGCTTTCTCTGCCAACCGCATTTCGCGCACGATGCGCATCTGCTCCATAAAAAGGCCGGAACGCGCCCCCGCAAGACCTGCCCTTGCGCCAGCAACGGACAGATCCTGACACGGGCTGCCTCCGCAGATGATGTCCACAGGCGGCAGTTCTGCACCATTCAGCTTTGTGATGTCGCCCACATGGGTCATGCTGGGGAAACGCAGCTTT
>ERZ773241.3523-NODE-3523-length-10668-cov-2.799303_pt1 | contig 10668 bp, 1 predicted proteins | sample MGYA00580989_ERZ773241 | MGnify/ENA primary metagenome ERZ773241 (study PRJEB29015, sample SAMEA2737804) | human gut metagenome | biome: human gut; feature: human-associated habitat; material: faeces | place: China | collected 2012 ...
GTCCTCAAGCTGCGCAAAGCTCATCTTGCCGACGGTCACGCTTTCCACAAAGTGCTGCGTCTGCACGGTTTCCGCGTCGCCGTCGAGCCAGCCGCTCTTATTGCCGTGCGCGTCCACCGTCTGATATTCGACCTTGTTGTCCGTAATCACGAAGCTGCTCATCGGGTAGCGGATTGCGTCGTTCGCGTCCGCCGCGCCGCTGTCGCTCGTCGTCTTCCGGATTTCAAAGGTCACCGTCTGCCAGCTTCCGTCCGCCTGCGTGTTTTGCAGGTTGCCCAGCTTTCCGTCGGCCTCGCCGTTGACCGCCGAAACGGTCTTATCCTGATACGGATCGCGGTTCGGGATGTTGGCGAACGCCGCCGCGGCAAAGCCGCCTTTGTTCGTCAGCTCCGCTTTTGCCTCCGTGTGCCACGGCATGCCTGCGGACTGCGAAGCCTCGGTTTCGATATAGCCCGCCGGAGTCGTCGTTTCCGCGAAAGCGTACTTGCCGCGCTCAACATACGACGTGATGACGTAGGTATACCGATACTCCCCGTCCGTGTAATACGTTCTGTCCTTCGCAAGCGTATACGTCTTTTCGCCGATTTTAAGCGTCTGCGGCGCTTCCGTCCTGTCTGCGGCGGTCGGTTCGAGGTTCGCAAACGCATAGCTGTGCGTCTCGTCCGTGCCGTCCGTCTCCGCCGCACTGAACTTCGCGCCGCCGACCAGCGCGCTCTTGTTTTCATAGTCGCGCTTGAGGATCACCAGTCTGCCCTTCGGCTCGTTATATGCGTTGAAGTGCAGTGTGCTGAACAGCTCGTTCGGATTGGCCATCAGCTCTTCGCCTGTGACGACGGTATAATAGCCCGCCGCGCCGTCAAGCTCGGAAACACCCTGCTCGTCCATGCTGTGGTTTGCGTCCGTCTTTTTGAAATCGTAATAGGCCTTGTAGCCCCGGCTCACCGGGTTCAGGTACGGCTTGGCGGGATCGTCGCCGATCGCGCCCGCGTCCGGCTGCTCAAAGACGACATACGCCTCGCCCTCTTCGAGCCTCGGCAGATACGGGAACAGCACGTCGCCGTTTGCGTCGGAGGTCACCGTCTGATACAGATACGGCTGTCCGCCGCTAAGCAGAACCTCGTGCAGTTCGCCTTTCGCGTCTTTCTTCATGATGTGAAGCACAGCGCCTTCGACAACCGGCGTATCATCGTCGCGGTTGTCGCTCACGCTGCCGAACACGCGAACCTGAATGGATACGCCGCGCGTATTCACCATCGAAATCGTGTTGGCCACGCTGCCCGCCGCCAAATCAATCTTCGCGTCATACGCCAGCTGATAGCTGTAATTCGGCGCGGAAATCTCTTCGACGTAATAGGTGTACAGCGTGCCGTCCGTCATCGCGTCTTCCGGCGCATAAACTTCGTTCAGCTGCACCATGCCGTCCGCGCCGGATTTGAAGCGCGCCGCGTTTTCACGCGCGCCCGTCCAGTCGCCAAACGGCGTGCCGCTTTCACGCCCCGCATAATAGCGCTTATTTTTCTGCTCGTCCAGCGTATACAGCGAGAAGAAGCAGTTTTCCAGCGCAGTCGGCGTTTCGCTTTCGCTCAGCCGTCTGGTCTTCTCAATCTGACCCGCCATCAGCGTGCCGGCGTTGACAAAGTCAACCTTCATCTGGCGCTGAACGTCCATCGCGTTGTAACGCGTGACGGTCACGTCCCGGCTGCTGGTGATCCGATCGTTCGCGACGGTCGTGCGGTTGTAAACCGGCGTCTCCGGTTTTCCATTCCGATAGGCCGCGGACTTGGCGAACCAGTAGCCCGCGTTTTCGTCCGTGCTTTCCACAACGGTGTATGCGCCCGGATCGAGCCGCACGACGACGGACTGACTCCGTTCAGTCTCGGTGAAGCCGCCGAGCGTAATCGGCTGCCGCGCCACCTTCTGCCAGCTTTCGGTTCCATGGGCATCGACGACGCGCATTTCCAGTTCGGCCGCTTCCGTCGTCCCCTTCTTATAGACATAGAAGGCGACGCTTTCCGGGATGCTCTGCGTCTTAGAAGACTCAAACGTCTTGGTGATTTCCAGATACGCGCGCGGCGTGTTGGTCACATCGATGGTGTGACCGGTGATCGTCACGCTGTTGTTCTCGTCCCGGCGGCCCGCGTCGCTCCGATTTTTGAGCGTTGCGGAAGCGAGGAGCTGAACTTCGCTCGTGTAGCTCTTGCTCTTCCCGCTCTTGTCCAGATGCTTGTAATCCTTGTCGCAGATGACGCGGAACCACGTCGTAAACAGCTGCCCCGCGTTCACCTGTCCCTGCGGAATCGTCTCGACCAGCTTATACCAGCCGGAATACAGGCCGTCAAACGTGATTTCGCCCGTTTCGGCGTCCGTTGTGCCCGTACGCGGCAGATACACATAGCCGATCTGCGGATAGTTCAATGGATAGTTCGATTTGCCCTCGAACTCGTCCTGCGATTTGAACGGGCAGAAATACAGGGCAAAATTCGCCGCAATCGGCTTCAAATCCGCCGTATTGCCGCTCCGATCGCTGACCTTGTGAAGGGTGACGCTCGTCGTCGCCGGGTTGTAAACCGTAATCGGTTTGTCAACGTCCGCGCCCGCGATCGTCAGCTTTCCGCCGTTGAGCAGCTTGAAATACCGGTTGACCACTGCGTTCGGGTTCCAGTTTTTAGTCTCCCACTTTTCATCCAGCGTCTCGGCAATCGCGTACTTGGCCTTCGGATAATTGCCCGCCTCGCTCGTGCGATAATCCCAGATCGGCAGGCTGAAAATGACCTCGCCCTTTTCGTTCGTGGTCTGTCGCGTGTTCGCCAGCGGGCTTCCGTTGCTGCTCAGAACCGCGCCCTTGCCATCGGAATAACCAATCTGAATCGGCGCGCCCTTGACCAGCTTTTCATCCGCGTCCCGCTTGATGACGGTCAGCGAATGGAAACGCGTATTCGTGGAGCAGACGGCAATCTGGCTCTTGTACTCGCCCGTGGTGAACGTCAGTCGGTTAGCCGACGTGCCGTTCACCTTCTCGCCGTCAAACACAAAACCGCTCTTGTCGGTCTGCACGCCCTCGATTACCGGCGCGGTTGTCTCTTCAATCGTGAACTTCGTCTCGCGCGGCAGCTGCACCGTCGTCTCATAATGGTTCGCGTTGTTCAGCGTGACACGGGTATACACCTTGCCTTTTGCATCCGTGATGGTGTAAACCGCATCCGTGCTTCCCTCTCCGCCGTAATAGCGCTCGCCGTCCACATACTTGGCGACCGTCAGATAGGTCATCTCGCCGAGGATGTTCTTGATGGCGTTGCGCTGTCCGTCTTTGTTCAGATAATCGTCTACAACCGTCACGTAATCCGCATCCTGCGCATTCTTGACAGCCTTCACATGCAGGGCATACCGCTCCTGCATGTAAACCATATTAATCGGGTAATCCTTCTCGCGGAGGATGAAATCAGCCTCGTAGAAGGGTTGTCCGTTTTCATCCACGTCCAGCTTCACCGGGTTATCCGGATTGTCCGCGCCGCCGTTTTCCGTATAGAGCGTCTCCAGCGAAACGGTGATGCTCACGCCGTAGCCCGCGCTCATGCCGTTCTCGCAGCCTGTGACAAATTCTGTGCTGAACGCGCCTCTGCCCTTGACGGCCTCCAACAGGCCGTTCGCGTTTTCGCGCGCAAGCAGGAGTTCAAAGGTCACGCCCGCCAGCGGCTTAAGCTCGCCGACCCGGTCGTTGTCCTTCGCTTCGGTGGACGGCCAGTATTCCTTATCCAGCTTCACTTGGAACAGACCCTTGAACTCGGTCTCCCCGCCGCTCAGCACATCGGCCTCGTTGTATGCGTCCACTTCCGTCACGGCATTGACCTCTCTCGCCGCAGCAGACCACACGCCGCCGTAGACCTTCTGATAGCCGCCTGCGTGGTTGATCTTCACCTCCCGGAACAGGAAGGTATATTCGCCGACGTCGTCGCCCAGCTCAAAAGCGTCCGTCATGAACGCGCCCGTGCCCATGCCGCTCGCGCCGGTTTCATAGGTGATTCCGTCAGTAATCAGTTTGCTCTTCTGCGGTTCGGCGGTGAAAATAGCTTCCAGCTCCGCTTGCCGGCCAGTATATTTGCCTTTTTCCACCATCTGTCCCGCCTGCGGCGCTATAAACGCGCTGTTGCGGGCCAGCAGTTCGCGCTGTGGTTCCGTCAGGTCGATCGTGCGGATGGCGTAAACCTCAAACTGGCAGTAATCCAGCGGCTGCGTCTCGCCGACGACAACGCCTTCCGTCGCCGCGCCGTCTTCAAACTGAACCATGTAGCCGATCTTGTTCAGCTTCAGCTGCACATAGTCCTTGTAATTGGTGATGCTGCTCTGACTGTCGTTCTGATTATCGGTCTCTTCGCCCGTCAATTCAACATATTTGAAGTTCTTCAGCACATCCTGATAATCGTGCGGCTCTCTGTTGTATGCCGCGTTGTCGCTGTGCGCATGATCCGGATCTTTGGATTCATAGGCGCAGTATCCGTCCGGAACTTTCGTTTCCACGAGCACATAGTGCTTGAGGCCGTGCAGATCGGAGATCGTCGCAGTCGGGTTCGTCATGTTGAACGACTCAACCTGTTCAAGCGTGCCGTCGTCCTTCACTTCATAGAGCGTCATCGTCGCGCCCGTCAGCGGATACTCCGGCGCGTTGCCGCGCTCCAGCTCATATTCCTTCTGGTAGTTCAGGCTGACGTTGAGAGCGGCCTTCGGCTCATTTTCAAACGTCAGCGTCTGGCTGGCATTTTTGTCCAGCTCGAACTGCTGCTCGTCTTCCGCCTTGAAATATCTCTGCGCCGCCTGCTCCTGCTTCACCGTGTACGTCAGCGCCGTGGTTTTGTCGTTCGGATCGCCGTAAATCGGCAGGCTGGACAGCTCAAACGCCTGGTTTGCGCCCTTTTCGCCCATGTAAACCAGCGTGTTCGTCGTTTCGTCGAGCACAAAGCCGGTTTTCAGCAGCGCCCGATAGGCATAGCTGTCCTCCGCGAGGTTCGACGCGCCCACCGAGACCGTGAACTTCGCCAGATCCGCCGCGTTCACATAATCGATGGCCGCGGGCTGCGTGCCCAGCTTTTCCTTCTTCTCGTCGCGCAGCTCAACCGTCAGGCTGCCGACGTTCGCCTTGTTGGGAACAGTCAGATTGTCCGCCCGATACGTCTCGCTATACGTCAGCGGCCCAAATTCTTTGTCGTTGAGCATCATGTCGCCGGAAACCGCCGTTTCGCTGACAAAGTACTTGCCGTAAGCCGGGATGGTGAACACGCCGACCGACTCCGGCTTGCGCACCGTGACCGGATCACCGACCTGCCGCATGCTCTCGTCGTACAGGGTAAACGTCGCAAAGCTGCCGTTCGCCACCTCGGCCGGGAAATCTTTGGTCACCTCAAGCTGATACTTCCGCTGGTCCACCTGTACGGCCTTCTGGCTGCCGTCGCCCGCCGCAACCGTCAGCGGAACGAGTTTCGTATTCAAATAGTAGTTCTCCGGTGCGGCCAGCTCCTGCAGATAATAGGAAGTTCCTTCCTCCACCGGGAGCACCAGTTCGATTCTGCCGTCCTTGTCCGTCGTGAAACGATACGTGTCCTCCACATTTTCGGGCTGGGTCAAGCGCCCCTCTTCATCCACAATGGCCGGCGTCCTTTCCGTCAGCACGCCGTCCGTCGGCGTCCGCCCGACCAGATAGGTCGTGCCATCCGCTTTCCGGGTCAGCACGGCATAAACCGCGCCGGGCAGTGTCGCGTTATCGCTGCCTTCTTTGGTGAAGGTCGTCTTGCCGACCTGACGCGTGTTGGTGACGGTGATCGTCTTGCCCGTACCGTCGTCCAGCGTCACGCTCTCATCGCTGTACGTCACCGCATAGCCTTCTGCCTCCGCTTCGCCGACGGTATAGGTCACCACATGGCCGTTTTCGTCCCAGCCGCGCAGCGAAAGGGTCTGGCTTGCCTCGTTCTGTTCGCCGTCGGTCGTCAGTTCAACCGTCTGGCTCGACAGCGCGTCGCCCTTTTTGCAGGCAGCCTGAACCGTGATCGTCCACGTTTGTTCTTTGTTCAGGCCGCTCACATCGACAAGCCGCTTCGTGATGGTTAGCTCCTGCTGCTTGATGAAGAAATAGTCGGCGTTCTGGATTCTCGCTTCGTCCGTAAAGGTGATCTGAATCTCCGCTTCGGGCTTCTCCTCCTCGCGGTTCTTCTTGCTCGCGTAAAACAGACCGTCCGTCTGTTCGTTGCTCTTCACCTTCACGCGGTATGTAATGAGGCGCCCGTCCCCGTCGAATCTCGGCAGATAGACGGATTCCGCCTTATCCAGCGTCGTCTGCTTCACCGGCTCCGTCTCGCCGTCGCGCGTGATGGTCACCGTGTAATGGCTTTGATCCGCTTCCAGATTTTCGCCCCGCTCATACTTGCGCAGATGGGCTTTCAGGTTCAGCAGACCCTCCGTCGAATAGTTCTTCACGGCGTTGTCGTCCGTCATCCGCGTCTGACTGCCCGCCTCGATGACGACAATCCTGTCGGCCGCCTTGGCAAAACCGTCGGATACGCCCGTTTCTTCCATCGTATAGGTATCCGCGGGCAGATAAACCGTGGTCGGTTCTCCGTTTTTGACCTTCACCGTGTAGGTGCGGCCGTTCTTCGCTTTCAGCGTAAACTCCGCGGAAAGGCTGGAGTTTGTATCTTGCGTGCCGTCCGGCGCATAGAACATCTTTTCGAGGATAAACTGGCCGTTCTGCGCGTTGTAATCCTCGAACTCGGCTTTCACCGCGTTTTCTTCCGTTCCGGCCGTCACCGCCACAAGCTGATACGGATAGGACGCCTCGCCGATTTTGATCGTCTTGTCGCCCGGCTTGACGTTGGTATAGCCCGCTTCCATCCCCGTGCGCACCACATAGTAGTCGCCTTCGGGCAGTTCCCGGCTCGTCTTAAACGCGCCGATCCGGTCGGAAAGCTTCGCGTTCTCGCCAAGCACCAGCTCGCCCTTTTCGTTGCGCGTCACTTCGCTGGCCTTATAAATCGCAAAGACCGCGTCGCTGCCCGAATAGGCCGTTCTGTCCGCTACATCTGCCGCCAGCTTCACATACTGTTCCGGCAGGATGTAGCCGCCCTGACGCACGAAATGATAATACAGCGTTTCGCTGCTGTCGTCCGTCTTTTCATCGCTGTCGCCGTAAACCGTGTAGTTCAGCGTCGAATCCAGCGTGACGCTCAAGCCCTTAAAGGCAGCGTCAGCCAGCCGTTCGTCGTCGCAGTCCAGCTCAAAGTCCGCCCTGTCATAGATCAGGTTGACCGTGTAATTGTTGTACGCATAGACCGACGGATGAACGGTATTATCGCCGTCCAGCGCCGCCGTGTTGTGGATCGTGTTTCCTCCGTTTGCGGGCATTACGAGGCTGCGCGTGCCATCCCCGTTTTCCACAATATCGCAGGTGTAGGCGCTGTCTCCAAGTGTCACTGTGGCCTGCTTCGGATAGACCTTCGCGCCATTCTTTCCCGCAACCGGCTGAATCGTTTCCTTGAGCGTATAGCCGGAAAGATCGAGTACGCCCTTATCCACGTAGCCGCTGTTCTGGCGCAGAATCTCGCCCTGCGTTCCCAGCGCGCCCGTGCGCACCTGATAGGTGAAGGTTACCTCGTCGCCGTTTACCGTGTACCTCACGGCCTCGTTCTGCACATCCCACGTCTTTGCTTCCGCCGCATTCCGGAAGGCGTTCGTGTGGATCGTTGCCCGATAGTCAATCGGCGTACCGGCGTAAACTTTCTCTTCGCCGTTTTTGTCATAGTAGTGCATCTTCGGCGTGATCGACGCGGAGAGTGAAACCGTCGGCGTGATGAGATCGCCGTCGGCATGTACACCGTTATCGATCATGCGGCCAAAGAACGTATAATTCAGCGTCACGGCGTTGCTGCCGTCCGCGGGAACGACGCTTTGGATGCTGTCAACGTTCAGGGTATTCGTCCAACCTCCGTTATCGGTCGCGGAAATCCGCAGATTGCCGGGCGCGCTGATTTGCAGCTTGATATCGTCGTAGGAATCGAACGGGCGATATCGAATGTACTCGTCGAACGTCATCGAATTCAGGTCAAACGCCCTGTATTCGGTCAGGTTCGTGGCGAGCTGGAAGGTCATGCTCAATGTAAAGGGGACGACCTCGCCCGTCTTCCACTGCGCCGCGTTCTGCGCCGGACGCAGGTTCGCGTAAATCAAGGTATCTTTTCCATTCTTTTCGACATCCCGAACGCGGTCGGCGAAAGACATGTGCGTTTCGTCCGTCGTCGTTTCAAACTCGGCTTTATAGGCTTCCTGCAAAGAGCCATACGTTTCGCCGCTTCTGAGGGTCTGCGCAACCGGCTTCTGCACCTGGCTGACCACTTCATCGGCAATCGCCGTCGTCGGGCAAGAGCTGACGAGCATCGCGGCCGTCATCACCCAAGCCATAACCCTTTTCAGATGGTTCATCCTTTCCATCCTGTCCTCCAAAAACATGTCGCTCAGTCTTCAACCGATACCACAAAGCGCCAGTAATATTGCGCGTTGATTTTGTCGAGCTTTACCGCATAGCGCATCTCGTTTGCGCCTTCAACGTCTTCAAAGTGTTCGCCGTCCTGGCTGTACTGCCAGCGGATCGACCACTTCGCATCCGTCGGCTGGACGTTGACCACGGCAGTCATTTCCAGCGTGTCGCCATAAGCCAGACCGTCGCTTCCGTTGCTGATCAGTTCCGTCTCAATCTGCACCGGCTGCCGGACGACCTTCGCATCCCAATGCGCCTGCAATTTGATTCTGCCGTCGCCGCTGTTGCGCAGATCCAGCTCGTTGCCGTCGCCGTCCAGCGCCGCAAGGGTGAGCATCGTTTCCGCATCGCCGTTTCGGCTCAGCGTCAGCGTCAGCCGACGGCCGCCGCAAAGCACCTCGCCGCCCTGCGCCACGCCGTCGTAGACCCACAGAACGATTTCGCCGTTTTCCCAACTGAGGGAAGCGCCGTCCATCCAGAAATCATCCGCCTGCCACGCGTCCGTGTCGCCGCCGATGGCTACCGCAAACGGCTCCAGCCGCACGCCGTCCGCGTTGTTCACGCCGATCACCAGCCGCGCCGAATCGCCGTTTCCGTCCAGTCTGAGCTGCGCCCAGTCGATTGTTTCGATTTGCTCCTCCGGCTCAGGCGAGGACGTGGGTTCGGGCGTCACTGTCGGCTCAACCGTCGCCGTAGGTTCAGGCGTTGCCGTCGGCTCAACCGTTGCCGTAGGTTCGGGCGTCGCCGTATCTTCCGGTTCCTCCGTCGCTTCCGGCTCTTCCACGACTTCCGGTTCTTCCACAACTTCCGGTTCTTCCGTGGCTTCCGGCTCTTCTTCAGCCTCTTCCGTCTCAATCGGCGTTTCCGTCTCGCTGTAAACTTCAGATTCCGCTTCAGCTTCGGTGTATTCGGGCTTTCCGCCTTCTTCATACAAAACGATTCCTTCGCTCTGCTGCTCATCCTCCGCGTTCACGCGCATCGGAGACGCTGCGCCCAGCAACACCAGGCACAGCATCCATGCAAAAATTCTTCTTTTATTTTTCATATCGACATGCCCCTTTCGCCGATCTTTTTTTCATCTTTCCATTGAAAGCCGCATATACTTCCCATAGGGGGAGATATATACCGATTTCTTCTCTATTTTATTCTACCACTCTTCCTTGTTTTCTTCAACTTACCAATGCACAAAGGAAACGTTTCAGATCTAACAAAAATGATGATTTTTCCTTTTATCCCAGCTCATATATAACGTAGCCAATTCTATACAATTCCCAGCGGAATACTTTCAATTTTTCTCTTGACAAGCCGCTCAATATCCTGTATAATGACCTTGTTGTTAGAGATAACTAACACCTCCCTGAACAAAATGGCGGATGAGGTTTGACGCGCCTCTCCGCAGCCTTGCAGGCTTGACGCACCTGCCAGGTGTGCGCCCCGCTTGAGCGCAACCCAATCGAGCGAGGATCACTCCTCCCCCCTATTTTCTCCCTGTTTCTTAACAGAAAGACCCTGTCGGGCATTGGACGCCGCCCGGCAGGGTCTTTCGCATGTTTACGGCTGAACCGTGATCTTCTGTCCGTCCGAATAGAGCGTCATCACGCCGTTTTCCTTCGCGGCGTAAACCGTCGCCCCGGCCTTTTGCAGCCGAATGCGCACGCTGTTGGCGGGGTTTTTCCCCGTGACAAACGCAACGCCCGGCTTGGCTGCCTCCACCCATTCGGTGCAGGTTGCCGCTTCGCTGCCCCCGCGCGAGGCGATCAGCGCGTCGCACTTGACCGCCGCGCCGGAGGCGACGATCTCCTTTTCGCCGCTCGCGGTGATGCAGCCCGTCACCACGGCGCTCGTCTCCCCGTAGTCGATGCGCAGCGTCAGCCCGTCGTCGCGGCTGTCCGTGTGCTGCGTCCGCGCCGGGCCGATGAATGTCACGCGCGCCCGCCCGAGGGTAAAGGCCATGTTCTGCGTCGCGGAGACGATCTGCGTCCCCCGCTTTTCCGCCGCGTCGATCATCTGCGCGTAGGCCTTGCCCTTCGTCTGCGTCGGCGGCACAAAGAGATAATCCGGCCGCGTCAGCCCCAGCGCCATTTTCATCGCGCCGAGCTGTTCGTTGGTCATTGCGTTGACGCCGCTGTCGGTCAGCATGTCGAGGTAAACAT
>ERZ773241.3534-NODE-3534-length-10637-cov-3.323568_pt1 | contig 10637 bp, 10 predicted proteins | sample MGYA00580989_ERZ773241 | MGnify/ENA primary metagenome ERZ773241 (study PRJEB29015, sample SAMEA2737804) | human gut metagenome | biome: human gut; feature: human-associated habitat; material: faeces | place: China | collected 2012 ...
CTGTAAAACTCCTCCGGCAGATATTTTCCTTCCATGAACTGTACCGGATGAACAAAGTCCATTTCCCCGATCAGGCGCTTCTGCTCCCTTACACGGGCCTCGTATTCCTCTTTTAGGGAAATATTGGGGTTGTAATATAATAACGTGATCTTAAAGTATTTAGAAAGGTATTCCAACACATAGCTGCTGCAGGGCGCACAGCAGCTGTGAAGGAGAAGCGTCGGCACCTTTCCCTCTTTTGTAAGCTGTTCTATGGTCTGATCCAGTACCCTCTGGTAATTTTCTTTCTGCTGCCGTGCTGCCATCTATGGCCTCCTGTGTTCTATCGCTTGTTCGCCTGATGGCGAAGCTGTAGTTTTCATTCCCTTAAAATCCAGTAAAAAAGGACCGCTCCTTAAAGCCGCCCTTTTTAAGTGTTCTATTTCACTGTGCCCAATTTCACTCAGGTTCACGCGCTGCTGCGCTCCACTGCCTGCTGACGCAGCCGCTTGTTTTGCCATGCATGTCGAGAACGCGCCAGTGACGCGTTCGAAGGCTTCCTGCGCTCATTATATCCTACAGGAAATCACGGATTCTCTTGCTTCTTACCGGATTACGAAGCTTGCGCAGTGCCTTTGCCTCGATCTGACGGATACGCTCTCTGGTTACGTTAAATTCTTTTCCAACTTCTTCCAGTGTCCTTGGATGTCCGTCTTCCAGACCAAAACGAAGCACGATGACCTGACGCTCTCTCTCTTTCAGATCTCCTAAAAGTGCGTCAATGTGCTCTCTTAACATAACAGACTCTACATTTCCCTCCGGAGTCACTACATTGCTGTCAGCAACGAAATCTCCCAGGTTGGAGTCATCTTCCTCACCAATTGGCGTTTCAAGGGAAGCTGGTTCTCTGGCGATCTGCATGATCTCCATAACCTTATCTTCTGTCATATCAAGTGCTTCTGCCAGCTCTGCAACAGAAGGCTCATAGCCCAGTTCCAGTGTCAGCTTACGCTGCATCTTTGACATCTTGTTGATGGTCTCTACCATATGCACCGGTACACGGATGGTTCTTGCCTGATCTGCCAGTGCTCTTGTTACGGACTGACGGATCCACCATGTTGCATATGTACTTAACTTATAACCTTTTGTATAATCAAACTTTTCAACGCCTTTGATCAGTCCTAAGTTTCCTTCCTGAACCAGATCCAGGAAACTCATTCCACGACCTGTATAACGCTTTGCAATGCTGACAACCAGACGCAGGTTGGCTTCCGCCAGACGCTTTTTGGCTTCCTGATCGCCGTTTTCCATTCTTTTTGCAAGCTCGATTTCCTCTTCTGCGGACAGAAGCGGAACCTTACCGATTTCCTTTAAGTACATGCGCACCGGATCCTCGATGCTGATGCCGTCCGGAATACTTAAATCAAGGTTTTCCATGTCCACTTCGTCTTCATCCGACAAAAGCAGTTCTTCATCCGGGATATCATCATCATCGGTAATGCGCAGCACGTCGATACCGCTCTTTTCCAGCGCATCCAGAATCTCATCCATCTGTTCTTCTTCCAGATGTAAATCTGCGAAATGGTCGCTGATCTCCTGGTATTCCAGCACATTCTTTTTCTTTTTTGCCATGGCGAGAAGCGTTTTTATTTTCTCCTCATACTTTGCCCGTGTGTTTTCATCCATTGTCATGTCTGTCTACATCCTTCCTGTATCTGTATTACCTGTTGTTGCCTTATTCGAGGGAAATATGCGTTTTTGCAAGCTCTTCCAGCTGTTTTTTGCCCGCGATCACGCGGTTTAGTGCAGCTACGTCCGTCCCGAGCTGCGCGCTGTCTCTTTCATAACTGTTTCGCTTGACCGCACAGACGATGTCGTGCAGCGCCTTTTCCTGTTCTGCGGTGCTTTCCAGACGCTCCAGCTTCGTATGGAACAAAGAAGCTGCCTCCCTCTGATCCTCTTCCTCTTCAAACATGCTGATAATGGAAGCCGGATTGATGTTGCCCTGCTCCAGCTCCTCAAACAGCCTGTCCGCCACTTTTTCATATAAGCCTTCCGTAAAATCCTTCGGAGAAATATATTTTGAAATCTGGCGATATAGCTGCGGCTGTTCGACCAGCCAGGTCAATAATAATTTCTGGCTGTTTTTGATGCCCTCCGCCGCCGTGTTCTTTTTCTGAACACCGGATTTGGGGCGGATCACAGGCTGTGCAAGCCCGGTCTGGGCGGCATAGGTTCCCACCAGCCTGCGGAGGTTTTCAAAGCTGATGTGGTACTTCTGCGCCACCGCTTCGATGTAATTTTCCCGCTCCACCTCTTCCGAAAAAGTGCAGAGCTTTCTGGCGATTTCCCGATGAAATGCAGTTTTCTGTTCCGGGTCTGATAAATCATAATTTTTCTGCAGCTGGCGCAGCTCAAAGAAAAAGCTGTTCTCCGCATGATCCAGCCGTTTCTGGAACTCTTCTCCGCCCAGCGCCTTAATGAATTCATCCGGGTCCTTGTAAGGCTCCAGGTTGATGACCCGTCCGGTCATTCCCGCTTCCTTCAAAATTCCGATCGCCCGCAGCGCCGCGTTGACGCCTGCGCCGTCGCTGTCATAGGACAGCAGGATTTCATTTGCGTAACGCCGAAGCAGACTCGCCTGCCCCGATGTAAACGCAGTTCCCAGTGACGCAACCGCCTGGGTAAAGCCCGCCTGGTGCATCGCGATAACGTCCATATATCCTTCACAGAGAATCACATTTCCTTTCCGGCTCGTCCGGGCAAAATTTAACCCGTACAGGTTCCGGCTCTTATCAAAAATCTCTGTTTCCGGTGAGTTTAAGTACTTGGGCTTCCCATCGCCCATCACGCGTCCGCCAAACCCGATGACGCGGTGGTTGATATCCTGGATCGGAAACATGACGCGGTTCCAGAACTTGTCATACATGCCGTGTTTTTCATCCACGTTGCAAAGTCCTGCATCCCGGATCAAGTCTTCGGAATAGCCCTTTGATTTCAGATACTGAATCAGGTCGTTGCTGTATTTGTTCGCATACCCCAGCCCGAAATGATTCATCGTCTCGTCGCTTAGTTCTCTTTTGCGCAGATATTCCATCCCGACGCTGCCCCGTTCGGTGCGCAGCTGATAATAGAAATATTTCGCCGCTTCCTTATTGATTTCCAAAAGCTTTGCGCGGCGGCTGTCCGCCTGCCTCGCTTCTTTGGAGTCGTCTGCCTCCGGCAGGGCGATTCCGGCGCGCTGCGCCAGCGTCCTGACCGCTTCCGGGAACGTCTGGTTTTCGTACTCCATCAAAAAGGTGATCACATTGCCGCCCGCACCGCAGCCGAAGCAATAATACATCTGCTTTCCGGGGGATACGGAAAAGGAAGGCGACTTTTCGTTATGGAACGGACACAGCCCGAAATAGTTGCTTCCTTTTTTCTGCAGCCGCACATAACCGGAGATCACCTCTACTATATCGTTTCTGGTTCTGACCTCTTCGATCAGCTCTTCCGGATAATACATGCTTTTTGCTCCTTTTGTTCTGCTCTTTTGCAGTCCTACTTTTTATTTATTCTGTAAAAATTTCGGATTTCCTTTTTTTATCGGCAGATATCGAAAATAAATTCGGCAATTTTGTTCATCGCGTCATAGGCGTTCTTGAGGGGCGACATCTGGAACACATGCCACATGCCCTTATAAATGTCGATTCGGGCAGAAACGTCTGCCTTGACGAGATTTTTGTGCAGCTGTGTCGAATCCGAAAGCAAAAGCTCGTTATCCCCGACCTGAATGTATACAGGCGGCAGCCCTTCCAGCTTTCCAAACAGCGGCGAAATATACGGATTCGTCAACTCCATCCCGCCCGCATAATTTTCGATCATCCGATCCAGGTATTCCTGATCCAGAACCGGATCTACGCTGCTTCTTGTCTGATAACTTTTCCCTGATTTGGTCAGGTCTGTCCACGGAGACATCAGTGCAAGTCCTCTTGGCAGCATTCTTCCTTCGTCTTTTAATTTCAGCGTCAGCGACAACGCAAGATTTCCGCCTGCGGAATCTCCCGCCACAATCACGTCCCGCGCGCCGTATCCCAAATACATCAGATAGTTCCAGGCCTTCATGGCATCTTCCGCAGCCGCCGGGAATTTACATTCCGGCGCGAGCCGGTAATTAAAGCAAAACACATCCATCCCTGTGGATTCTGCCAGCTTTGTCGTCAGCGTCCTGGCATATACCATACTGCCGGTTGAATAGCCACCGCCATGACAATACAAAATCACATATCGCTTCAGATGCGCGCGTTCCACCTTCACCCATTCGCAGCTCATGCCGTCTACCTCTGTCTCTTCATAGGCAATTCCCTTTTCCGTACCGAGGATCGCGCCGATTCTGTCCTGGGACTGCCTGTGTTTCGTCAGATCCGGGCGCTCCACCAGCCCGTGCACCTTCCGGATCAGATTCATCATATTCTGGTTCTGCCTGCTGCTTACCGCCATATCTCCTCCGTATCTGCCGCAGCCGCGGCATGCTTTGTAAAAATAGGTTTTTCCGCCATTTCCGTTCTTTTTTACAGCTTCTATTTCTTCCTCACAAAAAAGAAGATATCATTTTTATTATAGCATATTTTCCTCTATTCTTACAAGATTTAACTTTTTCCTGTTCCTTTTGCCCGTGCTGGTGTATACTGTTCTTGCAGTTCACTCATGCGTTTCTGCGAATGGCGCGATGAACTGTAATGTGCTGTGTGTTGACGAGCTCATGCCAGCAGCATCGAAAGGATGAACCCGATATGTCAAAGTCAAACGCAAAACATGCTCCGAAAACCTGGTATCGGCTGGATCTGTCCGCGATTGTATATCCGACGCTGCAGCGCCGGGACTTTTCCTCCGTATACAGGCTTTCCGTCCTGTTAAAAGACCCGGTGCAGCCGGATATTTTGCAGCAGGCTGTCGATATTGCCATGAAACGCTTTCCCACCTATCATTCCGCAATGCGGAAAGGATTTTTCTGGCGCTATCTCGAGCCGAATACCCGTCCCGGTCCGTTTGTAAAACCCGATATCCGCAATTTCTGCATGCCGATGCCGTTTAAATCCAATAACCGCTATCTAGTACGTTTTTACTGGTATGACCGGCGGATTTCCCTGGAAGCCCATCACAGCCTCGGGGACGGTACCGGCGGCATGTATCTGCTCCAGACAGTTACTGCCGTTTATCTGCGGCTCCTGGGACACGAGATTTCCAATGGCGGATTCGTTTTAGATGTCAACGAAACACCGGATCCGGAAGAATTTGAAGACGCCTATATGCGCTATGCAAACGCCCGCGTCTGCCCGCCAAGACCTGCCGAAAAAACTTACCGTGTGCGCGGCACGCAAGAACCTTTCTATACCCTCAACGTGATTGACGGCATCATGAGCGTCAGCGCTGTCCAGAAGGTTGCCAAACAATATCAGGCTTCGATTACGGAATACCTAAACGCCGTGCTTTTATATTCTCTTTTACAAAAGCAGGAGCACGATTTTCATCTGCGCCTGCGCCCTGTGCGGATCGCCATGCCCGTCAACCTGCGCCGTTTTTTTCCATCCAAAACGCTGCGCAACTTTATCACGATGGTTTATCCGTCTATCGATCCAAGACTTGGTGACTACACCTTTGAAGAAATTGTCACTCAGGTGCACCACTATATGCGCTACTATATCAACAGCAAGTTCCTGCGCGGCGACATCACAACGAATGCCTCCACACAGCGTAATCCCCTGATCCGTATTGTCCCGCTGTTTTTAAAGGATTTTGTCGTCCGGCAGTTTTACCAGCGGGTACAGGACAAAAATTCCTCTGCCGGCCTGACCAACATGGGTGCAATCCGCGTTCCGGACGATATGAAGCCCTATCTGGAGCGCTTCGATATTTATATGGGAATCCCGTATTCCCAGCGCACCAACTGCGCCATTGTCAGCTTTGAGGACACGTTGACCGTCAATTTCGCCAGCTGTATCATCGAGGCGGATGTGGAACGGCGATTTTTCCAAAAGCTCGTAGAGGACGGCATCCCCGTCACGATCGAAAGTAACCGGGAACTGTAATAGAACGCGCGCCCATTTTATTGTCATGAATCAAAAAGGAGTGAAATCATATGTCATACTGTGTCAACTGTGGGGTAAAGCTGGACCCGTCCTTAAAATACTGTCCACTCTGCAATACCCCTGTTATCAATCCACATGATCTTTCCAAAATGCAGCCTGTCTCCCCGTTTCCGAAAGAAAAGGGACAGGTTGAGGTTGTACGCCGAAAAGACCTCGCCATTTTGCTTTCCGTCTCTCTCACTGCGGCCGGTCTGTGCAGTCTTTTGTTAAATCTGCTGGTATTCAGGCAGCATCTTTGGTCGCTTTACGTAATTGGAGCCTGTGTCCTGATCTGGGTAATGTCAATCCCTGCAGTAATATATACCAAGCTTCCTATCTACCTTTCCCTGCTCTTCGATGGTCTTGCCGTAATGCTATATCAGTTTCTGATCGGCTTTAATACCACGAACCACAGCTGGTTCTTCGGACTGTCCCTGCCGATCACCGCGCTCTGCACGCTGGCCGCGATCCTCTTTGCTTTCTGTCTGCGCAAAATTTCTTCTGCCTTTTTGATGAAAGCGCTTTATTTTTTCGCAGAAGCTGCGCTGCTGTGCGCCGGTATCGAGCTGCTTATCCGCCGGTATCTTTTACTTCCGCTGCGGCTGACCTGGTCGGCGGTCGTCTGCTCCGTCTGCGGCGTTATCGTAATCTCGCTGATTACGATTCTCTCCCGTGCAAGGCTCAGGAACGCAGTACGAAGGCGCATGCACTTTTAAGTCTATTTCTTCTTTTCTGTATAATAAAAAAGAATGTGCCTTGGCACATTCTCGCGCACTCGGCGCGGAGCGTTTATTATCGTATGGAAACGAAGTTTCCATACGATAATAAAGCCTGAGACTTTTTCCATCATCTCAGGCTTTTTCCATATTTCTGTCTGATTTTTATTCTTCGAACATCTTTTTCACATTGAAGTGATTCACAACTTCCTTTGCATTATAATAAATTCTGTCATCCCCGACCAGTTTTGCATTTCCGTCTTTGACTTCTACGACACTGACCGCACAGTTGACCGGTACAAATCCATGCCAGAAATCCGCTTTATCTTCATAAATATTGTGCAGAATTGCTCTCAGCGCACAGCCGTGCGTTGCAATCAGAATCGTTTTATCTTCATATTCCGGCTTTGCCGTTACTTCATCCCAGAACTCTTTTGTACGCTTACAGAGCTGCAGAATCGTCTCCCCGCCTTCTCCCGGCACAAACGCAAACGGCTCGGTATAAAACTTCTGAAATTCCTCAATCGGCGTCGGAACCGCATAATTTTCCGGACGGCATCCGATTCCTTCCCAGTTTCCAAAAGACAATTCTTCAATTCTGGCATCCTCAATTATCGGAACCTTTCTGCCGCCAAGCACGATCTCTGCCGTCTGTCTTGCCCGTGAAAGCGGACTCGTGATACATAAATCGAAGGGAATCTCTTTCATTCCTTCCGCCGTTTCCTGTGCCAGCCGGATTCCATTTTCATTTAATGGAATATCGGTCTGTCCCTGCATTTTCCCTTCTACGTTCCATGACGTCTCACCGTGTCTGATAAAATATAAAACCATGTGCTGTAATCCTCTCTGCCTATACGGCTTATCTGCACTGCTGCGCATCCTGACAGAAAAAGCGCTTCGATTTCTCGAAGCGCTTTTCATTCCTGCAGGAAAAGAGACTTGAACTCTCATGGTATTGCTACCATACGGACCTGAACCGTACGCGTCTGCCAATTCCGCCATTCCTGCATTTGTCATTTCGTGTTCAGCACTATGTAAGTGTTGTTCGCTGCTGACAAAGGATATATTATCATAACTTTATCAGCAGCGCAAGTCTTTTTTTTATTTTTTTCAGTTTTCTCGTGGCTGTTTATTTGCAACTGGCGCAGGTGGACTGTAACGCTTACTGAATCTTCTGTACCAGATCTTCTACCAGACGCGCGGAATGCTTTGCCGCCTCATGCTCGAAGGCCGGATAATCCATCTCTGCAGAGCCATCTGCCTTATCGGAAATCGCCCGGATTACGATAAACGGAATTTTATTTAAGTATGCGCCATGTGCGATAGACGCGCCTTCCATTTCCGCGCAATCGCCGTGGAACACTTCGATCAGGCGTTTTTTTACATCGTCAGAGGAAATAAACTGATCGCCGCTCACAACGCGTCCGGTGCGGACTGTCAGGTCTGGATTGACTTTTTTACAGGATTCCACTGCCAGATTTACCAGCTTTTCATCTGCGATAAATTCCCGGATTCCCATCTGCGGAAGCTCTCCCAGAGGATACCCGAATACGGTAGCATCCACATCATGATGAATCGCATCTTTGGAAATCAGGATATCCCCAATATCCAGATCTGCATTCAGGGAACCTGCCACACCGGTGTTAATCACATGGGTGATCTGAAATAAATCCACCAGAATCTGTACACAGAGCGCAGCATTTACCTTTCCGATTCCGGAGCGCACAACAACGACGTCAGCGCCGTTTAAAGTTCCCTCTTTAAACTCCATTCCCGCTCTTGTTACGGTGTTTTTTACCTCCATGGCTGCCTTTAACGCATCAACTTCCAGCTCCATGGCGCCGATAATACCAATTTTTGCCATTTTCTTTTTCCTTTCTTATCTTACTCCGGATAAACCAGACGTTCTTCTTTAATATTGTATAAAACCTGCTCCAGATATCTCTTTCCAAGATAATTTGCCATCGGCAGGTTCATATCCAGATAGTTTCCGCAGTCTTTAGCAGCAGCCCCGGGGACTTCTCCTTTAAAGTCGCGTACGAACTCAAACAGCTCGGTTACCAGCCCTACGACATCCTTCGATGTATAATCACCTGCCAACAGCATATAAAAGCCGGTTCTGCAGCCCATCGGTCCAAAATAAATCGTCTTATCCTTATACACCGGATGATTTCTCAAAAAGGTCGCGCCAAGATGCTCGATTGTGTGCATCTCCGCTGTATTCATGACAGGCTCCTCGTTCGGACTTGTCATCCGCAGATCGAAGGTCGTGATCACTTCCTGTCCTACGGTATCTTTTCTGGAAACATAAATTCCAGGCTGTAATTTAATATGATCAACGGTAAAGCTTGCTATTTTTTCCATCTGTCTTACCCATCCTTTCCTGATGAATTATACAATATCGTTTTTTAAGATGCAACCGAAACCACCTTTTCATAGGCAATCCGTTCCGAACCGTCCGCGATATGGATGATTCCGCACTGCTCGAACCCGTTTTTCAGGATCAGATGCTGCATAATGTGATTGTCCGCGTGTGTGTCAATCCGCAGATGTCCAATTTTTTCTTCTGAAAAAAGGACGATTCTCCGAAACAGACCATGCACCGTTCCGTCGCCTGCAACCCGATGCAGTGTTCCGTATTCACTCTCTGAAATCCAAGCGCCCTGCTCAATTTGCGCATAGGTCGGATCTTTTCCAATCACAAGGGCGAATACGCCAGTCATTCGATTTCCCTGTCGGACGACATATAGCTGTCCTGCCCGGATATCCGCTTCCAGCACCTCTTTTTGCGGCGCCTTCTCTTTCCACTGATTCGGATTGCCCGTTCGCTTCATAAATTCCCGCGCGTAAGCATAAATTTCCAGAATCCGCGGCAAGTCGCCTGCCTGCGCCTTTTTGATCACTACTTCCGATATCTGACTATCCTGCAGCTCTTCTGCACTGGTTCCCTGCCCATGACAGCTTCGTAGCTGTTCCATTCCGACTTTCTGCACGCTTTTTTTCATCCTTCCGATTCCCGTTTTCTATCTGCTTCTGTTCTTTACCAGGACTGTGACAGCAGTGGAATCACCTCCTGCAGATCCTGTATTTGGGCATCTATCCGATATGTGCTGTCCGCCTTCTGTCCGTTCGGATTATACCAACACGTCCCAATTTGCGCAAGGTTGCCGCCGCGAATATCGCTCGTCAAAGAATCCCCGACAATCAAAATCTTTTTCCGGTCGGTTTCTTCAATTGCTTCAAATACCTGGTCAAAAAATGCTGCATTCGGCTTTTCTACACCAAGCTCTTCGGACAGAAAAATCCCGTCCATCAGCTCCCCCAGCCCGGAAAGGCGGAGCTTTTTCGTCTGTGCCAGCACTGTTCCGTTGGAAACGACATACTGTTTTACCCTGCCGCGCAAAGATTTTACGATTTCATAGCTGTCATCCCGAAACACGATTGTATCCCCAAGGCACACCTGGTAACGCTCATTAAATGCCGGTGCCGCCGTTACGTCCAGCCCTTCCGTTTCAAAAAATTCCCGGAATCTGCCGACCAGGACTTCCGGCTTTGTCAGCTCGCCGTTTTCCAGCTTTTCCCAGTATCTGCGGTTGATTTTGGAATACCGGGCGATCGCCTCATCCGTGCATTCCCCGAACCCGAATTCTGCAAAAAGTGTCCGGATCGCCGCTTTTTCCGCCGCCAGAAAATCTAACAGCGTGCCATCCACATCCCAAAGAATTGTTGTAATCACACTTTCTCCTCCAGCTTTAATACCTCTCCAAGTGTGAGCACGGCATTGCGTACACATTCCGGACAGGAACAGAGCACCCGTCCAGTCTCGATGCCT
>ERZ773241.3535-NODE-3535-length-10636-cov-4.325867_pt1 | contig 10636 bp, 8 predicted proteins | sample MGYA00580989_ERZ773241 | MGnify/ENA primary metagenome ERZ773241 (study PRJEB29015, sample SAMEA2737804) | human gut metagenome | biome: human gut; feature: human-associated habitat; material: faeces | place: China | collected 2012 ...
AAAAACCTATCAAAACACAGTTGCATTGACGCCAGAAGATGTCAGCGAAGCCGTCTGGTGGGTGTCAACGCTGCCTGCTCACGTCAATATCAATACCCTGGAAATGATGCCGGTTACCCAAAGCTATGCCGGACTGAATGTCCACCGTCAGTAATTTTTATACCCGGCGTAACTGCCGGGTTATTGCTTGTCACAAAAAAGTGGTAGACTCATGCAGTTAACTCACTCACAAGCAAGAACGAATGACCGTCGAAACGCAACTTAATCCCACACAGCCTGTCAATCAGCAGATTTATCGTATTCTTCGTCGCGACATTGTCCATTGCCTGATTGCTCCAGGCACACCGTTGTCGGAAAAAGAAGTTTCTGTTCGTTTCAATGTGTCACGCCAGCCGGTTCGTGAAGCCTTTATTAAACTGGCGGAAAACGGCCTGATTCAAATTCGTCCGCAACGTGGCAGCTACGTCAACAAAATTTCCATGGCCCAGGTGCGCAACGGCAGTTTTATCCGTCAGGCCATTGAGTGCGCGGTGGCGCGTCGGGCGGCGAGCATGATTACCGAAAGCCAGTGCTATCAACTGGAACAAAATCTTCACCAGCAACGCATTGCCATTGAGCGCAAGCAACTGGATGATTTTTTTGAACTTGATGACAACTTCCATCAACTCCTGACGCAGATTGCCGACTGTCAACTGGCGTGGGATACCATTGAGAACCTGAAAGCGACCGTTGATCGCGTGCGCTATATGAGTTTCGACCACGTTTCTCCACCAGAAATGCTGTTACGCCAGCATCTTGATATTTTCTCTGCCCTGCAAAAACGTGATGGCGATGCGGTAGAACGTGCAATGACGCAACATTTGCAGGAAATCAGCGAATCCGTGCGCCAGATCCGCCAGGAAAACAGCGACTGGTTTAGCGAAGAGTAATTCATTTCCTCTCATCCCATCCGGGGTGAGAGTTTTTCCCTCCGTCATATGGCTCATGCACGCATCAAAAAAGATGTGAGCTTGATCAAAAACAAAAAATATTTCACTCGACAGGAGTATTTATATTGCGCCCGTTACGTGGGCTTCGACTGTAAATCAGAAAGGAGAAAACACCTATGACGACCTACGATCGTAACCGTAACGCAATCACCACTGGCAGCCGTGTTATGGTTAGCGGCACCGGTCACACTGGCAAGATCCTGTCGATTGATACTGAAGGTCTGACCGCTGAGCAAATCCGCCGCGGAAAAACCGTAGTTGTTGAAGGTTGTGAAGAGAAACTGGCACCTCTGGACCTGATTCGTCTCGGCATGAACTAAGCGTGTGAATGCCGCCGATGGCGGCATTGCTTTTTTACTTCACGGAATATTTTGCCACGGTCGCTTTCGCGCCATGCGCTAATAAAGACAAGTACGTTTCCGTCACTCTTGCAGTAAACAAACTATTGTCTGGCAAATCATCACCAAAGATCGCCTTAATCGCCAGCAATGACTGGACGCGCGCTTTCCCTTCGGCACTACTTTGTACAGCCTTCTGAATAACAGGTAACAGTGGGTCACTGATTTCTATCTGATTTCCCTGTTCATCAACACCACCGACATAACGCATCCAACCCGCGACGCCCAGCGCCAGCAGATCGAACTTGCTGTCATGCGCCAGATGCCAGCGAACAGAATCCAACATCCGCTGTGGCAATTTCTGGCTACCATCCATCGCAATCTGCCAGGTTCGATGACGTAACGCCGGGTTGCTATAGCGTGCAATTAATCGGTTAGCGTAATCTTGCAAATCAACGCCCTGCACTTTCAACGTCGGCGCTTGTTCCTGCAACATCAAGGCATAGGCTGCATGATGATAATGTTCATCTTCCATGCAGTCATTAATGTGCTGATATCCTGCAAGATACCCCAGATACGCCAGGAATGAATGACTGCCGTTGAGCATGCGCAACTTCATCTCTTCATAAGGCAGCACATCGCTAACCAGTTCGGCTCCCGCTTTTTCCCATTCCGGACGTCCGGCAACAAAGTTATCTTCTATTACCCACTGGCGGAAAGGTTCACAGGCAACGCCCGCAGGATCGCGCACACCGGTAAGTTGTTCGATTTTCGCCAGCGTATCCTCTGTCACTGCGGGCACAATACGGTCCACCATTGTTGATGGGAAAGTCACGTTATCTTCGATCCATTGTGCCAGTTTTACATCAACGGCTTGTGCGTAGGAAGTGACAACGTCACGCATAACATGACCGTTTTCTGGCATGTTGTCACATGACATGACGGTAAATGCGGGAAGTCCTGCCGCTTTACGGCGAGCCAGCGCCTCAACAATCACCCCTGTTGCTGTTTTCGGCTGGTGGGGATTTTGCACGTCGGCAGCTACCATCGGGTGATCGAGCATTAACTGTCCGGTCGCCGGAGAGTGGAAATACCCTTTTTCGGTGATTGTCAGAGAGACAATCGCGATTTGCGGTTCACACATCGCTGCCAACACGGTTTCTAAGCCATCTATCTGTACGTGCAAGGCTTTTTTAACGACGCCAACGACGCGAGCCGTCCACACATCGGCCGACATTTCCGCAACGGTATAAAGATTATCTTGCTGTTGTAAATCGGCAATTTGCTGTTCGCCGCCGATTAAGTTGACCTCATAATATCCCCAGTCACTGAAATGTTCCGTAGCAAGAATATCGGCATACACACCCTGATGCGCACGGTGAAATGCACCAAAGCCTAAATGAACAATTCTTGGAGCCAGGTTATTACGATCATAAACAGGGAGTGTCGCTTTTGCTGATAACAAATTATTTCCCATAACAATTCCTTAAATATAAATATGGCAAGCTATATGTTTTGTTATATGAATAAAAATCCCCTCTCCGGTAAGAGAAGGGATGGAGGATTTACAGACTTCTTGAAGGTTGCGCAGCTGTTACAACACGCGGTTGATCTTCCGCGGCATCTTCCAGTGCACTTAAATCACGGTCTTTCACTTCTGGCATTTTCAGCGCAGAGATTAAACCAATCACTGAATATGCCATGATCATAATGGCGATCGGATACCAGGATTCCGTCATGGTGCAGAAAATACCCGCCAGGATAGGACCAAAACCGGAAGCGATAAGACCACCAATTTCTTTAGAAATAGCCATCCGGGTAAAGCGGTTTTTACAGCCGAACATTTCTGCCATGGTAATGTTTTCCAGAGCAAATAATCCCAGCACCGCACAGTTATGAATCACAATCAGTGCAACCATAATGGTGCTCGGGGCATAGCTTTTATCTACAATGATAGAAAGCATTGGCCATGCCAGCACAATCGCGGAGGTATTCATAATAATATACGGGATCCGGCGACCAATTTTATCGGATAACCAACCAAGGAACGGAATGGTCATAAAGCCGAGAATCGAACTGATCATCAATGCATCTGTTGGAATTGCTTTGTTAAACAATAACGTCTGCACTAAATAGCCTGCAAGGAAAGTCTGAATTAACCCGGAGTTACCCGCCTGACCAAAACGCAGCCCTGTTGCCAGCCAGAAGGATTTGCTCTGGAACATGCTACCAGCAGGTGCAGGTTTTGCTGTCGGTTGGTTACTTGCGTATTACCGTGAAGGAGATCGGTGAGTAACATCGATGGAGATCGGTTCGTGTCACTTTCACAGAACCGTTTTTAAATTACCTTCACTGATCTCCTTCGGTCAACGGAGATTGTATTTTCCGCATTGATTCTCCTTTAAGTTCGATCTTGATACTGCCATGAACCAGTCGATCTAGGATGGCATCCGCATGTGTGGAGTCTCCGATCATTTTGTACCAGTTTTCCACCGGCAACTGGCTCACTACGATGATTGAGCCTCGTTGGTACATCAGATCCACTATTTCCAGCAGGTCGCTACGCTGTTCTGATGAGAGAGGTTCCAGCCCCCAGTCATCCAGAAGCAGCAGATCGCTATTATTCAGCCTGGTCAAAAGTTTGCTGTATCTTCCATCAGCATGCCCCTGATAGCACTGTTCCATCAGCGCTTTAAGGCGATAATAGTAGACCTTGTATCCCTGTCGGCAGGCATTATGACCAAGTGCACATGCCAGGAACGTTTTACCGCTGCCGGTGGCCCCGGTCAGTAAAATATTTTGTTTCAGGGTTAACCAGTTTCCCTGACTGAGTGAACGGATGAGGGCCCTGTCCAGCCCTCTATTGTTACGATAATCCAGCTTTGATAACTCAGCATTAAGTCTGAACCGTGCATGTTTGATCAGACGCTCTGCCTTCCTGTTTTCACGGCAGGTTAGTTCTTCTGCTGTCAGTAATGACAGGCGTTCTTCGAAGCCCAGCTCCTGGTATGTGCCCGGCTGAGCAAGTTGCTTTTTAAGCGCATCACGGAAGCCGGTGAGTTTAAGTGCGGTCAGTTGTTCGTAAAGATGATTCATCATTGGATCCCGTATCAGTGGTAATACTCACTGCCGCGTACGTTTTCGTGTTCCATCGTGGATAACAGATCTGGTTTTGGATCCTGAACAGGTTGTTTATCCAGACCTTTTTCCAGGATCGATTTAATACCTGACAGACGCCATACCTTTGTTTTCAGAGCTCTTGCACATGCTGCATTAAGTCTGGCTTTACTGTATTTTTTATGAAGGTTCAGGAGTCCAAGGCAGAAGCGATAGCTTTGTTCCGGATGTGGACGAGAGTTCAGTATATGAAGCACATAACTATGAGTTTCACTGCCTATGTGCCCCGCCCATTCCAGAAGACGCTCTGGCGTCCAGGTGGCATGCTGTCGATGAGCTTCAGGCATGTGCTCGTTGCGGGTACTGTAGCCATAAGTACGCTTGCGCGGGTGCACAGCAACCTCCTGCCCCTGATTGAAGAGTCTTACCAGTTCTCCGGAGATCCATGCTTCCAGTTGCTGGCCTAACAGCGAACATGGAACCGAGTAGTAATGTTTGTCGATTTCCACGTGGTAATCGGCATGAACTCTGACTTTCTTCACCAGGGTGTAACTGTAACTGGCTTCAGGAAGAGGCTTCAGTGCGGGTTTATCAAGCTGGATGAAGAGTTCTGCACGTGAATAACCCAACTTCTGCATTATTTTGTTATTCAGTCTTTCCAGCAACTCCCGAATGCGCTGATTAAGCGATGCAAGGCTGTAGAAGATCTCATGCCTGATTCGGGCCATGATCCAGCGTTCAACAACCTGAACGCCAACTTCAGCTTTGGCTTTATCTTTCGGTTCACGTGGCCGCGCAGGCAAAACTGCGACATTATAATGCTCAAGCATCTGCTGGTAGGTAGGGTTAACGTCAGGATCATACTTACATGCCCTGGATGTGGCGCTTTTCAGATTGTCCGGAACAACAAGTTCAGGAACGCCACCCAACCACTGGAAGCAGCGAACATGACTCATCACCCAGTCTTCAAGCTGCTGAGACCAGGTGGCCTCTGCCCATGTGTAACTTGATGCCCCGAGAACAGCTACGATGACCTGAGCAGTTCTTATTTCTCCGGTCTCAGGGTCGGTAACGCCAACGGTAGGTCCACAGTAATCAACGAAAAGTTTTTCGCCAGCTTTATGTACCTGACGCATTGATGGTGAAGTGGTTTTGAGCCATTCACGGTACATCCGGCAGTAATGGTTATAGCTGTAAAAACCGCCTGGATTACGCTCACAGTATTCTTCCCAGAGTAGCTGCAGCGTCACGCATTTATTACGCAGTTCCCGGTGTACTGTAGCCCAGTCAGGCAGAGAGTGCTTCTTCATCTTAACCTGGGTCTGAAGGAACGCATGTTTTAGTTTTGTATCATCCCATCCTGTAGGTAAGGGCCACTGCTTTATGCCAAGTTGAGCCGCCCGATTAGCATATCTGGATACAACGGAAGGGGAGATTGCAAGACTACGACCAATTTGTCGATGGCTGAGTCCAACACCGTATTTAAGCCTAAGAATTTCTTTAAGTTTTCTCATAGAAATTGGAACTGTTGGCATAGGTATCCTTTACCGGAATGGCAAAAGATACAGATCAACACACCTGTGAAGTTCCAATAACATTGATGGAGATCACTGAATAACAAAATGAGTCAAAAGTGATCTCCATCGATGTTATTCAGCGATCTGTTCAAATGTTATTACCCGATCTCGATGGAAGTTATTGAGTGATCTCCTTTCATGAAAATACGCAGTTACTGTCGTTAACCTTCTCAAAGACCGGGCTTTCTTTCAGATTCATACGCAACCAGATAGCAAAGACCATCACGACAACACTCGCCAGGAACGGTATACGCCATCCCCACGCCAGCAGTTCCTCTTTACTGAGAATGAAGAACATAAAGGCCCAGATTGCCGTTGCGCTCAAGGTTCCGCAGTTAGTTCCCATAGCCACAAATGAGGAGATAATTCCGCGCTTACCTTTTGGCGCATATTCCGCCAGCATCGTACCGGCACCGGAAATTTCCGCACCTGCACCCAACCCCTGAATAATACGCAACGTCACCAGCAAGATGGGTGCAAAAACACCAATCTGTGCATAGGTCGGTAACACACCAATTAAGGTGGTACAGATCCCCATCATGGTGATGGTAATAAAGAGCACTTTTTTACGCCCTATTCTGTCGCCCATTTTGCCGAAAATAAATGCTCCGACAATACGCGCCACATAACCTGCACCGTAGGTTCCCATTGCCAGAATTAACGCCATTGCCGTTGATGATTCAGGAAAAAATATTTCATGAAACACTAACGCTGCGCCGAGCGAATATAACTGGAAATCCATAATTCATAGATGTTTTTTACTACTCTGTGGGTTTTTGGGTGTTTTCTAAGTTTTTTCAGATGGTTGTATTTTTTCTAAAAATCCCTAATCTCGATTTTGCTGTTTATTTGAGGCCTTTTTATGTCCCATATATGCCCCATAGATACCCCGCAGCCAAAATCAACAAAATGCCAAAAGGTTCTGTTCCTGCCCTTCAGCAGGAAATGCTGCGACGTGTCAGTAAACGTTATGATGTAGATGTGATCGTTAAATCTGCCAGCAATGATGGACTCACCATTTTAAGAGTTGTAAATAAAGAATCCGCGCACGAATTTGTACAGGAAACGCTGCAGGAAGCCTGGGAAACCGCTGAACTGCTTTATCCAATAACGCGATCATAATCACGGCAATAACATATTTTTTATGACTTTATCCGTCCCGCATGACATAACAACTATCTGGTAGTTATAAGCTGCTTCTCCTGGTTGGGGAGTCGAAAAACTCTCCCTTTCTTAATCTTCCTGTTTTACCCGCTTAATGCGTATTAACATAAAGGAGATCGGGGTTATTGGGTGATCTCCTTCCATGAAAATACGCACTTAACCAGCCTAATATTCACAGGTCGCTTTTTGGGTAGACACCACGTCGTCGGATGCTTCAGTTATAACCATATGGCCCTCACTGTACACTTACGAAGCAGGCACAGAGTTGCGACCTTACTTTTTGGTGGAACACTGAGTAACTCACAATCTTCTGTGCCTGTCTTTATTTACAGGGAGCCGTCAGGCCATAATCCCCTTCAGTAACAACCGTCAGAATGAATAACGGAACCCGGCGTTGACAGCATTATCAACGTTGTACTTACCAAAGGCTGATTTCTCAAACTCCAGACCAAAACGGATGTTGTCACGGACCTCTGCGTTCAGACCCACAGACATCAGCATACGGCCGTCTTTCTCGCCCTTGATACGCTTCTCTCCGGATGCATCACGCAGTACCGTTTCTCCGTTCGCCAGCAGGTCAAACTGGTAGCCCAGACCGGCTCGTGCCGTCACTTTCCAGTCCTTACCGGAGAACGATTTACCCACATCCACACCGGTACGGCCAATCAGCGGATTAAAGTCCTTATCCTTCATGGTGAGGTTCATTCCCTGGTCCTTCCAGCTGAACTGTTTCCCGGAGACAGCACCGTAAACAAGTTCCGCCTGTGGCTCAATCCAGGCATCCTCTGTGACATGATAGCGGTAACCCACTTCAGCACCGGCATACCAGGAATGAGAGCCGTAGTCTTTTGTGCCGAGTCCGGCAAAGGTCGCCGTATACTCATTATCATGGTGAACATACTTACCAATCAGGTCGATATAGGCCCCGGAATCAAACAGGGCTGAAGCATACAGACCCGCACCCACTGACTTCGTTTTACCACTGAAGGTGTCGCTGCCGGCGTTGCTGTCGGTATATGTCATGGTCACCCCGGTGAAGAGGTCCAGACCGTCCAGTTCGTGTTTTTTATCCGCACCCACCTGAACGTGTGTGTAGTTGTCACTGAAGCCACCACCGGCAGAGCCGGTTCCGCTCATGATACGGGCCCATGCACCGGCCTCGCCGTTGATGTCCCGCAGGTCACCCATACGTTTGTTCAGGTTGTTGACCTCATTAATGAAGTTACGGTGCCCCATTGACATCAGCATCCCCGCATCCCTGACCGCAGAGGCATTAAACGTACTCCGGTATCCTGTCAGCAGCCACCGGGTCTCATCACGGTACTCACCTGATTCCCCCGTATTCTCTCCGGTCGGTACATCCGTCACTGACGCCGCCGGAGCCGGTGAAGGGACCGGTGATACGGCTTCCACAGGATTCGGTGTCTTTGCATCCTGCCGCATCACCACCGGCAACGACGGCCTGCTCACCTCATCCACAACAGGCTCTGCGACAGTTTCCGGCTGCACAACATTCAGCTGCCAGGCCGTGCCGCCCGTCCCCTGTTCAGCCCTGACAACAGGTGTGATATGACTGAAGCCGGTATCACGCGTTTTCACACTGAACACATCCGCGCCGGTACCGGCCGGCGCTGTCACCAGAGGGATATTCAGCGCCTTCTGCCCGTCAGAACGCTCAGTAAAATCAACCAACAACAGATTATTCTTACCCCGCAGCGATTCTGTCACCCGAAGCTGGTCTGAGTGGTGAAGGTCCGTCCGCATCACCAGAACACTGTCGCTGATATCCATACTGCCTGCCGTCAGGGTATGGAACTCCCCGCCCGGCCTGCTGAAATACAGAGCACTTCCCGATGACTCAAGATGCTTCACGGATGAGTTTCCCGTCATCATCCAGGCCGCATTCTGCAGATTCACATTACCTGCACTCCCTCTGACATAACCCCGCAGGAAACCAGCTGCCCCCGTCATAAAATCATACTCACCGCTTCCGTTCAGCCCGCCACGCTCCTCTGACCAGGCCAGCAGACGTTCATACACATCATTCCTGACACTTCCCCCGTCAACCAGAAGGGTTCCTCCATCCAGTGTCACACCACCATCTGTCTCCAGTCCCCCCTTCACATGTAAACGCCCGCCGTCACTGACAGTAAGTGCAGAAGACGTCAGGCGGGAATCCCCTTCCAGACGCACATTCTCTGAGTTCACGACTATCCGGCTGTCCGATGCCGTTATACTGCCGGTAAAATGGTCGCGGACCGTCAGGGAAGAATGACGCATATTCACATTCCCGCGGAATGTACTGGTACCGGATGCACCGCCCGCAGCAGACGTCCCCTTAACCGGCGCACTGCTGCTCCCCGTGCCGTCCTTCATATCCAGATACAGCGAGTCACTTCCCAGCACCATGGTGGCATTATCAGCATCAATATCCCCCGTCAGTGTCGCATTGCGGGAAAGGCTGAATGACGCCTCCTTCAGTTTCAGTTGCCCGATGCTGAACGTCCTGCTCTCCCAGTCCTTCTGGGTAAATGATACCGGCTGCGTCAGAACAGAATTATCACCCTGCTTTCGCAATGCAGCCGCAACCGCCTCACTGCTCACGGCATGAACAACCGGATGCCCCTGGATATACAGTCCCCCGCCCTGCTGTGTAAAACTGCCGGACATATCCGCTCCGCCATCCATGATGAAATCCACCGCTGATGACGTGTTGTTCAGGACACTGAGGTTGCCGGTAAAATGACCATGCCACATCACGGCCTTCTGCCCTGACGGGCTGAAATCCAGACGAACTGTGGCAGAACCCGCCCGGCTTGTGAGTACTGCCCCCTCATCAGCCGCAGCCAGCCGGTGGAAGGTCATATCATTGCCGTTGATATCAAGCGTGCCTCCCCGGTATCCCCAGCGGATGCGGTCCCCCTCAATCTGATGACTGTCCTGCAGCACCAGAACCGGCCTTCCGCTGACAATACGGACTTCACTGAATGCCCGGACCCTGCCTGCAGCATCAGCCTTCTGTGCCAGAATAACCGTTCCGTCCCCCGTATTCAGGGTGCCAGGATTTTCACCACTGCCGGCCACCACCAGTGTTCCCTTACCAGTTTTATGAAGTGCGTCTCCCGCAAGTCCGTTCACCATCCAGTCAACACGGTGCCCGTCGTTCACGATGATTCCCCCGCCCACCCAGGTCTGATTCCCTTCCGGTCTGACCGTATAATCACCATTAAACGTGAGCGAACCCGCCCCCTGGACAACATCATCCTTCAGAACAACCGTGCCCTTACCCCCAAAGGTGATATCTTTCCCGTCATTCAGACTCCCTCCCCTGAAGCCGTTCATCTTCCATACCTTCCCGTCCTGAGAAAGGGTTCCCTCTCCGCTTCCCTTACTGTAATTCCACACAATGTCACCACCGGCAACTGCCGGCACGACAGTGCCTGAACTGTCC
>ERZ773241.3547-NODE-3547-length-10595-cov-2.802467_pt1 | contig 10595 bp, 11 predicted proteins | sample MGYA00580989_ERZ773241 | MGnify/ENA primary metagenome ERZ773241 (study PRJEB29015, sample SAMEA2737804) | human gut metagenome | biome: human gut; feature: human-associated habitat; material: faeces | place: China | collected 2012 ...
GTGTGCAGTGTGTGATCGCCAAATCATTTGCAAGGATCTTTTTCCGTAATTCGATCAACAACGGACTTCTTCTGATTGAACAGCCGGATCTTTATGATGATATGAAAGAGGGCGACGAGATCACGGTAGTGATGAATGAGCATGTGGATTATAATGGCAAGGAATATTCGATTGCTTCTCTGCCGGAGAATCTGATGAGCATTATTCAGGCTGGTGGTCTGGTAAAAGCCATGCGCAAGCTGTATGTAGTGGATTAACCGGAACGGAGAAGAAAATGGGCGAGACGATTATTGAAAAAATTATCAGACACAATACAGGAAAAGCCGTAAAGCCGGGAGACATTGTGACGGTTAACGTTGACCGCGTGATGATCCATGATATTTTCATCCCCTTTGTGGCAGAAAAATTTGAAGAAATGGGATTTACGAAACTGCATGATCCGGACAAGGTTGTTCTGATCTATGATCATCTGGTTCCGGCAAGTCAGCAGGATGATACCAGACATTTTCGTACCGGAGATGCATTTGCAGATAAATACGGACTTACACATGTACACAGAAGTGATGGAATCTGTCATCAGCTTATGACAGAAGCAGGTTATGTTAAACCGGGTGATATCGCATTCGGAACCGACAGCCATACCACAACTTATGGTTGTGTTGGAGCATTTTCATCTGGTATCGGTTATACCGAGATGGCAAGTATCCTTGGAACCGGAACGATGTGGATCAAGGTACCGGAGACGATTAAAGTTGTGATCGATGGTGAACTTCCGGAAAATGTCATGTCAAAGGATATCATCTTACGACTGATCGGTGATTTGAGAGCAGACGGTGCGACTTACAGAGCACTTGAATTTGCCGGAAGCACCATTGAAAATATGACAGTTGCAAGTCGTATGACAATGGCAAACATGGCAATCGAAGCAGGTGCAAAGAATGGTATCTTTGCAGTGGATGACCAGACTTTGGCTTATGTTGCGGAACACAGCGACCGGAAACCGGTTGTCTATACCGCTGACGAAGACGCTGTCTATGAAAAGAAGTATGTCATCGACCTGTCCGAAATCAAGTCTACTGTTGCATTCCCGCACCTGCCGGGCAACACCAGAACCATTGATGAAGTGGGCGATGTGAAGATTGACCAGGTTGTCATTGGCTCTTGTACCAACGGCTTCTATCGGGATATGGAAGAAGCGGCTTCCATTCTCAAGGGCAAAAAAGTTGCCAAGAACGTCCGTGCCATCATCATTCCAGCAACCCAGGCGATCTACCTCAAGGCAATGGAAAACGGCTTGCTGAAAACCTTTATTGAAGCTGGCTGCGTTGTTTCTACACCAACCTGCGGTCCTTGCCTCGGCGGTCATATGGGCATCCTTGCAGCAGGCGAACGGGCAGTTTCCACCACAAACCGGAACTTTGTCGGCAGAATGGGACACCCAACTTCTGAAGTTTATCTGGCAAGCCCAGCTGTTGCAGCTGCCAGTGCCATCACCGGCAGAATCACAGACCCGAAGGAGGTTTTGGCAAAATGAAATTCAAAGGAACTGTCATCAAGTACGGCGACAATGTTGACACCGATGTCATCATTCCGGCAAGATACCTGAACACCATCGACAAAAAGGAACTCGCTTCTCACTGCATGGAAGACCTCGACACCACCTTTACCCAGCGGGTAAAGCCGGGTGATATTATGGTTGCCGGCGAAAACTTCGGCTGCGGTTCTTCCAGAGAACACGCTCCGATTGCCATCAAGGAAAGCGGCATCTCTCTGGTCATTGCAAAGAGCTTTGCCCGGATTTTCTACCGCAACTCCATCAATATTGGTCTTGCGATTGTGGAATGTCCGGAAGCAGCAGAAGCCATTGAAGAAGGACATACAGTAGAAGCAGATTTGGACAACGGCATTCTGTTGGATCAGACCACCGGAAAGTCGTTCCACACTGCTCCATTCCCACCATTCATTCAGACCATCATCACCAACGGCGGACTGATTGCATCCATCAAGAAGGGTGCTGTCAAGTAAACCATTGCAATCGGAACATTCGGAAAGGATGACGAATTATGATTGGAGCAATCATTAATACGATTCTTGATCCTGTGTTTATTTTCGTATTTGGATGGGGAATTAAGGGAGCTGCCTGGGCTACAGTGATCGGGCAGGTTGTATCCGGAATTCTGGTTGTAGTGTACTTCTGGAAATTCAGGAAAATGTACCTGGAAAAATTTTCCGGTAGCCTATCAGTTAGGAGTTTGCGACAGTCTCCACGCAAGTCTGCAAAAATGGTTTTCCCTGTCATCTGAAAAAGCAGCGGTATTCTGGATGCAGAAAGTTGGCAGACCTTACCCCCATTGCGGATTCGGCGGAAACTTTTATCACTGGATTTACAGTGACGACCCCAAGCCCTACAACAGTTTCGGCAACGGAGCAGCCATGCGAGTCAGTGCCTGTGGGCTATCTGCCAAGACACTGGAAGCAGCGTTACAGATGAGCACGGCTGTGACCGCTGTGACGCACAATCATCCAGAGGGCATAAAGGGTGCAAATGCAACGACAGCTGCCATCTTTCTGGCGAAAAGCGGTGCTTCTAAGGATGCCATCCGCAGCCATATTGTAGAGAACTATTATCCGCTTTCTTTCACCATAGATGCCATTCGTCCGGATTATGGTTTTAACGAAACCTGTCAGGACACTGTTCCGCAGGCAATTGAAGCCTTTTTAGAATCTGAATCCTTTGAAGATGCCATTCGCACAGCGATTTCTGTCGGTGGGGACAGCGATACCCTCGCTGCCATTACGGGCAGCATTGCAGAAGCATATTACGGCATTCCAAAAGATTTGTATGACACGGCAATTACCTATCTGGACGAACCGCTGAAACAAATTCTATTTGCATTTGAATCTGTTTTTGGCTCAAATCTCCAAGCGGAATGAATCTTTTTCCATGTTGAATTGCGATTTCAAAAAACCGATGCAGAAAACAGAAATCTGCATCGGCTTTTTTGTAGAAACGGCAGAATTTTTGCAAAAACCTTGTAATTCCCACCAATATGATGTATAATAAAGAAGTATCTGGAGAATTTGCCGGCAAATCACCGGTTCTCTCTGAAAATTTCAACCAAAAGGAGTCCTTCCCATGAATTATAACATTGCGTTACTCAAGGGCGATGGCATTGGCCCGGAAATCGTCGATAGTGCCGTTGCTGTTTTGCAGAAAATCGGTGAAAAGTTTCACCATACCTTTACTTGCACCCCGTATTTGATTGGCGGCTGTGCAATTGATGCAACTGGCGTTCCGCTGCCAAAGGAAACCGTAGACGGCTGTCTGGCAAGCGACAGCGTGCTCCTCGGTGCGGTTGGCGGTGCGGTTGGTCATTCCAAGTGGGATGCGATGCCGCCGCATTTGCGTCCGGAAAAGGCTCTGCTCGGCATTCGGGAGGCTCTGGGACTGTTTACCAACCTGCGTCCGGCGAAACTCTATCCTGCTCTGAAGGGTGACTGCCCGCTGCGGGAAGATATTGTTGCCAAGGGCTTTGATATTATGATGGTTCGGGAATTGACTGGCGGTATCTACTTTGGCGAACGGGGCAGAAGAACCGGCAAGTATGGCGAAGAAGCCTATGATACCGAATGCTATAGCCGCATGGAAATTGAACGGATTGCAAAGGTTGCCTTTGAAACCGCTCAGAAGCGGAACAAGAATGTCATCTCCATCGACAAGGCAAACGTACTGGAAAGCTCCCGTCTGTGGAGAGAAGTGGTACACGAAGTTGCAAAGGATTATCCGGATGTAACTTGCACCGATATGCTCGTAGACAATGCAGCAATGCAGCTGGTCAAGAATCCAAGACAGTTTGACGTTGTTGTTACTTCTAATATGTTCGGCGACATCCTGTCGGATGAAGCTTCTCAGATTACCGGTTCAATCGGCATGCTGCCGTCTGCTTCTCTGGGCAGCACCAAGCGTGGTCTGTATGAACCGATTCACGGCTCTGCTCCGGACATCGCTGGACAGAACAAGGCAAATCCAATTGCCACCATTCTTTCTGCTGCAATGATGCTGCGGTATTCGTTCGGTCTGATGGATGAAGCAAAGGCAATTGAAAATGCCGTTGACAAGTACTTAGAAGCTGGCTACCGGACTGCTGACCTCGCAAAGGAAGGCGTTACGCCGCTGTCCTGCACGGAATGCACCGCAAAAATCATCGAACTGCTGTAATGTTTTCCCTGCCGATTGTTCGGCATCATTCGCAATAACGAAAAGAGGATGAACCTTTATGACCTTAAAAGAAGAATTAGGATATGGACTGGATGCCCTTGTATTATTTCGGGGGTTACAGCAAAATCCAGTCATTCACGCCCTGATGGAATTTTGTCACGCAGATTCCAGCGACCTGGCAAACCAGATTCGGACGTACAGTTCCATTGTGGCTGCTCTATATCCGGCAACCGATAATCTCACGGATTACATGGAAAAAATCGTACTGGAAGAAGAAACCGTTTATGTCCAGCGAATCGGTGCGGGCGAAGCAGTTTCCGATGCCATGAAAAAGTGTCTGGAAACCGAACTGCACCTGCTCCAGAAAATTGCAATGCTGACTTCTTCCCAGTTGCAAGCAGAAATGCCGTATTTCCCAGACCTACCAACTTGGAACAACCGGAAAATCGACTTGGCTGCCGCTTACCACAAACGTGTTGCAGACATCGGCAAGCATGGCTATGGCGTATATGCCCAGTATCATATGTTTACACTGGACGAAACCGGCGACATCATTCCAATCTGTTACCCAGACCCGATTGACTTAGACCACATGGTCGGCTACGAACAGGAACGGAATATTGTCATCGACAACACCAAAGCCCTGCTGAACGGCAAATATGCTGCAAATGTATTGCTTGCCGGCGACGCTGGTACGGGAAAATCTGCAACCGTCAAGGCCATTGCCAATGCCTATCGGGAAGAAGGGCTGCGTCTGATTGAACTGACCAAAGACCAGCTGCGGTTTATTCCTCGCATTATGGAACATCTCTGCCGGAATCCGCTGAAATTCATCCTCTTTATTGACGACCTGACATTCTCGGAAAATGACCCGAACTTCGGCACGCTCAAAGCAACATTAGAGGGCAGCATTGCTGCTCGTATGAAAAATACGGTAATCTATGCCACCAGTAACCGCCGTCATCTGGTCAAGGAAACCTTTGACGATGGTTCGGACAAGCACCAGAACGACACCGTTCAGGAACGCATTTCCCTCTCGGAACGGTTCGGTATTACCGTTACTTATACCAGACCGCAGAAAGAACTGTATCTGGAAATCGTCCACAGCTTGGCGGAACAGGCTGGCTTGCACATGGATGCATCGCAGCTGGACATGGAAGCCGAACAATTCGCACTCGGAAAATGCGGAAGAAGTGCCCGTGCTGCAAGACAATTTATTGATACGCTGCTGACCAAAGAGCCAACAGTGACGGAAGGAGCAGAGTCATCATGCTGACACTGGATAAAATTTATAAGGCAAGTCATGTGCTGCGGAGCGTTATCCGTAAAACAGACTTGATTCATGCACCGCTGGTCAATCCGGACAGCGAAATCTATCTGAAAACCGAAAACCTGCAAATTACGGGTTCTTTCAAAGTGCGTGGGGCATATTACATGATGTCTCAGCTGACGGAAGAAGAAAAGGCAAGAGGGGTGATTGCCTGCTCTGCCGGCAACCATGCACAGGGCGTTGCACTGGCTGCTGCAAAGAATCATATCAAGTCCTTGATTTGCCTGCCGGACGGTGCTCCGATTTCCAAGGTGGAAGCAACCAAGAGCTATGGTGCAGAAGTCTGCATGGTCAACGGTGTTTATGATGATGCCTACAAGAAGGCTCTGGAACTGAAAGAAGAAAAGAATTATACATTTGTACACCCGTTCGATAATGAAGATGTCATTGCCGGACAGGGTACAATTGGTCTGGAAATTTTAGAACAAATGCCAGATGTGGAAGCCGTTATTGTTCCAATCGGCGGCGGCGGTCTGATTTCCGGCGTTGCATTCGCCATCAAAAACCTCAACCCGAATATCAAGGTTTATGGGGTTCAGGCAAGCGGTGCACCGAGTATGCGGAACTCCATTCGGGATGGCAAGATTGAATGCCTCGACCACGTTTCCACCATTGCAGACGGCATTGCCGTGAAAGAACCGGGCGAACATACGTTCCAGTATGTCAGCCAGTATGTGGATGAAATCGTAACGGTTACAGACGACGAAATCTCTGCTGCAATTCTGGCTCTGATTGAACGCCAGAAGCTGATTGCAGAAGGGGCTGGAGCTGCTTCCGTTGCTGCTGCCATGTTCAACAAAGTGCCGATTCAGGGCAAAAAGACCGTTTGTCTGGTATCCGGCGGTAATATTGATGTAACGATTCTGTCCCGTGTCATCAAGCGTGGCTTGCTGATGTCCGGCAGAACCAGCATGCTGAACATTGAACTGCTCGACAAGCCGGGTCAGCTGAAACTGGTTTCGGAAATCATTGCAGACATGGGCGGCAATGTCATCTCCATTCACCATGAACGTGCCAACGAGGGCAGCGATGTCAACGGCTGCTTCCTGCGGATCACCATGGAAACGAGAGATTACAACCACATTCAGCAAATTCGTGATGCCCTTACAAAGGCTGGTTTAAAGCTGGTAGACTGATCTGCCGGCTGTTCCCATTCTGATTTTTCAACGAATACCAGCAAGGATTCTCCCACCGCTACAGGTAGTGAGAGGAATTGCAAATAAGAAGTAACCATCAGTGGCGGACGGAGAGAAATCAGTATCCCCCACTGACACGAGGTAAAACACAGTCAGCCTTCTACTGATATGTCAGGCTCTGTGAAATTACCGACTGTGGATTGAAACAAGTGAAAGGATGTTTTTTATGGAAACGATTTACACCAAAACTGCACCAGATGCCATCGGCCCGTATTCTCAGGCAATTAAAGTTGGCAACACCCTCTATTCCTCTGGTCAGATTGCCATCAATCCGGCAACCGGCAAGGTAGAAGCAACAGACATTGCAGGGCAGTCTCGTCAGGTCATGCAGAACCTTGCAGAAGTTCTGAAAGCAGCTGGTGCAAGCTTTGACAATGTTGTCAAGACAACCTGCTTTTTGAAAGATGTTGCAAAGGACTTTGCTGCATTCAATGAAATCTATGCAGAAGCAATGGGCGATAACAAGCCTGCAAGAAGCTGTGTCGGCGTTGCAGAACTGCCGAAGGGCGTTCTCGTAGAAGTAGAAGTCATTGCCGTTCTGGACTAAACCATCCATCCAAGCAACAAGTAATTGATAATCATGCAAAAGCACCCATCCGATGTTTGTACCGGATGGGTGCTTTTTTATAGATAAAATATAAGATTCTCAGATTTCTACAGTCTGTTCCAAATAGGTTTCATCTCCAAACAAGCTGGTAATTTGAATGTCTACGGGTGTTCCCGGTTCAGCATGATACCCGACTTTTAATGTGTAGGTTGTTCCCGGCTGAATGTCCGTCAACTGCATCTGGGAATCGACATCATCACAGCCAATGACACTGCTGTCACATTCAATCCCGTTTTGAAATACCTTATCCTGACAAGCAAATGTGAACGATTTGGTTTCATCGGAATTGTTGGTAAAATTGTATTCCACTACCAAAACAGATTTCCCCTCATAATCCGTACTCATCGCAGTACTTACAACTTCAAATGCGAATTTTGCATCCGATGCTGGCTTTTCTGTTTGTGCTTCTGTTTCAGCCTGTGCTTCTGTTTCTCCCTGCGTTTCTGCTTCTGCAATGGTTGTGGTTGCTTCGGAAACAGCACTGCTGCTCTCTCCAGTATCTCCACATCCGGAAATACAGAATCCGCAAGCAATTGCTAAAATTCCGGCGGCGATTCGATTCTTTTTCATCATACATACTCCTTTTTCCATTTTTCATGACGAAAGTGTGTTCTTCCTTTTTTATTATAGGACAAATAGTCCTATAATGCAATTCGCAGATTTTACAAAGTTGTTCCGTTTGAATTAGGACTATTTGTCCAATATTACAATTGAACGATTTTCACAACCCTATAATAAAAAAGGGTGATTGTTATGCAATTGCGAATTCGTGATTTGCGGGAAGACCACGACCTGACACAAAAACAGATTGCTGCCTATCTGATGTGCGACCAATCTCTTTATTCCAAATATGAACGCATGGAACGAGAACTGCCGCTGCATCTTGCAATCCAATTAGCACGCTTTTATCATGTCAGTCTGGATTATCTGGTTGGAATGACCAACGAAAAGCAGCCGTATCCCGCAAAAAAATAACGCTGCTTTTTCCAAAGAAACCGTTTTGTCTTCGGGCAAGACGGTTTTTTGTTTGCTCATGATTTCAATTTCTACTTGCAACACGTTCTCAAATATGGTATACTAAAACCGTACTTCACAGAAAGGAAGAAATCAACATGAGCAAAAGAATCGGTATCATTGGTGCAATGCCATCGGAATTGGTAGACATTCGAGCTGCACTGCCAAACTCCAACATCATCCGGAAATCCGGCTTTGATTACTATGTCAACCAGCTAAAAAACGGAACGGAAATCATTCACGTTTGCAGCGGTATCGCAAAAGTCAACGCCGCTGTCTGCACACAAGCCCTCATCGACAACTTCCAGCCGGATGCTATTATCAATGCTGGAATTGCCGGCGGTATGCACAGAGATGTCAAAGTGTGTGACATTGTCATTTCAGACGCTGTTCTGCCGCACGATTTGGATTTGCATTTCCTGAAAGACTATCCGCCGTACTGCGGCATTTTCTCCGCTGACAAACACCTGATGGAAGTCGCTGCAAAAACCTGCGACCAGCTGAACATGCAGCATCATTTCGGAAGCATTGTTTCCGGCGAAGCATTTATTTCCGACAACACTGTCAAGCAGGAGATTCAGGAACGTCTGCACCCTATGGCAGTCGATATGGAAAGTGCTGCGGTTGGACACTGCTGCTATCTGAACGAAATGCCGTTCGTTAGCATTCGCTGTATTTCCGACAATGCCGACGATGAAGGGGCAATGTCATTCGACCAGTTTGAAAAAATTGCTGCAAAACGAGTTGCAGACTTGGTTTTAGAAATTGCAGCAGTCCTGTAAAAATTCCATCTGATTTTTCATTCAGACAAACACTTTTTGAAGCGGCTTTGCATAGAATAACAACATCACACGATGAGGGGAGTTATTTCATGCAGCCGCTTTCTTTTTTCTTTGACGACACCATTCCACTCCGCCTTTCTGAACAACATCCACAATTTCTTCTGTTATCGGGCGGAACGGCTGCCCTGAAAGAACGCCTGCTGCAAGCTGTTTCCAAAGCTGGAATGCAACAAGTTCAGCAACAGTTCTACCATGCAAATGCCCTCTGCGGTCTGTTCTTTCCGAATCTGCATCTCGTGTTTTTCGATGCAGACCGATTTACCGTACTGCCCCGTCTGGGCTGTCCCGAACTGGATACTTATTCTATTTCTCTGCACGACTGCTATTCCAGTCAGATTCTGCAAAACCATGCAGAAGCCATTCGCTACAGCTATGCAGAATTACAGGAGAACGAAGAACACGCTCTGCTCCTGCAATCGGCAGCAGAACAGGCGTTCGCTCATTTCTGTTCCCTGACAGAATCGGCAGTGTCACCGGAACAGCTCCCCAAACATCCCCTTCCCCGCCATGCTGTCGAACACGGCACGCTGGAACTACGGCAGCTGCAAGGCTGCACACCGGAAGGCGTTCTCATGCAGCCCCTGCCCGCAGACTGGAACACGACCGTTCTATTAGACCCTTGGTATGCTGCCGGAAGCAGTTTCTTGGAGCAGCTTTCCATGGAAGCCATCCAAAAGGGCTATCATGCCATTCTCTGCACCCATCCTCTGCAATTAGAATTGCCTGTGCAACTGCTCCTGCCGGAGCGAAAGCAGGCTTATATTTTACAGGGCAGCTTGTTCGGCGAACAGTTTCCGGAATGTGACACCTGTTCCCTGCAAGACTGCTATCCGGAACATGCCCTGCAAGCACAAATGGTACAAATGCAGCTGACCGCTGCTCTGCTGCAAAACAATATGAAAGCCTATACGGGCATGCTGCGAGTTGCACAAGGCGTTCGCACGGTCATGCAGCAATATTATCAGGTGGCGGAGAAACCCATTCAAATTCAAAAACAACTAGCACAGCTGCTCTGTGCGTTCCATCAGGCAGAAATGAACCATTCAATTTGTTAATTTTCTGTAAATCTTACCGCTGCTTTTCTGCAAAGTTGAAATGGTTTCCAGTGTTTCTTGCTGATTTTTCAGATGCAACGCAAAAAAATTTTTTTGCAGTTTTTTTGAAAAAGTCACTGAAAAATAGAAAAAGTCCCGAAATTTCGCTGTTTTTCTACTAAAAAAATTTTTTGAAAAAATTGAAAAAAGGGGTTGACAAATGAAACGAGATGGTGTATAATAATACATGTCGTCACGGAGCGGTTGAAAAACAAAAGTTCCGGAAAAGACAGAATGATGGGAGCTTAGCTCAGCTGGGAGAGCATCTGCCTTACAAGCAGAGGGTCACAGGT
>ERZ773241.3558-NODE-3558-length-10575-cov-3.949049_pt1 | contig 10575 bp, 9 predicted proteins | sample MGYA00580989_ERZ773241 | MGnify/ENA primary metagenome ERZ773241 (study PRJEB29015, sample SAMEA2737804) | human gut metagenome | biome: human gut; feature: human-associated habitat; material: faeces | place: China | collected 2012 ...
CAAACATCAAATTGTGGATTGCAGTCAGTGTTGTAATCGTCTTACCAAGTCCCATATCCAGAAAGAGTGCTGCGATTGGATGTTCCTCAATAAATCGAACAGCATATTTCTGATAATCATGTAGTTCCATCGCTTTTCACCTCCGAGATGATTTTTTCGATGCCCTCACAAGCATCCAAGACATAAACCAGAAAACCCAATCGCCTCAGAAGTTTATGCCGGGAAAGTTGAAGCGGTCTGGGTTTCTCTCCGGGTGCTTTCACTTCCACAAAAGCAATTCTACCGCCGGGCATCAATACGATGCGATCTGGAACGCCTGCCGTTCCGGGAGACGTGAATTTCCAACACACACCGCCATTTTGCTTTACTGCCTTTGTGAGTTTTTCTTCAATGATTTTTTCTCGCATGGGAGTACATACACACTTTCACCATTTTTCATAGCTTCAGTTATTTCATCAAGAACTCTTGGGACATCATCTACTTTGGCAAGAGTTCTTTTTTTCCTATCGGTCATAATCACAAGATTTTCAGGATGTAACGTGTCCTGATAGAGTGCATCAAATTTTTCAAGGTTAACCAAAAGATCATTTTTCTTGATCCACATAATGTTTCCTCCTAAAAAGTACGCAATATGGGAATTGTGCCGCTCGTAGCCGGTCATTTACAAGCCTTATATATAGAAGAAATTTTTACTTTTTTTCTCGCCTGCGTAAAGACTGTATATGACCGGCTTACACCGGCACACTCCCGATTTTTGGAGCTTTTTTCGTATTTTTGTGCCGGTCAAGTTAGTCGAGAATGCCATAAGTCAATTGAATTCCAATGATGTATTTACCATCCCTCATCTTTTTTCTCTTGTATCCTGCCTGTTCCAGAGCTGCATAAAAATCAGAGGTACTGCGGATGTATTCACCATTTTCAATGCAGTATTCTCTGTAGTTGTTGTAAAGTTCACCGGATTTCTCCTGATAGCTTCTATTCACGATACAGCATTCATTGATGAAATTGCCAAGCCAGTCATTGCCTTCCCGATAAGAGCCAATTGCATCTAAAACACACTGCGGTCTGTTGATCTGATAGTTTGCCGCAATCACCTTTCTTGCACCCTCAATCAGCCAGGAAAGCACTGCACCGCCTGCGTTATCCACAAGATGCTGCGTGTAGTTTTTGATGTCCTTAGAACCCTGAATTTTTGCGTGAAACGGAATGACAATCAATCTCCGCCATGTGCCATCATCCGATGCACCGACCTTTGGAAGATGATTGGTATACAGCACCAAAGTATGAGATGGTTCAAAGTGGAATGGTGCTTTGAATTTCTTCTCGGCAAAAATCGGGTCGGTCGAGCACAGCTGTTTCACCACGCTGGTGTTCAGCCGCATCCCTTCTTGCAATTCTGCCGCAATAATCATCCGTTTTCCTTTCAGTTCCGCCATCTCCGGCTTCACGTTTCTCTTGCAATTGACGGTCAGTGCGTCCGCTGAAATGTTACCGCTGTAACTTCCCAGAACCTTGTAAATGACATTCCAGAACGTACTCTTGCCGTTTCGTCCGTCACCGTAGGCAATAATCATCGCCTCCAAATACACCTTACCCACAATACAAAGTCCGCAAATCATCTGCACATAGTCAATCAGGCTTTGGTCACCGCAGAAGAACACCTGCAACGCATCATTCCAGAGTTCTTCGCCTTCATTGCTCGGAACGACCGCCGTCACTTTCGTTAAGAGGTCGGCAGGGTCTGTGGGCTTCCAGCCATTCAATCCTTCGGGCAGATAATACGTGCCTCCGGGGGTATTTAAGAGCATTGGATTGCTGTCAAGGGCTTCTGGATTGTGGAGTACAATTGGCTTTGCAGCGTCCAGTGCATTGGTCATGTTTCGAACATTGCGGTACTTCATCACGAACGCCTGAAACGTGCTGTAATACTGATACTGTTGGTATGCGGCGGTCTGTTCCTCGTCCAGACTATCCCGAAACTTTTTGCCGCCTGTTTTCGCTGCCTCTCTGGAAATTCCGAGGTGTTCGAGGGTCTGCAAGGCCGCTTCCACCTGCTTTTCCGCCTCTGCAAGCTGGTGGTCGGTGTGTTCCATCATCGCCAGCGTAACAGCGTGTTCGGACTCCTCCCAGTACGTGCCGTTATACCGCAAGTAGTCCGTTGCAATGGTAAATGCAATTTCATCGGCGTACTGTTCCACGAATGTCCGAGCCTCGCCGAGGTCGGAGAAGTCCTCCGGCAGCAGAGCAGGGAGCGTTTGCGGTTGCGTGGAGAATGCCGCCGGAGCGATGTAGTCGGGCTGTTCTGCGAGCCGTCTTCCAAACCGTTCCGCACTCTTCCAAATCTGCTGCAATTCGGTGTCGCTGAGTGGGGGAATGCAGGCGGCGGACTGCTCCAGAAACTTTGTGTAGGCTTCTTCCGTCACGCCGTACCGCTTGACCAGCTTTCCGGCAAGGCGGCTCATGGTGCTGTTTCGCTGTCCTTGCGGAATGTTGCGGCGAGCGGTTTGCAGCAGCAGCCAGTTTTCGATGTGGAGGCTGCCCTCCTGCCAGAAGACTTCGCCCGAAGCCCCAAAGAGAAACCGTGCAGCATCCAGAGCATTTCCATCGAAGAACGGCAGGGCTTTTTGAATGCGAAGCTTCATTGCCTTGTGGGTGGCAGCGTTCGTGCAGGCAGCGGTCGGGAAGAACACATGAAACCGTGGGCGAGCCGAATACTTGCCCTTTGCCTGCATATGGTGGCGGCTGTAGGTGGCAGCAAAGGCGACATCTGGCAGCTGCTGTGCGAGGCGTTCCGGCGTGAGCCAGTCGCTTGGGTTGTCGGAGTGGTCGTTGTCGCAGTCCATCGGGAGGACATCCGAGAACTGGAAGTTTGCCTCTTTCCGAATGCCCTCGGCATACTGGGCACAAACATGGTCGTAGGCAGTGGCTTTCTTGAGGTCGGCGGCTGTGGTAATGGCAGCCGGATTCGGGTAACGAATGTTTCTTGCGTTTTCACGGCAGTCCGCCGTATAAAGGGTAAAGTGCATAAAAGATACCTCCTGTAATTTTTTTGTCTGTGTGCGAAACCCCTTTCACTATACAGCGATTTTCGGGAAAAACTTGTACGCAAACGTACAAGTCCCCCGAAAGCTTTACAGAAATGTTACAATTCAGGCGTTCCGATAGCAGTGGCACGCATACCCATCCGCTCGCAGCAGCAGCCCGTTCGCCCAGTCTGGTGTTCTCGCCATCTCCTGGCAGATTTCCTCCAGCTTTGTATCTTTTGGGCATTCGATAATCATTTCATCGTGAATATGACCGACAATAAAGTATTGTGATAGCGTTTGCATGGAATAGAAGAGCAGATCTCGTGCGGTTGCCTGAACAATATTTTCGACCAGCTTGCCGGAGTAAGTTTCCAGCCGCTCCCACTTGCGGTTTGTGCCAATGCCCTCATAGGTGATAGAATCACCGCCGAAGCGGTTCGGCTCGATGCGTGGCTTGACATATGCCAACCGTCTGCCGGACAGCAGGCGGATAAACAGAAAACCGGATTCATAAGAGAAGTGAATGCCGTGGGTCTCTGTTTCGGTTTTATCCCGCACAGCTTTGATGGCAGCATTTTCCACATCCCACCACAACTGCACAATGTGTGGCGAGGCAGTTCGCCAGTCGGTGACCAGCTGCTTCAACTCTGCGTCAGACATCTCTGCACCGCCCATGGCTTTCATTGCTCCGACCGAGCCGCCGTAGCCACACGCCAATTCTGCGACCTTGCCTTTCTGCCGAAGATGCCCGTTGATGCCATGCTTGACTACTGGCACGCCGAAAATCTTAGAAGCCGAGGCACAGTAGATGTCTTTGCCCTCTGCAAATGCCTGCATCCGCCACGTTTCGCCGGCAAGCCATGCAATGACTCTTGCTTCAATCGCCGAGAAATCCGCCACGAGGAACTGGTAGCCGGGCTTTGGTACGAACGCCGTCCGAATCAGCTGTGACAGCGTGTCCGGAACGTCTTCATACAGCAGTTCCACGGCTTCCAGGTTGCCGGACTTCACGAGTTCCCGAGCCGCTTCCAGGTCGGGGAGATGGTTCTGTGGTAGGTTTTGCAGCTGAATGATACGACCAGCCTCTCGACCTGTTCGATTTGCACCATAGAACTGAAACATGCCTCTTGCACGACCATCCGAGCAGACGGCGTTTTGCATGGCTTGATACTTTTTGACCGAGGCTTTCGACAGCTGCAACCGCAGTTCCAGCACCGATCGCACGGGTTCTCTTGCCGTTTTAATCAGTTCCTGCACCTGTGTCTTTCCGAGAGAATCGGATGGGTAGCCCTGCGTTTCGAGCCAGCCGAGCAGCTGGTAAACCGAGTTGGGGTTGTCCAAGTGGGTCAGGGCTTTCATCCGCTGCAACAGCTTGTCTTTCGTCAGAGCATCCATGCGGATTGCCTGTTGCACCAGCTGCAAATCCACCTGAATCCCCCGGTCGTTGACGGTCTGGTCAAGGGCGTATTCTTGCCAGACAAATTCCGGCACGGGGAAGCGTGACAGTCGCCGTTCAATGGCTTGTTCGGTTTCCACATCCCGTTGGTTGTATGCCCGAAAGACGTTCCATTTCTCCGGAGAATCGGCAGGTGTATGAAATTGTGGAACGCCGTTCACCGTGTCATATGGTACGCAGAAATAGCGAATCAGGGCTTTCCCCTCGGACATTTTTTGTTGCTGTAACTGTAGCACTGCCCCCACGCCGGCAAGGCTCAGCGGCAAGCCCAGATAGGCAGCTGCCACCATCGTGCATCGCCATGCGTTCGGGCTGAGGTAGTTGCCGCAGGCATCCTCCGGTGAGCCGTAGGAGACGAAACGTTCCGGATAGTTTCGCCGCAGCCAGACCGACAGGCAGACCCGTTCAAAACTGGCGTTGAAGGCGTGCTTCTGAATGCGGTCATCCGTCAGAGCGTTGAGGATTTCTTCCGGCAGTCGCTCGCCGCTGGCAAGGTCAACCACCTGCACCGGGGCATCGTCTACGGAGTACGCAAAAAGCAGAATATCAAAATATGGAGAATCTGCATAACGATACACCCCTGATTTGGCAATGTCGATGTCGCTTTTGGTTTCTAAATCCATCATCAATTTTTTCATGTTACACCTATTTTTTCCCACCCAAACCCAGCCCATGACAAGGGTGGGTTAGTCTAAGAAATCGTCGTCCGCAGCGGTTGCGAAGTCGTCCTCTGCACGGCTGTGACCGCCCAGCGGTTCGCCATCCCGAATCTTCTGGACGTTCTGCAAACCGCAGGCAATGCCCCGAGAGGTCTTTGTAGCGAACGCATAGAACGTGATGCTGGCTCTGCCATAGACACCGCTGTAAATCTCGCTGTGGTCTAAAATCTGCTGGCAGGCAGCGTCCACGATGCCCGGGGCAGTGATGGAATTGGCATTGACGAAATAGCTGTTGACATATGCTTCATCGTCCGGTCGTTCCAAGTCGCCATCCCGAAGCGGGGTCTTGAGGGAAGTCAGCGGCGGAACAGATTTGCTGTTGCCTTTCAACTTGCCCTGCCCCTCCTCGTAGGCAGCCTGAATGGCGGCACGAATCTTTTCGATGGTTTTCGTGTCCGACTTCGGAATGATGAGGGAAACGCTGTACTTCGGCTTGCTGTTTTCATCCATCGCCTTTGCTTCCCAGAGGTTGGCGTAGCTGAACCGGCACACGCCCGTTACGACCTTTGCAGGGTTATGATACTTTGTCATGTGAAAAACTCCTTTACTCGTTAAAATCTTCTTGTGCATTGCTCCATGCTGGACGCTTGTCCGAGTATGGAACGAGGGTTGGTTTGCCCTGTGGCTTTTCGGTCAGGCTGCCCAGCAGGGCTTCAAATTGCGTTCTGCCCAGTAGCTGTTCCATAGCGGTCACGCCCAGCAATTCCGGCTCTTTGTAGGGGTTCTTCCCGTAGGCTTGCACGGCTTCTGCGACCGCTGCCGGATTGGTGTACTTGCGGTTCGATTTCCCTGCAACGACCTTATAGCCATGCCATTGCTTGCCGGAGAGAGCCTGCCGCAGGGCATATTCCTTGACATCCGCCACCCAAGCGGTCAGCTGGTCAGCCGTTGCTAAAATCGTTTCGATTTCGGTATCGGTCAGCTTGTCCGGCATTGCAAAATCATACTTCGCCAATTGCAGATTGTACTCCGCCCGTTTCCGGCAGGTTGCTTTCACTTTGCAGAACCGACAATGTTCACCAGCACAAAAATCACCCTCGCCTTTGGCGGCAAGTTCGGCTTTAGGTTTCAGTTCGGTTTCCGCCCAGTGCAGCAACTCCGGCAGCGACAGAGTGCATTCGCTGAGGTTTTGGATTCTCGGCTGAAAAATCACCATCCGGATTTCTGCGATGTCATAGAGGGCATCGAATAGTTCCAACGCCCCAAGAGCATACAGCATCATCTGCGAGTTGTGGTCGGCGGATACCGCCACGCCCTTGCCATACTTGAAGTCGATGACAGTTAGAACCGAGTCTGCAACAATCACGCAATCTCCCGTACCAAAACCGCTGGGAACGTGTCGGCTGAAATCCAATCGCTGTTCCACTAAGACCATGGGTTCTTGCAGGGTTGATAGCAGTTCAGCGATGTACTGGGCGTAGCTGTCCGTGCAGTCTTCCATTTCGGTGTCGTAGAAGTCTAAGTTCTCCGTGGGATTAGATGCCGGATTGCCAAGCAGCTTTTGCACTTTGTACTCTGCCAACTCGTGGGCACACGTGCCTTCCAGGGCGTAGTCTGTCACGGTATCCGGCAGGGCAGCACAAAGCTGTGCAGAGGACGGACACGCCAGCCATCGGGCACTGGAGGAAGCCGAGAGCATAGCGTGTTTATTCGGCATGAGCTGCCTCCTGTGCATCTGCAAATAGTGCAGCGTATCGTTCTGGTGGAACTTCAGACAATCGGTTGCCGCCATACTTTTGCAGCAGTTTCAGCACCGTTTCCTTTTGTCCGCTGCGGGACAGATTTGCCAGAACACTGCGGACTTCTTCCAACGTAATTGCCTTTTCCACTGCTTTTTTGACCGCATCTTCCTTTTGCGGATAAATCTGTGTAAACGTCTCCACTTCCGCTTTGGAAGCACTTTCTGCCCACTCTGATGCGACCTTTACGAAATTGCCGAGTGCTGCAAGGACATCTATGAGGGTTTTCATTTGGTTTCACTCCTTTTCCATGATTGCCAGTATGATTTCTACTTGCTCCAGTTCCAGACAGAGCATAATGAGCAGTTCCAGTTCCATCTTGACTACCTCCTTTTGCAGGATTTTTCCTGCCATCTATCTCTTGGAGAAAAACGTTGTTTTTGAGCACCGGATTTCTTAGAGTTTACAAATTATTCTTAATTCCATGCGAATTCGATTGATCTGCTTGGCAAATGTGCTTTGCTTTCTGCCCAGTCTTCTTGCCATTTCTCGATCGGAGATGACTCCTTCTTGCACCCAAATCATCAACATTTTATCTGCCTCTGCATCCAATTCACGCAGTCGACCGATCACCAGAGAGAGCAGTTGTTTTTCCGCACAGTGCTGATCGATGGGACAATCATTTGTAGCGACCAGATCATACAGATTATTGCCATATTCATTTTCCTGATCCAGCGACAGAGTATCTGTTATTCGGTACGGACAATCCAGACAACAGCCATCGCATCTTCCGATGGCTGTGTAGGGGCAGCAACAGTGTCCATGATACTGCTCGTATTTGCGAATGCGGATAGCTTCTTTTGTGAAACTGGTGTACAGAACTTCATTAACCAGATAGTACTGCTTTGTCTTCGGGTCGTAGATCTTTTTCATGTTTTGTCCTTTCCGCCAGAGAAAGAAACCACAGGATCTGCCCGCTCTGAAAACAAAAGTGTACACAGAGAAAGGCTGTCTCCAATACGACAGAGCGATGGCAATATGCCAGCTCTGCGATATGAAACATCCTGTGCCCTCTATGTACACTCTGGGCTTTTTATGATGATCACATTTGGTCGAAGATTGTTTGCTTGTATCTTTTTGTGAAATGTGATATACTAATGATACAAGAAAACGGAAATCTTTTCCGGACAGGATCGGACAAAACGGGACGATACTGGAGGATAGAAAAAAGCCGAGAATGCTACGCATTTTCGGCTTTTGACAAATTGGGACAAAATTGGACGTGCAAAAAACTTACAGAAAGGGAGCACGGATATGAAAATGACGTTTAGCGAATTTGCAAAACTTCTATACAATCACATTGGAAATCGCTGTGGAGCAGATGTGTTTACATACGATCTGTTGACCAATATTCTTGATCCAGCTTCCAATACGATATTGGAGGAACTGCAGCCGGATACGCTGCGAAAATATTACAATGGAAGAAGATCGATCGCTCCGCTGGCAAAACGAGTGCTGCCGTTTATAGAGCCGACCTGTTTTTCGGTCTATCTGGAACGAAAGTGCAGTGATGCAACGGCTGCAAATATCGCAGCTGATCTGGAGGAATACGGCGTGATCAGCCGGCCGGATGAATTGTTTGACGACATGGCAGATCTGTTCAATCAAATTTTACGGGGTAGTACGCACAGAAATAAGAACAATGAGGAGTTAGAACAGTATTTTCGTTATTTGCAGGAAAAGTACTATCGGATCAAGACGCTGCTGTATTTCAGTGAACCACGACCGATCTATGACTTTTATATACCGAACGACCTCTACGAACACGGAAACTATCGAAGAAAGAAACGGATTCAAACAGAGTTGATGCTGTTATCATTTCGGAAGAAGTTTGTCGTCATTACAGGTACTGGTGGACTTGGTAAAACGATGCTGATGCATCACCTGGTTCTGACTTTGGTAAAACGGTATGATAAATATCAGAAACTGCCGATCGTCATTCAGCTGAAAGATTTTGATGCCGATTGTACGGATTTGATTGCGTACATCAAAGAACGAATTCAAATTCAAAATTTGGAAGAATATGTTCGGTCGGGAAAATGCGTCTTTCTGTTGGATGGCATGGATGAGATTAAGAGCCGATACTTAACGCAATTTGAGAAAGAATTGAGTGACCTTGCCGACCGGTATTCGGAAAACAACTTCATTCTTTCTTCTCGTCCAATTTCTGACTTTATTGCACTCAGCAAATTTGATGTATACGAATTGGCTCCATTTACAAAAGAACAGGCATTGCAGCTGATTGATCAGTTGGTCTATCGTCCAGAATCTCCGGAACTGAAAGCAAGTTTCCGAAGAGAGGTCGATGAAAGTCTCTGGGAAACACATCGGGATTTTGTAGAGAATCCGTTGCTGCTGACCATTATGCTGATGACCTATGAGCGATATGCACGAATTCCGTATAAACGACATGTGTTTTATCGGGACGCCTTTTTCACGCTTGCAGAAAAACATGATGCAACGAAAATTGGATTTGAACGTGCGTATCGCACCAAAATGACCCCGGAAGAATTTGCATTAGTCCTGGAGGAATTCTGTACTCGTACCTACTTTGATGAAAAATTTGAATTTACGGACGAAGAATTTGCAGCTTATTTTGATAAGCTAAAGGTATTGGAACGCATCAATAAGCGATTTTCTCTTCAGGATCTGAAGATGGATTTTACGCTGAACCTCTGCATCATGTACTATGAGAGTGGAAAATACAGTTTCATTCATCGGTCGTTCCAGGAGTATTTCTGTGCATTGCATTTATCGAAAGCCTTTGACAGCGGTTTTCGGAAGATCTGGAATTTCTTCGAGGAGAAAAAATCACGGCTGTGTACGGATTATACATTTGATATGCTGTACGACCTAGCACCACTGAAGATCGATCGTTTAATTTTCAAACCGTATCTCACCGAACTATTCCAGCGTTGTCACGGTTCCGGAGAAGCACAGTACTGGGATTTTCTAGAAGAAGCGTATCCAGAAATCAACTATACGGTTGGAGACGTTGTGAATTCCTATTTCAACCTGCCGAGGTCGTATATCTATGACATGATTCTACATAAGAAAGGGACGGAACGAAAATACGTCATTGACAAGCTACCCTATGATGAAGACTATGAAATTGAAACATATCTGTATGTCGAAAAAGATGGAGAGAAGGAAATAATAGTTTAGGGCAATATTGGAAAATAAGAAAGAACAGCAATGGCTCTTATACATTCGTTTCAAAATTGAGCGGTTATAATCTTGACTTAGAAGATGGAAAAGCAACTCAAGGACAGAATATCAGCCAGCATTTTAACAATGACTCTACAGCACAACAGTGGACATTGAAGAATACAAACAATGATGTTGAAGGCGATTGCAATAATGATGGAAAGTTTACAATTGCTGATATTGTCATGCTTCAGAAATGGCTATTAAATGATGGAACAGTACTTGATAATTGGAAAGCAGCTGATCTCTATGAAGATGATATGCTGAATGTATTTGATTTAGCTTTGATGAAGCAGATGATTGCAAACGCTGAGTAAATATTCAAAAGAAACGCCTTCTTGGAGAAAAATGGTCTAAGAGGGCGTTTTAATGTAATAAAATCAAGTAGAATTTAAATTTGATAGTATGTAGTCATAAAACGGTTACTA
>ERZ773241.3560-NODE-3560-length-10567-cov-2.773877_pt1 | contig 10567 bp, 8 predicted proteins | sample MGYA00580989_ERZ773241 | MGnify/ENA primary metagenome ERZ773241 (study PRJEB29015, sample SAMEA2737804) | human gut metagenome | biome: human gut; feature: human-associated habitat; material: faeces | place: China | collected 2012 ...
TCGCAGCGCTCGCGCATGTGGCCGATGATCTTCAATCCCAGCTTCTGCGCGCGCTCGCTCTGGCCGTGATGCTCGCCGATGAGCGCCACCAGCGTCTCCGCCAGACCGATGAAGCCGACGGACAGCGTGCCGTGCTTGAGCACCTCGCGCACCTCGTCGTCCCAGCCCAGCTTCTCGCTGTCCATCCAAACGCCCTCGCCCATCAGGAACGGATAATTGCGCACCTTCTTGCGCGCCTGAATCTCAAAGCGCTCGTCGAGCTGCTCAAACACCAGATCCATCCGCTCGTCCAGCGTCTTGAAGAACAGCTCGACATCGCCCTTGCTCTCGATGGCGATGCGCGGCAGGTTGATCGACGTGAAGGACAGGTTGCCGCGGCGGTTACAAACCTCGCGCGTCGGGTCATAGACGTTGCCGATGACGCGCGTGCGGCAGCCCATGTAGGCGATTTCCGTCTCGTGGTGGCCGGGCTTGTAATACTGGAGGTTGAACGGCGCATCCACAAACGAAAAATTCGGGAAGAGGCGCTTGGCGCTCACGCGAATCGCCAGCCGGAACAGGTCGTAGTTCGGGTCGCCGGGGTTGTAGCTCACGCCTTCCTTGACGCGGAAAATCTGAATCGGGAAAATCGGTGTTTCGCCGTTGCCCAAGCCGCTCTCCGTCGCCAGCAGCAGGTTGCGCATCACCATGCGCGCCTCCGGCGAGGTATCCATGCCGTAGTTGATGGAGGAGAACGGCGTCTGCGCGCCCGCGCGGGAGTGCATCGTGTTCAGGTTGTGGATGAACGCCTCCATCGCCTGATAGGTGCGGCGCTCCGTCTCGCGGTAGCCGCGCTCGGTTGCGTAGTGCAGCATGCGCTCGACGGTCGCCTCGTCCGTCATCGCCGTCAGGCGCTCGCGCAGCGCATCATCAAATTCCTTGTTCGGCTTGAGCGTCGGGGTCGCGCCCGTCTCGGCGCGAATCTGGCGGATGATGGCCTTCGCCTCGTCGTCGGCCGCGTCGTGGTTCAGCAGCAGATCCAGCGCGGCGCCGAGCGCGCGGCGGTATTCCTTGATGTAGGTCTTGGCCACGCCGGGCGCCATGTCGTAATCAAAGCTGGCGATGGCCTGACCGCCGTGCTGATCGTTCTGGTTGCTCTGGATGGCGATGCAGGCCAGCGCGGAATAGCTGCCGATGTCCTGCGGCTCGCGCAGCACGCCGTGACCCGTGGAGAAGCCGCCCTTGAACAACTCCGTCAGGTCGATCTGGGTGCAGGTCGTCGTCAGCGTCAGGAAGTCGAGGTCGTGGATGTGGATGTCGCCCTCGCGGTGCGCGCGCGCGTGCTTCGGGTTGAGCACGTACATATCGTAAAACTGCTTGGCGCTCTCCGAGCCGTACTTGAGCATCGTGCCCATCGCGGTATCGCCGTCGATGTTCGCGTTCTCGCGCTTCACGTCGGATTCGGAGGCGTCCTTGAACGTGATATCCTCCAAAATGTGCATCAGGCGGGTTTTCGCCTCGCGGGTGCGGCTGCGCTCCGCGCGGTAGAGGATGTATGCCTTCGCCGTCTTGGCGTATCCCTCGGCAATCAGCACGCGCTCCACCTGATCCTGAATATCCTCGACGGAGGGCGTTTCGTTGTTCTCCTTCGCGTTCATCTCGCGGGTGACAATCTTCGCCAGGCGGTCGGCCTCGTCCTCTCCCTTTCCGCTCTCCGCGGCCACAAACGCGCGGTCGATGGCGGAGGCAATTTTGGCCTCGTCGTAGGGCACGAGCCGCCCGTCGCGCTTTTTGATGTACTCCGGCATATTCATTCTCTCCCCTGTTTATATCAAATTGATACCATATTTTGTAACGCAAGCCCTGCTATGATACAGCATCTTGTGTTCCGTGTCAATTTCGTGCGTTAAAGCACGAAGTCGCAAAAAACAAGGCGGCGCCACACGCACCGCCCTTTTCGGCCGAAAAATTTTATTTCATTTTCTTACTGCTGCCAGCTTCTCCAGCATCAGCCCGATCAGCGCCGCCGCGCTGTCCGCGTTCTTCGTGTACATCGGGATGCAGAGCAGGCTGTTTTTCGGGTCGTTGCCGTATCGCGAAAGCCCCGTCAGCGTATCGGCGGGGATGGCGTAAACCGCCGTCGTGCCGTCGTCCCGGTCGAGCGTCCCGTTCTTCAAATCCATCTCGTTCGCATCGATCACGCCGCTATCCAGATATCCCGTCAGCTCCACCAGCGCTTCCTGCGCGCCGTCCGCCGTGATTCTGCGCATCTCGTCCCGCGAAATCAGGAACAGGTCGCCCTGCTGCGCCGCCACATAGGTCGAAAACTGCATGGGCGCGTAGATGTTGCTGCTGTCCGTCAGGTTGATGTTGAGGACGGTCAGCTCCTCCTGTTCGGGCTTTCGCGCCTGCAATTCCGGCCAGAAATCCCGCTGAAAGGTCTCCGTATCGATGTAGCCGTTGAGCACATACAGCTCGACCTTCTTTTCCGCCGGCGGGCGATATGCCGTCACCGCGAACACGATGCTCACCAGCATCGCGCTGACGGCCGCCGACAGGGCATACTTCCACCAGTTATACGCAAAATGGTTTTTCAGTCTTTTTTTCGTCAGTCGATTGTCTGCCATATGTCCTCCGCACAAGTGATCTGCGCTCTATGATACACCCTTGCGCCGCGATTTGCAACCGGGTTTTGCGGCCGATTTTATGCGTTCCAGTCCGCGTTGATCGTCATGCCCGGTCGGATGGTTTCCAAATCCGCATCCGTAATCGGGCGAATCACGCGGCACGGCGTGCCGAAGGCGACGACGTTCTCCGGAATGTCGCACGACGCTTCCCGCGCCGATGACGCTGTTTTTGCCGATGGTCACGCCCGGCATCACGACGACGTTCGCACCGATCCACACGCCGTCCTCAATGACGACCGGCAGGGAAAAGTGCGCGCCCCGCATCCGATAATACGGGTGGACGGGGTGCCCGGTCGTGCTGATGGTCACGTTCGGCCCGAACATCACGCCGTTTCCGATGCTCACGCGCCCGTCGTCCACAACTGTCAGGTTAAAATTCGAATAGAAATGGTCGCCGACCGTCGTGTGACAGCCGTAGGCAAAGTGGATGGGCGCTTCCAGCCACAGCGTTTTCCCCGTTCCGCCCAGCAGCTCGCGAACCAGCTTTTCGCGCCCCTCCTCGTCCATCGGATCGGTCTGGTTATACCGAAAACACAGTTGCTTGCTTTTGCGGCGCTGCGCTTCGATGATCTTTTCGTATTCCCGATCCTCCTGAGCGGTATGCCCGTACTCCGTGAAAACCTTTCCGCTTTCGATTTGTTCTTTTAAGCTCATACTCTTCCTCCGTCCTCTCTCCGTTGTTTTCCCGCAGATGTACATGTATGATAATATCCACTCCCCTCTCACGAGGGGAGCCCCGCATGGTGAAGCCAGAATACCGTACAGAAGCGATTTCAATCCGCTCCCCTCATGCGAGGGGAGACTGTGCCGCGTGGATGCTGCGTAACCATCGCGTTGATTTCAATCCACTCCCCTCATGCGAGGGGAGACCGCATAGACGTTCATCAGCTTCTTCGTGCAGTAATTTCAATCCACTCCCCTCACACGAGGGGAGACAGCATAAGCCTCCAAAAATCCATCCGGATTTATGTCAGCTTACACAACAAAACCATGATACACCGCTTTTCGGGGCTTTACAAGCCCCTTTTTTTGCGGCGCAGAGCCCGATATTCGGGGTGCGAAGCCCACGGGAAAGCCATGACAGCTTCACCTTCGCGCGGCCTTCCGTGGGGCGCGGCATCACTCCATGATTTGGCAGGTTACGCCCTGCGGCAGATGCTCGGTATCGACGGAGAACTGATAATCCTCAAAACTGCGCGGCACGGCGATTTCGGGTTTGCGCTGAACATTCACGAGCTTAAACAGCCTCCACGCGGGGGCTTCGCCCAGTTCGCTGTCATGCTTGAAGATAATCAGCTTGCGGACGGCCATCATGCCGCGCGCGGCGGAGCGGTCGTTTTCAAACATATTCAGAATCGCTTTCCAGAGGAGCGCCAAATCGTCCTTGTCGAATCCGGTCGTCTTGCGCGCCAGATTGGCGGAAACAAATCCCTCTGCACGGTAGAGGCCATAGGGCACGATGAATTTGCGGCCCATCTCCGTGCCCTTCTTGGCCGCGTCTTCTTCCGTGGTGATGGCCACGCGGGTGATGGTCACCTCCTGCGGCATGATGGGGTCAACGCTTCTGGCGAAGCCAAGCTGTACGGGGCCACGCACCTGCCCGCAGTTGAGCGAGGCCTTGACGAACGTCGTCATCACCGCGCCGAACGTGCGGATATCGAAGTAATGGCCGCACATATACTGCATCAGCTTTTTGTCGATATACGGATCGGATTTTTTCAACACCTTCAAATCCGTTTCCTTATGTCCCGCCGATTCGAGCGCGGCTTTGTCGCTGGCGTTGAGCGGCACGCCGTCCTTAATGTAAATGCCGAAGTGCGGGTCATCCTCCTTGACCGTCTCCACATAGTTGCGGATTTTGCGCTTCAGGCAGACGTCCGTCACCAATCCGCAGCCCGTCTCGGGATCGACGCGCGGCATGTTTCCCGCATCGGGGTCGCCGTTCGGGTTTCCGTTTTCCACATCGAAAAGAATCACGAAGTCATACCGATTGCGAATCACATCAGCCATTGTCCTTTTCCTCCTTCTTGGTGAACAGCTTTTGTTTCTGATGGTAGTAGCCGATTTGGAAAATGCCCTGATCTTGCAGGCTCAGGCGCGGCGGATAGCTCTGCGTCACGTCACCGAGCAATTCGGTGATCATCTTGTCGTAATAGACCTCCGCACCGCCGCCGATTTTGCTAAGGTGGCTCTGCGCCAGACGCAGCAGCGTCGGGAATACGAGCGCCGGTGTTGCGCAGGCGGAATTGAAATAGCGATCTTTGATGGTCGTGTTGATGTTTGGATTGGCTTTTTGCTGCACGGCCTCCAGCACCGCGAAAAGCCTGCCCAGCCGATAAGGCAGATAGGTCGATTGTTCGTTCAGCTCCACGTCCAAAACCTCCTTATAAACATGTGTTTGGTCTTTCTGCTGTTCAACGACGTTGCGCAGCAAATAGGCTTTGATGATCGCGGCCTTTCCGCGGTTGATCTCCTTCTCCGCGCGCAAACGGATTTCCGTCTGCGTATACAGCGCCGACGGATAGAGCGAACCCGTCAGCACCGCGCGCAGCATTTCGCCGACGAGCTGAGGCTGTGCCGATTTATCCCGGCTGTTCGGGTTGACGGTCTCCCGCAGCAGCGCCCACATGGAAAGTGTCTCCCGCTCATCAAACGCGGGGCGGACAATGTTCAGCCGCTCCTGATGCTTCTGATAATGCTTCACAAATGCATCAAAGGAATCCTGCAAAAAGAAGCGCACCGACAAGCGGGATGCGTTCGGCGCAAGCCCCAGAATATAGAACCGGTTTTCGGGGTTCAGCGGCACGTTCGCCCATTTTACGGTGTGCCCCTGACAGAGCGCGGTCAACACGCCGCTCAATTCCTTTTGGGTGATTTCGTTCTTGTCTTCGCCGCCCATGCCCATCATCGCCATGAACGCGCTGCCGTAGGCGGATTCTGCGCCCTCTGCCCAGTAAACGAGCGTCGTATCGCCCAGCCGTCCGTGGAAATCCGCATGCCCGACCATGTAATTGAGCGCCGCGCCGTAAGCAAAGGCGGCATATTTGCCGACCGGCGCGTTGCGCCCCTGCCCCTGATTGTCGCGCGCGCTTTCCTTGCCGTAGGATTCAAACGCGGGCGCGTTGAAGGAAACCAGCGACGCGCCGGAGGACTGCGCCCCCATCACGCCCTTGATACTCGGATGCAGAATGGCAATCGGCCCTTCCTCGCCCGTGACCAGACAACGTCCCATCACCGCGTCATCCGACTTGGCGTAGGCTTCATCCCACGCGCGGCGGATTTCCGGCACATCCTGCGCAAGTTGCAGCTCTCCCTCCGCATCATGCGTCACGAAGACGATGTTGCCGCCCTTGAGCAGCGCTTCCAGATTGGGCTGAATCGCCGGATGACAAGCCGCGTTTTCGGGCTTCCAGCGCTCAAAGAAATTCAAAATCGCCTTGGCCGTCGGATGCCGAACATCCTTCAAAACATCCTGATGTTTTCGCGCACACGCCGCAAAACATTCGCGCGTCCGTTCCGGCTTTCCCTTTGCGTCAACGCCCAGCACATAGGCGGAATTATCGCACAGAAAATTCGCCGCCACGCCGCTGGAACGCTTCACGGGGTCGGGCAGTTTCATCACCCGCGGAATCTGCTTGCCCTTTGCATCCGTGCCGCCCATCAGCAGCAGGCTTTTCACCTGTCCGTCCGCGTCCAGCTCCAAGCCCCAACTGACCTTCATCGGCGACCAGCCCGGCTTTTCCAACTCGCCCCGCTCGGCCAGCGCTTCATAGCAGCGAACCAACGCTTGCAGGATCATTTGACCACCTCGCAATCCGTCAGATCGAGCACACCGTTTTCCAGTTTGGCGCGGAAAAACATCGGCTGAATGTCGTTCGGGTCTGAAAAATCCAAATCATATAACATATAGCCTAAATCCCGTGTTTCCGAAATCGTCGGAATCCTACCGCCTTCCCACAGGCCGAAATGCGCCGTGCACTCGCGCGTACCCAAATACGGCTGGGAATAGGCTTGGCCCCTGCGCAGTCTGCGCTTGATGATATCCTGAAACTTGCCCGGGTTATCCGACGCGTTGGCCTGATCGGTCATCTCAAAATGCGCCTCGATGACATAATGCACATCGCGGAGCATCGACGTCGCCCGCTGCTGGATATCCTCGTTTCGGTCGATATACGAAGCCGCCTTGCCGTTTGCCTCCGACATTATTGCGCTCGCCAGAACTTTGGATTTGACCTCGTTGCGCCGCAGATTGGTGAACCGAATCGGGTTCATCACATAAATCCGGTCGATGACATATCGAAGGCCGGGGTGCCAGAAGACGCTTTCAAGCATACCGCGCGCGCCGCTCGGCGTCGGCACATCGTATGTATAACGCTCGGTTTTTAACTCTGGGCGTGTCCACAACGCATAATCGCCCCAGACTTCCATCTTTACAGACATGTTTCTCACCTCCATATCAGTTGTCGTTCGGTATGGCTGTATTATAACTCGTCCTTTTCCTCTTGTCAACGATTTTTTTCGTTGAATTATCTAGTACATTTATTTGAGTATTCCTACTTCTTCTTACGTATTTTTCTTGACCTTACAACAAAATGATGATACAATGCCCCAGTCGGATCAATCTTTAGATTGAAACGTGGATTGAAATGTTGATTTATCCAGTAGCCAGCCGTTTGAGGATGCGCGCAAGTGCATCCTCTATTTTTATTTTGACAGAAACGCATCGTCGGCTTCCGTCGAAAGGCCGCATTTCGGCTTGTACGCATCCGGCTGAATCAAAATGCCGAATCCGTCCTCCTGATGGTCTTCCACAATGCCTGCATAAACAAGGTTCTTATATTCGTTCTGATACACGTTCACGGAGCTTCGCCCCAATCGGCGAATCAGCGCCCTGCTGTACAGCCCCGCGCGAAGCTGCGCGATATCCTCCGCGTTCCCTTCATTCGGCACATACACCGTGCAGGTGTCGGCGTCAATCAGGCGAAATGCTTCCGCCGTCTTTCGGAATGTGCAGGCTCGTTCGCCGTTTAGAATCTGCCTTGCATCCAGCGCATCGTCGCCCTTCACCCAAAGCAGCCGATTGAAATACGCCCGAATCGCGGGACGGGTGTTGATCTCTTCAAATTCCCCCATCACCTCCGTCGTGGCCTCGCGCTGCTGCATCATGGAGAGTGGAGGATCTCCTTCCGCGTCAAAGACATGCACGACGCTTTCCGCCGCGCTCCGCTTTCCCTCGCGGTTACAGCGCCCCGCCGCCTGCAAGATGCTGTCCAGACCGGCCAGTTCGCGCCAGACCGACGGAAAATCGACGTCCACGCCCGCCTCCACCAGACTGGTCGAAACGACGCGGCAGACCTGCCCGTTTCGCAGCCGCGCACGAATGACGTTCAGCGTCTCTTCGCGGTCTGTCGGAATCATCAGCGTGGAGAGATGGAAGCGCCCTTCCTCGGGCAGGCTTTCGTATACCTGCTGCGCGCGTTTCCTCGTGTTGACGATGCAGAGCACCTGCTCCGCCTCCGCCAGCCGCCCCGCCAGCTCCTCAGGCGTGAAAACGCCTTCTCGCCGAAACGAAACCCGGCGAAAATCATCGAACAACCCATCCGGATCGGGCGCAATTTCATGCTGAACGAGCGTCGGCGCAAGCTGCTTGAATAACCTGCCCAGCGCGGGCTGTGTCGCCGTACAAAGCACCGCAGTCACGCCGTAATGCTGCACCAGCTCGCCGATGGCCGAGACGCACGGCATCAGGAACGGCACCGGGATCGTCTGCGCCTCATCGAAGATGACGACGCTGTTTGCGATGTTGTGCAGCTTTCTGCATTTCGGGGTTTTCGCCGCGTACAGCGATTCAAAAAACTGTACCGCCGTCGTCACGACCACAGGCGCATCCCAGTTTTCGCAGGCCAGCCGCTTGCGGTAAGCCTCGGGCGTTTCTTCCTCCTCATCATCTGGAATTTCTATCTGACTGTGATGCTCCAGCACGTTTTCCGCGCCCAGCACCTCGTCAAAAACGTCAGTGTTTTGAAGGATGATGCTGGTATACGGAACCACATAAATCACGCGCTTCATCCCGCGCTTCGCCGCGTGCGACAGCGCGAACGCCAGCGAAGAGAGCGTCTTGCCGCCGCCCGTCGGCACGGTCAGCGTGTACAGCCCCCGCTCGTCCTCCCCGCCGCGAAGGCAGCGCGCCAGAATCGCGCTCCGCTTGGCGCAAAGGTCGTTGGCGGGCGCTTCCAGCCACGGCGCGACATGGGCGTTCAGCTTTTCCAGAAGGCGTTCCGGCGTTTCCCCCTCGCCGCGCGGCTGTCCGCCCTGAATCGCCGTCTCCGTATCCAGATAATCCGCGTCCACCAGACACGAAAACAGCATGCGGGTGTACATCGCCAAGCGCCGCGCGTCTTTCTCAGCCGCCAGCCACGCAGGAAACCGAGCTTTTGCCGGAATTTCGATTTCCGTTTTCCACGCGGAAGGATCATTTCCGCCCGTCAGGCATTTGTTCAGCCGCGCCCAAAGCGTTCCGCCGCCGTCGTTCGTCTTGTCGCCCCTGTCCGGCAGGCCGCCGTGATGACCCGCCACGGCAAACGCCGCAAAGGGATCGCCCAGCCGCCATCTGCGCGCCCGCCGAAGCGTGATCCACCTTAGCTGTGTGCGCCGGATCGCGCTGCCGTTTCTGCCCGTTGGCGCTGTATTTGCCGATGTCGTGCAGCAGCCCCGTCCGATGGCCGTGCTCCTGCGCGCCAAATGCCGCCGCAAATTCTGCCGCCAGTGCCGCGACGTTCTCCTCGTGCTCCCTCAGCGGCTGATACGTTCCGTCCGGCTTCAGGTGCGTGACATAATCCATTTTCTTTCCCCCTCTTTGCGTAGACGGCGTCCATCGCCCCTCCTGCCCATACAGTGCCACGCCGCCCGCCGACTCGTGAAACTCCACCACGTCGCACACGTCCGTCACGTTCAGCCGCTCAGAGGCCATACGCCGCCTGCCCCTTTCTTCGTTTGTTTGATCCATTCTATCGTAGCACATTTGTTCGATATTTCCAACATAACGGTGTGATAATCTGGCTAATTTTCGAAAGATTTGTAACCGGATAAGTCGGAAAAAGCAAATGCTGTACAAGTCGCGGGTGCGTCCCTGCCATGGGAATACGGATAAATGCGGAAAATATCCTGAAAACATCTTTCCTGCAATCCTTCAATTTCCCTTTGCCGAAAAATATTAATATGTGTAAAATGACAAATTGATATTTTCCATAACCATACAGCATGGTATAATACCGATAGGAATTGATGAGGAGGGTTTTGCCATGCACGCTAAACATCGCTTCTTGATCACACTTTTTTTGCTGCTTACACTTTCCATAACCGCTTCCGCGGAATCTATGTCCTTCTTTCCATGTGTCTTGAATCATTCCTACGAATCGAGTCAATATGAGGAATATATCGAGATAGACCTCAAAAAATGGTATCGTTCCGCCATTGACAATTATGTAGACGACGATCTAATGGTTAAATCAGGTTCAGCGATTGTCCTAAATCGTTCCATTTTAATTATTGATCTCCATTTTTCCGACTCTTTTGATTATGAGTCAAATGATACGCATGTTCCCAATGAAATCACCTTCTGCAATCATGATCCCGATGTAACCGATGATTCAGGAACACCAGAATGGCAGGTCACAATATTCCCCGATCAGGATGATCCCTATGCTTTCCATTACTTTGGCACATTTAATTGGACAATGGCAGGGATTCACATGTTTGGTAGATACGTTGCATTCGAAGGCGAGCCTGAGCCTGATTCATGCTTTTCCCTTCTAATCGCTGTCTATTAATAAGTGAGTCAAAACAATATAGGCTCGGATATTCAGTTCAATTAACCCGATGAAAAAGGCAACTACACGCTC
>ERZ773241.3564-NODE-3564-length-10552-cov-9.543203_pt1 | contig 10552 bp, 5 predicted proteins | sample MGYA00580989_ERZ773241 | MGnify/ENA primary metagenome ERZ773241 (study PRJEB29015, sample SAMEA2737804) | human gut metagenome | biome: human gut; feature: human-associated habitat; material: faeces | place: China | collected 2012 ...
TGGGGCCGAGTATGAGCAGAGCTTCAAGCGCGGCAAACCCGATGGTGATCTGAAAAAGATCGGCGCGGCAGCCTCCACCGGTACTACGGTCACCTTCAAGCCGGACCCGGAAATGTTCCAGGAAACAACGTTGTATCGTTACGAAACGCTGCTCAAGCGCCTGCGGGAAGAAGCCTTCCTGAACGCCGGTGTCCGCATCACCCTGACAGATGAGCGTCCCGAGAGTGACCGCCCACAGGAGGAAAAGAGCGAAGGAAACGAGGTCCGCACCGAGACCATGTGCTACGAGGGCGGCATCCGTTCCTTCGTCAGCTACCTGTGCGAGCGCCGCGACCTCACCCCGCTGACCCCGCAGGTCATGTATATGAAGGGCGAGGGCCAGGGCGCCGTGGCCGAGGTGGCTTTGCAGTATTACGATAACAGCTATAATGAACTGCTGCTCAGTTTTGCCAATAACGTGCATACGCCTGAGGGCGGCACCCACGAGGAAGGCTTTAAGCTGGCCCTGACCCGTGTGCTGAACGAGTACGGCCGCGCTAAAGGCATCCTGAAAGATAAGGACGAGAATCTTTCCGGCCCCGATGCCCGCGAAGGTATCATTGCCATCATCAGTGTCAAGCTGCAGGAGGCTCAGTTCGAGGGCCAGACCAAGGCCAAGCTGGGCAATACCATCATCAAGGGCCTGGTCAGCAATGTGGTCTACAAGGCCCTGACTGAGTACTTTGAGGAAAACCCCGCCGTTGCCAAGGCAATTCTGGAAAAGGCCACCCAGGCAGCCCGTGCCCGTGCCGCCGCCAAAAAGGCCCGTGAACTGGTCCGCCGCAAGAGCGCGCTGGAATCCAACCGCATGCCCGGCAAGTTGGCCGACTGCCATGAAAAAGATCCCAGCAAGACCGAACTCTTCATTGTGGAGGGCGATTCTGCAGGCGGCTCGGCCAAGATGGGCCGAGACTCCAACATTCAGGCCATCCTGCCGCTTTGGGGCAAGATGCTGAACGTCGAAAAAGCCCGCGCCGACCGTATTTACGGCAACGATAAGCTGATGCCCGTGGTCACGGCTCTGGGCACCGGTATCGGCGATGAATTTGATATTTCCAAGGTGCGTTACCATAAAATCTTTATTATGGCCGATGCCGATGTTGACGGCTCCCATATCTGCACCTTGATGCTGACCTTCTTCTTCCGCTATATGCGGCCGCTGATCGACAACGGTTACGTCTACGTGGCCCAGCCGCCGCTGTTCAAGCTGCAGAAAGGCCAGACCGTCAAGTATGCCTATAATGACGATGAAATGAAGATTTTGAGCGCCGAAATGCCTGGCGCCAAGGTCAACCGCTACAAAGGCTTGGGCGAGATGAACCCCGACCAGCTGTGGGAGACCACCATGAACCCGGATAACCGCGTCATCGTGCAGATCAAAATCGAGGATGCCGAGCGTGCCGACGAAGCTTTCAGCATCCTGATGGGTGAGCAGGTCGAACCCCGTCGCCAGTTCATCGAGAAAAATGCCAAGTACGCGAATCTTGATGTGTAACCTACTTTCTTTGAAAAGAAAGTAGGCAAGAAAATTTTAATTTTCCCGCCGTAAAGTGGTTCTAGAGAGATAGATTAGATATTTAAGGTGATAGAATGGAAGAAAATATCATCATGGTGCCGGGGTCCGGCACCAAGGTCATTGTGCGCGATGTAAAACAGGAGATCGAGACGGCCTTTTTGGACTACTCGATGTCTGTTATCGTTGCGCGCGCATTGCCTGATGTGCGCGATGGCCTGAAACCCGTGCATCGCCGTATCCTGTACACGATGCACGAGCGCGGCAATGATCCGCAGCATCCCTACCGCAAATCCGCCGATACCGTTGGTGCTGTGCTGGGTTCCTACCATCCCCACGGCGACGCCTCCGTCTACGACGCTATGGTCCGTCTGGCCCAGGATTTCAGCCTGCGTTACCCGCTGGTCGATGGCCAGGGTAACTTCGGTTCCGTGGACGGCGACCCCCCGGCTGCTTACCGTTATACTGAGGCCCGCATGTCCAAAATGGCCTGCGAGATGCTGACGGATATTGACAAGGATACCATCGATTGGGACCCCAACTTTGATGAGACCAAAAAGGAACCCCACGTCCTGCCCAGCCGCTTTCCGAACCTGTTGGTCAACGGCAGCCAGGGCATCGCGGTCGGCATGGCTACCAATATTCCGCCCCATAACCTGCGCGAGATCGTCAACGGTATGGTCGCCCTCATCGATGACCCGGAGATCGACCTGGCGGGCCTGATGGAGTACGTCAAAGGCCCCGATTTCCCCACCGGCGGCATCATCATGGGCCGCTCCGGCATCCGTGCCGCTTACGCCACCGGCCGCGGAAAAATAACGCTGCGCGGCCGAGCCGAAATCATCGAAAAGAAAAACGGCCGCTACGAGATCCTCATCAACGAGATCCCGTACATGGTCAACAAGACCCGTCTGATCGAATCCATCGCGGACCTCGTGAAGGATAAGCGTATCGAGGGCATCAGCGACCTGAACGATGAATCTTCCAGCCGTACCGGCATGAAGATCGTCATCGAGATCAAGAAGGATGCCAACCCCCAGGTCGTGCTGAACCAGCTGTACCGTTACACCCAGCTGCAGGACACCGTTGGTGTCATCATGCTGGCGTTGGATGACGGCGTGCCCAAGATTATGAGCCTGAAAACCATGATGGAACGCTATATTGAGTTCCAAATGCAGGTCATCCGCCGCCGCACCGCCTTTGATTTGAAGAAGGCCAAGGAGCGCGAGCATATCCTGGAAGGTCTGCATAAGGCCGTCGACATCGTCGATGAAATCATCGCTACCATCCGCGCCTGCAAGGGCGGCTTTGCCGAGGCCCGTCAGGCTGTGATGGATAACTTCGGCTTTGACGAACTGCAGGCGGATGCCATCGTCAAGCTGCAGTTGGGCCGTCTGGCTGGCCTGGAAATCCTCAAGATCGAGCAGGAATTGGGTGAACTGCGCACCGCCATCGCCGATTATGAGGACATCCTTGCCAACGACGAGCACGTGAAGAACATCGTCAAAACCGACCTGACCACCCTGGCCGACAAGTACGGCGACGAGCGCCGCACCTCCATCGAGGCTGTCTCCGGTGAGGTCGACATCGAGGACCTGATTCCCGAGGAGACCTGCGTCTTCACGCTGACCCACGAGGGTTATATCAAGCGCACCACGCTGGACACCTACCAGGCACAGAACCGCGGCGGCCGCGGCGTGCAGGGCATGACCCAAAAGGACGACGACTTTACTGAGGAACTTTTTGTCGGTTCTACGCATGATTATATGCTGTTCATGACCGACCAGGGCCGCGTCTACCGCCTGAAGGGTTACCAGGTACCAGAGGGCAGCCGCACTGCCAAGGGCACCCACATCGTCAACCTGCTGCAATTGCAGGAGGGAGAAAAAGTCACCCTGATGCTGCAGCAGGCCGCCGATGTGGACGAAGATAACACCTACGCCACGATGGTCACTAAGATGGGCCTCATTAAGCGCACGCCGCTGTCCCAGTTCCGTAACATTCGCAAAGCGGGTCTGATCGCCATTGCCCTGAACGAGGGCGATAGCCTGGTCTGGAGCCACCTGACCAAGGGCAACGATGAGATCATCGTTGCCACCCACGATGGTGCCGCCATCCACTTTACCGAGAGCGGCGCCCGCGCTATGGGCCGTACCGGCCACGGTGTGCGCGTCATCAAGCTGCGAGAGGGAGACTATGTCATTGGAGCCGGTGTATGCCGCCCAGGTGCCAGCGTGCTGACCATTACTGAAGAAGGCAAGGGACGCCGCAGCCGCATTGATGATTACCGCATCACCAACCGCGGTGGTTTGGGTATCCGCAACTACAACAACGGCGGCGTGGCCGGCATCAAGATCGTGGACGATACAGACGACCTGATTTTGATCAGCCAGAACGGAATCCTCATCCGCATCCATGCAGCTGACATCAACACTCAGAGCCGCTACGGCAGCGGTGTGCGTGTCATGCGCCTGGCTGAGGGCGACAAGGTAGCCGTTGTGGCCCGCGTGGACCGCGATAACGAGGCCGAGACCGCCCAGATCGACAACGAGGGCGAAACCGACCCGACCCCCGAGGAACTGGCCGCCATCGAAGCCGAAGAACTCGCCCAGGAAGCCGCCGAGGAGAGCGCACCGAGCGACGAGGAATAAACGAGGGTTATGTTACTTTCTTTGAAAAGAAAGTAACCAAAGAAACTTTCAATAGAATCACAAAAAAGGACGATGCAAAGGTGAAATCTGCATCGTCCTTTTTATATTTCTGTAAAAGTTTGCAACCCGTTCACGTGATATATGATTAAAGTTTCTTTGCCTACTTTCTTTTCCAAAGAAAGCAGGTTAGTCGTGGCGGATGGCCTCCAGGGCACTGATTTTTACGGCTTTGTTGGCAGGCAGGATGCCGGAGACAAGGCCAATCAAAGTCGCAAACACCAGGGCACCCAGCATCAGCCAGGGTGGGATGATGGAGATAGTCGAACTGGATGCCCCATACCCGCCCATGATGCCGGACAGGTCTACGTACTGGCCAAAGGACGCCATGATCGTAGTCAGGTTGTTCAAAATAAAACTGACCAGCAGGCTGATAAGCACGCCCAGCACGCCGCCAATAAACCCAATGCAGGAACTTTCCATCAGGAACATTGTGCGGATGTTATTGATCTCACAGCCAAGAACCTTCATAACGCCAATTTCCCGGGTGCGTTCGTAAATCGCCATCGTCATGGTATTGATGATGTTGATGGCCGCCACCAGCAGGGAAACAGCCGCTACACCGCCAAAAATCATCTGGCTGCGGAAGACTTGCTTCTGCATGTCCTCCCGCTGCTGGTTCGAGGACCAGGTGTTCTGAAAGCCCAGGTCATGGATGGCTTCTTCCACGTCGCCCACATTTTTCAGGTCGTCGACCTTGACGTAAACCTGATCGTAGGAAGAATTGGTGTCCTTGATCTTGGCCATCTTGTTGTAGGCATCCTCGATCACTTTCAGGTTCTGCATGCTCATGATAATGCCGCTTTGGGTCCACCAACCCTTGGAGGCATCCTGCTGCAGCTTGCCCACCACTTCCAATTCCCAGGTCTGGGTCTTGGGGTTGATGTCGTCGCCGTTGGTGATGGTCAAGGTCATTTTGTCCTTGTCGACGTCCACAAATGGCGGCAACTCGTTGCCGTTGGCATCGGTCTGGCCCTGCCAGCGGTAACGCTTGGGGCTGTTATTGCTGCGGCGGCTGTCGTAAAAATTGTAGCCGGTGTACTCACAGACCAGGACCGGGATTTTTTTGGATTGCGCATTGATGACGGTCGTGTCCAGCCACCGGCCGGATTCCAGTGCAAAGCCCATCGGCTCCAGAGCCACAGGATCCAGCGCTGTAATGTTGCCAATGTCCGATACATACCGGCCATTGCGCCCGGCTGAGACCGTGCCCTGCAAATTGTAAGGGTTGGTAAACGGGGTGGCCGCCAGCACGTTGTTCAGCTCACGGATCTGCGTCAGCGCGGCATCGTCCAGCTTGATTGCTTTGCCGTCACTGCCGACAGAAATGCCGCCACCGTAAATTTCAATCTGGGTCAGGTCGCCCCAACTCTGGATCATCTCATCGTTGGCCTGGTTCTGGGCAATTCCCAGGGAAATCATCAGCACAACCATGCAGGTGCCAATCACGACACCCACCAGCGTCAGCGCGGTACGGCCTTTGCGGCGTAAAAGATTTCGCGCCGAAAGACTGATCTCATCAGATATCTTCATCGCTGTCCTCATCCAAAGCAGCCAGGGCCTTGGCCTTCTTGCGTTTGCGCAGCACCACGACCACGATAACAGCCACCACAACGCCCACGCAGACTACGATCAGAACCCAGCCCCAAACCGGCATGCCGGTTTGCTGGGGTTCGTCCATATTGGAATCGGAATCCGGCATGTAATCATCGTAGTTCATTTCTTCCGCTGTAGCGGTAAAATCTTTGCTGATGGTGCGCGGGTTGCCGCTGGCATCCTCGTAGTTCAGGGTAATAACGCCGGAGATGTTGCCGGCGGCGTCGGGGGTAATGTCAAAGTCGACGCTGCCCTCGGTGCCGGCATTCAGGTTGCCCAGGTACTGGTAGTTTTCGCCGCCCAAGTTGGTGCCAGTCAGGCGGGCTTCCAGGTTGCCGATGGCGTTTTTGCCTTTGTTGACGTAGCTCAGGGTCACGCTGCCGGTCTCGCCCACCATGATGGATTCGGAGCTTAACTGCAGCTGGCCTACCTCAAAGCGGTCGGGCTGGCTGATAGGCACCGAGATAGCGGTGGTGGAGCTGACTGCCTTGCCGGAGATAGCGCCGGTGCCGGTCATGTTCACGGTAATGTCGGCCACTGTGCCGGTAAAACCGGCGGCAGGCAGCACCGAGAAGGTGATATTCTGCATCGACTTGGCCGCCATGCTGCCCACATAGTTGGACAGGCTGCCGCCGCCCAGCGAGATATTCTCCGGCAGGGTCAGCGAGACGATGACGTCGTTCAGTGCCTCGTTGCCGTCGGTGGCGTACAGGCCCAGCGAGAGGGTAAAGGCGGTGCCCGCCGTTACGGCGTCACCATAATTGGAGGTGCGGACGATGAGGTTCGGTGTGGTGGCCTGGTCTTTGTCCACGCACTGGCCCAGCGTTACGCTGAACTGCTGCAGCGGCTTGCTGGTATCCAGATAGCTGAGGTTGATGGGAAGGGTATTGCCGCCGCCATTGTAGATGACATCGCGGAACAACAGCACATAACTGTAATAATTGTACTGGGGGTCCTTGCGGGTCTGGTCAGGGTCGTCGTTGCTTTCAAACAGCTGACCAATTTCGCCGGTGCCGGTGTAAGTAAAGATGGAAGAATTGATGCGGGCCACAATGTCTTCGGCCTTTACGGCATACCGGGCCGAGGAATGGTCCACCACCTGCAGCACGATGTTGACCTGATCGCCCACGTTTAGCGTGGTGATCTCGCCGCCTGCGGGGGTGGTCACGGTGTAGCCGGTGACATAAACGCCCTGGTTGTCTGTGGTCACGGTCGAAGTATCGCCGCCGTTGTTAATGCCGGAATCAGGGTTACTGTCGTCCGCCCAGACAGGCAGGCAGAGCGCTGCCGCCAGCGTAAGTACCATCAACAGAGAAAATAAGCGTTTCAAGGTAAAACCTCCATATATCAGTTACTTTTTTCTTTTGCCGCGTCGCCTCCGATGGACATATCGCCCTGCAGGTCGGCAAACAGTCCTTCACGGTTGCGGGTTTTGGTGGCCTCGTCCTGCACCACGTTGGAGCAGACTTTACCGTCCAAAATGGTTACGACCCGGTCCGCACATTCGGCCAGTTCCGGCTCGTGGGTGACCATGACGAAAGTGACCTGCTGGTTCTTGGTCAGCTCCAGCATGCGGTACAATACCTGCTTACTGGTTTTGGAGTCCAGGTTGCCGGTAGGTTCATCAGCAAAAATGACTTTGGGATTGCTGACAAAGGCACGGGCGATGCCCACACGCTGCTGCTGGCCGCCGCTCATCTCAGTGGGCAGGTGGTTGGCGCGGCCAAGCAGGCCCATGCTTTTCAGTTCCTTGCGGGCCAGCTTTAGGCGGGTCTTTTTGTCAATCCCCTTAAACATTAACGGTAATGCGACATTTTCTGCGGCGGTCATTGTGGGCAGCAGGTTGTAGCTCTGGAAGATGAACCCCAGATGCTGCTGTCGGAACTGCGCCAATTCGGTTTCGTTCATGGCGCTGATCTCGTGTTTGCCAATGAAAACTTTGCCGCGGGTGGGCTTTTCCAACCCGGCCAGCTGGTTCAGCAGGGTAGACTTACCGCTGCCGGATTGGCCGACGATGCAGCAAAATTCGCCTTTTTCGATCGCAAGGTCTACGTCATTCAGCGCTACAACGCGCTCTTTTCCAACAGCGTAGACTTTGCGCAGTTTTTCGGTTCGTATGATGGGTGCCAAAGATTCGCCCCCTTTTCGTAAGATGTGTCTATTTTACCATAAAACGTAAAAAATAGGAAGATAGCGAGATGTAAAAATTTGAAATATGGACCCGTTTCTTATATAATAATAGGAAAAAGAGGGGAGAGTGTTACCATGGAGACTATCATCCGTCCTATTGCTCATATAAAAAGTGACTTTACCGATAAATTTGGCATCCCGCGGCAAAGCGGCCTGGTGCCGGAGCTGACCGCCCGCATCGTGTTTGAACCGGAATATCGCGACCCCAACGCGCTGGTGGGGTTGGAAGGCTACAGCCATCTGTGGCTGATCTGGCAGTTCTCGACGGTGGCGGCCGAGTATGCCGCAGGCAAAAGCTGGCGGCCCACCGTGCGCCCGCCCCGGCTGGGTGGAAACGCCCGGCGCGGTGTGTTTGCCACCCGCAGCCCTTACCGGCCCAATGCGCTGGGTCTTTCCTGCGTGGAGCTGTCGGGCATCGAGAACGGCGACATTCTGGTAAAAGGGGCCGACCTTTTGGACGGCACACCAATCTTTGACATCAAGCCCTACCTGCCTTACGTGGATGCCCACCCCGAAGCCCGCGGCGGCTTTACCGAGCAGACGGCTGCTTACGCGCTGGAAGTACAGTGCCCGCAGCCACTTTTGGACAAACTGCCGGAAAATAAGCGGGCCGCTTTGTTAGGTGTGCTGAAAAACGATCCACGCCCGGCCTACCAGCATGACCCAGACCGTGTATATGCCATGGATTTTGGCGGTTACCGGGTGCAGTTTCAGGTCGGTGAGTCTATGTTAACTGTCATTGACATTCAAAAATAAGCATACTTACGATTGATAAAAATATAACAGTCCTGAAAATGTCCCTGCAAAAAGGGTAAAAAAACTGCCATTTGGTGAAAATGGTCAAAATGTACACATCGGACAAAAAAATCTGTGCAATATTCTAAATAAAACCCCTTTACGAATGGGGGCGTTTTTTGGTACAATAAAGCTATGCAAAAGCGTTTATCTATCAGTGCGCCCGGAGCAAACTACAGGCCGCCAGACAGATAAACGTGGGCCCGTGCGGCATGACACCCGCGCGGAAATGCAATACACTCTAATGAAAACGGAGGAAGAAAAATGCCCAGAGCAAAACAGTCTATGGACGGCAATACCGCTGCGGCGCATGTAGCTTATGCATTCACCGATGTGGCTGCCATCTACCCCATCACCCCCTCCAGCCCCATGGCCGACACCGTTGACCAGTGGAGCGCTGCAGGCCTGAAGAACATCTTCGGCAACCAGGTCAAGGTTGTTGAGATGGAGTCCGAGGCCGGCGCCGCAGGCGCTGTCCACGGTTCTCTCGGTACCGGTGCCATCACCACCACCTTTACCGCTTCCCAGGGTCTTCTGCTGATGATCCCCAACATGTACAAGATCGCCGCTGAGCAGCTGCCCTGCGTCTTTGACGTTTCTGCCCGTACCGTTGCTACCCAGTCCCTGAACATCTTCGGTGACCACAGCGACGTTATGGCCGTTCGTCAGACCGGCTTTGCCATGCTGGCCGAGAGCAACCCGCAGGAGGTCATGGACCTGTCTCCCGTTGCCCACCTGTCCGCTATCGAGGGCCACGTTCCGTTCGTGAACTTCTTCGACGGCTTCCGTACCTCCCACGAGATCCAGAAGATCGAGAAGTGGGACTACGAGGACCTGAAGGAAATGTGCAACATGGAGGCTGTCGAGGAGTTCCGTGCCAAGGCCCTGAACCCCGAGCACCCCAAGATGCGCGGTTCTCACGAGAACGGCGACGTCTTCTTCCAGCATCGTGAGGCCTGCAACCCCGCTTACGAGGCTCTGCCTGCCGTTGTTGAGAAGTACATGGCCAAGATCAACGAGAAGCTGGGCACCAACTACGACCTGTTCAACTACTACGGCGCCGAGGATGCTGACCGCGTCATCATCGCCATGGGCTCCATCTGCGACGTCGCAGAGGAGGTCGTTGACTACCTGACCGCCAAGGGCGAGAAGGTCGGCCTGGTTCTGGTCCGCCTGTACCGTCCCTGGGTCTCCAGCGCCCTGCTGAAGGTCCTGCCCAAGACCGTCAAGAAGATCGCCGTTCTGGACCGCACCAAGGAGCCCGGCTCCCTGGGCGAGCCCCTGTACCTGGATGTCGCCACCACCCTGCGTGAGGCCGGCATGAACGACGTCGTCCTGACCGGCGGCCGCTACGGCCTGGGCTCCAAGGACACCCCGCCGTCCAGCGTCTTTGCTATCTACACCGAGCTGGAGAAGGACGCTCCGAAGTCCCGCTTCACCATCGGCATCACCGACGACGTGACCAACCTCAGCCTGCCTGAGGTCAAGCCCGCTCCCATCACCTCCGCCCCCGGCACCAAGGAGTGCAAGTTCTGGGGTCTCGGCGGCGACGGTACTGTCGGTGCCAACAAGAACTCCACCAAGATCATCGGCGACCATACTGACAAGTACATTCAGGCTTACTTCCAGTATGACTCCAAGAAGACCGGCGGTGTCACCATCAGCCACCTGCGTTTCGGCGACAAGCCCATCCGCAGCCCCTACTACATCA
>ERZ773241.3566-NODE-3566-length-10549-cov-8.153802_pt1 | contig 10549 bp, 6 predicted proteins | sample MGYA00580989_ERZ773241 | MGnify/ENA primary metagenome ERZ773241 (study PRJEB29015, sample SAMEA2737804) | human gut metagenome | biome: human gut; feature: human-associated habitat; material: faeces | place: China | collected 2012 ...
CGCAAGCACAGCCACCGCTAGATCAAACTACGGTAGCTGTTAACTGTGTTACGGATACCCGCCTTTTCCTGCGGGTTTTGTTCATTTACAGGCTCTTCAGCGCCGCTTCGCTCTGCTCGAGACTTGCGATCAGGTCGCGGGTCTTCTGCGCCTTTTCCTTCTCCGCGTTCACAACGGCCTCGGGGGCGCGGGAGACGAACTTCTCGTTGCCGAGCTTCGCTTCCAGAGAGCTTAAGAACTTGCGGTTCTTTTCCAGTTCCTTGGAGATACGGTCAAGCTCCTTGGCCACGTCCACCAGCTGACCCATTGGGATATACAGCTTGGCGTCGGCGGTGGGAATGGTCACCATGCCGTTTAAGTTTTCCGGCTCCTTATCCAGCATGGTCACGGTGTCGGCGTAGGCCAGACGCTGGATGAAACCCTCACCCTCAGCGTAGACCTGGGGCTTGGAGGTCAGCACGTACAGCGCCGCCTTCCGGGAGGGCGGAACATTCATTTCCGCGCGGCGGTTGCGGATGGCGCGGATGGCGTCCATGACGGACTCCATGTGGCTTTCCTCGGCCTTGAAGGCAAGGTCTTCCCGATATTCCGGCCACTTCGCGGCGATCAGCGCGTCACCCTCGTGAGGGATGCTCTGCCAGATTTCCTCGGTGATGAAGGGCATGAAGGGATGCAGCAGCCGCAGAATCTGGTCAAGCACGTACACCAGCACCTGAATCGCGGTCTGCTTGCGAATCGCATCCTCGGAGTACAGCCGCGCCTTGGTCAGCTCGATATACCAGTCGCAGTAGGTGTCCCAGATGAAGTCGTACACCTTCTGGACGGCCACGCCCAGCTCGTACTTTTCCAGATTCTCCGTGACCTCGGCGATCAGCGTGTTCAGCTTGGACAGCACCCATTTGTCGGCAATTTCCAGCTTGTCAAGGGCAGGCAGCTCGTTCTTGGCGTCCTCGCCCAGATTCATCAGCACATAGCGGGAAGCGTTCCACAGCTTATTGGCAAAGTTGCGCATGGCCTCGCACTTCTCGGTGTAGAAACGGGTGTCGTTTCCGGGAGAGTTGCCGGTGATCAGGTTCATCCGCAGAGCGTCGCAGCCGTACTTGTCGATCATTTCCAGCGGGTCAATGCCGTTGCCCAGAGACTTGGACATCTTGCGTCCCTGATTGTCACGAACCAGACCGTGAATCAGCACGGTGTGGAAAGGCGTCTTGCCGGTGTGCTCGCAGCCGGAGAAGATCATTCTCGCGACCCAGAAGAAAATGATGTCGTAGCCCGTGACCAGCACGTCCGTCGGGTAGAAATAGTCAAGGTCTTCCGTCTTTTCCGGCCAGCCCAGCGTCTCAAAGGGCCACAGGGCGGAGGAGAACCAGGTATCCAGCACGTCGGGGTCACGCTCAACGTTGGTGCTGCCGCACTTTTCGCACTTGCAGACATCCTCACGGGACACGGTGATATGGCCGCAGTCGGCGCACGTCCATGCGGGAATCTGATGACCCCACCACAGCTGACGGGAAATGCACCAGTCGCGGACATTCTCCATCCAGTTGAGATAGGTCTTGCTGAAGCGATCGGGGACAAACTTGGTCTCCCCGTCCTTGACGACCCGGATGGCTTCCTCGGCCAGGGGCTTCATCTTCACGAACCACTGGGCGGAGATGATCGGCTCCACGTCCTGATGGCAGCGGTAGCAGGTGCCGACGTTGTGGCTGTAAGGCTCCACCTTCACCAGATATCCGCCCGCTTCCAGATCGGCGACGATCTGCTTTCTGGCCTCGTAGCGGTCGAGACCCTCATACTTTCCACCGTTTTCGTTGACCTTGCCGGTGTCGTCCAGAACCCGGATGACTTCCAGATTGTGGCGCAGTCCCACTTCAAAGTCATTGGGGTCGTGGGCGGGGGTCATCTTGACGCAGCCGGTGCCAAAGTCCATCTCGGCGTAATCGTCGGCGACGACGGGGATTTCCTTATTCACAAGGGGAAGAATGACCATCTTGCCCACGATGTCCTTGTAACGCTCGTCGTTGGGGTTGACGCACACGCCGGAGTCGCCCAGCATGGTCTCGGGACGGGTGGTCGCCACGATCACCTCGCCGGAGCCGTCGGCCAGCGGGTAGCGGATGTGCCACAGGTGGCCGGGCTTGTCCACATACTCCACCTCAGCGTCGGACAGGGCGGTGACGCAGTGGGGACACCAGTTGATAATGCGGCTGCCCTTGTAGATCAGGCCCTTTTCGTACAGGGAGACGAAGACCTCCCGCACGGCCTTGGAGCAGCCCTCGTCCATGGTGAACCGGGCGCGCTCCCAGTCGCAGCTTGCGCCCAGCTTCTTCTGCTGCTCCACAATGCGGTTGCCGTATTTGTGCTTCCAGTCCCAGACACGCTCCAGGAATTTTTCACGGCCAAGATCGTAGCGGGTCAGACCCTCCTTGCGAAGCTCCTCCTCCACCTTGATCTGGGTGGCGATGCCGGCGTGATCGACGCCGGGAATCCACAGGGAGTTGTAGCCCTGCATCCGCTTGAACCGGATCAGGGTATCCTGCAATGTCGCGTCCATGGCGTGACCCATGTGCAGCTGACCGGTGACGTTGGGTGGGGGCATGACGATGGTGAAGGGCTTCTTGCTTTCATCCACCTCGGCGTGGAAGTAGCCGCCCCGCTGCCACATGTCGTAGATCTTGGACTCCACCTGCTGCGGCTCGTAGACCTTTGGTAATTCTCTTGCCATTTTCTTTCGCTCCTTTTCTTAAATAAGAAACGCCCTGAGCCGGGGAAGCTCTGAATCGACTGACTCAAAGATTCCCCAAAAGCTCAGGGCGAAAATTTTCCGCGGTACCACCTGAATTCCCTTTCGGGCACTTAAAAACTGCTGTAACGGGCAGCCCCGTTCTTTCCTACTTTATTCAGAAAGACCGCTCCCGGGCGACCATCCGAACCGGCCAATATGCGCTTTCACCAACCGCACACTCTCTTCCTTGAGCCGAAAACGGAACCTCCCGTTCACCGCGTTATCAATTTCATTTCATTGTATTGCAAAGGCAGTATTTTGTCAAGAAAAATGTTGGTGATCTTCTGCCATCCATTGACATTTCCTGCCGGTCATGCTATGCTTTGGACGAAAAATCCTGCGGAGGCCATTTCTTCATGAAACAGCATTCTGTACCCAAATTCCTTGACAACTTTCTCACACGTACCCTGTCCGGTACGGTGTTTTCGTGGCGGGAAATTCTCCAGCTGACCTTTCCAAACGTTCTGGACTGTCTGTCCATCATGTTCATCAGTATGCTCATCACCGCCCTCATCAGCAGCAACGGCGAAGCCAGCGTCGCGGCGGTGTCTCTGGTGACGCCGCTGGCGTGGATGATCACCTGCATTTTTAACGGTATCAGCGCCGGCGGCACGGTGGTGGTCGCCCAGAGCTGCGGCATGAAAGACCCTGTTCGTATCCGCAAGGCCGCGGGCATGACGCTGTGGCTGACGGTGGCAGTCGGCACCGTGGTGTGCCTGCCCCTGCTGATGTTTCCCCGTCAGGTGCTGACCCTGCTTTACCCGGAGGCAGAAGCCGTCGTTCTGGAAAAAGCCCGGATTTATCTTTCCGGCAGAGCTTGGTCGATTCTGGTGTTTACCATATATACCGCAAACTTCGGCATTCTCCGTGGGCTGGGAGAATCCGGCCGGTGCCTTGCCCTGAGCGTCATCATCAACGCCGCCTATCTGGTGTTCAGCATTCTGTTTCTGAATGTGCTTCGGATGGATATTCTCGGCAGCGTTTTTGCCCTGCTGCTGGCGCGGTTCATTGGCTCCGCCGCGTCCGTGATCCTGCTGTTTTTCTGGAAAGCGCCGGTAAAAATGACCTTCGGGCAGATATTCACCTGCGATAAAGGGATTCTCCGCTCCACCTTGCAGGTCAGCATTCCTCTGGGGCTGGAACAGGCGTGCTCGTCCCTCGGAAATGTGGTGGCCGAAATGTACATGATCTCTCTCGGCACCACAGCACTGGCGACCCACGCCATTGCCAATTCCGTGATCGGTGTGTGGTACTCCCCTGCTATGGCCGCGGCGAACCTGTCCGTGACGGTGGTTGGCCGGTGCTTTGGCGCGGAAAAGTATGACGAAGCCAAACGCTACGGCGTCCGGTGCGACCAGATCGCCCTGATTCTGGTGTTGCTGACCTCCGCCCTGTTCATTCCCCTGCTTCCCGCGCTTCTGGGGCAGTACCACCCCACGCCGGAGGTTCTCGCCATGGCGAAAAAGCTGCTGTGCTGGTCGATTCCCAGCCTGCTGCTGTTCTGGCCGCGGTCGAACACCCTGCCCAGCACCCTCCGGGCGGCCAACGATACCCTGTACCCCTCCGTGGTGTCACTGGCTGTGCTGTGGGTCGTGACCATCGGCCTTGGATATGTGCTGGCGATTCCCTGCAAGCTCGGCCTGCTGGGCGTGTGGATCGCCATGTGGGCGTCGTGGGCAATCCGGTGCGTCGTCTTCTCCGTCCGCTTCGGCAGCGGAAAATGGCTGCACAAGGCGTTGACGAGCCGGTAAAAATCGCATATAATGTATGCAGTTTATTGGAAGCGGGAGTGTTTGCTCATGAAATTATCCCTGGTAGTTCCCTGTTATAACGAAGCGGATAACGTCGCCCTGTTTCAGCAGGCAGTCATCTCCGCCTTTGACGGCTGCGGCTATGATTACGAGATCGTCTTCATTGACGACGGCAGCCGGGACGCCACGCTGCACAATTTGAAAAAACTTTACGCCGCCCAGCAATGCCCAGTGAAGGTGGTGTCCTTCTCCCGGAATTTTGGCAAGGAGGCCGGAATTTACGCGGGCTTGCAGCACGCGGCAGGAGACTATATCTGCCTCATTGACGCCGACCTCCAGCAGCGTCCGGAAATCGTCCGTAACATGGTGAAAATTCTGGACGAGGAACCGGAATTCGACGTGGTCGCGGCATTTCAGGATCGACGGGGCGAAGGAAAGGTGCTGTCCTTCTTCAAGAAGTGCTTTTACAGCATCATCAACAAGCTGTCCAAGGTGACATTGCAGCCCGACGCCAGCGACTTCCGTACCTTCCGCCGCAGCGTCCGGGACAGCATTCTGGAGCTTGCGGAATACCATCGCTTCTCCAAGGGCATTTTCGCATGGGTGGGCTACAGCACCAAGTTCATCCCCTATACTGCCTGCGAGCGGGCGACCGGCACCACGAAATGGAGCTTCTGGAAGCTGGTGAATTACGCCATCGAGGGTATCATCGGTTTCTCCACCGCCCCCCTGCGGCTGGCGACGTGGCTCGGCGGCGTGACGGGCGTTGCGGCTGTCATTTACCTGATCGTGGTGGTGCTGCAAAAGCTGATTCAGGGCATTGACGTTCCCGGCTATGCCACCATCATCGTGCTGATTTTGCTGCTGGGCAGCGTGCAGCTGTTCTGCATCGGCATCATCGGCGAATACGTGGGCAGAACCTTTGAGCAGAGCAAGGACCGCCCGATTTATATTGCCAAGGAAGTTCTGGATTACGAGCAGAGCTGACATAATAACACAAAAAAGGAGCAATTTTATGACAATCACAAAGGACATCCGGTACATCGGCGTCAACGACCATGCGGTCGACCTGTTCGAGGGACAGTACGTTGTCCCGGGCGGCATGTGCTACAATTCCTACGCCATCGTGGACGAAAAGGTCGCCATTATGGACACCGTAGACCGGGGCTTTACCCATCAGTGGCTGGACAACATTCAGAACACCCTGGGCGGCCGCAAGCCGGACTACCTGGTGGTGCAGCACATGGAGCCTGACCACTCTGCCAACATCGCCAATTTCCTGAAGGTCTACCCCGAGGCGACCGTGGTTTCCTCCGCCAAGGCGTTCGTGATGATGAAGAACTTCTTCGGCGACGACTACGCCGACCGCCGCATTGTCGTCGGCGAGGGCGATACCCTGTGCCTGGGCAAGCACACCCTGACCTTTGTGGGTGCGCCCATGGTTCACTGGCCGGAGGTCATCGTGACCTATGATTCCTATGACAAGGTTCTCTTCTCCGCTGACGGCTTCGGCAAGTTCGGTGCTCTGGACGTGGAAGAAGACTGGGCAGACGAAGCCCGCCGGTACTACATCGGCATCGTGGGCAAGTACGGCGCGCAGGTGCAGGCGCTGCTGAAAAAGGCCGCCGGGCTGGACATTTCCATCATCTGCCCCCTCCACGGCCCCGTGCTGACGGAGAATCTGGGATATTATCTGAATTTGTACGACATCTGGTCTTCCTACCGGGTGGAGAGCGACGGCATTGTGGTCGCCTACACCTCCGTCTACGGCCACACGAAGGCGGCGGCGGAGCTGCTGGCGCAGAAGCTGACGGACAAGGGCTGCCCCAAGGTCATCGTGCACGACCTTGCCCGGTGCGACATGGCCAAGGCCGTTGAGGACGCTTTCCGTTACGGCAAGCTGGTGCTGGCCACCACCACCTACAATGCCGACGTCTTCCCCTTCATGAAGGAATTCATTCATCATCTGACCGAGCGGAACTTCCAAAACCGCACCATCGGCCTGATGGAAAACGGCTCCTGGGCGCCCCTCGCCGCCAAGACCATGCGCAAGATGCTGGAGGGCAGCAAGAACCTGACCTTCACCGACACCACCGTGAAGATTCTCTCTGCCCTGAATGACGACAGTAAGGCTCAGATTGAGTCCATGGCAAACGAGCTGTGCAAGGACTACCTCGCCCGGCAGGACGAGACGGCGAACAAGAACAATCTGGACGCGCTGTTCAACATCGGCTACGGCCTGTACGTGGTCACATCCAGCGACGGCAGCAAGGACAACGGCCTGATCGTCAACACCGTCTCTCAGGTCACCAACACCCCCAACCGCATCGCCGTCACCATCAACAAGCAGAATTATTCCCACCACGTCATCAAGCAGACCGGCGCGATGAACGTGTGCTGTCTGGACACCTCCGCTCCCTTCTCCGTTTTCCAGACCTTCGGCTTCCAGAGCGGCCGCACGGCGGACAAGTTCGCCGGTGTCGAGGAGCTGCGCTCCGATAACGGCCTGCGGTTCCTGCCCCGGTATATCAACTCCTTCATGAGCCTGAAGGTGGAAAGCTATGTGGATCTGGACACCCACGGCATGTTCATCTGCTCCGTCACCGAGGCGCGGGTGATCTCCGACCGGGAGACCATGACCTACACCTACTATCAGAACAATGTCAAGCCCAAGCCGGAAACCGATGGCAAGCACGGCTTTGTCTGCAAGGTCTGCGGCTGGATCTACGAGGGCGACACCCTGCCCGACGACATCGTATGCCCCCTGTGCAAGCACGGCGCTGCGGATTTTGAACCCATCGGGTAATTCAGGTTTGGAGGTAATCGGGCTATGAACAAGTTCAGGACGGTGGTATCCGTGATCGTCATGGTCATTGCCGCGATCGTCGGGTTCTTCATCGGCGCAAGCCTTGGCGACGCGCTGGGCGGGGCCATTCTGTTTGCCCTGATTGCCGGATTTGCCTGCGTGATCTATACGCTGGACAACCGGGAGCGATAAGCCAATTAGCACAATATAGTGTAATCCTCCGCATGGACAAAATCATGCGGAGGATTTTGCTATGCAAAAGTATGGCATAAAAAGAATCGTATTATGCGTTTTCGTCCAAGTACGACTGAATACACTTGAGGAACGCCGTGCCGTACCAGGCGGCCTTGATCTCGCCCACACCGGAGACCTTCTTGAATTCGCTCATAGTGGCTGGCTTCTTTTTTGCCATGTCCGCCAGCGTGGCGTTGGAAAATACCACGAACGCCGGAATTTCCGCCTTTTTCGCCAGTTCCAGCCGCAACTCTTTCAATGCGTCAAACAGCTGGGCGTCGTCCGCGGTGAGCTTTGCGGTTTCCGTTACCGGCGTTTCCGGTTCCTGCGTCTGCTCCACCAGCATGGAGACCGTCTTGCCACGGTAGAGCACTTCCCCCGCTGCCGGGGTCAGGAACACGGATTGATGCTCCTGCTCCGTCCGCAGATACCCTTCCGCCTCCAGATGGTCGATCATGGCGTGAATGTCGCTTCGGGTCCTGTCCTTCAGCAGACCGTAGGTGCTGATTTTGTCCAGCCCAAGCTCCTGCACCCGCTTGTTCCGGCTGCCCCGCAGAATGTTCCCCAGCAGATTCGCGCCCACATTGTAGCCGAGGGCGTCGTGTACCCGCTTCACGCAGGAGAGAATGATCTGCGCTTCCCGGGTGATGTCCACCGACTGGAAATTCCCCTTGCAGCTGCCGCAGTTGCCGCACATCGCCGGGTGCTTTTGCCCGAAGTAGTCCAGAATGTAGCCCCGCAGGCAGCTTTTCGTCTTGCAGTAGCCGATCATGGCGTCCAGCCGTTCCAGATCCTGCCGCCGCACCTCCTCCCGCTGCACGGCGTCCATTTCCTCGTTGTCGGAGCCGTTGTTGATAAGGAACCGGGCGGTCTGCACGTCTCCGGAGTTGAACAGCAGAATGCAGTCCGCCTCTGCCCCGTCCCGTCCGGCGCGCCCGGCCTCCTGATAGTAGGCTTCAATGCTTTTCGGCATATTGTAGTGAATGACAAAGCTGACGTTGGATTTGTCGATGCCCATGCCGAAAGCGTTTGTTGCCACCATCACGGTCTTGCGGTCGTAGAGGAAATCCTCCTGATTTTCGCTTCGCTCGGCTTCGGAAAGTCCCGCGTGATACCGGGTGGCGGCGTAGCCGTGGTCACACAGCAGCTCGCAGACGCTCTCCACCTTTTTCCGGGTGGCGCAGTAGATGATGCCGCTTTTCCGCTTCTGCCCGGCAAGCAATCGGAGAAGCGTCTTGTCCTTGGACTCCGGCTGAATAACTTCAAAATACAGGTTCGGCCGGTCGAATCCGGTAACGGTGACGGCCGGATTCCGCAATCCCAGCAGTCCCACGATGTCCCGGCGCACCCGTTCGGTGGCGGTGGCGGTGAACGCACCCACCGGTGGACGCTGCGGCAGCCCGGCGATGAAATCGCCGATACCTAAGTACGACGAGCGGAAGTCCTGACCCCACTGGGAGACGCAGTGGGCTTCGTCCACGGCGATCAGCGAGATCGGCGTACGGGCGGCAAAGTCGCGGAATCGCCCGGTTTCCAAGCGTTCCGGGGCCACGTACAGCAGTTTGATCTGCCCGGCGGCGGCTTGGGCGAACACCATCGCCTGCTCGTCGGGAGTTTGAGTGGTATTGATGAACGCGGCCGGCAGACCGAGGTCGTTCAGCGCATCGACCTGGTCGCGCATCAGGGAAATCAAGGGAGATATGACCAAAGTCATACCCGGGCTGAGCGCGGCGGGAATCTGGTAGCACACGGACTTGCCTGCGCCGGTGGGCATCACGCCCAAGACATCGCGTCCGGCAAGCAAAGCCTCGACAATTCCTTGCTGTCCGGGCCTAAACGAGTCATAGCCGAAGTATCGTGTGAGCGCCTCCAGCGCCGCCTGATGTGCTGTCATAAACGACCAGTGTAGGCCGACCGCGGCTGGATTTCAGCGTATAACGGAATACCTCGCAACGATGTACGTAGCCCTTCCGTATTATTATGCGTCAAGGAACGTTATTCCCGGCATATCGCACGATATGCCGCTTTGAGAGAACTAAGACGGGGCATTTTGATGGCCAACGATACATTTTCCTTCTCCTCTCCTGACGATCAGGAGACGGCGGTGCTGCAGCCTGTGGCCACCGATGGGCTGTTCGCAGCCGCGGATTCAGGTACCGCCACACCACAGCAAAGTGACAATGGCACCAATAACCATGCCGATAATACAGCCTATGTGGGTGAACATGTTATGGCATCTACCACCGCTAAATCACATGGCAAGGCCGCACGGATTGCCATCATAACCATATTTGCAGTGTTGCTTGCCGCATTAATAGCCTATTTCTTCGTCGGACGTTGGTACTTCCAAGACAAGGCTGCGCCCGGTGTTCATTTGGGCAATGTCTCTGTCATGGGCCAGACCCGCGAAGAACTTGCGAATACTGTGAAGCAGCGGCTGAATAACACCACGGTGACGTTCACCGCCGAAGGCAACAGCGTCAAAGCCTCGCTGAAGGACCTTGGCGTCACCGTCGACACGGATAAAACCGTGGATGCGCTGTTGAACGCGAAGACCGGCGACGTGGCCAAGCTCAATATTTTCGATCAGCCGCATATCGCTCTGACCGCCACCAGGGACAAAGAGACTGCCGAACAATTCGTCACCGCCGGCCTGGTCGATGAGGCCGACCGAGCGCAGATTGCCACCGTTGTCTACAACAAGAGCACCAAACAGTTCGATTACACCGCGGGTCAGGATGGCAAGGGTCCGGATATCAATGTTGTCAATGCTGCAGTCAAGGAGGCCGTCGCGACCCCGGGCGAAAATGCGACGGTGCCGGTCAAGCTACAGACTGCAAAGAATCCGATTGATGACGCGAGCGCACAGCAAACACAGTTTGACGCCAATGCCAGGCTTGGCCTCAAACTGACCGTGGACAACGGCGTGAACAAGAGCGTCACCATCCCGGCCGATACCATTGCCTCATTCCT
>ERZ773241.3576-NODE-3576-length-10528-cov-3.191922_pt1 | contig 10528 bp, 8 predicted proteins | sample MGYA00580989_ERZ773241 | MGnify/ENA primary metagenome ERZ773241 (study PRJEB29015, sample SAMEA2737804) | human gut metagenome | biome: human gut; feature: human-associated habitat; material: faeces | place: China | collected 2012 ...
GTGTTTTTTCCGGGACAGACAGTTGGTGGCGCGTTTTTGATTTTTCCGTTCTGAACGGATCGTTTGGGCAACTGCCTGGTGCGAACGGAGCCACCACCTCGTTTCGCGGCGCGGGTGGCGCGGGGGCTAAAGATGGCTTTCTCTTTGCGCTGGAGCTGGCACCGTCAGTCATTCTCTCTCTGGGGATTATTTCAATTACCGATGGTCTTGGTGGATTACGCGCCGCGCAGCAGTTAATGACACCTGTGCTAAAACCGTTGTTGGGCATTCCAGGGATCTGCTCGCTGGCGCTGATCGCTAACCTGCAAAACACCGATGCCGCCGCCGGTATGACCAAAGAGCTGGCGCAGGAAGGTGAAATTACCGAACGCGATAAAGTGATTTTCGCCGCATATCAAACCAGCGGTAGCGCCATTATCACCAACTACTTCTCTTCCGGCGTCGCGGTGTTTGCCTTTCTGGGCACGTCCGTAATCGTACCTTTAGCAGTCATCCTGGTGTTTAAATTTGTCGGAGCCAACATTTTGCGCGTCTGGCTTAACTTCGAAGAACGTCGCAACCCAACGCAAGGAGCGCAAGCATGACAACTCAGGTCCGCAAAAACGTCATGGATATGTTTATCGATGGCGCGCGCCGTGGCTTTACTATCGCCACCACAAACCTGCTGCCAAACGTGGTGATGGCGTTTGTCATCATTCAGGCGCTGAAAATTACCGGCCTGCTCGACTGGGTGGGGCATATCTGTGAACCGGTAATGGCGCTGTGGGGATTACCCGGTGAAGCGGCAACCGTCCTTTTAGCCGCATTAATGAGTATGGGCGGCGCAGTCGGTGTTGCCGCCAGTCTGGCAACCGCTGGCGCATTAACCGGTCACGATGTCACCGTTTTACTGCCCGCGATGTATTTAATGGGCAACCCGGTGCAAAATGTCGGTCGCTGCCTGGGGACAGCCGAAGTGAATGCCAAATATTACCCGCATATCATTACGGTCTGCGTGATTAACGCATTGCTGTCGATCTGGGTTATGCAGCTTATTGTTTAACAAGGAGTTACCATGATTGATTATACCGCAGCCGGTTTTACCCTGCTGCAGGGAGCGCATTTGTATGCGCCGGAAGATCGGGGAGTTTGCGATGTCCTCGTCGCTAACGGCAAAATTATCGCCGTTGCCAGTAATATCCCTTCTGACATTGTACCGGACTGCACGGTTGTCGATCTCAGCGGGCAGATCCTCTGCCCAGGTTTTATTGATCAACACGTTCATTTGATTGGCGGTGGCGGTGAAGCAGGTCCCACGACGCGCACGCCGGAAGTGGCGTTAAGTCGTCTGACGGAAGCGGGCGTCACGTCAGTGGTTGGTCTGCTGGGCACTGACTCTATCTCTCGCCACCCGGAATCCCTGCTCGCCAAGACCCGTGCGCTCAATGAAGAAGGTATCAGCGCCTGGATGCTGACCGGCGCTTATCATGTCCCTTCCCGCACTATTACGGGTTCCGTGGAAAAAGACGTGGCGATTATCGATCGCGTGATTGGTGTGAAATGCGCCATCTCTGATCACCGTTCTGCCGCACCGGACGTTTATCACCTGGCTAATATGGCGGCGGAATCCCGCGTTGGCGGTTTGCTCGGCGGCAAACCTGGCGTCACCGTGTTCCACATGGGCGACAGCAAAAAGGCGTTACAGCCTGTCTATGACCTGCTGGAAAACAGCGATGTGCCGATCAGCAAGCTGCTGCCGACCCACGTTAACCGCAACGTTCCGTTGTTTGAGCAGGCGCTTGAGTTTGCGCACAAAGGCGGCACTATCGACATCACCAGCAGCATTGACGAACCGGTCGCCCCTGCCGAAGGTATTGCCCGCGCCGTTCAGGCCGGTATTCCGCTGGCACGCGTCACCCTCAGCTCCGACGGCAACGGTAGCCAGCCGTTCTTCGATGACGAAGGGAATTTAACCCATATCGGTGTTGCAGGTTTTGAAACGTTGCTGGAAACCGTGCAGGTGCTGGTTAAAGACTATGATTTCAGTATCAGCGATGCCCTGCGCCCGCTCACCAGTAGCGTAGCCGGTTTCCTTAACCTGACCGGGAAAGGCGAAATTCTGCCTGGCAATGACGCAGACTTACTGGTCATGACGCCAGAATTGCGCATTGAGCAGGTATACGCTCGCGGCAAACTGATGGTCAAAGACGGCAAAGCCTGCGTGAAAGGAACGTTTGAAACGGCATAAACGGTTGTCAGCCGCCCGAATGGACGTAGAATGCCCGCAAGGGCGGCTGACAGAGTAAAACGTAATGGATGACTGTGGTGCGGTTTTGCATAATATTGAAACCAAATGGCTTTATGATTTTCTGACCCTGGAAAAATGCCGCAACTTTTCCCAGGCGGCAGTCAGTCGCAACGTCTCGCAACCGGCATTCAGCCGCCGCATCCGTGCACTGGAACAGGCGATTGGCGTTGAATTGTTTAACCGCCAGGTGACGCCGCTGCAACTCTCGGAACAAGGGAAAATCTTCCATTCGCAGATCCGCCATCTGTTGCAACAGTTAGAAAGCAACCTTGCAGAGCTGCGTGGCGGCAGCGATTACGCGCAACGTAAAATCAAGATAGCCGCTGCACACTCTCTTTCCCTCGGTCTGTTACCGTCCATTATCAGCCAGATGCCGCCGCTCTTTACCTGGGCGATTGAAGCCATTGATGTTGATGAAGCGGTCGATAAACTGCGTGAAGGGCAAAGTGACTGTATTTTTTCCTTTCACGACGAAGATTTGCTGGAAGCGCCGTTTGACCACATTCGCTTATTTGAATCTCAATTGTTCCCTGTCTGCGCCAGTGACGAACACGGAGAAGCACTTTTTAACCTCGCGCAGCCACACTTTCCGTTACTGAATTACAGCCGCAACTCCTACATGGGGCGATTGATTAATCGCACCCTGACGCGCCACAGTGAGTTAAGTTTCAGCACCTTTTTTGTCTCTTCGATGAGCGAGCTTTTAAAGCAGGTTGCCCTCGACGGCTGTGGGATTGCCTGGCTGCCGGAGTACGCCATCCAACAAGAAATTCGCAGCGGGCAGCTCGTTGTACTGAATCGGGACGAACTGGTGATCCCGATTCAGGCCTATGCATACCGAATGAATACCCGCATGAATCCAGTTGCCGAACGCTTCTGGCGTGAACTGCGCGAGCTGGAGATTGTACTTAGCTGACATTCTCGAGCGTCGCACTACGCCAACCGCCATTATCCCAGACCAGATCAAACGTTAGCGGTTCATCGTCGTGGTACAGCATTATCTCAAGGCTGATCGCCAGCGTGTGGCTGTACGCTTCTTTCAGATTGACCTGCAACGCCGCAATCCGTGGCTCATGAAATAACAGTGCAGAACGCAGCTGACGGCAATACCAGCTCTGGAGATGTTTGTCGCTCTGGTTATGCACTTGCCACTCGGGCATGCCTGAAACAAGTAATGACGGTAATGCCGAATGAGGAGAATTAAAAAGAGTGAGGAGATCGCTACATATTGATTTACGCAGCGATGACGTTTTATTGCCTGAAATTTCAGGTAAAACAGCCTGACGTGATTGGCGCATCATTTTGCGCACTCCTGACGTTTAGCAACATATGCGGCTTGCCCTGAACACCGGGCACCACTGTATTGATGCTCATTTTCCATAGCCATTCCCTTTTGTTCATTACATCCATGTCAGTCTGAGACAGGCCTGAATCCTGTCAGCAAAGTATAAAACCTTACTTGCCTATGAATATCTACTGACTTTTCAGGAAAAAAGTCATGATTTGATAAAAATCATCAAACTCAAAAAAAAACCGCTAGTATATTCTGAATATTCCGAATAGTTACGTAGATGAAAATACTTGTCACCACCGCTACTTAATTCCGGTGTGAAATTATTTATTTCCGCATAATCAGCCATGTATTATTTGAAACAATTAGTTTGTAAATAATATAAATTGATAACATATCAAATACATCAAAAATACCATTCACAGGCATTATTAATATAGACATCAATATAGCAACATCAAATTCCAATTAGTAATAAGATATGCTTTTAAATTGCATGCAAATAATTTTAAATGATCGTTTTTTGATACTTTATAGTGTTTCCCACCCTTTAATATCACTGTGTAGAGTTGATATCACTACAACAGAAACATGCATGTCATTTGTTTACTTCTCTTTTTACTACAGAAAAATTTATCTATTTTTCTAAACATCAGTGAAATACTCATAAAGGTAACTATTATGTCTATGCCATTAAGCAATGCCCTTCAGAGTCAAATTATTACAGATGATCACTTCCTTCATCATCCAAAAGTCGACAATGAGTTAACACGTAAATATGAACGTGCACGCCTGGATACGGAAAATATCTATCTTCTGCCTCTTACTCGTGGCAATAATCATAATTACGATGGAAAAAGCGTTGTCGAAATTAGAAAACTTGATATTAGTAAAGAGTCCTGGCCATTTAATTATGTGACAGAAACATGCAGAGAATCCGATGGTATTACAACAACAGGACGTATGCTCTATCGAAACTTGCGAATCACCTCAGCTTTAGACGAAATATATGGTGGTATATGTAAAAAGGCGCATGCTGCCACAGAGTTAGCAGAAGGATTACGGCTAAATTTATTTATGAAGAGCCCTTCCTATCCTGTTGAGGACTATACAGTTCATGAAATAACATTAGGCCCTGGTTGCAATGTTCCAGGTTACGCCGGAACCACGATAGGATATATTTCAACACTTCCAGTTTCTCAGGCAAAAAGATGGACAAATGAGCAGCCAAGGATTGATATCTATATTGATCAGATAATAACTGTCTCAGGGGTGGCAAATTCTTCCGGATTCGCCCTTGCCGCATTACTTAATGCTAATATTGGAATGGGAAATGACCCAATAATTGGTATAGAAGCCTATCCAGGTACCGCGGAGATCCATGCAAAAATGGGATATAAAGTTATCCCCGGTGATGAAGATGCAAAACTCAAACGTATGACTTTGCAACCGTCATCTCTTCCAGAGCTGTTTGAATTAAAAAATGGTGAATGGAATTATATTGGTAAATAACCACTGAGAAGAATGAGTACTCACGTTCAGGTTATACAGATAGTTAAACAATACCCTGCAATTTAGAAAGTAATACTCATTGCGACTTCTTAATTTAAGAAAGCGCAAGGAATGTTTACCCTTGCGCTTATCATAATAAGTCAGGCGTCGACTTTATCCAGCGGCCATGAATCAAACAGATAGCCGTCAAAATAAATATCGTCAACGTTCGAGAATTCCAGCAGACGTTGCTTAACGTTTTCCAGATGCTGCCACATTGCCAGCTTCGCCGCTCGGGCATCTTTTTTGATTAACGCGGCGAGGATCTGTTTGTGATCGCCCAACCACTCTTTGCGATACAGGCTGTCATCCAGATGGCTGTGCAACTGGATCCACATTGGATTGTTTTCCCGCCACTGCCAGGACTGACGGAATAACTCCACCAGCATGCTGTTATGCGTTGCTTCGGCAATAGCGAGATGGAACTGCATATCACCGCTTTCGCTGCTGCCCGGCGCGCTGGAAGCCAGTTCACGCTCTTCCAGTTGCAATGCCTGACGCATTTTGACGATATCTTCGCGGGTAGCCTGCAAAGCGGCAAATTCCGCGATGTTACTTTCCAGTAACTGACGCGCCTGTAACAGCTCAAAAGGACCCGCATCATTACAGACGTTGGCATCCGAACTGTCTGTGTTGTGGCTGCCTGAGCTATCAAGAACATAGATACCGGCACCCCGGCGCACTTCCACCAGCCCTTTGATCTCCAGCATGATCAGCGCTTCACGTACCACCGTCCGCGTGACATCAAGCATTTCTGCAATTTCACGCTCCGGCGGCAGCCGTTCGCCAGGATTGTACGGCGTCTTTATGATCAGATCGCGGATCATCGCCCCGACTTCCTGGTAAGGTCTTTGCGCAGAGGTGGCAGATTTCATGGTGTTGTGTCCGTTAGGTGCGGTTAATCAAATTTTTGCCGGATGCGGCGTGAACGCCTTATCCGGCCTACAACGGGCAATTTTACGGCCCCTGTTAATCTCAAACTATACCATTAGCACTGGAAGTTGGCACGTACAGGTGGGCAAAAAAACGAAAACTGGTCAACCAAATATCAGTTTGATTGACCAGTAAGTCTGTAGGGTAATCAGTTAGTTACAGCGCAGCCACACACTCGCGCGCACCGCGTTCGCACAGCTGCTGATATGCCGCCGTCACCGCGCCAACAAAGTCGGCATTCTGCGGCAGATCATCGGCAAAAATACCGCTCAGGCCTAGCAGCGCTTTCACGCGGTCTGCGCCCTGATACTGCGCGTTAATCTTCTGGAACTCGGCCAGCATCGGGTCGACCACGTCAATGGCATTACCCTGCTCATCCACGCCCTGGGTGTAACGCATCCAGCCAGCCACGCCCAGCGCCAGGTGACGCCAGCTGCCGCCGTTTTGCAGGTGCAGACGCACCGGGTCCAGCAGACGCTGCGGTAACTTCTGGCTGCCGTCCATCGCAATTTGCCAGGTCCGATGGCGCAGGGCCGGGTTGCTGTAGCGGTCGATCAGCAGCGTCGCATAGGCGTTCAGGTCCGTACCTTCCGGCATCGACAGCGTTGGCGCTTGTTCCTGCATCATCAGGGCAAAGGCCGCTTTGCGATAATCCGGGTTAGTCATGGTGTCGGCAATAGTTTCATAGCCGCCGAGGTAACCGAGGTACGCCAGGAAAGAGTGGCTACCGTTCAGCATACGCAGCTTCATCATTTCGAACGGCACAACGTCTGCAACGAACTGTGCGCCCACTTTATCCCAGTCCGGGCGACCATTAACGAAATTATCTTCAATCACCCACTGACGGAACGGTTCGCAGGCAATGGCGCACGGGTCGTAAACGCCCAGCTGGTCAGCAATTTCCTGTAAGGTTTCTGGCGTCGCCGCCGGAACGATGCGGTCAACCATGGTGCACGGGAAGGTGACGTTCTCTCCAATCCATGCCGCTAGCTGCGGGTCACGCGCCTGAGCCAGCCCCAGTACCGCGACCTTCGCCACATGACCGTTTTCACGCACGTTATCGCAGGACATCACCGTAAATGCTTTCAGCCCTTTTTCACGACGCAGACGCAAGGCTTCGACGATGTAACCAATCGCGGACTTCGGCGCAGTCGGGTTTTCCAGATCGTGCTTGATCAGCGGGTTATTGAGATCCAGTTGACCGCTTGCCGCATCAGCGCAGTAGCCTTTTTCCGTGACCGTCAGAGAGACAATCGCCGTTTGCGGACGCGCCATCGCGTTGAGAATACCTTCGCAGCCGTCGATTTCCGGGTGCAGCGCTTCTTTCATCGAACCGATAATTTTCAGCTCGGTGCTTTCCGCGCCTTTTTCCGCCACGGTGTACAGCAGTTGCTGTTTTTTCAGGTTTTCGATCAGCACGCGGTCGTTGCCTGGCATCAGGTTAACTTCGCAGATACCCCAGTCGCTGTCGGTGCTTTCCAGCAGATGATGGGTGTACAGCGCCTGGTGCGCACGGTGAAACGCCCCGCAACCGAGATGCACAATGCGTGATTCCAGACGAGAATGATCCCATGACGGGCGGGCAACCGGCAGATTGCTGTCAACAATAGTAGTCATCGTAAACTCCAGAATCCGTCTTCAGAGAGTGACGGCAAGGAAGAAGGAACCGGCACGGCGCGCAGCCATGCCGGTGGATATTAACGGCTAAAGAAAGCGCGCTGGATCGCCAGTTCGACACCGCGAACTTCGGCCAGGCCTTTCAGACGACCAATTGCGGAGTAACCTGGGTTGGTTTTCTTCTTCAGGTCGTCCAGCATCTGATGACCGTGGTCCGGACGCATCGGGATCAGGTCTTCTTTGCCTTCCGCTTTACGACGGTGTTCCTCTTCAACAATCGCTTTCACCACTTCGTACATATCAACGTCACCGTTCAGGTGCGCCGCTTCGTGGAAGGTTTTCGGGTTATCTTCACGCATGGTGGAGCGCAGATGGGTGAAGTAAATACGCGGACCGAACTGCTTGATCATATCAACCAGATCGTTGTCAGCACGCACGCCGTAGGAACCGGTGCACATGGTGAAACCGTTCGCCATGCTGTTTACGGTATCAACCATCCACTGCATATCTTCAATGGTGGAAACAATGCGCGGCAGGCCGAGGATCGGGCGCGGCGGATCGTCCGGGTGAACAGCCATACGGACGCCAACTTCTTCGGCAACCGGAATAATCGCCTTCAGGAAGACGGCAAAGTTTTCGCGCAGTTTGGCTTTGTCGATATCTTTGTACAGCTCCAGGTGCTTACGGAACTGGTCGAGGGTGTACCCTTCTTCCGCGCCCGGCAGACCGGCAATGATGTTACGGGTCAGACGCGCTTTGTCTTCGTCGCTCATAGTGGCGAAGCGAACAGCTGCCTGAGCAATTTCTTCTTCGGTGTAATCCGCTTCCGCGCCTGGACGTTTCAGGATATGCATTTCGAATGCAGCGAATTCGATCTGGTCGAAGCGCAGAGCTTTGGAGCCGTCTGGCAGCACGTATTCGAGGTCAGTACGGGTCCAGTCGAGCACCGGCATGAAGTTGTAGCACACGGTGCGAATACCGCACTGCGCCAGGTTGCGCAGAGTCTGCTGATAGTTAGCGATCCACTGCTCATAGTTGCCAGTGTGGGTTTTGATATCTTCGTGAATTGGCACGCTTTCTACGACAGACCATACCAGGCCTGCGTCTTCAACGATCGCCTTGCGTTTGAGGATCTCTTCTACGGACCATACTTCGCCGTTCGGGATATGGTGCAGCGCGGTAACCACGCCAGTTGCGCCCGCCTGACGGACATCAGCTAAAGAAACCGGATCGTTTGGGCCGTACCAGCGCCAGGTCTGTTCCATGATTTTTCCTCTTTCACATAGTGGGTTCCACAGCAAAGAGACGCGGAACCCTGGAGTTGTTTAGGTATCCGGATGAACAACCAGACCGCAGCCGTGGCGTTGCATCGGATGAGATGGCGTATAAGTTCTACCTTTTGGTAAGACATGTCAACCCGAATTCTGAAATTGGTTAACCACATCACAAGAATTTCACTCTCCTGGTTGTTGCTGCAAATTGCAGCAAAAGGTAATCGATGGTTATTGATCAGAGGATGTGACATTCATCGCAACAATGGTTGACCAATTTACATAACATGTCGCCCAAAATAACAACGGTTCAACCAGGTAAGGTAAAACGTTATGCATGTGCTTAACATTCTCTGGGTGGTATTCGGCATTGGTCTGATGCTGGTACTGAATTTGAAGTTCAAAATCAATTCAATGGTGGCCTTGTTGGTGGCGGCGCTGTCCGTCGGGATGCTGGCGGGCATGGATTTGATGTCGCTGCTGCACACCATGAAAGCGGGCTTCGGCAACACGCTGGGGGAACTGGCTATCATCGTGGTGTTCGGTGCGGTCATCGGTAAATTGATGGTCGACTCCGGCGCGGCTCACCAGATAGCGCATACGCTGCTGGCACGTCTCGGTCTGCGTTATGTACAGCTGTCGGTGATTATCATCGGCCTGATTTTCGGTCTGGCGATGTTCTATGAAGTGGCCTTTATCATGTTAGCACCGCTGGTTATTGTTATTGCCGCCGAAGCTAAAATTCCGTTCCTGAAACTGGCGATCCCGGCAGTAGCAGCTGCCACTACCGCACATTCACTGTTCCCACCGCAGCCGGGTCCTGTGGCGCTGGTGAATGCTTATGGCGCGGATATGGGGATGGTTTATATCTATGGCGTACTGGTGACGATCCCAAGTGTCATCTGCGCAGGTCTGATCCTGCCGAAGTTCCTCGGCAATCTTGAGCGCCCAACGCCATCATTCCTGAAAGCAGATCAACCGGTAGATATGAATAATCTGCCCTCTTTCGGCGTTTCGATTCTGGTGCCGTTGATCCCGGCGATCATTATGATCTCTACCACCATCGCCAATATCTGGCTGGTAAAAGATACCCCTGCCTGGGAAGTGGTTAACTTTATCGGTTCCTCGCCGATTGCAATGTTTATTGCGATGGTGGTTGCATTCGTACTCTTTGGCACCGCGCGCGGGCACGATATGCAGTGGGTAATGAACGCTTTTGAAAGCGCGGTGAAAAGCATTGCAATGGTGATTCTGATCATCGGTGCAGGTGGCGTGCTGAAGCAGACCATCATCGACACCGGCATCGGCGACACCATCGGCATGCTGATGTCCCACGGCAATATCTCGCCCTACATCATGGCATGGCTGATCACCGTACTGATTCGTCTGGCGACGGGTCAGGGTGTGGTTTCAGCGATGACCGCCGCCGGGATTATCAGTGCAGCAATCCTTGATCCAGCAACTGGTCAGCTGGTTGGCGTGAATCCGGCGCTGCTGGTACTGGCGACGGCTGCGGGTTCCAACACCCTCACCCACATTAACGATGCCTCATTCTGGTTGTTCAAAGGTTACTTTGAC
>ERZ773241.3580-NODE-3580-length-10507-cov-3.667815_pt1 | contig 10507 bp, 24 predicted proteins | sample MGYA00580989_ERZ773241 | MGnify/ENA primary metagenome ERZ773241 (study PRJEB29015, sample SAMEA2737804) | human gut metagenome | biome: human gut; feature: human-associated habitat; material: faeces | place: China | collected 2012 ...
GGTGGCGAGCAATCTTGCGTGGATTCTTGGAGGAATTGAAAAATGAATAAGGTTCGCATAAGGGAAGTACTTATGGCGATCACTATAGGAATTCTGGTGACGTTCCTACCGTGTTGGGAGTGGTCAGGAGTACTTGACAGAATCATGGCGGCAGTGGTTATGAGCCTGATTCTGATAGGAAATTTATGAAAAGGAGAAAAAATGAACGAGGAGAAAATCAAGGAATTATTTGAATTGTGCCTGAGAGTTTCAAGTGAAACAACGGCGCATGTGAATTTTGACTATACGGCGTGTGACGACATATCCGGAGTTTATATTTATGTATTTAATGATGCAGGGGAGATCGTAAAGCATTTTACATTGTGCCAGTTTTACAACTTTAAATCTGAATCTCAGAACTATGAAAATGCAAAGAAATGCCTTCTGGAACTTCTTATCAATGGGAGGTGTCCGTTAAATGAATCTTGAAGAATTAAGACTTCTTCCGAAATGGAATATGGTTCTTGCAGTAAACGTCCTTCTGGATGAGCTTAACAAACGAGATACACCAATTGTCGACTGGGAGAATCCAGACATGTTTATCGACCATCTTGAGTACCACGCCGCTGATTCCATTCAGAACGGTAAGACGGTTCCAGGCATGGGAGATAAGTCAGACGCAATCTATTGTTTTTTTAAGCAGTTAAAGGAGCCAGTCTATGAACGAGAGGATACAGGAAGTACTGAGACTGATTGACGTACAGCTTGCACTTGCTCCGGACAATCCAATAGAGGAACAGTACAAGGCGAGAACGTTGGCAAGTTATGTACAAGCCTTAAATGGGCTTTTAACGGCTCAGAAATCATATAAGGAGGAGTGGAAATGACAGGATTTGAAATCCATATACCGGCACGTAAAAAGGCGGTAGTGGCAGTAGTGTCAGAACGAAACACGGCAGTAAAAGTGACCGGGGAAGCGTATAATGCACTGATAGAAATTTACAATAAAAGTACATTATCAATGCGCCAGATCGCGAGCATTCTGATTATAGAGGGCAGCAAACATATCGTGTATGACAAAGTGGAGGTGTGAGCCATGGCAAACTTAATTGGAATCATGGGCGAGCCCGGAAGTGGCAAAAGTACATCGCTCCGTAATCTTAACCCAGAGGAAACTTATTACTGTGATTGCGATGGAAAAGGTCTGAATTGGAAAGGGTGGAGAGATCAGTATTTCACTGATAAAAACAATTACGTAAAGACCAGTTTCCCGCAGACTATAATCAAATATCTTTTAAACATTGCAGAAAAAGCGCCGCATATCCATTATTTCGTTGTTGATACCGTAAACAACTTAATGGTATCGGACGAAATGAGGAGATGCAAAGAGAAGGGCTATGACAAGTGGATGGATCTCGCATCGAGCATCTGGGACTTGGTGGATATTCCATCGAAACTCAGAGATGATCTGACAGTGATCCTGTTGTTCCACACACAAACAGAAATGACTGACGCAGGCTATGAGTTTACCAGAATTAAGACCAATGGAAGGAAAACTGAAAAAAACAATATCGACAGTAAATTCAACTGGTTGCTCAGATCAATGAAGCAGGAGAACACCTATTGTTTTTCAACCACTTCTCATAATGACACTGCAAGAACGCCACTGGGAGCATTTGAAGAGGAATATATTCCAAATGATATTACGAAGGTCATTGAAGTCATGAAGGAGTTTTGATGAGAGAACAAAACTGGTATGTGTTCCTAATAGGTCGGTATGCCTATCGGATAAGATGCGAATCGTATTATATCCATCAATTATACCGTGATAAAGCAATTCGTGAGTACAGGAAATGTTCAAGTAAAGAAGAAGCCATTTCTATGTGCTATGACTATAACAAATATTTAAAAGGAGATAAAAAACATGGCAATTAAAAGATTTGGAGATTATGAAAAAACACAGGCTTATGGAGATTATGACGCACTCCCCAAAGGTGGGTATGTTGTAAAGATTCTTGGAGCCGAAATTGGTAGCAACAGCAAAGGTCAGTATGTAAAAATCAGCTGCGATATTGCAGAAGGTGAATATGTGGGCTTCTATGCAAAAGAATATAAAGCTCAGCAGCGTGAGGATAAGAAATGGCACTGCAATTATCTCCTGAACATTCCGAATGATGACGGATCAGAGAAAGATAACTGGACAAAGAGACGGTTTAAAACATTTACGGAAGCCCTTGAAGAATCCAATCCGGGATACCACTTTGACTGGGATGAGCAGAAATTCAAAGGCAAAATTGCCGGCGGTCTTTTCAACGAAAGAGAGTATGAGAAGAATGATGGAAGTGTTGGAAGAAATACTAATTTGGCAGCCTTCTGTAAAGTCGATAAAATCCGCTCCGGTGATTATAAACTTCCAAAAGACAAAATCTTAAGCGGCAATAATTCCTCGCGTACTAATTCAGATGATTTCATGAGCGTTCCAGACGGCGCAGATGAGGAGATGCCATTCAACTAATGGATATTTTCGATCAAAAAGAAGTCTTAAAGTCTTTCCAGATTCTTGTTGATTCTAGGGAGCAAACGACCGAGCGAGCGGAGAAGCGGTATAAGTCCTTTTCCGCTCCATATAGTCGAGCAACATTGGATTATGGTGATTACACCTATAATGCGATATTACCAGATGGCAGTTCGCTTTTCGATACATGCAAAACCATTAAGCCATTCTGCGTGGTAGAACGAAAAATGAATTTAGATGAATTAGCTACATGTTTTACCAGAGGACGTGAGAGATTCAAGAGAGAGTTTGAACGGGCATTAGATCAGAAGTGTAGGATTTATCTCATTTGTGAAAATTCGAGCTGGGAAAACCTTCTAAACAGTAAATATCGAAGCAAATTCAACTCCAATGCGTTTTTAGCTTCCAGTGTTGCGTGGATGGTCCGATACAACATGAATGTGGTTTTTTGCAAGGAAGAAACATCTGGGAGATTGATAAAAGAAATTTTATACAGAGATTTAAAAGAAAGACTTGAAAGGGGTGAGTTTGATGGATAAAAGCTTGTATGTTTATGTAAAATTAATAGATGCAGGATTCAGTGTAGAAGTATTCAATAATGGAAAACAATTTAATGTGCGTGATAAAAACGGCATAATTCAGAGCTTTTATACTTCTGGAACAATCGTTGCTCACGATGCAAACAATAAGATACATTCCATTCGGGGAAAAACGGTAGCAGATTTCATTAATCTTTTAAACAATCCAGAGACGTTAAATCAGCTCACAGGTGATAGCAATGAGTGAATATCCGAGTATGTATGATGCAGCTATCGAATATGCTAAAAAAGGATTTGCTGTCTTCCCGTTAAAATACCGCGATAAAGTTCCGCTTACCAGAAATGGATGTAAAGATGCAACTACGGACGCGGCTCAGATAAAAGCCTGGTGGCAAAAATACCCAAACGCAAATATAGGTCTTGCGACTGGCTCGGTTAGCCAGAATGTATTTGTAATTGATTTGGACATTGACGAAGATCGCGGAATAGATGGATATCATTCACTTGAAGACTGGCAGCGCGAACATGGAGATTTTCCAGAAACATGGACGGCCATCACGGGACGTGGTGGATACCATTTGTACTATCGCGGAAATGGTAGGATAAAGAACCGGGCCGGAATTATTGATGGTGTAGATATTCGTGGAAATGGCGGGTATGTAGTAGCTCCTCCATCAATACATAAAAATGGTAATCGGTACGAATGGGAATATTCACCGGATGAATTTGAAATTGCAAAGGCTGATAACAATGTAGAATACTTCTTGAACCATGACGATCGAAAGCAGAGCGCAGCTTTTACTATGCCAAATATCGTGGCAGCAGGACAAAGAAATCAGATGCTTTTTCGTTTTGCTTGCATGATGCAGGCAAAGGGAGCATCGGATCAATCAGTGTTCGCCGCTACCATGGCTGAGAATGAAAGTTCCTGCTCGCCTCCATTAACTGAACAGGAAATCAAAGTCATTGTATCAAGCGCGACTAGATATGATAAAGGAAAGCCCATTCACATTGACTCAGAGGGGGTTGCAACGCAAGGATGGAGGGAACCGGAGTTTGATTTTACAGAAAAAGGAACAATGATTCAGAGCATTAAGAATATGTGTGAAGCCATTGAGTACGACCCTGATTTGTATGGACATATCAAATATAACGAGTTATCATATGCGCCCTTTGTTTGTGGAAGCCTCCCGTGGGAGCATGTAAACATGTATAGGGAATGGAGTAACAGCGATGACAGTAATTTGAAGTCGTACATTGAATCAAAATATGGACTAAAGAGTCTGGAGAAGATCATGGAAGCACTTAATATCGTGGCAAACAGAAACAGATTCAATCCTGTTGTTGATATGCTTACTGATATTCATAAGAATAAGTGGAATAAAAAGACGGGATATATCAGCAAATTACTTCCAGAATATCTGGGAGTAGAAGACACAGAGTATTCCAGAGAATGTATGAAACTGTTTATGTTAGGTGCAATCAGCAGAGCATTCCATCCGGGATGTAAGTTTGACTACATGCCGGTATTATACGGCTCACAGGGAATTGGAAAATCTACATTTCTGAGGCTCTTATCACTTAATAACGCATGGTATAACGACAACTTCAATACAGTCGAGGGCGACAAAGCCCCGGAAAAACTGCGTGGCATGTGGATGGTGGAACTGGCAGAACTATTGGCTACTAAAAAAGCAAAAGAAGTCGAGAGCATCAAAGCATTTCTAACGTCCACAGTAGACACGTATAGACCTCCATATGGCCGTAGAACGGAGCAGAGACCAAGAGTATGTGTGTTTGCCGGAACAACCAACAATGACCGTTTCCTGACTGATAGAACAGGCAATAGACGATTCCTTCCGATAGTCACAAGAAAGGAGCATGTCCTGAAATCCATGTTCGATGATCCACAAGCCGTAGCGTCAGACTTTACAAACGCTTGGGGAGAAGCCATGGAGCTTTTCGAAAAGGCCGATAGAACGCCTAAGTTAATTCTTCCGAAGAATTTGCAGCGATACATAGAGGACAAGCAGGAAGAATTTATGGAAGAGGATGTAAGAGTCGGAATTATTCAAGAATGGTTAGACCACACAGCGGAGCCACGTGTTTGTGTCGCAATGTTGTATGAGCAGGCGCTGGGTAACGAGGGCCGCAAGCCCACAAGGTTTGAGTCCAATGAAATTCACTCCATCATGCAGAACTGTATTGACGGATGGGAAAGGGAAAATGGCGGGAAACGGGTGAGATGTGGAAAGTATGGTCCACAGATATGCTATCAAAAAGTCGGAAAATTAAGTGAATTTAATAAATTGTGTCAGTGTGAGATACCATTTGATTAAAGCTAGTTACACTTAGTTACACTTAGTTACACCTCAAGATACACCTCAAGCCCTTATAAATACTACATTTTTTACTTAGTGTAACTAATGTAACTAATATTTTACTATAAAGTATATTTTAATAATTATATAAAAAGGTAATTATAGGAAAAATTAAATACTTATGTTACACGTTACACATTCAAGGGAGGAAAAATGGCAAGTGTAAAGAAAGAAGACATTCCAATTATGGCAATGTTTATGCCTAGATTTTTGGAGATGATAAAGGAATTTTATGGCATTGAAGATAATGACGAATACTGGCATGCATTGACAGAAAGAGCAAACGAACTTCGTGAAGTGTATCCAGACAGTCTGGTTGACTATCTAACGATGGCTTTTGTCAAATGGGCTGATGATACTCACAGAAAGGAGCGTGAGAGAAATGCCATATAACACAGTAAGAAAGTACTATGAAGGTATCCAGACAAGGAAAGACGTGTATCTGTACATCATAAGATACTTAAAAGAACATGATTATCCGCCAAGTATTCCGGACATTGCAGCAGGGCTGAGCATATCCAATCATACTGTACAGAACCACTTTGGCGAGCTACTGGAATGTGGATTGCTTGAGACGGACAACCCCGGCACGCCACGAGCGTACCGAGTGACAGGATACAAGTTCAGAAAGGTAAAAGAAAAATGAGTAGCAAGTTAAAAGTCAAGAAAAAGACAAGATTTCCTGTTCAGACTCCTAATCAGGCAGCTCAGGCGTTCGGACGAGCTATGCAGAACTGCCAGAACCAGCTTAAAGACATAGAACAGAAAGCCTATGAAGATGGCTTTACTGTTGGTGAGGATTGGAGCAATACGATCAACACTGTTACAACGATGATGGCTCTGAGACGTTTATATGGCTTTTCTACGAAGCGATTGCTTGATGTGATAAGAACTGCCAATGAGTACGTTAAAATGGCAAATGAGGGCAAAATGAGCGTTTTGAGCATGATGCAGGACATTGAAGAGAACACAGATGTAAGATTTGATGAGATGAATAAGAATCTGGTTAAGAAGATGGGAGTTTGACAGGGAGGTGAATTAAATGAATAGAATTCGTACTCTGAGGAAAATAGGCAGTACGTCTCAAAAAGAATTAGCGAACGCAATAGGAGTGCCACAGTCTTTAGTGAGCTATTGGGAAAGAGAAAAGAAAACTCCATCAGTGGTTAACGCACAAAAACTTGCTGATTTTTTTGGAGTGGAAATAAAAGATATATTTGTAGAAAAGGCTGCACAATAGCATGTCAGTTGCTTACATGGGGAAAGGGAATAAGAAAAATGAGAGATAAAGAACGCATTTTGATGATTATTATTTCAAGGATCATACCGGGACTGACTTCTTGTACGGCAAAGAAAGAAGATTATATTCGACCGTTTATATTTAACACGCATGAATTAAAAGCCGGTGATCTAGTTATGACGAATACTACTATTTTCCCGAATGAATTTATGGTCGGTTTCGTGCATGAGGTAAAAAGTGATTGCGTCGTTATCCGGGAAATAGGCTCTAAAAAATTGTGCAATTATTATAACGAAACTTTTTCGGTCATTAACAAGAAAAACTGGGGTACGAAATTCTTGAAGGTGTGCAGTATAAAACGTATCAGAAAGTTTTAAAGGCATTTTCAAAATACACAAGCTATTCAACCAGATTTCGAAGTATAGAATTTTCTGGTAATACTTGCACGGTAACAAGCAGGATAATGTTCAAGAACGACAAAAACGGCGAAATTTCTTTCGAGTACAACCAGAAGACGAAAATTTCCGATATAGGTAAATTGTTGGAAAAAGCCGGGTTATAATACGAAAACGGGGAAAGTGAGAATGAGAAATGAAAAATAATAATTACATTTCTTTTTTTAAAACGAAACCAAAGAAAGTAGAGAGATACATTCGTTGCAGAAAATGTGGTGGAAATATGGAATGGAGTAGGGACTTTCCACCACAAATCAAATGTACGAAGTGCGGATATACTATATATCCACAACCTTATGAGCCAGATTGTGTCACACTGCCAGAAACATGGAAGAAATATTTTGAATAATGCGAAAAAGATAAGGAGGGCACAAAATGAAATTCAAAAGTAACGCTAAGTACAAAGAAGAACCCAAAACTGGGAGTATTTTTACATTAAAATATAATTCTTTAGGAATCAGTATTCACAAATATGTTGGTTGCGGAGATTCACTGTTTCTCAATAGCAAGGCACTGAACATTGATAACTATGATCTTGGGACAGAGGATTTTGAGGAAGCCGTCAACAAAGCGAAAGAAGTTGTCATGCGTGAAGTTAAGAAAATCAGAGAAGATGCTTACAAATTCTATTCAGACAACAGTATTGAATTTGATAGATATTAAGGAGGATGCAAAATGAAATTATATTTCTACATTTTAGGCAGCGACAGAGAATTCAATCCGGAAACTAGAACATTCGGAGACTATGCTTTTAAAGTCAGAGTTGAGGAATGCGAGGTAGTTGAGAAGCCAAAGACGTACAGAGCAGTAACGCGGTTTCCAAAAGGACTTTACATTGAATATGTGAAAAAAGAAGATATTGGAAAAATTTTTGATTCTTTAACACCATACATTGTATTGACAGCACCGAACTATCAGTTTGTAAAAGATAAATTCTTAGAAAGATATAACGTTGAAATCCACAGGCTAAAAAAAACAATCGCTATGTACGAGGATAAGATAGCTGTGATCGAAGATTACAAGGAGGACGCAAAATGTTAATCAGAAGTCAGAATAAAGCGGTTTTATTAAACTTTAGCAATTTGGCTGCAATTTATACCGTAAAAGATGGAGATGATTTTATTATTTCGAGCCTAGAGGGTGAAAATAAATGTACGCTTGGAAAATATTCCACCAAAGCAAAAGCCATGAAAGTACTGGATATGATTCAGGAAGCTTATATGGATTTTGAGGCATCAAAGATCACCAGTACAGGATTAGCAACAGCGGCATACACAGGAAGTTACGATACTCCTGAGAGCGTAGCGTGCGGAATCAAAGCATTGAAAGGATATGCAGAAATAATAAAAGAATCAGTGATCTTTCAGATGCCAGCGGATTCGGAGGTGGTTGTATGATTGCATTCTTATTAGGATTCACCCTTGGAACCATATCCGGAGTGGTCGGCCTTGTATGTGTAGCGATCATGTACGATAAGCACCACCCAGACGAGTAGAAAGGAGCAACGGTATGCTGACAAGGAATAAAAAACTGAAAGACTACGGTATTCCGGCAGAGGACATAGAAAAACTGAATACGATGCTGAAAGACTTCCCGGCAGAGTACGGATACCTGCTTTCCGGTGCCGCCTTGTCAGCTTGCCCGAAAAACACGGTGATAGCGGATATGGTTATTGAGAATATCTTACACCGGAAGAGCTATAGGAAAATCAGCAAAGAAAGATATATCCCGATGAATCCGAAAGACTTCTACGGATACAGGCGCAAGACCGTCGCTGTACTGTATGAGAGAATGCGGTTGTTGGGAGTGTGGGAGGAATAAAAAATGAAGTTAATTGAATTATTAGAGGCAATTGATTTTGATAACGTCGAAAGCGGCATAAAAGTCCAGATATGTCACCCAAGAAGAAGTTTGGAAGATTACGATACATCCTGGGAGGATTACGATACATTCAACGCCGGTTCAGAATTTCTGAAACCATTTTACGATTTAAGGGTTGAATCTTTATCTGCAATAAACACAGATGTGATTAGAGTTGACTTGGATTTCAATGAGAAAGAGGGTGAAGTAGATGGAGAGATTAACAAAGATATCCGAAATAGGCAATGCGTATTATCCTAAATGTTTTGAAGAGCCATGTTGCGGAATGGGAGAATGCTTAGACGATAATTGTAGTCTTATGATTGACGCTTGCAAAAAAGCTGGCAGAATACGAGCAGTTAGAAGAACAGGGCTTACTTGTGAGATTACCAGACGATTTAAACAGAGTATTGTATCAAATAAACTATACATGGACAAAATGCACTAAATACGGTGAGAGAAGAAATAAATGTGAAATCTATAGTTGTGAACGTGAATGTGATAGCAGGGAAGAATATTATATAGTCGAAGTTGATTTGCGATATATTCGGATTGGAAATTATTATGATCGTCTTGGCAAATTTTTATTCTTCACCCGTGAAGAAGCAGAGAAGAAGTTGGAGGAATTCAGAAATTAAATTTAATTTTAAGGAGGCACAAAATGGGAAGAAACATTTATTTTACGGATAGAGAATTAAGCATAGTAAGAAGCTATGTGTTTGAAGCAACTGATATTTTAGGCAATGCTTCTGATACAGCAAAACAAGTAGACGAAGACATGGAGAATGGTCTTGGCTCTGCTTTGCGAAAATTATACGAAGGTTGTATTGGAGAATCAAAATACGCAAAGTATAAAACCAAACGAGGATAAAAATATTTTTAATCCGATAGAGAAGAAGTTGGAGGAGATGAAGAAATGAATAAATGTTGTGCTAGTCAAGACGGTATATGTAGAAACACTATTCTATTCGGAACTAAATGTGACGGGTACAAAGAAAGATGTAAACTGAGACCAACTTATAGTGCTCTTGAACGAACAGTGAAAAATTATCAGCATAGTTTAAGAAAAATGTTTGGAGTGGAGGAGTAATAAATATGTCAGACAAACTTACACCAGAAGTAACCCCACAGTTCGCCGTATCAGCATTCGCAGTACTGCATCAATATTGCAGCTCAATCAGTCCACATGACTGCATCAGATGTACATTCTACGAACATTGTCCGGAGTGTTTCGTGGGGTGTCCGGGAGATCAAGGCGAGGTAATCAGAAAACTACAGGAAAACGAATAGAATAATTGAAAATGATATGATTTTGACATATAATTAAAGAAAAAAAGGAGAAAGTAAAAATGAAAAACATCGATAAAATGAAACAAAATATAGTAAAACAAATTGAAAATATGAGCGTTGAGAAATTTGAAAAGTTTGCATCGGTTTTGGACGGATCCACGGATATGCCAAAGGGATTGATAGATACATCAGTTTTATTTGATTGTGTGAAATGTCAGAAAACATATAGCTGTTCTGGAGAAGATGAT
>ERZ773241.3586-NODE-3586-length-10490-cov-3.494298_pt1 | contig 10490 bp, 8 predicted proteins | sample MGYA00580989_ERZ773241 | MGnify/ENA primary metagenome ERZ773241 (study PRJEB29015, sample SAMEA2737804) | human gut metagenome | biome: human gut; feature: human-associated habitat; material: faeces | place: China | collected 2012 ...
GACAAATATGGAGCCGGTGTCTTCCGAAGGAACAAGACCGGTTTTGGTAGTACTCATCAAATAACAAAGCAGTATAATTGCCAGTCCCAATGAGGACCATGCCAGCCACTTACGTTTAATAAGGAACTTGGCTCCCATTTTATACTTTAGGACGATGCGTTTGAAAGCCGAATCGAAAGCCATACGGAAACGGGTAGAGAACTCCGGTTTCTTTCCTTCTACTAAGATCTCGTTCGGACGTAGTATCAAGGCACACAGGGCAGGCGAAAGCGTCAATGCATTGATGGCCGAAATACCTACGGAAACTGCCATGGTTATACCAAATTGTGTATAAAAGATCCCGGACGTACCACCCATGAAAGATACAGGCACGAACACAGCCATAAAGACCAGAGTGGATGTGACAACAGCCGAAGAAATACCATTCATAGCATCGACAGCTGCCTTATAAGGTGAACGGTAACCTTCATCAAAACGGGTCTGAACTGCCTCGACCACGATGATGGCATCATCCACAATTGTGCCAATGGCAAGCACTAATGCAAAAAGCGTAAGCAGGTTGATACTGAATCCTGCAATGTAAAGGGCTGCAAATGTTCCAATCAGTGACACAAAGATACTAATGGTAGGAATCAGCGTGGAACGCGGATTCTGAAGAAATACATATACTACCAATACTACCAGTATGATAGCCTCCAATAATGTCTTGATAACTTCATTAATAGAAGCGTCGAGGAAGTTCTTTGTACTCATCAACTCCACAATTTCCATGTCTTCCGGAAGAGTTTCCTTTAGTTCATCCAGGTATTTGTCGATGTTGGTGATAATTTCATTGGCGTTCGTTCCGGCAGTCTGATTAATCATACAGGTACTTCCCGGAGCACCATTGACTGTACCAGTATAGGAGTAGCTTTGTGCTCCCAGCTCCACAGTGGCAATGTCTTTCAGCTTCAACACACGTCCGTCATTGTAAGATTTGATGACGATCTCTTCAAATTCCTGCTCGGTTTCCAACCTCCCGCGATATTTTAGTGTATATTGGTATACGTTTTTGGAGTCTTCGCCGATGGAGCCGGTAGATGCCTCGATATTCTGGCTGGAAAGAGCGGTTTCCACATCGCTTGGTTCCAATTCATATTGTGCCATTACGTCCGGTTTTAACCAAATACGCATCGCATAATCTCCTCCCATCACATTGACTTCACCTACACCCGAGATACGTTGTATCTGCGGTTTCACATTAATAGTCAGGTAGTTGGTTAGGAATGTTTCGTCGTATGTTCCTTTCGGACTGTAAAGCCCGAAGATTTTCAGCATACTGCTTTGGCGCTTCATGGTGGTGACACCTACTTTAGTTACCTCTGCCGGTAACAGTGAAGTTGCAGTGGATACTTTGTTTTGCACATTGACAGCTGCCATATCCGGATCGCTACCTTGTTTAAAGTAAACCGTGATTTCGGCACTGCCAGTATTACTGGCGGTAGATGTCATGTAAGTCATGTTTTCCACGCCATTGATGGCTTCTTCCAATGGAACAATTACACTTTTTTGTACTGCTTCCGCATTGGCTCCGCTATAGGTAGTAGAAACACGGATAGTAGGAGGAGCAATGTCTGGATATTGCTCTACGGACAATGCATACAGCCCGATTAATCCGGCTACTAAAATAACGACCGAAATAACCATTGAAAAAATCGGCCGGTCTATAAATTTCTGCAGTTTCATAAACTATTCCTCCTTTTCTTCTTTTACGGCGGATATGATTGTACCGTCTTTCAAAAGACCTGCACCTTCGGAAACAATGATATCTCCTTCCTGCAACCCTTCTTCTACAATGTATTCTGCTCCGTCATTAATTTCAAAAACTTTTATAGGAGTAGAAACAGCCTTGCCGTCTACCACTTTATAAGCAAAAATGCGGTTCTGAATTTCATAGGTAGCTCCTTGAGGAATAACAATGCATTGCGGACGGTCATAAGTAATGATGATATTAGCCTGCCCGCCGCTCATCAGGCGCTTGTCCTTGTTCCCGAATACGGCACGCATACTTACTGTCCCGGTCGTTTTATCAATAATACCACTGATGACATCTACTTTTCCTTTTTGTTCATAATTCGAGCCGTCATTCAGTTCCAGAGAAACTTCCGGAAAAGATTGTAATGCTTTGTCCAGAGAACCGTATTGGGCCGTCAGGGAAAGTACTTGTTTCTCTGTCAAGGAGAAATACACATACATCTCTGAATTGTCCGAAACATCGATAAGGGCATCTGTCATGGAAGAGCTGACTAATGCTCCGATGCGGTAAGATGTCATGCCGGCATATCCGTCTACGGGACTTTTTACTTCTGTGTAGGAAAGATTGTTCTGAGCGTCCGCCATTTCAGCTTGTGCCTGCAGCAGGGCGGCCTTGGCACTTTTGTAGTCATTCTGGGCGTACGCAGCTCGAAATCAGAGATTACTTTGTCCTTAAATAAAGACTGCTTACCCTCCAACGTCTGTCTGGCAGTCGCTTCACAGGCTTCTGCTGTTGCCACAGCAGCTTGTGCTTTTTGTAAGGCGGCTTTGTATGGCACCTGATCTATAATGAATAGTATTTGTCCTTTATGGACACGAGCGCCCTCCTCTACACAGACTTTCGTAATCGTTCCAGAAACTTGAGGACGTATTTCCACATCCTGCTTTCCTTCTATCACTGCGGAGTATTTGACAGATAGTTGTCTGTCTTCCGGTTTCAATGTCATTACGGGATAATTCTCCCCTTCATTCTGCTGCTTTGTATTCTGCTGGCAACCGGACAACAGGGATATGCAACATAAACCTGATACAAAAATACTTCTTACCTTCATTTCTTTTTTTAGTTAAATTTGTTATTTGATGCCGCAAAAATAAATGAGGTATTTTCAGTACTGTTTGTACAAACAGCGCAATGATTTGTCCGGATTGCTCCTCATTAAAGAACATTAGCAAATAGTATGTCTATTTGACGCATGAAATTGTTTGATCGGGACATTTTTCCATACTTTTGTAGCGGTATGTAGACCTTGAAATAAAAATGACGCAGAAAGAATTATTCCTGTTATTTTCCCCCGACTGTTGTAGGGATGGATTACTTTTACTGATATCTCCTGACAGGTTCCACAAACTGAAAGGAAATACCATGGAAGGAAGTCGTTTGCATATACTCGTATGTGATGGTGCCTTGGAACTGGAACTAAACGGAAAACCGTATGAAATGAAAGGGCCAGCTCTTCTTGATATTATGGATACTATCACGGTCCGGATAAACAGAATCGACCCGAATCTGCGGGCATGGTGTCTGTTCATTACATTTGAATTTGCCAGTGAATCTCTGAAAAATCTTCGTCCCGGTCCCTTGAATCATTTACTGGAACGACTGTATCTTCCCGTGTGGCACCTTTCACAGGAGGAAAGTGGAATTCTTGAGAGACAACTGCTTCTATTAAAAGAGACTCTTGGTAACCCAAAGCATTATTACCGACAGGAACTTTCTGAAACTTACTTCAGAAGTTTTAGTCTTGAGCTGGGAAATATCATGTTCACCCACGAAGAGAACATGGATGATGCCTTACCATATATCAGCAAAAGGGATCATATTACATTGAATTTTATGAAGCTTGTCTCAAAGCATTTCATGGAAGAGCATAATATTGATTTTTATGCAGAAGCTTTATGTATTTCCACTAAACATCTTACACGTATCGTTAAGGGAATGACGGGCAAAACACCACATACGATTATCTGCAATGAATTGATACATCAGGCTATGGCTATGCTTGAAAACGATAGTATTCCAGTATCACAGATTGCAGAAGAACTTCACTTTTCGGACCAGGCTGCATTTTGCAAATTCTTCAAGAAACACAAAAAGGTTCCTCCAATGGCATATAGGAGAAGAAGAAACAACATCGTTACTAAAAAATAAGACTAATTATTTGGTTGTCACCGATTGGTGACTTACTTTTGTCACCAACTAGTGACTAACAGTAAAATGATGGAATTAAAAAGAAGTGAAACACAGTTGATAGAGGCAGTAAGCACAATCATTACTGAAGAGGGATTCTCTAAAATAGGAATCAATAAAATCGCGAGAACAGCAGGGTGTGATAAAGTATTAATATATAGATACTTCGGAGGCTTAGACGGATTAATTGCCGTTTGGGCAAAGAAGCATGATTTCTATATCCAGGCTTATGATACTTTTATCAATAGAATAGAAACCGTTAATGAGGCCAACTTAAAACAAATCACCAAGGAAATTCTACTGGCACAACTCCATTTTATAAGAGAGAATAAGATGCATCAAGAGCTTCTTTTATGGGAGTTGTCCGGTGGGTTAAAATTTAAAGCTATTCGAGATTTGCGTGAAGAGAATGGTCATAAGCTGCAAAAAATACTGGAGCAGAAAGTTGATACGAAAGATTTGAATATAAGCATGTATATTACTCTTTTGATAGCTTCTATAAATCATATAGTATTAAGTACCTTAGAATATCCCCTATTTAATGGCATTGATTTTTCGAGTGATACTTCATGGACAATATACGAAAATACGCTTTGTGATTATATTGATATGTTATTTGAAAAATTTAATCGATGAAAAAATTAATAATCATATTCACGCTAACGCTACTGTCATTTTATCAAGTTCATTCCCAGACAATAGAGTATAAATATTCTTGTGGTGACAGTAAAGCAACGATTATTTGGAATAAGAGTAGAGAGAATAATCTTATATATCTAAAAACAACTCAAGGAAATGAAATTAACAAATATGTGATGACCCCGGATTATCATACTATTTCATGGGAATATTCCAATCAAGATAAAAATACAAATATCAGAGTTGTATTGAAAAATGGGACTTATAAGATTGATGGTATGTTAAAATCTAAATCATACTCCAAAACATATAGTTCCAATGGAGTTCCCTGGTTTCAGAATATAGGTTTCAACATAGGGTACTCTATTAAAGAGAAATCTACTTTCAAATTTGAGTGTATACGCCCTGACAATTTAAAACTATATGAGATGCAGGCAGATGGAAAAGAAGTGGTTGTTCATAATGGAATTCGTGAACAACGAATTAATGTTCATTTGACAGGTTTGTTAGCGAAATTCTTCGGATGTGATTATTATATAGATTTGTCGTCCGGTCAATTTATTCAGTATAAAGGTGTACAAGGTGCTCCGGGCACTCCCGAAACAATAATAACAATAAAAAAATGAAAACACTGATTATAGTTTCATCAACCTATCTTGGCAATACAATGAAAGTAGCTAAAGCAATGGCACAAGAACTTAAAGCTACGGTCAAATGCCCGAAGGAAGTGACCGAATCTGATATTTCGTCTTATGATTTAATTGGATTGGGGTCAGGTATCAATTTCGCTTCGCATAATAAAGAGATCATTTCCCTCGTAGAAGAACTGGATATAGCAAGAAAAAAGATATTCATCTTTTCAACCAGATGCAGGCCCATATTAGGCAGTTACCATAAAAAGCTAAAATCATTGATAGCTCAAAAAGATGGGATTTTATTGGGTGAGTTTTCATGTGTTGGCTTTGACCGCACCGGTCCGTGGGTCGGAATGAATGGATATAATAAGAACAGGCCGAATAGCAACGATTTGTTTAAATCGGCCCTATTCGCATTACAAATGAGAAAAAAAACTCACCCACTATCAGCTTTAAAAAAAACATATACTCCGCTATTGACTTATGAAGGTTTACCTCTTCGCTCTGACGGGACTAATGAGGTGGTTGGAAATGTAGTTTTATTAAACACAAGCAGATGTATAGCGTGTGGAAAGTGTATGAAAAGCTGTCCGATGAATGTGTTTACCTTAAAAGATAATGCAAAAACACCTCTTCCTGTTGATGAAATGAATTGTATTATGTGTGGTAAATGCGAAAAGGAATGTCCTGCTGATGCTGTATTTATTAATGAAACATTCAGCAATGGACTAAGGATTCTATTCAGAGAATCATCATGTGATAAACTTCAAAAAGCTTATTGGTACAAATAACAGATTATTTCATATAATAAATTTGGGAGATAATCCTATTATTTCTACTTTTGACAAAAAATGACAATTTAAATATTTAATATGCAAACCATGGGTTCTACATCCAAAGATATAAAAGAGGAAGATAAACGATTGTTAGAAGGAGTCATACAAAAAAAGAAAAAACAGCAGAAAGACATCAAACCTTTTGTAAACAAAGTCATTCAGGGCGACTGTCTGAACATATTGCCATCCATTCCTGATAAATCCATAGATATGATACTTTGTGATTTACCGTATGGCACTACACAAAATAAATGGGATTCCGTGATTGATTTGCAGGCTCTTTGGGCTGAATACGAACGTATTATTAAAGACAATGGGGCGATCGTTTTAACCGCACAAGGTATTTTTACAGCCAAATTGATTTTAAGCAAGGAGAAATTATTCAAATACAAGATAACCTGGATCAAGTCAAAACCGACCAACTTTTTAAATGCCAAAAAACAACCGCTTCGTAAGCACGAAGATGTTTGTGTTTTCTATAAAAAACAGTCGGTATACAATCCGCAAATGACTAAAGGGGAAGCGTATGACAAGGGGGTCAGAAAAGATCAATATACAGGTAGTTATGGGGAGTTCAAGCCACAGCATGTAAAAAGTGATGGCGAACGTTATCCCAATGATGTGGTATTCTTTGAGGAGGATCATGACGACTTTGTATATGTGAAAACGGCCGAATCGGAAGGAGAAGTTTATCATCCGACACAAAAGCCTGTTGAATTGGGTAGATATCTAATCAGAACATTCTCTAACCCGGGGGATATCATTCTGGATAATGCTTGCGGAAGCGGCAGTTTCCTGCTATCGGCCATTCTGGAAAACAGAAGATTTATCGGAATAGAAAAGAATGAAGATGTATTATTGCACAGAATACAGCCTACCGACTATATCAAGATTTGTATGGATAGGATTTCAGAAACACTAAAAAGAGAAGAAGTGACTCCATCGACTCGCAAACTTTTCAAAAAACCAATCACAAAATATCACACCTTAAACTATTTAGAAACGGATGCCACAAATCAACTATAATGAAAGAAGTTGGGCCATTGATGTGATTAGCGAAATCAATCTTTACCTGGCTAACAAAAGTTGGCATGTAAAAAGTGCCGGAGGAGAGAATACAATCAGAAATGAAAAATCGAGTTTATTTCCGGATGTGCTTATCTTCAAAGACTCTGCTAAAAAGATAATTTTGCAGGGATGGGAACTCAAAATGCCTGATACCCCTATAACCGACACGGAATTAATAAATAACGCCAAGATAAAATCAGAGATACTGCACAATAATAGTTTTATTCTTTGGAATGTGACAAGCGCAGTTTTGTATGTTAAGAAAGGGAATACATATTCTATCTTGAAATCATGGAATAGTATCGACCTTCATTCGCGTTCAGAGGTGAAAGAAAATGAGAATCTTTGGAAAGATCTTCTACATACCATTCTGGAAGATTTAAATGATTATTTCGAGCATGGAGAAATAACTGAAAGTGGATCTTCCGAGATATTGGCAATTGATAAAATAATCGATATCGTTCTCGAAAATATAGATTCGACAGCAGAAAACATAAAAGAGAATATAAAAAGGAATGCAATACTCGATGCGCAAATAGATAATTGGTGGCTCTCTTCTGCAGCAGAATATGGATTTAGCTCGCAAGCCCCAAAAGACGCTAAGCATAAACTGCCCACTCTATCAAAGGTTATATTGACCGACTGGTTTTTCAAGATTATTTTTGGCAACATTATCAAACGGCATTTCAATGAGGCAAAGATTATTGAAACAATTACTTTCGATACAACTGTCAGTGAGGCCCAGCAAATAATTGCGAAGATCTCGAAACTCTGTAATTTTGGGAATATTTTTGGTGATAATATCGCCAATGAATTAATATCTGATAATGTATGGAAGCAATTAGTTCAATTAAATTTATTTATTTCGAACATTAAGATTGAAAGTGTTGATATTCAAATTCTACAAAACTTACTGCAATCGTCCATCGACTATGCCAAAAGAAAAGTTGCCGGACAATTTGCAACTCCTCCTCAATTAGCTGATTTATTAACAAGGATAACGATAAATAACAAAAATGGCATCACCCTCGACCCTTGTTGTGGAACAGGGACGATTATTAAGCAAGCTTATTCTCTCAAAGAAGAATATGAAATTGGGCAAGACCAAATTATTGAAAGCATCTGGGCTTCTGATAAATATTCGTTTCCTATCCAGCTATCAACACTATCTCTATCCAATCCCAACAATATGGGAAAAACTTTAAATATCTTCAGGTCTGACGTAATTGATTTGCATATGGGCCAGACTGCATTTGAAGAACATAATAATGGAAATCAAGTAGAAAAGAAACTACCTTATGTGGATTATGTCGTATCCAATCTTCCTTTTATAAGAGAAAAAGAGATCAAAAAACTTAATCCGAATATAGGAAAAATCAATGAATTAATCAAGGAACAAACTAAGGCGAAAAATACACTAAGTAAAAAGAGTGATATATTTGCATATATTCCTTTCTATTTATACAATATTATCTCCAATAATGGAAGAATTGGATTAATACTTTCTAATGCATGGCTTGGAACAGATTATGGAGAAATATTTTTGAAATTAATTCAGAAATACTTCAATATTGACCGTGTTGTTGTCTCCGGAAATGGACGATGGTTCAATAATGCAAAGGTTGTCACCACATTATTAATAGCAACCAAGAGAGAGATTTCTGATCCGGTCAATTTAGACAGGAAAATTTCTTTCTGTACGCTAAAAGAAAAAATTGAAAACATAGCGGATATTAAAAAGTTAAGTAGTGAAATCATTCTTAATAAAGAGTCTGAACAAGTCAATATTCAGTCCTATTCGATAAGTGAAATCAAACAATTAGAGAATATCGGAATCCCATGGTCTGGATATTTCGCTAATTTGAATTGGTTGCCGGCAATAACCGAAAAACTTCTTGACTCAAAAAAAATCTTCAAATTTATACGCGGAGAGAGAAGAGGTTGCAATCGTATGTTTTATCCGGCAGCAGGACACGGAATAGAAGATGAATATATAAAGCCTGTTCTAAAGAATTTAAAGAAAGCACCTTCATTCATTGCAACTAGTCAGACGCAGGCTTTCTGTTGTTCAAAAAGTATCGAAGAACTCGAAACTTTAAATCATACCGGGACTCTGAATTGGATAAGATCTTTTGAAAACCAAATGGATAAAACAAATAAGAAGCTATTACCTATAGCTTTACGTAAACCAAATATGTTTTGGTATGAAATGAGCACAAAAAACATGGCAGATTTTGTCGTTAATATTAATTTCGACAAAAGTTTATTTATAGCCATGCTTGATAAACGTTCTTTCTTCGATCAACGGATGATTGGCTTTTCAATAAAGGAACAGTACAAAGATGAAAACAAGATTTTCCTACTTGCATTACTGAATAATATTTTGAGTATGTTTTTCATTGAGAGTTTCGGATTTGGCAGGGGACTGGGAGCACTTGACCTTAGAGAAACTAAATTCAAGAAGGATTTCAAGATACTCAATCCGGAGTTACTGTCTGATGCGCAAAAGAAAGAAATCATAAAAGCATTTCAACCTATTTTCAATAGAGACAGATTACCTCTTGAAAAGGAATTACAACAAAAGGATAGAATCGACTTTGAGCTGATGTTATTAAAGATCTATGGATTGGACAAGTACTATGATACAATAAAGCAGACTTTATTACATCTGTATAAAACAAGATTTGCAGTCAAAGAGAAAAAACGTAAAAAGGCATAAAGAAACGAGGGTGCACTTCACTTTTGGACACCCTCGTTTTCTATACTCTTTTATCCAACAATGCTCTTTATATAATCGGACGGACATACATGATAAAAGTCTTTGAACTTCTTTCCAAAATATTTAGCATCGCAATAGCCCAGTATACTTGCAATATCCGAAATACGATACTGCTGGGAAGCCAGCAATTTAAGTGCTTTGTCCATTTTGAATGAATTGATATAGTTTTCGGGAGGGTTGCCGGTAATCTCTCTTATCTTATTATAAAAAGCAGTACGGCTCATACCTATATCAATGCTTAATTTATCTATTGTATATTTATCAGTAGAGAGATTTTTCTCCAGGATTTTATTGACTTTATCCATAAATTTCCGATCGGCATTTTCTGTTTCTATTTCAGCTTTTGTGGGGATCATCGGAGAAATGGCATCTGACAGAAACAGTCTGATCCGTTCGCGTAAGACCATGCGGTTTTCGACAAGCATACGTATGTCTGCCCTAAGTTTACAAATGCTTTCCGTACGTAATCCCAGACGGTCTGCCCCACTCCCCAAATGTGACAAATAGCTTTCGTTATCAAAGGCTCTTAATAGAAGAATGATTGGTATGTA
>ERZ773241.3600-NODE-3600-length-10444-cov-3.735586_pt1 | contig 10444 bp, 8 predicted proteins | sample MGYA00580989_ERZ773241 | MGnify/ENA primary metagenome ERZ773241 (study PRJEB29015, sample SAMEA2737804) | human gut metagenome | biome: human gut; feature: human-associated habitat; material: faeces | place: China | collected 2012 ...
TAACTTGTATATACCATAATTTTGGATTTGATGGCATCTTTTTGGATTTGCTAACGGGACACCCCAGAAATTATTATCCAAGGTTTTCAAGGCACTCGCTTAAACAGTAAAACAAAGAAAGCGAACTTCAGCCTACCTTCCCATTCTCGTCACCAGTCTAACTCAGAACTTTTGCCCTTGAGAATGCACCCTCACCATGCACGCATAAGCCAAGACCCGGTTCACGTAAGAACCATGTCTTGTATTTTTCGAGGCAGCCTCCCAACGAGACTGCCCCTTAGTCCGTTTTGTTCTAGCTAGAATATTTTTAGAAAGGAATGTGCATAACTATCTCGACCAACATGCAAGCCTATGGCTTCGGGTTTGGCTATTTTGCATATGGGTAGTTATTAAGTGCTAGCACATTTTCAAACAGGAATGTACTGCTATTTGTTCATAATTTTGAGTCTACATCGGCTCATTATGTCGATTATATCACACCGCCGGTATTTTTTATCAGTTCTTTAACACTATCATTAGCTCTGATATTTGAGAAATCGCAGCCAGCCAATGCCAGTCCAGGCTCATATTCAACCGGAACCGATAGCTCTCCTGTATCCCGGTCTATCAGCGTGACATGGAATGTTTCAAAGCATCCAATCATCTTATTGTTTTGCCACGGTGCAACATAGTTCCAACTATAATACCCCTTGTCGTTCCCAATATGACGATCAAACACTCCCCATAATATTTCGTAAGTCGCACTACTCAAATTAGATACCCATGCAAGGTCAGCACTATCACGAGCCAAAATTGCCTCCCCCATTTTTTCATCCAAATACATATAGGTTATGAGATTCTCCATTCCTTTTTGTGAAGCCAATGCCTTCTTGTGTCGTACACATATCATCTCAAGTCTGCCAAAGTGAACACATAATGGTGTAACGGAGTCACCGGCCACCTGATAACATTCAGGCTTCAATATCCGTGCAAATTCAGGCCTATCTTCCAAAAAGAAACCGCGCGTGAGTCTGTACCTCTGGATCCCATTTTCGTCATGGGGTCCCTCTTTACCGATATCGCCATTTCCGTGCACATAATATGTATACAGCTCTTCCGGTAAATATGGAACAATGTAGTACCATTCCTTGCTGAACTCGAAACCTGCATATTTCGCTACCTTGGAATAGAACTCACACCGGGTTGGCAGTCCTTCCTCTGATCCTTCAGTAACTGTTACTTCAATCCATTTTCCCGAGTAGTTACCGTACAAAAAGCGTTCCTGCCCAGCTGACCGAGCTACAATCATTTCTTCACCCGTAATCAGGTTGAATTCTACGCACTTATATTGCGTTGTAATAAGGACGTAATCCCCATTGTGGCTAAAAGACAAGTCAACCACTGTTTCTGAAGGCATGATTGTAGAAAAAATAGTTTTCTCTTCATAGGTCTCCAGATTCATTACGATAACTTTTTCATGTCCAAGGTCAGCAAACGCAAGTGCTATCCGGTTGTTCGTTTCATCAGAAGCAGTAACGTTGACAGTATAGTCGTGCTCCTGATAGCAATACTGATATTCCAGTTTAAGCGGCTCACTTGAAAACTGTGAAATACCATTATAGGCGTGTACGAGGAAAGCATTGGATCTGTCGGAGCTTACAGACAGATAGGCCGTGTCATAATAGGCCTCATTGTACTTGGCGCGTATTGTGTCATTTTCTGAATCCCACTCATAGGTTTTTGCATTGTCATCGAACGCAAGAAACTGTGTGCTAGACGGTGCTACATTAGTCGAAAAATGAAGCTGCGCATTCACGCCCTTTTCTTCCAGCTTTTTTTCTATGCCCTTAATAGTAAAACACTTCAAAACACCGTTGTTCCCGTTGATCTCTGATTCAATGTTTGCTAAGTAGCAACAATTTGAATACATAATCATACACATCGCTGGCATCTCCGCATAATGATGAAATGCTGCAGGCGGTTCTTGGTTCTCTCTTGTAATTGGCACAAAAACCGTTCTTTCTCTTAAAGTGTTGCAATTCAAGTATTCAATTTGATTATTGTCACCATCATATATCAAAAAAGCGTTTTTTCCAGTCAGATATGTAGCAGTCGGATGCATATGAGCTGCACCGAAGAAACAATAAAGTTCTGCAAGTTCACCTGTTTCCATATTCCATTTCCAAATTGAACATGGAACCCCAAAATCATCTGCTACATCATCACAGTCCTCGCCTAGACCTTCGTCATACTCCTCATTATTAAAATTTGAGTTCGCACATGGGTCAAATTCATAAGAGAAGATAAAAGCAAGTGCCCCCGCTGTCGAAAAATACACTTCATTATTCCTATAGATACCGTGAAAAACCTTCTTATAGAGCAAATTTCCGGACAGCTCATAACAAAATGCTTGGTTTGCATCACAAATTAGGGCAATAGATTCACTATCATCGGAAAAAGCAAAAAAAGACAGAACGCTGTGTATCCCTTCAGGAATAATGCAAATGGGAGGTTTCTGTGGATAATCCAAATCAAATATATTTAGTTTAATCGACATTCCACTACTTAATGATTCCTGCACTTTCACCCCCAACCATCTTTTGTTTCGAGAAATTTTCATATATCCTCTGGTTGAGTTATCCCTGTTACCAACCGGATCCCCTGAATAGATTTCATATTCAAATTTACCAGAAACAATATCCCAACATTTAATCAGTCCGGAATCATCTAGAGTAAGGCACTTTTTTTCATAATAGATATACTCGATGATATTGTCCTGATGATTCTGAGGATGGAAGCAATCTTCGTGCAGTACTGCCCCACTAAAATTCGTGCCTACTTTACCAAAGCAGCTCTTTCTGCTGCAAATCACATTAAAGAAATTGCTATGAGACAGATCCAGGCCATGCAAATCTACATATGTTAGTTCCTTTCTTCCATAGAGTATGGACGACAGCAAATTCTCCTGCAAATAATGAATGTCTGTCTTCTTGCAAAGCTTGCGGCACACATCTAAAGCCTCTGCCAAAACAGCCTGCTCATCATTATCCGGTTTGGGTGTATACCAATTGCCAATCTGTTTCTCTAAGTAGGGCTTGTTTCGATGCTCCATGAGGATTTCACTAATCAGTGCGACCTTTTCCAAAGGCCAGAAGCTGGTATTCAGTGTTTTACCGTAAGATGCATCCGATCCTTCAGATTTTATTATAAATTTGCTTGGATTCACTTGCGGAAGCATTCTGAGTAACTGCACAGTCCATATTGCAGAGAAATAATCCCTGAAACTGTGATGACAGAAAGCATATCTTACTCGTTCAACGTAACTGCCTTCATTGATCTGATACTGATAGATAATTCCAAGGTAATCAAATACGCACTTAATAACATCAGTGGTCTTGACAATATCTCCTTCAACTAAAGAATCCAGTGTGGATTGCAAGCAATTCTTGGAATAATGAAAATCCACAAAAGGGTTGCTCCCAGCATCTAAGAAAAGTTCTCGAACCGCTTCTACTGATTTCAATATCATGTGCCCGAAGTTGCCAGCGTTGACAGAGAAAATATCCTCACTTTCAAAGCAAGCTCCAATATATGGAAGAATAAAATCCAATACCAGTTGCGTCTGCAATTCATTCAAAGGGTTTGTTCGAGTTTCTACAGCTCTTTTTCGGATATTATAAAAAGAAGAGTTACGGTGAAAGAAGAAATAAAGGATTTCTCCCTGCGTTTCAGGAAGAAGTGTATTCTCTCCACTAGATGCGAACATACACAAATACAGAGGGGTTCTTAAGCACTCCACCAAATGTTTATTATTCATCACCTCTGCAATAAAATATTCTTGTTTCCCACATCCGCGAAGATGCTCAATAATAACCGAATCATTAAGTCCGGTTACACGAATATTGGTAAAGCCTGCTGCATAGTATGCTGCCTGAGTCTCACGACTAGTTGTGATAATCCTGACATTGTCATATTTTTTTATTGTGGATATCTCATTGCTAAGCAAACTGCGGATACTATATCCCTCATCAATTTTTACCTCATTGAATCCATCTAGCAACAATACATATTGTGGCTTTCCACCGTCAGGCCTCTTCTGAAGTTCTTTTTCCACGTATTCCAGAATTCTATCATCAACCGTATCGAGAGAAACATGATTTTCAAGAAGTGCACCAATGTATCTCGTAATAAATTTTGTTTTCCGTGAAGGATCGTTGTGCCAATGCACGATATCTGTAGGACACCGGTTAAGTTCAATAAAAATGTAAACAAGCAAATCGGAGAATTTCTCAGGACTTTGTGCAAATGATTGTTCAATTAAGTAGTGCAAGAAAGTAGTCTTTCCCGTTCCCCCATTGCCTATTATCGCTACATGATCATTTATGGCTTTGCATAGCTCTGCTAATGGCGCAGACTGGCCGCCTTCTGTTTTTCCTTCTATCGGCACAGTCAGCTTAGGTATATATCCATTCGGTAGTAGGCGGTCAATAATATCATAGGCAAAGCGCTGCCCTTCTTGTTTTGAAATCTCATAGACGGACTTTGATGCTTCCCATAGCAGTTCTCTGGGATTACTCCTTAATATCTCCTCGATCTTCGGATTTATTGGATTTTCCAATTTGGATATCCGATCTTCAAGTGTTCCCATTCTCCCCCAAAATAAATTGCACACCTCATTGAATCTCTGATCCAGAGATTCAATCTGCTGCATTTCATACCAGTCAGCAAGTCCTTGGTGTTTGAAAAGTTCTTCTTTAAATAACACCATGAATAAATCATCAATACTACGGATATCTAACTCCGTCAAATACATTTCACGGTTCGCTTCTCCAGTGTTAGTCCATTCAAGGAATAGACTCTCGATATCATCCGCTGGAACTCCCTTAACGCAGTTCCCCCGCCAGGACTCATATCGAGGAACGATGTAATTTTCCATCAGTTTCCTGTGGGTATCGGATAGTCTACTGCTTTGTATACGAGCAAGCACATTCGCTATGCACTCTTTCAACTGACCATCGATACTGTCATCTTTTTCCTCTTTTAACAGGCCAACCGATTTAACCACAGACAGCACAACATCGACACCAGCACTAGCAAGACTCGCCTGCGAACCAGTCTGTGGATAGGCAACTGACATAACAGCCAGTCCTAATTTTACCAACACAGAACACAAGTCTGCCTTGTTCTCTTTTTCCATTGTGAACCCCCTAACCCATAATGATACAAATATTGTTATAATCCTTCATACGGTACCTTGTCTTTATTATGATTATACAGATTGCCAGACTATAAAGCAAGATTCGTGTTAGAAAATAGATTGTTTATTAGAGCCTATCTGAAAACAAAGTATTCTTGTACTATTTCAACAAAATCCAAATGGAAGCAAGATGGACAAAAGCAAGAGAGGACACAGCAAGCTTATCATAGCGTGTAGCGACCCTGCGAAAAACCTTGAGTTTATTGAAGAAGCACTCGATCAAGTGGCGTTCCTTATAAGTGTGGAAATCGCAGAACCAAGGCTCGATCACATTACTTTTGGGTGGGATCGTATACGATGCTCTCTGCTCTGTGATGTAAGTGCGAATGGACTTTGTTCCGTATGCTTTATCGCCCAGAATGTTGCTGCCAGAAATATTCACTTCCGAAAGCAAATCAATGGCGGCACTGGCATCAAAGATGTTTCCGCCGGTAAGCAGAAAGTGGACGGGATTCCCCAAAGCATCCACAACAGCGTGGATTTTTGTAGTCTTTCCACCATGACTTACACCGATAAACTGGTTGTTTTCCGAATTTACAGCCCCCTTTTTGCACCCGCACTCTGCGGATGTGCTTTGATGCTCGTGCTGTCGATACACAGGTTCTCATAGTCTGCATCCGCATTCAATTCCTGAAAAATGCGCAAAAGGGTTCCGTCGTCACGCCACTTGCAGAATCGGCTGTAAACGGTCTGATGTGGCCCAAACCGTGCGGGGATATCCGCCCAGGCCGCGCCGCTTCTGGCCAGCCAGAGCATTGCGTTGAGCATCATCCTGTCATCCTTTGGCGGCCTGCCAGTCTTAGCTCGTGGAATCAGATCCTTGATCCTGTCCCACTGGGTATCGGTCAGCTCGTATCGCCTTGCTGCCATAAGATCACCCCTATGCTTTTTCTTTTATTCTACTGCATTTTTGGATTTTGCGCAATTTATATATGAGGTTTGAGTTTTCAGATAGGCCCTAATCAACAGTTTCAAAATTTCATATAGCTTACAGCCATTACTTCACCAATCACTTCCTGTCCACTTTGCGTGCGTAAAGCAACTATGGTCTCAATCAATTTCTTCAGTTGGTTAACAATCAACTCGTCTTTATATACAATAATAAGTGTTTTTCCATGAAGTACATATTGATACACTCCCTGCTTCATCAGATTACTCATAAAAAAGTGAACTACCGAAATTTGTTGAATCAAATTGATTATATCATATTACATCGAACAAATCTATTCCTTTCACTGCCTTTGAGTACTGCATAATAACTCATTTTTGTGTCTGTGCCTTTGTGAACTCTTCTTTTAGATGGTAATCAATCTCACTGTTTCTATCCATATCAAAGAACACTTCCGTATTGTGGAGTGCCTTCTGATACTCCTGCATTTCTTCTCTGGAGAGCCTGTACTGCGCGTACAGGCTCTTTTTTTGCTCCAGAACAGTGGCATACTCCTCCGACAATTCCTTGACCTTTGGCAGTTTCTTCATGCCCATTTTCTGGAAGGCATCCTTTGCCGCTTTATGGAGGGTGATTTCCTCCCGGTGGGCTTCAAAGAACGCTTTGCTGTAGCCAGCCTTTCGGTACTGGACATAGGCCTCGCGGGTTTTGGCATAGTTGATGATGTGCTTCTTCAAAGCGGCGATTTCTACCAGCCGTTGTTCGGCGGATTTCAGCTCTTTGTCAATTCGGTCGAAGTCTGCGGAAGTGGTGCTTGCTTTCTCACGCAGCTCATCCATGGAGTTAATGCTATGCTCTTTGAGAAAGATTCGGGTCTTCGCCATCTGCTTTAGATTGTAGTTTGTAGCCCACTGCTGATAGCCGGGGCCTTTTGCCCGAATCTTATCATCGATGACAAGCAGCAGATTGAATACCCGATTCTCTTTTGCCAAGGGAGATTTGATTCTGGCACGATGCTTTTTCTCGCCCGCAATGACAGCCTGAATATCTTCTTCGACATACCCCTCACCCAGAGAATGGAACCGAACAAACCGCTGCTGGTCTTTTCCTTTGACCGAAGCATATTTGCCCCTCTTGACTTCATAGCCCATCTCTTCCAGTCGGCGCAGGAAGGCATCATAGTCGGCGGGAGGTTTTTTCAGGATGGTATCAATATCCTGGCGAATGCGCTCCCGGTAAGTGGTGCGTTTCTCATAGATCGTTCTCTTGGGGCGCTGGGAATAGGGCACCTTTTCAATGATGGAAAGCCCATGTTCCAGACAGATAAGGTCGCTCAATCTTTGAATGGCCAGTCCAGAATAATAGAAGTCCTTGAATTTGTGGGCACAGTCCAGCGTGGTGGAGTTGAAAATAATGTGGTTGTGTATATGGGCACGGTCAGTGTGCGTTGCCACAACGAAAGCGTGGTTCCCTTTGGTAAAGCGTTCTGCCAATTCATAGCCAACTTTGTTTGCTTCATCCGGCGTGATCTCACCTGGCTTGAAGGACTGTCGAATCTGATAAGCAATCACATCCCGTTTCTGGTGCTTTCCTGTGATGTGCTGATACTGCCGTTTGGCAAGTAGAAATTCTTCGTCTACGGTCATTGGGTCGCACTGATAGCCAGTGACCAAATCACCCTTGGCGGTCTTCTCCGGGTTCTGCGCATAGTCAGTCCGATCCCGCAGGCACTGTGCCACGGTTTTTCCTTTGTTGATATGCAGCGCAATCAGCCGCGTAGCTGCCATATGTTACCTCCTATGGTATTGTAAAAAAGAGGGCCACCCTGCATTGCTGCAAGGTGGCCAAGTTATGCTGTCACGACTGTACGAACCCTTTGAGAATTGCGTAGAACCAGTCAAATATGGTTTCGATCAGAACGGAGCCAAACAACGCCGAAATGAAGAGCAATTCGATCATTCCCAACAGCAGCACCTGATTCCATTGCTGCGAGATCGCCGTATAGACCCCGCATCCGAAAATGAATAGGATCAGCGGACTGAGAATATACCCGGAGAGATTGCTGCACAGCTTTGCCAGGAGGGAAAGACCGGCACAAACAATCATCAGAGGCAGGGACAGCAGTTTGAAGGGGAGTTTTATCAGAGCGAGCATAGGCGATGCCCTCCTTTCACCAATATTGTAGGCGATCATGTGGATTTGCGCAAGGATGCCGCTGAGAAGGCTACTCAATGCTGGCAAGCCGCGTGTGGATTCCCTTTAGTTCTTCCCATATGAGATCGAATCGCTTTTGCAGATCTTGAATGTCCTCCAGATATACGCTGCCAGTCTCGTTGGCTTTTCTGGCGTACTGATTCAGGTTGTTGCTGGCATAGCGCATAAGAGAAACCACCTTTTTGAGGTCACCAAGGTCAAGCCGGATGCAATAGCCGTCCATGGCCATCTTGCGCAGGTAGGCACCCATGTTACGGACACCCACCTCCTGCATTTTCTGCCGGATGATATCCAGCTCTGCTTTGCTCACACGGAAGTGAAGCATCTGATCTTTTTCCCTCATGACCGTTCCTCCAATTCACGGGATTCTGTCCTCCGATAGGGTGGCATTTCCTCGACGCGGCGGTGAAGATCATCCAGCACAGAAGGCCGATCCGTGTCGTCCCTGTCTTCACTGTCACGGTCAGAGTTGTTCTTCTTGCCGTCCATGTCCAGAATCGAGTTGAGTTCTGCCAACCGCTGGCTTTTCTGCGCCAGCTCTGCTTCCTGGGGGAATGGTTTGCCAAGCTCGGCTTTCGTCAGCGCCACCTGTTCCTGTAAATTCTGAAGCTGCCCCTGAGAGGTCGATAAGAGTCTGGGCATGTCTTTGATGGTGTTATCAATTCTGACCAGATTGCCTCTGGCATCGTTGCCCAGCGTTACCCGGTGGGAGAGCTGCCCGGTCAAAGTCAGCACCCGATCCTTTCCGAAGTTTTCCAGAGTAACGCTCATCTCAAAACCCCGATACGAGCCAATCTGCAACGGGTCATAGCCGGTTGCCTGTTTGGAAGCCTCCAGTAAGGAAACGCCTGCCTTTTCCTTATCAGATAAGACTTTATTATCGAGGGTCATGCCAGCAAACCCTTCTTCGGGGTGCGGGTGTGCTTCTGCTGTCTGAATGTCTGCTTCCAGTCCGGCAATGATGCCTTGCAGCTTACGGATCTGCTCAGGGAAATACTTAATCAGGTTATCCTCCATCCGAAACTGCTGGCTCTGATGGTCAGCTTTCAGCACCTTCAGGCGAGAAACCTCAATGTCCAAATCCATCTTCTCTTTGATTGCCGGATTGCCTGCGCAAAGTGCCTTGATTTCTGCAAAGGACAGCGCCGTTTCATCCACATCTTCGCAGGAGCGAACCGGTGATTTGGAGGTCATAATCTGGCTGATGAATTTTTGCTTGTTTTCCACCGTCTGCCAGAGGTACGAATCGAATGTCCCTTCTGTGACATAACGGTAGATGTGAACCTGCTTATTCATATTGCCCTGCCGAATGATTCGACCGCTTCGCTGCTCCAGATCACCCGGTCGCCAGGGGCAGTCGAGATCATGCAAGGCAATCAGCCTGTCCTGCACATTCATACCAGCGCCCATTTTGAAGGTACTGCCCATCAAAACACGCACTTGACCAGTGCGAACCTTTGCAAACAGTTCCTTTTTCCGGGTTTCCGTGTTTGCATCATGGATGAATGCAATCTGCTCTGGCGGAATACCACCGGCAATCAGCTTGGAGCGAATGTCATCATAGGCAGTAAAGGAAGAATCGGAGGCATTGAGCGCTGCGAGGGGATCGAAAGCGGGAGTATCGGTGCTTTCTTCCTGTGGCTCCTTCACGCTTTTCTTCGCAGAAGCCTTTGCTTTGGGTGTCGAGATATCACAAAACACCAACTGTGTCAGCTTCTCAGCCTCGCCATCGCGCCAAATGCGGAGAATATTCTCAACGCACATGTTGATCTTCGTGCCCTGTTCATCCGGCAGATCGGGGTTAATGATCCGCTGATCCAACCCCAGCTTTCAACCATCCGAGGTGATCTTGAGCATGTTGTCCTCCCTCGGCTCCACAATGCCGCTATGAACCTTCGCCGCGCGATCAGAAAGCTCGGATACCAGCTCCTGCTGCTCCGGGGTGGGCTTTGCCACTTCGTTGTGATATACAGCCTCCGGGCGAGGCAGGTGCAGCTGATCCGCAGTTTTCACATCTGCGGCTTCTTTCCAGATGTTAATCAGCTCCGGCAGGTTGTAGAACTTGGCAAACCGGGTCTTGGCCCGGTAGCCGGTACCCTCCGGGG
>ERZ773241.3603-NODE-3603-length-10435-cov-15.549133_pt1 | contig 10435 bp, 7 predicted proteins | sample MGYA00580989_ERZ773241 | MGnify/ENA primary metagenome ERZ773241 (study PRJEB29015, sample SAMEA2737804) | human gut metagenome | biome: human gut; feature: human-associated habitat; material: faeces | place: China | collected 2012 ...
AGGCCGCCCAGGCGTACTGCAAAACGCAGATGGCCGAGCCGACCTATAATCTCTACATCGACGGCCTGGAGCCCATCAGCTTTGAGGACTCCAGCCACATCACCCTGTCGGTGCGCAACGACTTCATCTGCAAGATCGTCACCGACCGCTACCTGGGCCTGCTGAAGGAGGCCTTCAAGACCGTGCTGGGCTTTGACGTGGACATCACGCTGGTGGTGCCCAGCACCCCGCCCCACGAGGTGGTGCTGGCCCAGCAGTACGAGGCGAACCCCGCCTCCCCCCAGGGCAACTACGAGTTCACCTTCGAGAACTTCATCAAGGGCCCATCCAACCAGTTTGCGTTTGCTGCGGCGCAGGCGGTGGCGGCCAACCCTTCCGGCGCTTACAACCCGCTGTTCATCTACGGCGGCTCGGGCCTTGGCAAGACCCATCTGCTGACGGCCATCCAGACCGAGATCAAACGCACCCACCCCGACTTCGTCATCATGTATGTGACCTGCGAGCAGTTCACCAATGAGCTGATCGCCGCCATCCGCGCCGGCAGCACCGAGGACTTCCGCATGAAGTACCGCGTGGCCGACCTGCTGCTGGTGGACGATATCCAGTTCATCGCCGGCAAGGAGTCCACTCAGGAAGAGTTCTTCCACACCTTCAACTCCCTGCACGACGCCCACAAGCAGATCGTCATTGCTTCCGATCGCCCGGCCAAGGAGATCAAGAGCCTGGAAGAGCGCCTGCGCACCCGCTTTGAGTGGGGCCTGACCGCCGATGTCCAGCCGCCGGACTTCGAGACCCGTGTGGCCATCGTCAAGCGCAAGGCAGAGCTTTTGCACCTGGATCTGCCCGAGGATGTGGCCGAGTTCATCGCCAACCACCTGAAGAACAACATCCGCCAGCTGGAAGGCGCCGTGAAAAAGCTGAACGCCTACTACATGCTGGAGGGCATCCAGCCTGTCATCAGCGTGGCACAGAATGCCATCAAGGACATCCTCAACGAGACCCAGCCCGTACCGGTGACCATCGAAAAGATCATCGGCGAGGTGTCCCGCACCTTCAACGTCTCCCCTGCCGACATCCGCGGCACCAAGCGCAACGCCAACGTTGCCTCTGCCCGCCGCGTGGCCATCTACATCCTGCGCGAGGTCACCGGCATGAGCATGGAAGAGATCGGCCGTGAATTCTCCGGCCGTGACCACTCCACCATCGTCTACTCCCTCAAGACCATGGAGCGTGACATGAAGAACGACCAGCACCTGCGCGAGACCGTGAGCGACATCATCAAGAACGTGAAGGCCTGACCGCAGAAATCGTGCAAAAGTCGTACTCATTTATGGGTGAAACCCCAAAATATGGGGAGAAAACGGAACAAAACGGGGAAAAAGAACCTATATCTTGTGGTAAAAACGCAAACCTTTCCACACTTTCCACAGAGTTTTCAACATTCAACCTCCGTTCTCCACATGGTCTGTGGAAAGAAAGACCTATCCCAACCTTTCCACGATCCATTCACAACACATTCACAACCCCGTGGAAACCAAAACCCCCGCATTCCGACAAGGCTTTTCGGGGTTTTCCACAAGTTCCCCACCCCCTACTACGGTTACTACAACAAGTTCAATAAGATAGACCGGTTCTGAAACTGTTTTCAAACACAAAACAACATCAGAAACGAAAAACAAAGGAGAGAATTCAGTTTGAACATCGTATGTGATAAAGTTCTGCTGAGCGCAGCCATCGATGGTGTGTCCAAAGCCGTCACCATGCGTTCTGCCATCCCTGTGCTGGAAGGTATCCTGCTGAAAGCCGAAGGCTTCCAGCTCAACCTCACCGGCTACGATCTGGAAATGGGCATCGTGACCACCATCGAAGCCAATGTCAAGGAAGCCGGCGAGGTGGTGCTGAATGCAAAGCTGCTCAGCAGCATGATCAGCCGGATGCCCGCCGGTCAGGTCAGCATCCTCTCTGCCGAGAACGGCAAGACCACCATCCAGAGCGGCGTAGTCCAGTTCGAGATCCAGTCCATGCCGGCCAACGATTTCCCGGAGCTGCCCAATACCGGAGCGGAAGAGACCCTGACCATCAAGACCGGTGTGCTGAAAGATATGATCGATCGTACGTTATATGCTGTCAGTCAGGACGAGAAAAAGCCCGCCCACACCGGTGAGCTGTTCGAGATCCTGCCCGACAAGCTGACTGTGGTGGCACTGGACGGCTACCGTCTGGCCATCGTGGAACGCCCGGTGACGGCGGTAAAGGATATCCGCATCATCGTGCCCAGCAAGACCATGACCGAGGTCGCCCACCTGCTGCCCAACGACGACGAAGAGCCGGTGCACATCAGCGCCAACCGCCGCTATGTAGTCTTTATGGCCGGCGGCTACACCATCATGAGCCGTCTGATCGAGGGCGAATTCCTCAACTACCGCAATGTGATCCCCGCCGACAGCCGCACCCGCGTGACCATCGACACCAAGGAATTCATCGAGACCATCGAGCGTGCTTCGCTGATTATTACAGAGCGTTTAAAAAATCCTCTCCGCATCTCCTTTACAGAGGGTAGAGTCGTGGTGCGCTGCCAGACCAACCTTGGCCGCGTGGTGGACGAGTTCAACGCCGACTGCGAGGGCGACGAAGTGGAGATCGGCTTCAACAACCGCTATCTGCTGGATGCGCTGCGCAACGCCCGCACCGAGAAGGTCCGCATGGAGATCAGCGGCCCTCTGAGCCCGGTCAAGGTGCTGCCTGCCGAGGGCAACGACTTTTTGTATCTGGTGCTGCCGGTGCGCTTCAAGAACGATTAAGAGGGCGAAATTATGCAGAAAATTCTCATCCATACGGAATTTATCAAGCTGGATGCCCTGCTGAAATATGCAGGCCTGTGCGAGACCGGCGGCGAAGCCAAGGAGCTGGTGCAGGGCGGTGCCGTGAAGGTGAACGGCGAGGTGTGCACCATGCGCGGCAAGAAGTGCCGTGCCGGTGACGTGATCGAGCTGGACGGCCAGTCCGTGGAAGTCGGGCAGGGCCAGTAATGCGGCTGCTTTCACTGGAAGTTACGAATTACCGCAACATTGCGTCGGCCCGGCTGGAACCTGGCCGGGAACTGACGGTCATCTGCGGCAACAACGGTCAGGGCAAGACCAATCTGCTGGAGGCCATCTGGCTGCTCACCGGGGGCAAGAGCTTCCGGGGCGGCAAGGATGCCGAGCTTGTGCGCCGCGGGGAGACATTCGCGGTGCTGGAAGCCGTGACCCAGCGCACCCGGCAGGAAGATCAGGAGCCGGATGACCCGGCCCGGGTGCGCATCACAGTGGGCACCCCGGACGCACCCCGCCCCGGCCGCTATGCCTCGGTGAACGGGGCTGCCCCCAAGCGGGCCGCCGGTCTGGCCGGCAGCTTTCCCGCTGTGGTGTTCGACCCCGGACACCTGAGCCTGGTCAAGGGCGCACCGGAGGGCCGCCGCCGGTTTCTGGATGCGGCGTTGTGCCAGCTGTACCCCGGGTATCTGGCCACTTACCGCCGCTACGTCCGGGTACTGCAGCAGAAAAATGCGCTGCTGCGGCATTCTGCCACCGGGCAGGAGCGCCCTTATGCGGAAAAATGTGCTCTGCTGGAAGTGCTGAATGTGGAGCTGGCCGCGCAGGGCGAGGTCCTGCAGCAGCGGCGGCGGGATTACCTTGCCCTGCTGGGGCCGCTGGCCTGCGCCAACTATCAGGAGCTTTCCCACGGGGCGGAGCGCATGAGCATCCGCTATGCGGCCCAGTTTGCGCCGGGCGGTCTGGCCGATCTGCTGAAGCAGCGCCAGAACGAGGAGCTGCGGGCCGGGCAGAGCCTGTGCGGCGTCCACCGCGAAGATCTGGAACTGCTGCTGGACGATCAGCCTGCCCGTGTGTTTGCCAGCCAGGGACAGCAGCGCAGCGTGGTGCTGAGCCTGAAGATGGCCGAGGCCGCCGCCGCAGCCCGCATCACCGGCGAACACCCCGTGCTGCTGCTGGACGATGTGCTCAGCGAGCTGGACGAGGGCCGCAAGCAGTATCTGCTGACCCGCATGAAGGAAAAGCAGACCTTTGTCACCAGCTGCGATGACACCGCCTTCCTCAAGACGGACGGCGAGGTATACCGCATGAACGGCGGCGTACTGAGCCGCGCCTGACAGCATGAAGAAATGTTGCAAAAATGGATGCATAAAACCTGCATGAAATACGGAAATATCCAATCGGAACTGCACGAGGAAAATACAGTATGTATATTCATCTTGGGCGCGATTATGTGCTGAACGACCGTGACATCATCGGCATCTTCAATCTGGAGACCACCACTATCTCCCCCCGCGGGCGGGAATTTCTGAACTACGCCCAGAAGAACGGAGCTGTGGTGAGCCTTTCGGATGAGCTGCCCCAGAGCTATGTTCTGGCAGACGGCGGCGTGGTGGACACGGTATACCTTTCGGAGCTGTCCAGCGCCGTGCTGCGCCGCCGCGCCGAAAAGATGATCGAGTGAACGCTGTGCAGCCGCCCCTTGCGAGAACCCCGCAGCCTGCAGGCGTGGAAAGTGCCTGCCGCTGCGTTTCCAGAATAGAGAAACAACACGATATCTACACGAAAAACAAAAAGGGAGAAAGGAAATGGCAGAAGAAATCATCACCAGCACCAATGCCGAAACCGCTACCGACCACGAGTATAACGCCAGCGAGATCCAGGTCCTGAAGGGTCTGGAGGCCGTGCGCAAGCGCCCCGGCATGTATATCGGCTCCACCGGCGAGCGGGGCCTGCATCATCTGGTCTACGAGATCGTGGACAACGCCATCGACGAGGCACTGGCCGGTTACTGTGACCACATCGAGGTCAAGATCCTGAAGGACAACATCATCCAGGTCACCGACAACGGCCGCGGCATCCCCGTGGACATCCAGGCCGACACCGGCCTGCCCGCCGTCACCGTCGTCTACACCATCCTGCACGCCGGCGGCAAGTTCGGCGGCGAGAACTCCGGCTACAAGGTGGCCGGCGGCCTGCACGGCGTGGGTGCATCCGTTGTCAATGCCTGCTCCGAGTGGCTCACCGTCAATGTGCGCCGCGACGGCCATGAGTACGAGCAGACCTTCCGCCGCGGCGACCCGGACGGCCCGCTGAAGTGCATCGGACCGGTGGCCGACGGGGTCACCGGCACCCGCGTCACTTTCAAGCCGGACCCGGAGATGTTCCGGGATACCACCGTGTACGACTTCGACACGCTGGAAAAGCGCCTGCGGGAAGAGAGCTTCCTGAACGCCGGTGTCAAGATCACTTTGACCGACGAACGCGAGCTGTACACCCCCGTGCTGGAGGACGGCAAGGAGGGCGAACCCTGCTACCGCACCGAGGTCATGTGCTATGAGGGCGGCATCAAGAGCTTCGTCACCTATCTGGGCGAGAAGCGCAAGCTGGAAGTGCTGCACCCCAATGTCATCTACCTCAAGGGCCAGACCGACCGGGGCATGGCAGAGATCGCGCTGCAGTACAACTCCAGCTACAACGAGCTGCTGCTGAGCTTTGCCAACAACGTCAACACCCCCGACGGCGGCACCCACGAAGAGGGCTTCAAGTCCAGCCTGACCCGCGTGTTCAACGATTACGGCCGCAGCCACGGCCTGCTGAAGGACAAGGACGAGAACCTGTCCGGTGCCGATGTGCGCGAGGGCCTGATCTGCGTCATCTCGGTCAAGCTGCAGGAGGCCGAATTTGAGGGCCAGACCAAGGCAAAGCTGGGCAACACCGAGATCCGCACCCTCGTGTCCAACATGGTCTATGCAAAGCTGATGGAGTTCTTTGAAGAGAACCCCGGTGTGGCCAAGGCCATCTTTGAAAAGGCTACCCAGGCTGCCCGCGCCCGCGCTGCCGCCAAGAAGGCCCGGGAACTGGTGCGCCGCAAGAGCGCGCTGGAGACCAGCCGCATGCCCGGCAAGCTGGCCGACTGCCGGGAAAAGGACCCCACCAAGACCGAGATCTTCATCGTCGAGGGCGATTCTGCAGGCGGTTCCGCCAAGATGGGCCGTGACTCGGCTATTCAGGCCATCCTGCCGCTGTGGGGCAAGATGCTCAACGTGGAAAAGGCCCGCGCCGATAAGATCTACGGCAACGATAAGCTGATGCCCGTGGTGCTGGCCCTGGGCTGCGGCATTGGCGAGGAATTTGACATCTCCAAGCTGCGTTACGACAAGGTGTTCATCATGGCCGATGCCGATGTGGACGGTTCTCACATCTGCACCCTGATGCTGACCTTCTTCTTCCGCTATATGCGCCCGCTCATCGAGCAGGGCCATGTGTATGTGGCCCAGCCGCCCCTGTTCAAGGTGCAGAAGGGCAGCACCATCAAGTATGCCTACAACGACGCCGAAATGGCCGTGCTTTCCCAGGAAATGCCGGGTGCCAAGGTGAACCGCTACAAGGGCCTTGGTGAGATGAACCCGGACCAGTTGTGGGAGACCACCATGAACCCGGACAATCGCGTGATCGTGCAGATCACCATCGACGATGCCGAAAAGGCCGACGAAGCCTTTACCATCCTCATGGGCGACCAGGTGGAGCCCCGCCGCCGCTTTATCGAGACCAACGCCCAGTACGCGAAGCTGGATGTGTAATTGGAGGAAACAATGGAAGAAGATTATGTGATGATACCGGGCAGCGGTACCAAAAAGATCATCCGCGATGTCAAGAAGGAGATCGAGACCGCGTTCCTGGACTACTCCATGTCAGTCATCGTGTCCCGCGCCCTGCCCGATGTGCGCGACGGCCTGAAGCCTGTCCACCGCCGCATCCTGTATACCATGCATGAGCGCGGCAACGACCCCAGCCATGCATACCGCAAATCCGCCGACACCGTTGGTGCGGTGCTGGGCTCCTACCACCCCCACGGCGACGCATCCGTTTACGATGCCATGGTCCGTCTGGCACAGGATTTCTCCCTGCGCTACCCGCTGGTGGATGGTCAGGGTAACTTTGGTTCTGTGGATGGCGACCCCCCGGCTGCTTACCGTTACACCGAGGCCCGCATGAGCCGTATGGCCGTGGAGATGCTGACCGATATCGACAAGGATACCATCGACTGGGACCCCAACTTTGATGAGACCAAGAAGGAACCCAGCGTTCTGCCCTGCCGTTTCCCGAACCTGCTGGTCAACGGCAGTCAGGGCATCGCCGTTGGTATGGCCACCAACATCCCGCCCCACAACCTGAGCGAGGTCATTGACGGCTGTGTGGCCTATATCGAGGACCCAGACATCGACCTGCCCGGCCTGATGGAACACATCAAGGGCCCTGATTTCCCCACCGCCGGCATCATCATGGGCCGCAGCGGCATCCGTGCCGCCTATGCCACCGGCCGCGGCAAGATCACCCTGCGCGGCCGCGCCACCATTGAGGAAAAGAAGAACGGCCGCGCCCAGATCATCGTGACCGAGATCCCCTACATGGTCAACAAGGCACGCCTCATTGAGAACATTGCCGACCTGGTCAAGGAAAAGCGGATCGAGGGCATCAGCGATCTGAACGATGAGACCAACCGCAAGGGAATGCGCATCGTGATCGATGTGCGCAAGGATGCCAACCCCCAGGTCGTCCTGAATCAGCTGTACCAGTACACCCAGCTGCAGGATACGGTGGGTGTCATCATGCTGGCCATCGACCACAAGGTGCCCAAGGTGATGACCCTGAAGCAGATGATCCAGAAGTATGTGGAGTTCCAGGACGAGGTGGTGCGCCGCCGCACCCAGTATGACCTGAAAAAGGCCCGGGAACGCGCCCACATTCTGGAAGGCCTGAAGAAAGCCACCGACATCGTGGATGAGCTGATCGCCACCATCCGTGCCTGCAAGGGCGGCATGGCCGAAGCCAAGGCTGCCATCATGGAGCAGTTCGGCTTCGATGATCCGCAGGCAGATGCCATCGTCAAGCTGCAGCTAGGCCGTCTGGCCGGTCTGGAGATCCTCAAGATCGAGGAAGAGCTGGCCGGTCTGCACGCCAAGATCGAAAACTGGGAGGCCATTCTGGCCGATGACGCCCGCGTGCTGGCCATCGTCAAGGACGAGCTGCTGGACATGAAAAAACGCTTTGGCGACGAGCGCCGCACCGAGATCCAGTCGGTCACCGGTGAGGTGGACATCGAGGATCTGATCGCCGAGGAGCAGTGTGTGTACACCCTGACCGAGGCCGGTTATATCAAGCGCCAGCTTAAGGCCACCTATCAGGCCCAGCGCCGCGGCGGCCGCGGCATCTCCGGCATGACCCGCAAGGAAGAGGACATCGTGCAGGAGATGTTCGTGGGCTCCACCCATGATTATGTCCTGTTCGTTACCGATAAGGGTCGCCTGTTCCGCATCAAGGGCTACACCATTGCCGAGGGCAGCCGCACCAGCAAGGGCAGCAACATCGTCAACCTGCTGCAGCTGGCCGAGGGCGAAAAGGTCACCAACATGATCTGCCAGAGCAAGGACGCCGACACCGAGGGCGGCTTTGTGACCATGGTCACGAAGCAGGGCCTCATCAAGCGCACCCCGCTGGAGCAGTACGCCAACATCCGCAAGACCGGCCTGATCGGCATTGCCCTGAACGAGGGCGACGCGCTGGCATGGACCCGCCTGACCTCCGGCCACGACATGCTCATCGTTGCCACCCGCAACGGTCAGGCCATCCGCTTCAATGAAGAGGATGCTCGTCCCATGGGCCGCAGCGGCCACGGCGTGCGCGCCATCAAGCTGGCCGAAGGCGACGAAGTGGTGGGCGTGTGCATCTGCCGCGAAGGCGGCACGGTGCTCACCGTGACCGAAAACGGCAAGGGCCGCCGCTCCGATATCGACACCTACCGCATCACAGCCCGCGGCGGCAAGGGCATCCGCAACTACGATGCCTCCAAGGATAAGGTGGCCGCTGTTAAGATCGTGGATGACGTGGATGACGTGCTGCTGAGCAGCCAGGAGGGCATCATCATCCGGCTCCACGTCAACGAGATCCCGCTGCAGAGCCGCTACGGCTCCGGCGTCCGGGTCATGCGTTTGGGCGAGAACGACAAGGTGATGGTGCTGGCACGCACCGACCACGACGACGAGGCCCAGACCGAACAGATCGACGCTTCTGAAGCCGATGCCGAGCCCACCGCCGAGCAGCTGGCTGAGATGGAGGCCGCCGATGCCGCAGCCGCCACCGAAGCCCCGGAGGCAGACCCCGAAGAGAAGGAATGATTGACCTGCCGTCAGGTTTGTCTGGACTTTGCCTTGAAACTGTGCTAGAATAAACAAAATTACAATACCCGTGGGGGAGTAGCAGGCGCTTTTGCAGGGCGCAGCAAGTCAACACAATGACTGTTTCGGTCTGGCTTGCTTTCATTTGCGAGACTCATGTGTTTTGGTGCGTGTTTGCTGCGCCCGTGCACATGGAGTGGATTTCAAAAAATCACCCGGTCCCGGACGTACAACGCGCCCGGGACCGGGTTTTTGTATTGTTTGGAATACGGTCAACAAACAGGAGGCAGACAATATGGAATGGAGTTTTGTGTTTTTCCTCAACAGTGCCCTGCTGGGCGTAGGTCTGGCGATGGATGCGTTTTCGGTGTCCATGGCAAACGGTCTGCATGACCCCAAAATGGGCAAAGGCACCATGTGCAGGATCGCGGGCACCTTCGGCGTGTTCCAGGCCGTGATGCCCATGACCGGCTGGATCTGTGTGCACACCATCGTGGAGCTGTTCTCGTCCTTTGAAGCGTTCATCCCGTGGATCGCGCTGGCCCTGCTGGGCTACATCGGCGGCAAGATGCTGGTGGACGGCATCAAGGGGGAAGAGGCCGAGGAGGCCACCGAGCTCAGTGCCGGTGCCCTGTTCATGCAGGGCGTAGCCACCAGCATCGACGCTCTAGCCGTGGGTGTCAGCATGGCATTCCTTAAAACAAGTATTTATTTTCCCGCCTTTATCATTGGATTCGTAACTTTCTCCCTCTCTTTGATTGGAGTTATCTGCGGTTATCGCTTCGGTAAAATCAAAGGTATCAACGTTGAATTATTCGGAGGCATCATTCTCATCGGCATCGGCATCAAGATTCTCATCGAGCATCTGATGGAATAATTTTCAATTTTCAATTATACATTTTCAATTATATTTGTATCTTTGTACCTACATATCTATGGGGTAGACGTGGATTTGACAGCATGATGAATAGGTATGTAAGCATGTCGGGCGTAGTGAAGCCGGCCCGTTAATCCCGGACGCAAAATTTTAATTGGCGAAAGAAATTACGCTCTTGCTGCCTAATCGAATCATAGTAGATTGAGGCTTAATCTCCGCTCAAGGTAGTGGAGACAAGACATCCCGCTGGCGGTCCCACCTTGTGCCAACCAGCATTCGGGGTGCAGGCAATACGAGGTTAGTCAACGTTTTGTTTCGTGACGTTGGTGAAATAACAGAAGCTAAGG
>ERZ773241.3605-NODE-3605-length-10431-cov-44.441307_pt1 | contig 10431 bp, 6 predicted proteins | sample MGYA00580989_ERZ773241 | MGnify/ENA primary metagenome ERZ773241 (study PRJEB29015, sample SAMEA2737804) | human gut metagenome | biome: human gut; feature: human-associated habitat; material: faeces | place: China | collected 2012 ...
ACCAGCAACGCCCTGACAAAAGAAAAGAAATCTCACGATTTCCAGCTCTCAAAGGACGGAAGCCGCGAAATTGTTTATGGACAGAGTGTTCACCGCGATGAGTTCGGTATCAGCAAGGGAACCTTCTGGAGTCCGAACGGCGAACTGCTCGCCTTCTATCGCATGGACCAGAGTATGGTAACCAACTATCCGCAGGTCAACATCCCGGAAATCGGTTTCAATCATCCTGAAACACAGAGTTGCATTGCTACTCCTGCACCAGACAAGTATCCGATGACTGGCGAGACATCACACAAGGTAACCGTAGGCGTGTTCGACTGCATGACCGGCAAGACCATCTATCTGAAGGCTGGCGATCCAACCGACCGCTACTTCACCAACATCGCATGGAGTCCGGACAGCAAGACCATCTATATGTTTGAGCTGAACCGCGACCAGAACGACTGCCGTCTGACTGCCTACAATGCAGAAACCGGCGAGAAGACAGGCGAGCTCTATCGCGAGACCGATGAGAAATATGTAGAACCATGTCATCCTATCCAGTTCCTGCCTTGGGACAGCAACAGTTTCATCATGCAGAGCCGCAAGAATGGCTACAACCACCTCTATCTCTGTGAAGTGAAGAACGAAGAACGAAAAACGAAGAATTCAAATGCAAAATCTTCATCAGAAAAGCAAGAGAATTCTTCACTCTCCACTCTTCACTCTTCACTTACAATCCGGCAGTTGACTTCCGGTAAATGGGAGGTGATGGAAGTGCTCGGTTTCAACAGCAAGCGCAAGAGTATCATCATCGCATCCAACGAGAAATCGCCTATCCAGAGAAACATCTTTGCCGTAGATACAAAAACCGGCAAACGTACGCTGGTAGATGATTGCGGCAAGGGATGGCACAGCGCCACTTTGAGCGAGAACGGACAGTATGTCTTCGACAACTACTCTACTCCTACCGTTCCTCGCAAGATTGCCCTCGTAAACACCGAGAACGGCAAGCGCACCGCTTACTTCACAGCCGAGAACCCTTGGAAGGGCTACAACGTGCCGGAGTACAGCTGCGGTACCATCAAGGCTGCCGATGGCGAAACAGACCTCTACTGGAGAATGGTGAAGCCGGTAAACTTCGATCCAAACAAGAAGTATCCTACCATTATATATGTATATGGTGGTCCTCATGCCCACAACGTAGATGCCCGCTGGAACTACTCTAGCCGTGGTTGGGAAACCTACATGGCAGAAAAGGGCTATCTGCTCTTCATCCTCGACAACCGTGGAAGCGAGAACCGTGGCAAGGCTTTCGAGCAGGCTACCTTCCGCCAGCTCGGACAGATTGAGATGCAAGACCAGATGAAGGGTGTGGAATATCTGAAGACGCTTCCTTACGTAGATGCTGACAAGATTGGCGTTCACGGCTGGAGCTTCGGCGGATTCATGACCATCTCGCTGATGACCAACCACCCTGATGTGTTCAAGGTAGGCGTAGCAGGCGGTCCGGTAATCGACTGGCACTGGTACGAGGTGATGTATGGCGAGCGCTATATGGACACCCCACAGACCAACCCAGAAGGTTACAGGAAGACCTCTCTGCTCTATCAGGCAAAGAACCTGAAGGGCAAGCTGCAGATTATCCAGGGCTTGAACGATGTGACTGTAGTGCCACAGCACTGCCTCACCTTCCTCAAGGCTTGCATCGCAGCAGGCACCCAGCCAGACTTCTTCGTCTATCCTGGCGAGCCTCACAACATGAGAGGTCATCAGAGCACTCATCTGCATGAGCGCATCAGCAATTATTTCTTCGATTATCTCAAGTAAATATCTAGGAGTAAACATCCCCCGAAAAGGGGAGTTTACTTCTACATCAAATAACAAACAATAACTTACAGCAAATGAAAATTTTATTGTTAGGAGGCGGTGGCCGCGAGCACGCCTTAGCATGGAAAATCGCTCAGAGCGAAAAGTGTGAGAAACTCTTCATCGCTCCTGGTAATGCCGGTACACAGAATGTCGGCGAGAACGTAGATATCAAGGCAGACGACTTTGAGGCGCTCAAGAACTTCACAGTAGAGAATGGCGTTGATATGGTAGTAGTTGGTCCGGAAGACCCATTGGTAAAGGGTGTTTACGATGACTTCAAGAACGATCCTCGCACCCAGAACATCCCTGTCATCGGTCCATCAAAGGCTGGCGCCGTACTGGAAGGCAGCAAGGACTTCGCCAAGAAGTTCATGAAGCGCCACAACATCCCTACTGCCCAGTATGAGACTTTCGACGGCGAGCACGTAGAGGAAGGCTTGAAATTCCTGGAGACACTGAAGGCTCCTTATGTATTGAAGGCTGACGGTTTGTGCGCCGGTAAGGGCGTTCTCATCCTCCCTACCCTGGAAGAGGCTAAGAAAGAGTTCAAGGAGATGCTCGGCGGTATGTTCGGCAACGCTTCTGCACGCGTTGTCATCGAGGAATTCCTCAGTGGCATTGAGTGCTCTGTATTCGTATTGACCGACGGCAAGAACTACAAGATTCTGCCTGAGGCTAAGGATTACAAGCGCATCGGCGAGCACGATACCGGTCTGAACACCGGCGGTATGGGTAGCGTTACCCCTGTACCATTCGCTACCAAGGAGTGGATGCAGAAGGTTGACGAGCGCATCATCCGTCCTACTGTAGAAGGACTTGCTGAGGAGAACATCGACTATAAGGGATTCATCTTCTTCGGTCTGATTAATGTAGAAGGCGAGCCTATGGTAATCGAGTACAACTGCCGTATGGGTGATCCAGAGACAGAGAGCGTGATGCTCCGTCTGAAGAGTGACATCGTGGATCTCTTTGAGGGTGTAGCAGCAGGCGACTTGGACAAGCGCAGCATCGAGTTTGATGAGCGTGCAGCAGTCTGCGTAATGCTCGTAAGCGGCGGTTATCCAGAGGCTTACAAGAAGGGTTATCCTATCCAGGGCATCGACGATGTAGAAGGTTCGGTAGTATTCCACTCCGGTACAGCCATGAAGGATGGTCAGGTAGTAACCAACGGTGGTCGTGTCATCTGCGTAAGCAGCTACGGCAAGGACAAGGAAGAAGCCTTGAAGAAGAGCTTTGCTGAGGCACAGAAGATCCAGTTCACCGACAAGTACTTCCGTTCAGATATCGGACAGGACCTTTAGTTTTTTAATGTTTAATGTTGAATGTTAAATGTTGAATTGCCTAACGGACTCAAGGGCGCTAGCCTAATTCAACATTCAACACTTAACATTCAACATTCAACATTCAACATTCAACATTGAATTAGATGTTAAGAAAGAAAACTTTTCAACATAAAGTAGCGGCTAGCCGCTACTCTTTACCAATTACTGCAACCCTTGCCACGCTGGTTTGGGTTGCAGTAGGTTTATTGGTATCCAATATCTGGGTAGAATTTGCTTTTACAGCCATGTCTACCCTGCTGATGGTGGAACTGAACAACCGTAATGCCCTCATGCGTACCTACAGCCGAATGGTATCCTGCAGTTTTCTGGCATTACTGACGATGACAGGACTCCCCCACCTCTCTTTAAAAAGCAGTATTGTGACGATGTGTTTCATCGCCTTTTATCTCATTATCTGGAATTGCTATCAGGATAAACGCTCAACAGGCTGGACTTTCTACGCCTTTGCCTGCATCGGTCTGGCATCGATGGTTTTCGTACAGATAGGCTATTTCATGCCTATACTGTGGATCATGATGATGGTGTTTACCCTCTCGTTTAGCGTAAAGACATTCTTTGCATCCCTGGTAGGTCTCATCGTGCCCTATTGGTTTGCAGCCGGTTATTTCTTCTATACCGACAACATACAGGGTCTGGCTGACCACTTCTGCGAATTCATCAACTACAGCGAACTCTTTGATTATTCACAGGTTACCGACCATCAGATTCTGAACCTGAGTTTTGTTACCCTGCTCACCATCATCGGTTCCATCCACTTCATACGCACCAGCTACGGCGATAAGATACGAACCCGCATGATCTACGAAACGTTTATCATGATATCGGTTGCCTGCATCATATTCATCGTCCTCCAGCCTCAACATATACAGGAACTGGGCGGCATCCTGATTGTGAATACAGCACCGCTTATCGCCCATTTCATCACATTCACCAGAGGTAAGTTTACCAACATCTCCTTCATCCTGCTGCTCATCATGCTGGTACTTATCATGGCTTACAACATACTCGTACCAGAGAGCATATTACTATGAGTTGGATTATAGATTTCTTAATGAGCTGGGGCTACTGGGGCATGCTGGTATCAGCCTTCCTTGCCGGCAGTTTCTTTCCCTTCAGCAGCGAGGTGGTCATGTCGGGCTTACAGGCTGCCGGACTGGAACCTATCCAGCTCGTACTGTATGGAAGCATCGGCAATGTGCTCGGTTCTATGTTCAATTATAGCGTAGGACGGATGGGCAAGCTGGAATGGATAGAGAAATATCTGCATGTAAAGAAAGAGAGTCTCGACAAGGCTCAGAATTTCATGGCCGACAGAGGAGCCTGGATGGGATTCTTCGCCTTCCTGCCCCTGTTGGGAAGTGCCATCACCATCGTTTTGGGACTGACGAGAGCCAACATCGTTATTTCTGTCATCAGCATCACCATCGGAAAGGTGTTGAGATATGTACTGCTGGTTTACGGACTCAGTTTCATCTTTTAAACCAGCATCAGAAGAAAGAAAACAAAGAATTGATTCATATAGATTGACTGCTTATGAGAAAGTATTTATACCTTATTATATTATGCGTGGTTTTCGCAGGCTGTAAAGGCAGCCAGCAGAAAGGTAACACCTCAGAAAGTAACGGAAAGGAATCTGTCGCCAACAGCGATGGCAAACCTGCTGTTACCGTAACCATCCCTCCCTATAAGTTTTTCGTTGATAAGATTGCCGGAGATAAGGTGGATGTCAACGTGATGGTATCGAATGGTAACAATCCAGAGACTTACGAGCCATACGCCCAGCAGATGATGGAACTCTCCAGGAGTGCCCTCTATCTGAAAGTGGGCAGCATCGGTTTTGAGCAGACCTGGATGAAGAAGCTGCAGGACAACGCTCCGGATATGAAAGTGATAGATACCTCCACAGGCATCACGCCCGCCAAGACACCAAGCGGCAATACCGACCCGCATGTATGGATGAGTTGCAAAAACGTCCGCATCATCTCCAGCAACATCTTCAAGGCACTCTGCCAACTGGAACCGGAGAACAAGACTTTCTTCCAGAAAAACTATCAGCAGCTGCTCTGCAGCATCGACAGGCAGGACAGCCTCATCAGAAAGAGTTTCAAGGACAATCCGGAGATGGTTCGCAAGTTCGTCATCTATCACCCTATCCTCACCTACTTCGCCCGTGATTACCAGTTGGAGCAGCTTGCCATCGAGGAAGAAGGCAGGGAGCCAAGTGCAGCCCAGCTCAAGAGTCTCATCGAAAGAGCCAGGAAGGAAAAGATCAGATTCTGTCTCATACAGGCTGAATTTGCCAACCGCAACACCACGACATTCATCAAGGAAAGCCATACCAAGGCGATGGATATCAACCCATTGCAGGCAGATTGGGCCTATGCGATGAAAGAAGTATCTCTGGCGGTACAGGGCAAGAAAATTGTGGTAGGAATATAAAGAACAACAACTAATCATAAAGTTCAATGTTCAAAGTTCAAAGTTCAAAGTTAATAGAGATAGAGCATCTTTCTGCTGGCTATGAAGGCAAGGAGGTGCTCCACGACATCAACCTCACCGTCTACAAAGACGATTATCTTGGCATCATCGGTCCCAACGGTGGTGGCAAGACAACCCTCATGCGCCTCATCCTGGGACTGATGAAACCCACAGACGGCAGCATCCGCTTTTATAAAGACGGGGAGGAAGTAAGGGAAATCAGTATGGGATATCTGCCCCAATACAATCATCTCGACAAACAGTTTCCTATCTCCGTCTATGAAGTGGTACTCTCAGGACTCAGCAAGACCAAAAGTCTCTTTTCGAGATACACCCAGGCACAGCACCAGCAGGTACTCGACTGTCTGGAACAGATGCAGCTCACGGAGTTGAAGGACCGCCATATCGCAGCCTTGAGCGGCGGACAGCTGCAGCGAGTACTCCTCGCCCGCGCCATTGTTTCGAAACCCGATGTAGTGATACTGGATGAGCCCAACACCTACATCGACCGCCGTTTCCAGAAGCAGATGTACGAGATGCTGGAACAGATCAACCGGGAGTGCGCCATCATCATCGTAAGTCATGATATAGCCGAAGTGCTCAATAACGTAAAGCACATCGCCTGCGTAAATCATCATCTCCACTACCACGATACGGCAGATATGCCGAGAGAGAAACTGGAAGAGCATTTCTTAAATGTATAGGCTTATTATATAATAATGCCTAAAAAACAGGTGCAAAAATCCATATTATCTCATCTTTTTATTATCTTTGCAACTGGAATGTGCCTTTATGAAAGGCACGGAGAAAGCATTCAGAAAGAAATATAATACATTAAAGTTTAAACAATAATGAAACAGTACAGATTAGTGGACAATATCTTCGGATGGGTCGCATTCATCATTGCGGCGTTCACTTATTGTTCCACAATTGAACCGACAGCCAGTTTCTGGGACTGTCCTGAGTTTATTACGACTGCTTACAAGCAGGAGATCGGTCACCCACCAGGGGCACCATTCTTCATGCTTTTAGGCAATTTCTTCACACATTTCGCCAGCGACACCACCCAGGTAGCCAAGATGGTGAATACGATGAGCGCCCTGCTGAGCGCCGTCTGTATCATGTTCCTCTTCTGGACCATCACCCACCTGGCTCGCCGACTCGTTATCAGCGACTGGAAAGAACTGACCACCAGCAAGCTGATTGCCATCGAGGCATCCGGTATGGTAGGCGCACTCATCTACACCTTCAGCGATACCTTCTGGTTCTCTGCTGTCGAGGGTGAGGTTTATGCGTTCTCTTCTGCCTTTACCGCTGTGGTATTCTGGCTCATTCTGAAGTGGGAAGACTATGCTGACGAGCCTCATAGCGACCGTTGGCTTGTGCTCATCGCCTATATGACCGGTTTGAGTATCGGTGTCCACCTGCTCAACCTGCTCTGTATCCCAGCCATCGTATTGGTTTATTACTACAAGAAGGTGCCACATGCCAACCTCAAGGGTTCACTCCTGGCACTGTTCCTTTCATTCCTCGTAGTAGTAGCCGTACTGTATGGTGTGGTTCCAGGTATCATCACCGTAGGCGGCTGGTTCGAACTGTTCTTTGTCAACACTCTCGGCTGTCCGTTCAATACCGGTGAAATCGTATACATCATCTGTCTCGTAGCCTCAGTTATCTGGGGTATCTACGAAACCTGCCATGCTTCTGAGAAGAACGAGAAGAAGCAGAATATCGCCTTCGTTCTCGGCTTCGGCATGCTCGGCATCCCATTCTACGGATATGGCTGGACAGCTGCCATTACTGGCATCATCGTGCTGGTTATCCTCTGGTTCGTACTCGGCTACAAGCGCAAGCAGGAGGTAGTAACAGGCGTTGACGAATCTACAGGCATCGCCAAGAAGAAGATGCAGCTCCTGCCTCTCATCTCAGCACGCGTCAAGAACACAGCCTTGCTCTGCATGCTGATGCTGATGATTGGTTATTCCAGCTACGCACTCATCGTGATCCGTTCTTCTGCCAACCCTCCTATGGACCAGAACTCTCCTGAGGACATCTTTACCCTGGGAAGTTATCTGAGCCGCGACCAGTATGGCGACCGTCCTCTGTTCTATGGCCAGGCTTATACATCACAGGTAGCCCTCGAAGTAGACGGCAACATGTGCAAGCCAGTCATGAAGGAAGGCGCACCGGTTTACCAGCGCAAGGAGAAGGCTTCGGCTGATGAGAAGGACTCTTACTTCGTAGTAAGTCACAAGAATAAGTATATCTATGCCCAGAACATGCTCTTCCCTCGTATGTACAGTTCGGCTCATGCCCAGGCATACGAAGACTGGATGGGCGGTGTAGAAGGCACAGAGATTCCTTACGACCGCTGCGGAGAGAGTATGATGGTGAAGATGCCGTCACAGTTTGACAACATCCGCTTCTTCCTCTCTTACCAGTGCAACTTCATGTACTGGCGCTACTTCATGTGGAACTTTGTCGGCCGTCAGAACGACATCCAGGGCAATGGTGAGCCAGAGCACGGCAACTGGATTACCGGTTTCTCATTCATTGATGATTCACTCTATGGCGACCAGAGCAAATTGCCAGACGACCTGAAGGAGAACAAGGGACACAATGTATTCTACTGCATGCCGCTGATTCTCGGTCTCATCGGACTTTTCTGGCAGGCTTGGTATACCCGCAAGAAGAAGGTAATGAAGAACGGCAAGGAAGAGGAAGTACTCCTCCCTATCGGAATCCAGCAGTTCTGGATTGTATTCTTCCTGTTCTTCATGACAGGTCTTGCCATCGTCATCTACCTGAATCAGACACCGATGCAGCCACGTGAGCGTGACTATGCTTATGCCGGCTCATTCTATGCATACGCTATCTGGTGCGGTCTCGGCGTACTCGCCATCATCGACATCCTGAAGCGCAAGATGAAGCTCAGCGGTACTGCCGTAACAGCTATCGTAGCAGTCATCACACTTCTCGTACCAATCCAGATGGCATCACAGACCTGGGATGATCACGACCGCTCAAACCGTTACACCTGCCGTGACTTCGGTCAGAACTACCTGATGTCACTCCAGGAGAAGGGCAACCCTATCATCTTTACCAATGGTGATAATGATACCTTCCCACTCTGGTACAACCAGGAGGTAGAAGGCGTTGGAACAGATGCCCGCGTATGTAACCTGAGCTACCTGCAGACCGACTGGTATATCGACCAGATGATGCGCCCTGCATACAACTCACCATCCGTGCCAATCACCTGGCCACGTCTCGACTTCTGTTCAGGTACCAACGAATATGTATCTGTTGAGCCTGAAGCAAAGAAGCAGATTCTCGACTTCTACAAGCAGGATCCTGAGAATGCCAAGAAGCAGTTTGGTGCCGAACCGTTCGAGCTCAAGAACATCCTGAAGAATTGGGTACGCAGCAAGAACCCTGACATGCACTTCATCCCTACAGATACCCTCTATGTCACCATCGACAAGGAGGCTGTAAAGAAGAGCGGCATGATGATGGCATCAGATTCTATTCCAGACAAGATGGTCATCTCTCTTGCCGGCAAGAGCGCACTCTACAAGGGCGACCTCATGATGCTCGAAATGCTGGCACAGTGCAACTGGACCCGTCCGCTCTACGTAGCACTCACCGTAGGCGAAGAGAACTATATGAACCTCGGCGACAACTTCGTACAGGAGGGACTTGTGAACCGTATCACTCCGTTCACCACCAACAAGCCAGGTGCCAAGAACTTCGATACAGAGAAGGCTTATCACAACATCATGACCCGATTCAAGTTCGGCAACCTGAAGCAGAAGGGACTCTACATCGACGAGACAACCATGCGTATGTGCTATACACACCGTCGCCTGCTCGCCCAGACAGCCCTCCAGCTCATCGCCGAAGGCAAGAAGCAGAAGGCTATCAACATCCTGAAGAAGGCTGATACCGAGATTCCTGCCTACAATGTTACGCTCGACTACATGAGCGGTGGCTTGGATATGGCTCGCGGCTGGCTGATGACCGGTCAGAAAGCCAAGGGCAAGGAATATATAGAAGCAGTATGGAAGAATGCTTCACAATACCTCAACTACTATCTCTCGCTGCCAAACGACCGTTTCCTCCAGGCAGAGCACGACTGCATCCGTCAGATTATGATTATGCAGAGCATCTGCGAGGCTGCCGGAATGGTGAGTCCACAGTTGGAGCAGAAGTATGAGAAGCAGCTCAACAACCTCTACCGTCTCTATCATGGCAGAGGTGGCAGAATGCCGGAAGGCAATCAGTAAAAAATAGAAAAAAGTTTGGTGTCGCGAAACACGACACCAAACTTTTCATTATTCATATAAACCTGTTTTATTCATGTTCATAGAGCAACCAGCCAAATGGCTCAGATGGTTATATCCAAAGGCCATCTGGAGAATGGACAAGAAAGACCATTCTGTCTATCTTACATTTGATGACGGTCCGATTCCAGAGTCAACTCCATTCATCTTAGAGACCCTGAGAAAGTACAATATCAAGGCTACTTTCTTTATGGTAGGAGAGAATGTATTGCGCCATCATGACCTCTACAACCAAATTGTGGCAGAGGGTCATCAGGTAGGCAACCATACATTCAATCATATCGGTGCCCTCAAGCACCGCGTCATCTCCTACGTGCTCAACACCAATAAGGCGAACGACATCATCCATGCCCATCTCTTCCGTCCACCTCACGGCTGGATGCGACCAAGTGAGTATTGGTGGCTGCACCGCACTT
>ERZ773241.3611-NODE-3611-length-10424-cov-10.460797_pt1 | contig 10424 bp, 9 predicted proteins | sample MGYA00580989_ERZ773241 | MGnify/ENA primary metagenome ERZ773241 (study PRJEB29015, sample SAMEA2737804) | human gut metagenome | biome: human gut; feature: human-associated habitat; material: faeces | place: China | collected 2012 ...
GGGCGTACTGCCGGAACCGCAATCGCCGCAATCATTGATTATGTGGAAAATCCAGAAAAGACCGATGATGGACGGCTGATTACCAGCTGGCAATGTGACAGCCGCGTTGCCGACAGTGAATTTCTCTTTTCCAAGCAGCAGTACATCCGGAATACCGGTAGGGTGCGAGGCGCGGATGACGTGATTGCCTATCATCTGCGCCAGTCCTTCCGTCCCGGTGAGATCACGCCGGAGGAGGCGAACCGTCTGGGCTGCGAGTTGGCACAGCGCTTCACAAAGGGTAATCACGCCTACATTGTCTGTACGCACATCGACAAGGCACACGTCCATAATCACATCATCTGGAACTCCACGGCTCTTGACGAACAGCGCAAATTCCGCAATTTCTGGGGCAGCACCAGAGCGGTACGCCGCCTGAACGATACCATCTGTATTGAGAACGGATACTCCATTGTAGCAGACCCAAAAGGCAAAGGCCAGACCTACGATAAATGGCTGGGCAATCAGAAAAAGCCCTCCCATCGGGAGCGGATTTGCTATGCCATTGATGAGGCTCTGACACAAAATCCCCAGAGCTTCGAGGAGCTGCTGGAGTTGCTGCGGCAGTCCGGGTATCAGATGAAAGACGGAAAGGTTCCCTCTCTGTTGGGAGCGGACCAGAAGCGTTTTATCCGCATGGACACTCTGGGAGAAAATTACACCCCGGATGCGCTTCGTGCGATTATTTCCGGGGCTAGGAGCCATACGCCGAAAAAGAAGCGGAGTATGGATATCTCCATCAAGCCCAGCGGCGGTCTGCTGATTGACATTCAGGCCAAGCTCCAGGAAGGCAAGGGCGCCGGTTATGCCCGGTGGGCAAAGAACTTCAATTTGAAGCAGCTGTCCCAAACGCTGATCTATCTGGAAGAAAACGGCCTGTTGGACCGTGGCGTTCTTGATGAAAAGGCAGCAGCTGCCACCGCTCAATATCGGCTACTTTCCACGGATATAAAAGTCAAAGAGCAGCGGATGGCAGAAATCAAGGTCATGCAGCAGCATATCATCAACTACGCCAAGACCCGTGACGTTTATGTGGCCTACCGGAAAGCAGGCTATTCTAAAAAATTTCTTTCTGAGCATGAACCCGAAATTCTTCTGCACAAGGCGGCAAAGCAGTTTTTTGATGAGCAGGGGCTAAAAAAGCTGCCCACCGTCAAGAGCCTGCAAGCGGAATATATCCAGCTCCTGTCTGAGAAAAAAGCCATGTATGCGGATTTCCAAATGGCTAGAGATGAGATGCGTTCTCTGCAAACCGCCAAGGCAAATGTTGACCGGATTCTGGGGGAGAATACACTTACCACAGAAAGAGAATCCGAAAAAGAAGGACGTTAAGCGTCCATAAGCGATTTGAAGAATCGCGTAGCCGCTGCATTTTTGCAGCGTTTCCAGGATACAGTATTGTATCCTGTGGGGATTGGGGCGGAGTCTCAACAAGCAGAAAACTCCCACTTCCATAATAATGGAAATGGGGGCTTTCGTGCATATGTAAAACATATGCATTGCTTGCGGTTAGTTAGTTCCCGTGTTTTTCCCACGCCTCTAGCGTATCATTTCGTAACGCATTCGGGTAAACCCCGGTGCTTCGTTTCATCCGCCGTACTGCCCGGTAGCGGAATGCGTGAAAAAGTCAAGACTTTTATTTCTCTTTTTTTGTGCTACAATAGGCCGCAGTGCGCTCACAGGAGGAGATAAAAATGGCATCAGCTGCCCACGTCAATACCTTACAAGACTACATCATCCGAGCCATGCCGGTGTTAGCAAAAAAAGCCCATACCAAACGCAGAAAGAAACGTGCCAAAAAGGAGCCGGAGCTTCTACCCATGGAGCAGGACGACACCTTTTTCTTCATCGCAGGTTACACCTCCGGTGGTGCGCCATATGGTCTTACCTGGGAGGAAATGGGACTGGAGCCGTGGGAAGACATGGAGTAATGTGTTTCGCATTTTCCTCATAGACATAAGCAAATAAAAGTCTCCCGTTTCAGCCGGCTCATTGATATGTACCCCCAATACTGGACACCCAGTATTGGGGGTACATATCACTTTGTCCAAAGCTCCAGCCCAAGGGGCAACAGGCAGCGCGTCGGATAACCGATAGCCGCTGTCACGCCAATCCCGTTTAATGGCCGCCAGATGATTCTGGGATTGTACCACATCTTGCTGGCTCCCGGGATCACACCCATGTCCGTCAGGGTGATGCAGGTGAACAGTGCAATCACAAATGCCTTGTCCCGGTTGTCGGAAGCGGTGAAAGGAGAAGGCCATTCTTCCTTGGAGCAAGCTGCCCCGTGAACGCATGGAATCGGCTTCCAGCATCTAGGCAGGAATCATCCACGTAATCAGCATGGAAAATATCCGCAGGCAGTTGATGAACTTTGGGGTAATTATCCCCGTCCGGCGCTGCCGCACATCCGGATTTTATCCATGACGTATTGTTTAACGGCCTCCCGGCCGGCGGCACCGTATTTTTTGGGATCAATGGTTTCGGGATGGGTTTGCAGTACCTGGCAGACAGCCTTCGTGAAGGCAATCCGAAGATCCGTCGCATAGTTGACCTTGCAGATGCCACGCCGAATACATTCGCGTACCGTTTCATCAGGCACACCGGAGGTTCCGTGTAAAACCAATGGGATGTCCACCACGCTGCGGATCTCCGACAGCCGCTCCAGATCAATGTGCGGGACGCCCTTATAGACACCGTGGGCAGTGCCGATGGCAACCGCCAGAAAATCAACGCCGGTGGCGGATACAAACAGTTTTGCTTCTGACGGGTCCGTGTAGGGATTGCCGCTGCCGCCGTCCAGACTGTCTTCCTTTCCGCCGACTTTTCCCAGCTCTGCTTCCACCGGAACCCCTGCCGGATGACAGGCATCCGCCACAGCCTTGCTCAGGCGGATGTTCTCCTCCAGAGATTCATGAGAGCCGTCGATCATAATGGAGGTATATCCCACCCGCAGGGCTTTCATTGCCAGCTCGAAGCTGCTGCCGTGATCCAGATGTACCGCAACAGGTACGCTTGCCTTTTCCGCTGCCACTTTTGCGGTGGCATAGTAATATGAAAGATCGGCATACCGGATGGTGGACGGCGTTGTCTGCAGGATCACGGGGGCGCGCAGTTCCTCCGCGGCGGCCACCACCGCCTGAACCATCTCCATGTTTTCCACATTGAATGCACCTACGGCATATCCCTCCGCTTGGGCATTCAGTAGCATTTGTTTTGTAGTCACCAGTGCCATTTGTTTTCCTCCCAGTTTTTTCCTTAAAGGCAAAGTCCGTTTTTTACCGCCGGAAGCATTTGGGGCGCAAATTGCTCCACAGCAAGCAACAGCGCACCCTCGGCTGGCCCCCATACCGGCTTCATGACCTGAACGGAAGCATCCAGCGCCGCACGGAAGGGCTTCAGAATCAGATCGCCCGTCTCAAAAATCCCGCCGGAGTAGGAAACCGTTGGCGTATCCCCCAGCCGGAGTTGCCGGAGTACGGCGTTGACATTCTCTGCCAGCTCCCGTGCTGCTTCCTCATACAGCCGAACTGCGGATGCGTCTCCCTCTCTGGCCGCTTCCAGCAGAATCCGCTGGATGGATGCGGTCTTCTCTCTGGAGGGTGCGTACACATCCCGCACCAGGTTGTTCAGCTCATAGTCATCCTCCAGCCCCAGACGCGCTTTCATCAGCGCGTGAAGTCTGCCGCGGGGAACTCGCCCGTCGCTCTGCTTGGCAAACAGCTGGAATGCACGCCGACCCAGCCAGTAGCCGGAGCCCTCGTCTGAGAAAAACTCCATCCACCCGCCGCTGCGGGCAGAATTGCCTGCCTCGTCCCGGCCGTAGGCGATGGAGCCGGTACCGGCCACAATGTTTACGCCGGGCGCAAGCGCCATGGAACCCGCCCATCCCACCTCCACATCATTGACAACATGAAGGGGATGTGGCGCAAGCGCCTCCCGGATGCGGGCAACCGCCGCTTCATCCGCCGCGCCGCCCTCGCCGAAGCTGGGCATACCGTAGCAGATGCCCAGAACTGGTTCGCCGCAGCGAACCGCGTCCACGCCCTCTCTCAGCCGTGTGCAGACGGTGTCAATGCCGTTCAGGTGGTAATAGGTTCCTCCTGCGGTATATGTTCGCAAACGCTTTCCGTCTTTGCTTGCGGACAAAAATTTTGTTTTTGTTCCGCCGCCGTCAATTCCAATCCAAACGCCCATAGGGGATACCTCACTTTTCTGGTTATATTGCCATCAGGAGCAAAAGAACGCCTCATCTTTATCCCTTCACCGCACCGGCGGACAGACCGCTGATAATGTAGCGCTGGAAGATCAGCGCCACCAGCACCGGAGGCAGACTTGTAAGCACACCAGCGGTGCAGGTCAGAATGTAGTTGGAGCCGAATTTGCTGGAGAATTCCGTAATCAGAACCGGTAAGGTCTTGGCCGCAGTGGTGGATGTAAAGTTGACAGCATAGAAGAATTCGTTCCAGGACAGGATGAACGCGAAGATCACCGTGGCCGCCAGCCCGGTACCGGCCACCGGCAGAATCACCCGGAAGAAGGACTGCACTCTGGTACAGCCGTCGATCAGTGCCGCCTCGTCCAGCTCCGTGGGAATGCCGTCGATGTAGCCTTTCAGCAGCCAGATCAGGTAAGGCAGGACAAAGGCCATATAGGTGATGACTAAGGAAAGCTTTGTGTCCAGCAGGTTCAGATTCGCCATGATGGTGTACATGGGAATGATAATGGCTACGGCAGGGATCATTTGGGTAAACAAAGTACCGCTTAGCAGGAAGTCTCGTCCCCGGAAACGGAATCGGGAGAAGGCATAAGCTGCTATCAGACCCACCAGCAGGGCGATGGCTGTCACGGCAAAGGTGACAATGCAGCTGTTTTTCAGCGCGGCAAGGAATTGGGAAGCGGCATCCGTTGTACGGCTGGAAGTGCCGAACAGCAGCGCCGAATAATTTTCAAAGGAAGGATTTTTCGGAAACCAGCGCATGGGGCGCTGAAGCAGATCGGCCTTGGTGGAGATGCTGGAAATGACCATCCAGCCGAAGGGTGCCACCACAGTCAGGACGATCACGAAGACCATCAGATACAGGAACACCCGGCCAATGCGTTTTTTGATTTTTCTGCTCATTTATACTTCCAGCTCCTTTCTGCACCTTCTCCGGAAGGGCTTCTTCTGCGCGTCGTCATTGCCCATGAACACCTTGATATACACGTAGGTCAGCGCAAAACAGATCATGGATACGGTGTAGCTCATGGCGGAGCCATAGCCGAATTTCAGGAATTTGAAGGAGGTCTTCTGAATGTAGTAGGCAATAAATTCTGTTGCGCCCATGGGGCCGCCCTTGGTCATGATGTAAACCAGGTCATAGGTCTGAAGCGCCCAGATGGTCTTGGTGATCAGAAGGATCACAATCACGGATCTGATGGAGGGCAGGGTGATTTTCCAGAAGGATTTCCAAGCGTTGGAGCCGTCGATGGCTGCGGCCTCATAAAGATCTCTGGAGATATTGGCCAGCGCCGCGATGGTCAGCAGCACCACATAGGGGGTCTCCTTCCAGACATTGGCCACCCAGACACAGATAAAGGCGGAGGTCGGCTTTGCCAGCCAGACCTGATAGCTGTCGATCACGCCCAGCTGCGTCAGGAGCGCGTTGAACACACCGTAGTTGGCGTTGAAGATCCACTGCCACATGATGGCATTGACAACGCCGGGCAGTGCCCAGGGCAGGATCATCAGCCCGCGCACAAAGCCGCGCCCCTTGAATTCCTGATTCAGAACCAGTGCCACGCCAACACCCAGAACCATTTCCGCCGCCACGGACAGAACGGTAAACACCAGCGTCTGCCAGATGGAATTCAGGAAGGACTTGTCCGAGAACATGGCGATGTAATGCTTCAGCCCGACAAATTCATAGGTTCGGGAGCTGAGCACCAGATTGTGGACGCTTAAAAACAAAGAATAAAGGATCGGGATAATCAGCACGCCAAAGATGGTGAGCAGGCTGGGCAGGGTCAGTAAGTACGGCAGACGCTTCTCCGACAGCGCTAACCGGCGGTGACTGCCGATCCCGATGGATGCTCGTTTCACTGCTTACAACTCCCTTTGCATAAATTTTTGCTGTGCTTCTTTATTGGGGTGGGGAGAACCTCCCCACCCCAGCGTAATTTCTTACTTACTGTATTCTGCTTCCAGGGCTTCGCACTGTGTCTGCATGGAGGCAAGTCCGTCTTCCACGGAAATTTCACCCAGCATAATGCGCTGAGATTCCACCGTCAGAATTTCCACGAACTCGTCATACCACAGAACGCTGGGCAGACCGGTGGCCTTATCGATCTGGCTGCCGAAGTTCTCCCAGTAGGGATAGGCGGCCAGCAGCTCCTTGTCGGCCAGCAGGTCAGTCCAGATGGGCAGCGCGCCCAGGGCGATGGCCTTGGCCTTTTCGGTCTCCCGGCTGGACATGAACTCGATGTACTTCCATGCGGCTTCCTTGTTCTGAGACGTAGAGGTGATGGACATAGCCTCAGGCAGGGTCATGATGATGCCCTCCTCTCCCTCGGCGTGGATAATGGTGTCGGCAACATCAATCTGGCCGACAATGTTGGAAACTTCGCTGTTGTTGGCATTGGCATAGACGCTGGGCCATGCCTGCAGGAACAGGAAGGTGTCGCCCATGCAGAAGACGTCGTTGGTGGTCTCCTGGCTGGAGGTCAGGGAAGAAGCATCGATGAAGCCGGATTCCAGTCCCTGAACCAGGAACTCGTAGGCAGCCTTGGTCTTTGCGTCCTTGCCCATGACGGGATGGCCGTCCTCGTCCAGCAGCTTGCCGCCGAAGGAAGCGGTGAGGAAGATCAGCTCCGTGGCGCCCGCCCATTCCTGGTTGTAGCAGTCAATGTAAGCGGCGTTGACCAGACCTTTTTCCTTCAGCTTACCGTAGGCGTCCAGAGCCTCGTCCCAGGTCGCGGGGGCATGATCCATGCCGATCTCCTGAAGCTTGGCGGCGTTGTACATGTAGAAGCGGGTGTCGTTGTTCCAGGCGATGCCGTACAGCTGGTCGCCGGAGGAGAACTTGTCCAGCAGACCAGGGATAATGCCGGCTTTCATTTCATCGGTGATGTAGTCGTTCAGCGGGGCAATCCAGCCGTTGTTGACGTACTTCTCCACCCAGGAGTTGTCCAGCTCGATCACATCGTAGGTACCGCCGCCGGCAGCCAGATCGGCGGTCAGGCGGTCAGCCACCTGATCCCAGCTCATCAGGATCAGTTCGACTTTGATTCCGGTCTGAGCTTCAAACTCGCGGGTCTTTTCCTCGTAGAAGCCGATGGTGTCCATCTCGTGTCGGGGCAGGATCACGGTGATCTTCTCGCCGGTTGCCTCTACTGCGGGAGCGTTCGTGGCGGGGGCGTCTGCTTTGCTGCCGCATCCGGCCAGAAGACCGGTGAGCACTGCCAGTGCAAGAATCAAACTGATGAAGCGCTTTTTCATATTTGTTCCTCCTAATTATTTTGGTGATCGGACGAAGCCGTTTCCCACAAGTTAGTTCTTTCTGCCAAAGGGCAGCGGTTCGTGACGGGATTTTGTGGCTGTTTCTGTTGCAATCCCCATTTTGGATGTGCTATAATGAAGAAAAATCGATACATGATCGGAAAGCAGGTGCTCCATGGCCGCCATTAAAGACGTGGCAAAGCTGGCCGGTGTCAGCGTCGCCGCCGTTTCCAAATACCTGAAAACACCCAATAACATGCGGGAGGATACCCGCCAACGAATCACGCAGGCGATCGAGGAGCTGAACTACCGCCCCAATCCCTTCGCCCAAAGCCTGCGGACGGGAAAAACCAACATCATCGCCATCGCTATTCCGGAGCTGGATAACCCATATTTCAACAAGATGTTCAAGCTCCTTCAGGAATTCTGCGAGGAGCGGGGCTACATGGCCATTCTGCTGAAAAACGCCACCGTGGAGCAGGCCAAAAACGCCGCGGGTATTCTGAGATCGGGTCTGGTTGACGGCGTAATCTGCTACAATGAAGGGCAGGCCAATACCTTCATCATGGAGCTGGACGCCGGGATTCCGGTGGTGAAAATCGACCCGGTGATAACCGATGATTACCCCGCTACCGTCGGGATCGACCTGAAAACGGGAATCGAAAAGCTCTGCGCCCATCTGGAAGCGGTGGGGGTGCGCCGTCTGGGATATATCGGCCCGGTCAGCGACGCTTCCTCAGGACAAAAGGTCGATGCCTTAAAACACTATTGTGCAGGCAGCGGTCTGTACCTTGATCCTGACGTATTTCTCACCGACTGCTACACCTACGGCGGCGGGTTTGACTGCTGCCGTAGGCTGCTGGACTCCGGCGTTCTTTTGCCGGACGCCATCGTGGTGGAATCGGACATGATTGCTCTTGGCGTTCTGAAATGTCTGGTGGGGCGGGGCGTTCGGGTGCCGGAGGATATCCGGCTCACCGGCTATGACAATACGGACATTTCCGTAATGAGTAACCCCTCGCTGACCTCCGTGGATATTCCGATGGAGGACATCTGCCTCGCGGCGCTGAATATGCTCTGCGCCCTGATGCGGGGAGAAACCGCGGAGCCTGTGATTTTTCGCACGGGGTTGAAGATCAGAGCCTCTACCATGCCGCCGGATTGACCGGCGGTATTTTTAGTCATGAATCGATACACAAATTATGCGTGAATCGATTTACGATTGCGTTTTCATTGTAGAGGATAGCCTCCGCAATGTCAACCGGTCCTCCGCATTTTCATCGAGAGCCATAAACGTGGAAATCATTCTTTGTACAGATTGAACATTTGTGAAAAGTCCCCTTTTCATAAGCGGATAGAGGGCTTGATCTCTGCCGGTTTACTTGTCAGTGCCCGGTGGAGAATTTTTGCCGTCTTTTATGATTTTGGACAGCCGGAACACAATGCCGCACACGGCGGGGGAAAGGCACACATATACCACAAGAACCGAAGAAACTGTTTTCTGCAACATAATTGTGTTCCCGGCATTTTGAATCACAATGACCAATACGACAGCCGCAATTGTCCAGCCAGCAAGGATAATTGCCCTGAGAATTTTCGCGGTACTTCTTTTCATAAAAGCCCTCCGTCATCTATCCAGCACGGCGTACAAATAATCGTCGATACAGTCGCCTACGCGGTCGATCAGGATGTCCGAGGCCTGGGGCGGTAGCTTGCCGGAGCGGACGCGGGTGTACTGCGTGGGCAGATACTGGCTGAGCAGCGCCACGGGAATGCCTACGGCGTCCAGATTTCCCAGCAGCGTGCGGATTGCCTGCTGAACCTTGGGGTTCGTCAGGTAGTATCTGGCGCGGTCGGAGAAGCTGAAGGCGCGGGCGTAGCGCTTCTGGGGCATGTCGCCGTGGTAGTATTTCGCCCATTGCCCCTTGTCCTCCAGCATGACCTGCTCCAGCGTCTCCCGGAAGCGGGACAGGGGGAAATCGTGCATGGTGTACAGCTCCCGCTCGATCTGCTCCAGGGCGAACAGCCCCTCCCGCAGGGCAAAGGTCAGGGCGGGGCCGACTTTCAGAATGGCAATGCCGTCCTCCACCATCTGACGCAGACATTCCCGGGGCTGATAGTCCGTGGAATGCCCCTCGAATACAAGGCCGGGATGGCGGGTCAGGGTCGTCATCAGGGACGCGGCGGCAGCACGGTCGTATTCGATCACGCTTTCGTCGGCGAACTCCACACCCGGCTGCACCACAATGGCAACGACCCGCTGCCATGCGTCCGTCAGACCCCGGGCGGCAAAGGCGCTTTGGAACTCCGCCAGCGTCTGCTCGCAGTCTTCGGGGGTCGTGACGGTGACGCTGTCCTCGTTTTCCTGCGCGCCGCCGGGGATGGGGACTTCACTGCCAATGACGTAAACCGGCTTCGGCGCGTCCGGATGCAGAATCTGGTATTCCGCGAAGGCCCCTTCCGCCGCGGCGCAAAGCTGTGCGCCCCGGCGGGCAATGACGCTGTCCGGCAGGCGGGCGGTGGGGTCGTCGGTAGCCACGCGCATACTGGTGTCGATGTGGATTTTGGAAAAGCCTGCCAGCACATAGCCCCGAATGAGCTCCTCCGCGTTTGCCATGGCTGCGTCTTCTGGAAGATTCTGCCATGTCAGCGGCCCCAGATGGTCGCCGCCGCACAGGACGCGGTGGGCGGGCATACCTTCTTCCTTTGCCAGGCGATCCAGGAACGCCCGGAAATCGGCGGGGGTCATGCCGGTGTAGCCGCCGTTCTGGTTGACCTGATTGGCCGTGGCCTCCACCAGGACGACGGTATCGTTGGCTTTCGCGCGGCGCAGGGCGGCACGGATGACGAACGCATTGGCGCTGCAGCAGGAGTAGACGCCTTTTTCTTTTGCCGAGGTTCTTTTGTG
>ERZ773241.3622-NODE-3622-length-10404-cov-4.219055_pt1 | contig 10404 bp, 6 predicted proteins | sample MGYA00580989_ERZ773241 | MGnify/ENA primary metagenome ERZ773241 (study PRJEB29015, sample SAMEA2737804) | human gut metagenome | biome: human gut; feature: human-associated habitat; material: faeces | place: China | collected 2012 ...
TGATATGTTCACCGAACGGGAGAATGACGAGTGTCATTATGATGTGCTGGCAGATCAGAGGGATTTTGATGCGTTTTGACGCTTTACTTTTTCGACAAAATGTGCTATAATTTATATGTATCATTGTATGTCGAGGTGCGTTATGAAAAAACAATTCACTTATGAAATAGAGATTAATCCTGAAAAGAAAACTACCGAAGTACTTAAATTTACATTCTTGTGCAATATTGGTAATAGCTCACCGAAACAATATAGTTTCTTTATTGGTAGACAGTACACAAAAATTCAGTATTTAATGTCAGATAAGAAATCAATTGAATATATTATAAAAAAATCCTCAGCATTTAAAGAAGCTATAAGGAAATCATTGCTTCTTCATGTTGTAAATGAAAATGAAGGTTTATTGATTGAAAAAATCACTCTAAGCGTTAATTCTGAAACCACTGATTTCACAAGTGAAACCGCACACTTTCCTTTTATATTCTCGATGTTAAGCGGTTCAGATCTCCAATTACCAGACTCTTGGAGAAATGCAGATTTTATCCAATCGATTGTTACTCCCAGTACATCACAGCATAACAATGATACTCGGTTTGCGGCACTTGCTTCTTTTTTGTTGAGTAGATGTAGAAGACAATTTTATATTGAACAGTTTTCATCTTTGTGGACAGCCATGAATGCGTATTATAATTTTATTGGTTCTGCTTATGAAAAGCGTCTTTTAGAAGAAATCAATAACGGACGTACTGAAAAAATACAATGGAAAGAATTACAAAAGAAAAAGCTAAATCTGACGCGCAATGATAGCGGCAGCATAAGTGCTTTAATGCATTTACAAAAGCCGGGAATCCATAAGCCAACTGAGGAAGAAGAAAAAAAAGCCGTTAAAGATAAAATGTATGATTCAGTGTCAGTGCTACTACAGAAGTTATCACAAGAAGAAATTGAAGATTTGTACCGTATCTCCTTAAGTGGGTTAAGTGACCAAGAACAATCAATATTGCCTGATCGGTATAAACCTATTCAAGATGTAGCTGACCGGCTTCAGATGCCTGCTTATACTTTTCTACTATTACAATTTCCATATTATTGGCGGTGTAACTATTTCCACGGGAACAAGCCAACTACAATTATATCAGCTTTCAATGACCGAAGTATAGCAGTATTAAGAACAATCAATTATTTCTTGGATAGTTTTCTATGTGATGAAATACCCAAATTATTGCGTGATGATTTCTTCGATGATAACTTCTATACAAATGTAAAAAGAGCAGTAAATAACAGAACAAATAACGGCATTAATAGATATATAGCTACTTTATAGTTAATGAAGCAGTCCTTCGGGGCTGCTTTTTTCATGCCTTCACGGAGGAGGTGAAATTTATGGCAAACCGCATCAAAGGCATCACTGTAGAAATCGGCGGCGATACCACCAAGCTGTCCAAAGCACTGGAAGGTGTCAACAAGGACATCAAAGGTACGCAGACACAGCTGAAAGATGTCCAGAAACTGCTGAAACTCGATCCTTCCAACACGGAACTGCTCTCGCAGAAGCACAAGCTCCTCGCCGATGCGGTGACAGCTACCAAAGAAAAGCTGGAAGTACTAAAAACTGCCGCAGAACAGGCAAACACCGCTCTTGCAAACGGCGAAATTTCCCAGCAGCAGTATGATGCCTTACAGCGTGAGATCATCGAAACCGAAAACGAACTGAAACGCCTGACCACAGAAGCAAACAATTCTCACACTGCCCTGGAAAAGATGGGCGTTTTGGGTGAAACGCTGCAGTCCGCCGGGGACAAAATTTCCGGTGTGGGACAAAAGCTGCTGCCCGTCACCGCTGGTGTCACGGCTCTGGGCACCATTGCCGTGAAAACTGGTGCGGATTTCGATTCCGCCATGTCAAAGGTGGCAGCGGTGTCCGGTGCGACCGGTTCAGAGATGGATGCTCTCCGGGAAAAAGCACGTGAAATGGGGTCAAAAACAAAATTCTCTGCAAGTGAAGCTGCGGAAGCAATGAATTACATGGCGATGGCAGGCTGGAAAACCAACGATATGCTCAGCGGTATCGAAGGCATCATGAATCTTGCTGCCGCCAGTGGCGAGGACTTGGCATCTACTTCGGACATTGTCACAGACGCTCTGACTGCCTTTGGTTTGTCTGCTTCGGACAGCGGACACTTTGCAGATATTCTGGCTGCCGCATCAAGCAATGCCAACACCAATGTCAGCATGATGGGCGAAACTTTCAAGTATGCCGCTCCGGTGCTGGGTTCTTTGGGCTATTCCGCTGAAGATTCCGCTATCGCCATTGGACTGATGGCAAACGCCGGTATCAAATCCTCACAGGCTGGTACAGCACTGCGTTCCGCCATTACCAATCTGGCAAAGCCAACAGATACGGTAGCATCTGCCATGGAACAGTATGGCATTTCTCTGACAGATAGTTCCGGCAAGATGTATTCTCTGCGGGAACTCATGGAACAACTCCGACAGAAATTAGGCGGTCTTTCTGAGGCAGAACAGGCACAGGCAGCCGCATCGCTGTTTGGCAAAGAGGCCATGTCCGGTATGCTGGCGATCATCAACGGTTCCCCGGCGGATTTTGAAAAGCTGTCCAATGCCATTGACACCTGTTCGGATACAGTAGACGGCTACAATGGCACGACTGAAAAAATGGCGGCTGTCATGCAGGATAACCTTGCCGGACAAGTGACCATCTTGAAGTCCCAGCTGGAAGAGTTGGCGATCTCCTTTTCTGATATCCTGATGCCCACCATTCGCTCCATTGTTTCCCGCATTCAGGAACTGGTGGACAAGCTGAACCAATTAGACCCACGGACAAAAGAAACCATTGCGAAAATTGCACTGGTGGCTGCTGCTCTGGGTCCGATGCTGGTGGTACTGGGAAAGACCATCTCCAGCGTGGGGACGGTCTTTTCCGCAGTGTCCAAACTGCCCGCCCTTTTCTCTACTGTGCAAGGTGGCATTGGAGCCATTACCGGAGCGTTGGGCGTGTCATTAGGTCCGCTGCTTGCCATTATCGCAGCTGTTGCCGCTTTGGTGGCTGCCTTTGTGCATCTCTGGAAAACCAATGATGAATTCAAAAGCAATATCATCGCCATCTGGGAGCAGATTAAAAGCACCTTTACCGGATTGACACAGGGCATCACTGACCGGCTAAATGCTCTGGGATTCGACTTTGAGAGTTTCACCGATGTGCTGAAAGCAGCGTGGGACGGGCTGTGCAATCTGTTAGCTCCCATTTTTGAAGGCGTCTTTCAGAATATCTCCAACATCTTTTCAGAGTTTACTGGCGTTCTTCTGGGGCTGCTGGATGTTCTGATCGGTCTGTTTACTGGTGACTGGGAGCAGTGCTGGAATGGCATCAAGGGTATTTTTACGTCTATCTGGAATTTCGTTGTCAACACGTTCCGTAATATCATGAATACCCTGAAAGGCATTGCCGATGTGGTGCTGGGGTGGTTTGGAACAAGCTGGAACGAAGTCTGGACTTCCATCAAAACATTTTTCGTGGATACATGGAACAGCATCGCTTCCTTTTTCACGGGAATTGTTACCGGAATCCGGGACTTTTTCGTCAACACCTGGACATCCATTTCCAATACCTTCACCACCATTGTCACTGCCATTCAGACGGTGGCAACGACCGTATTTACAGCGATTCGGGATTTCTTCACCACCATTTTTACGGCAATCTACAACTTTTTCAGCACGATTTTCAATGCCATTTACAATGTGGTTTCTACGGTTTTTCAGGCAATTTATAACGTCATTACGACCGTTTGGAATGCCATTTACACCACCTTAGAACCGCTGATCACGGCATTCGGCTATCTGTTTCAGACGATTTTTGAAGCCATCCAAATCATTGTGGGCAGAGTGATGGACTGGATCTCGGAGAAGATCAGTGCCATTTGGAATGCAATCGTGGCGTTTTTAACGCCCATTTTAGAGGGCATCCGAACGACCTTTGAAACCATCTGGAATGCCATTTCTACTACAATTTCCACGGTCTTAACGGCAATTCAAGATGTGGTGACTACGGTTTGGAATGCGGTATCTGGTTTCATTTCGTCTGTTTTGTCAGCGATCTGGAATGTGGTTTCTTCCATCTGGAACAGCATCTCCGGCACGATTTCCAGTGTGATGAATGCCATCTTTTCTGTGGTATCGTCTATCTGGAATCAGATCAGTTCAGCGGTTTCCAATGTTCTGAACGCCATCCAATCGGTGGTATCTAACATCTGGAACAGCATCAAGAGTACGATTTCCAACGTGATGCAGAGCATTTCTTCTACGGTGTCCAGCATCTGGGACAATATTCGTTCTGCAGTTTCCGATAAAATCAGCGGCATCCAGTCCACCATTCAAAATGGATTCGATGCCGCTGTGGGATATATCAAAGAATTGGCTTCGGATGCCTGGAACTGGGGACGGGATATCATTCAGGGAATCATTGACGGCATTCAGAGTGCCATCGGCTGGCTGGCGGACTGCGTCACCAATGTTGCCGATACCATTCGGGATTTCCTGCACTTCTCCGTCCCGGACAAAGGTCCTCTGACAGACTACGAAAGCTGGATGCCGGACTTTATGAAAGGACTGGCAGACGGTATCGACAAGAGCAAGAAGTATGTGGAGAAAGCCGTAGGCGGTGTAGCAAAAGCCATGCAGCTGACCATGGATTCTGACCTGAACTACAGCTTGCATGGGATTTCCGGAGCCATGCAGCCCGATAGTTCCGGTGGGACGGTGAACAATTATTACAATACCGATAACCGAAAAACGGTGAATCAGACCAATCAATCGCCGAAGGCACTGTCACGGTTGGAGATTTATCGGCTGACACGGAATGCGTTGCATTTGTAAGAATTTAGTCCGAATATACAATTCGGAAGTAATCCAGATCATTCTTAAACCGATCTTGTGCGGTTAAACAAGTGTCAATGAGATAACCATGTTCATCGTGCCATTCGTGTAACCCCCGATAATAGAACATTTTTAGGCTATCATCAATAATAAACGGCACAATTTGATTTCGCAGACATTCCTTGAATAAAATCAATCGTCCAACACGGCCATTTCCATCTTGAAAAGGATGGATCCTTTCAAATGCAACATGAAAAGCAATGAGTTCTTCCAGTGTCTTTTCTTTTTTCTGATGATATGCGGACAATAATGCTTTGATTTGATGGGCAACCTGTTCCGGTGGAGTTGTCTCTCTTCCTCCAACTTCATTTGGAATCTTTTTGTATTCACCGACAGCAAACCATTCTTTTCTGGAATCACTGGTTCCGCTTTTTAAAGTGCGATGCAGTGATTTGAGAAAAGCTTCGCTCAATGGTTGATTTGCTGCATCAATAATCATATCAATGCATTTGAAATGATTTGCCGTTTCTACAATGTCGTCCACATTCAAAACAGATGTCTTTTCCATTCCGATCGTATTTGTTTCATAGATAAAACGAGTCTGATCGTGTGTCAGCCGACTTCCTTCTATATGATTTGAATTGTATGTCAATTCGATCTGGATTTTATGATAGATGCCACCCTTTATTTTTCTTGCCTTTTCTTCACGCAGTACCGATAAAAGCGTTCGCTCTGGGCTTGTTTCTTTCCCGTTTTTCCGTTTTGGACGCTCCGCATTTTCTGGAATACACCATGTTTTTCCTTTTAAGACTGCACCTTCAATTCTTCCGGATGCACAATAATTTCGCACAGTTCTTTCTGAAACATTCCATTTTTTTGCGATTTCTGCAACAGAATCGTATTTCATATACGCCACCTCCGTCTAATAGCAGTATATCATATTATCGGCAAAAAGTCAAATAAATATACTTGTTGAAAATGTTTTTTGCCGATAGAAAAGGAGCATCCCATGTATTTCACCCTTATTCTCGAAAACGAATCCGGCGAACAAGTGAACCTATCCACCACCGCCAACCAATACATGACCTCCAAAATCGAAGGTCTGAATCCGCCTGCCGGAACGATTTCCACTTCTTCTTACGCAGGCATGAACGGCAGCTACCTCAACAACGTTTTCATTGAAAAGCGAAACGTAGTCATCTCCTTTGCCGTGCGTGGCATCGGCATCGAGAAACGGCGGCATCAGCTGTATCATGTGGTCAAGCCGTCCCGATACATCAAGATCTGGTACAAGACGGCGAACATCGATGTCTATGCCGAGGGGTATGTAGAAACCTGCGAGGTGTCAAATTTCGAGCAGCAGATCAGCGGGCAGATCTCCATTCTCTGTCCGGATATTTACTGGTACAGCCGGGATATTTTCTATGCCTATTACAGCGGCATCACCGGAGCATTTCATTTTCCCTTTCCGGAGAGCGATGCTCCGTTTCCTTTGGGTGTGTATTCCAACAGTGATGCCTTATCCATTACCAATGACGGAGATGAAACCGGATTCACACTGCGAATTGAGGCATTGCCCAGCGACATTCCGCAGGAAGTGGTGGCAGTGACACCGACCATCTACAACGAAAACGGCGAGTATCTGCAAATCAAAGGCGATATTTTGACCGGTGATGTCATTACGGTTACCACGAAAACCGGAAACAAAACGGTCACTTTGACCAGAAACGGCGTAGACAGCAACATCCTGAACCGGCTGGTTTCCGGTTCGACTTGGCTGACACTAAAAGAAGGAACAAATACCTTTCGGGTCGAGGCAGTTCGTGGGGTGAAAAAGCTGCGAGTGACATTGATGCACCGCAATTCCTATCTGGGGGTGTGAGAAATGCAGTTGGAAATTTACAGCTTGACAGCTCTGAAAGACCAGATTTCTGTGTCACTGGAAGCCATTTGCGACAGTTATTCTTCGCTCTTATGGGACATTGAGTTCTACCAGTGCGGCTGTTTTGAGGTGTATATCGCTGCCAGTCCGCAGAATGTATCCATCTTTCAGCGTGGCAGAATTGTGGCAAGGAGCGATGATGCACAGCACTTCGGCATCATTGAGTCCCTGCAATTGGAGACCGATGCCGAAAAGGGCGATTACCTGACTGTCACCGGACGGTTTCTTGCCTGTCTGCTGGAACGAAGAATCATCTATCCCACCATCACTGCAAACGGCAGCTATGAGGACATCATCCGCAAAGTGCTGTCCCACAATGTGATTTCTGCCGGAATCCGCAATCTGCCCGGTTTTTCCATGGGTACGGTTTCCGGTGACTGCTGGCAGAACACCGCACGAATGCAGGTCAGCTATGACAACATCTTAGAATGGCTGTACAGCCTTTGTGAAACCATCGGCGGATCTGCTAATATCCGCATGGACGGCAATACGCTGAAATGCGATTTATTTGAGGGAACGGACAGAAGTATTCTTCAGTCTGAAAATCCGCATATTGTTTTCTCTGATTCCTACAACAATCTGCTTTCATTTTCCTATGCAGCAGACGATGCGGTGCAGAAAAACTTTGCCTATGTGTTGGGCTGCGGTGAGGGCAATGCCAGAAAACGAACGACCTTCTGCTCCGGTGCAGAGCCGACCTATCTTGACCGCTATGAGGTCTATGTAGACGAGCGAAACACGGCACAGGAAGAAGATGTGACGGATGCGGAATATCTGGAAATTTTGAAAAGCAGCGGTGCAGAACATCTGGTACAGCCGAAAACGGCATCGGAATCCGCTATCGCTGCTTTTTCCACCCAGTATCAGTACAACAAGGATTACTTTGTGGGCGACTATGTAACTGTGGAACAGAGAAGATTCGGCTTGATTCAACCCAGAATCCAGCTGATCGGCATGGTGGAGAGTTTCGACCAGAATGGCAGAAGTCTGACCCCGACATTTAAAGAGATGGAGTGAGCATATGGCATTTTCTTATGGATTTTTTAACGCACAAAACCTTGACCGGGTGTATACCGCAGAGGATTTCACCGCATATCTGTCCAGCCTGATTTGCAACGGGATTCTGGATACTTACCGACAGTGTTTTGCACCAACAATCAAAAATTTATCCATTACATTCGGAACGGGCAAGGCGTGGATCGATGGACACTATTTTATCAGTGATACCCTGCATACCATCGACCTTTCTTCTTATGTAGATGAATCTCTGAATCGTTATGTAGCGATCGGAATCTACTGTGATCGTTCCACTCGTACCTGTGGGATTCGTGTTCTGGCAGGTACAGCAGCCACCAGTCCAACCATTCCCACCTTTACCAACAACAATGTGACGACTTATCTGACTTTAGCAGTTGTAAGGCTGCGTGCCGGAACGACAAGTATTCTGGATTTCGATCTGACAGACTGCCGTGCGGACGAGAGCAAATGCGGTTACTGCAAGTGCATCCTTGGCAAGTGCAGAGTGACGGAGATGCTTGCCGAAATGGCAAAGACAAATGCCACACTGGACGAACTGCAAAAGCGGCTGGATGCAATGAACAGCCAGATTTCTGAACTGCAAGCCAAAGTAGATGACTTGACCGCAGGCGAAATCCTAGCGACCGGACAGTGCGGTGAAAACATCTACTATGTTCTCTATGACAACGGCAAGCTGCTGCTTCGTGGAACGGGTGCAACCTACGACTATACTTCTCATGATTCTGTGTTTTATCAAAATGATCAGATCAAGGAAATTGTGCTCAGCAATGACATTACCAGCTTGGGAGACCGCTTGTTTTATCATTGTGCCAATGCGAAAACGGTATCTCTGCCGGCTACGCTGACCAGCATTGGAAATGCCGCTTTTGCACAGGAAGATGCTGTAAGCAACTATACTGCTGGTCTGACTTCCGTTACGATTCCGCAGGCGGTTACTGCAATTCAGTCGTTTGCATTTCAGCACACTGCCATTGCAGAAATCACTGTGCCTGCCAACGTGAAAACATGGGGAAAGTATGTTTTCAGCGGCTGTGCAAAGCTGAAGACTGCTCGTGTTGCGTGTGATTCCATTGGTGCTTTTGCGTTTACAAGATGTACAGCATTGTCTAGCCTTACCATTTCTGCGAATTGCAGAACCTTTGGGGAAAATATGCTGACATACTGTGAAAGTCTAACAGCCATCACATATGAAGGCACGATTGCTCAGTGGAACGCCATCACCAAGCCAAGCAACTGGATGTCCTCCGGAAAGCATTTTTACAATGACTATCTGCAAAAAATCCAGTGTACAGACGGTTATTTGGAATATGATTCTGAAAATGATGTGTGGAACGAGGTGAAAAACGGATGATGAAATTCTTAGTGAAACAGCAAAAAATCGAAGTGTTGGAGCGAGAGATCATTGCTTCTGACCAGATCGCATTTGTTTCGGTGAAGTTCGTGTTCGATGGAGCTTGGAAAACGTTGCACAAAGTGGTGCAGTTCACGCAGTGCGAAGAAACATACAACGTGGTGCTTGGCACAGAGGGAACGACTTGCTTGCTGCCTGCCGAACTGCATCCCGGTACAGTGAAGATGAGTTTGTTCGGCTACGATGCAGAAAGCGATACTACACTGCGTGCGACAACCGTACCGGTAACTCTTCACATTCGACCATCCGGCTTTGTGGAGGACGGTGCAACACCCATTCCGCCCACACCGGATCTGTATACGCAGCTTTTGAAAAAGCTTTCCGAAATGCAAACTGGAGCAAACGGAAAGGATGGCCGTTCTGCTTATGAGATCGCCACAGAAAATGGTTTTGTGGGGACAGCTGCAGAATGGCTGGAAAGTTTGAAAGGCATGAATGGTGTTGACGGTAAGGATGGAAAAGATGGTGCAGATGGTTTGCCCGGTAAGGACGGCATTTCTCCGGATTTGACAAATTATCCGGATACCGATGCTGTAAAAGCACTGATTCAAGCTGCGGTTCAACCTCTTTTACAGCAGGCACATGTTCATAAAAATCTGAATGTTTTAGATGATTTGACGGCAGATGAACTTTCCTTGCTGCGTGCTCTTCAGGCATTCGAGGATGATACAACTTACAATATCCAAACATTCCGGGAAGCCATTGCAGCATTGAATGAAAAGGCACATACCCACGAAAATCAATCCGCATTGAATCAGATCACCGCCGCTAAAATCGCACAATGGGATGCTTTTGGCACACAAATCAATGGGCTTAGCACAAAGGTTACAGTCTATTCGGAAAAGACAGAACGCACTTTGGAGAGCCTGCAAAAGCAAATCGATAATCTGACAAACGGCAGAAATTACACCATTCTATTTCAGTCCGGACAGGATGCCATTTCGACCTATGCATCAAATCTCAGTATGATTCTGGACGGCAGGTATCAGACAATGGCGGATTTCTTGACTGCTTATCCGCAGTTTTGCAGTGCAGAAAATGATTTCGTGTTGTCCTATTCACAGGCGTGTTTTAACTGGGATAAGTCGGTCTTGACCGTTTGTACAAAGTCTCTGTCCTT
>ERZ773241.3624-NODE-3624-length-10394-cov-9.951930_pt1 | contig 10394 bp, 6 predicted proteins | sample MGYA00580989_ERZ773241 | MGnify/ENA primary metagenome ERZ773241 (study PRJEB29015, sample SAMEA2737804) | human gut metagenome | biome: human gut; feature: human-associated habitat; material: faeces | place: China | collected 2012 ...
TGGCCGCGCAGGACGGTATCGAAACGGCCCGCGCCCGCATTGCCAAAACGCTGCACTGCCGCAGCGATGAAATTTACTTCACGGCCTGCGGGTCGGAGAGCAACAACATGGCCATCTACGGTGCCGCGATGCCCCGCCGCCACTGGGGCAATAAGATCGTCGTCACCGGCTTCGAGCATCCCAGCGTGCAGCTGCCGATCCGTGCTTTAAAAGAGGAAGGCTTCACCGTGGAAATCGCCCCGGAGCGGGACGGTCATATCGACACCGAGAAATTCCTCGCTGCTGTGGATAAAAACACCGTCCTGGCCGCCTGCATGGCCGTCAACAACGAGACCGGCGCACGTCAGGACATTGCTGCCCTGGCCAAGGGCATCAAGGCTAAAAACAGCCGCACCCACTTCCATGTAGACGCGGTGCAGGCCTGGCTGCGCATCCCCATCGACCTGCAAAAGTGGCCCGGCGTGGACACGCTGTCCGTTTCCGGCCACAAGATCCACGCCCCCAAGGGTATCGGCGCACTCTTCGTGCGGGACAGCCAGCGCCAGACGCTGCACCCGCCCTACGTTGGCGGCCATCAGGAGCGCGGCATGCGCCCCGGCACCGAGAACACGCCCTATATCGTGGGCCTGGGCCTGGCGGCCGCCAAAGGCGCCCAGCGCCTGCGCACCAAGGACGACCACCTGCATGCCCTGAATCGGCAGCTGCGCACCGGCCTGGCCGAGCTGCCCGGCATCACACTGAATTCCCCCGATGACGCCGTGGATGAAGTGGTCAACTTCTCCACAGGCTGCATCAACAGCCAGACCTTCATCAACTACCTCAACGGGCGGCTGGTGTTCGTCTCCGGCGGCAGCGCCTGCGATAAGGGCGAGCCCAGCCACACCCTGCAGGCCATGGGCTGCGATGACCTGACCATCCGCACCGCGCTGCGCGTCAGCTTCTGCGCCGACAACACCCCCGAGGACGTGGACGCCCTGCTGGACGGCCTGCGCGCCGGCCTGCGCGAACTGCAGCACATTTAAATGTAAAAGCGTAACACCCACCAACGAAAGGCGTTTTTGTATAATGAAAGAGATCATCCTAGCATACCAGGGCGAAATGACCCTGAAAGGTCTGAACCGCGGCAAGTTTGAAGCACGCCTGTCCAAGATCATCCGCTGGCGGCTGGAGCCGTTGGGCAAGTTCAAAGTTTACCAGGCCCAGAGCACCGTCTTCATCGAGCCGAAGGAAGAGGGCCTGGACATGGACGAGGCCTTCCGCCGCGTCTCGCACGTGTTCGGCATCGTCAAGATGAGCCGCGCGGTGGAGTGCCCCAAGGACTTCGACGCCATCTGCGAGACCGCCGAAGCCTACCTGGGCGAGACGCTGCGGGGCATCCGAACCTTTAAGGTGGAAGCCAAGCGCGCTGACAAGACCTACCCGATGAAGAGTCCCGAGATCTGCCGCGAGCTGGGCGCTTACCTGCTGGACAAGCACCACCACCTGCGGGTGGATGTGCACAACCCCCAGCTGGAAGTCATGGTTGAGATTCGCGACCACTCCGCCTACGTCCACGGCCCCAAGGTGGAAGCCGCCGGCGGCCTGCCGGTAGGTACCAGCGGCCGTGCGCTGAACCTGCTCTCCGGTGGTATCGACAGCCCCGTCGCCGCCTGGTGCATGGCCCGCCGCGGCCTGGCGCTGCATCACATCCACTTTGCCAGCCCGCCCTACACCAGCCTGCGCGCCAAGTTGAAGGTACGTGACCTGGCCCGGGAACTGGTGGAGTACACCGGCAACTGCACGCTGTTCGTCGTGCCCTACACCAAGCCGCAGGAGTATATCCGAGATAATGCCCCCGACGTGCTGTTCACTGTGCTGATGCGCCGCAGCATGCTGCGCATCGCCAACCGTGTGGCCGCCAAGCTGGAACTGCAGGCCCTTATCACCGGCGAGAGCCTGGCCCAGGTGGCCAGCCAGACGATGGCGGCCCTGGCCTGCACCGACGCCGCCCAGGACCTGCCCGTGCTGCGCCCCTGCATCGGCATGGACAAGACCGAGATCATCGCTATTTCGCGCAAGATTGGCACCTTTGAGACGTCCATCGAACCTTACGAGGATTGCTGCACCATCTTCACCCCGCCGCACCCCAAGACCAGCCCCACCATGGAGGAAATTTTGGCGGCTGAGGCAGGTATGCCCGACCTGCTGGCGCTGGAAGCGGAAGCTGCTGAAAATGTCGAGAAAATTTACATCCGTATGGGTGGGGAAGAGGATGATCTGCTGTGACCGCTGAAATCATCTGCGTTGGCACCGAGCTGCTGCTGGGCGACATTTTAAACACCAATGCGCAGTTTTTAAGCCGCGAACTGGCCGAGCTGGGCATCAGTGTGCTGCACCAGCACGTCATTGGCGATAACCCCGCCCGCCTGCGGGAGCTGGTGACCCAGGCTAAAAGCCGCAGCGACCTGCTCATCTTCTCCGGCGGCTTAGGCCCTACCGAGGACGACCTGACCAAGGAGACAGTGGCCGAGGTCTTTGGCGATACGCTGCATTTTGATGAGACCGAGTGGGACAAAATTCTGGCTTTCTTTGCCCGGACAAATCGCCGCCCCACCGAGAATAACCGCAAGCAGGCCATGGTGCCGACAAACGGCCGCAAGATCATCAACGACCACGGCACCGCCCCCGGCGCCTGGTTTGAGGATGCCCAGGGCCACTGCGCCGCCCTGATGCCCGGCGTGCCCCGGGAGATGAAGGCCATGTGGCTGGAGCAGGTGCGCCCGCTGCTGCTGGCCCGCCAGAACTGCACTATCCACAGCCACACGCTTCGAGTGCTGGGCGGCGAGAGCGCCATCGCCAGCAAGGTGGCCCCGCTGTTTGAAAGCACCAACCCCACTGCCGCCATCTACTGCAAGACCGGCGAGTGTGAAATTCGCGTAACTGCGCGGGAAACATCCCCCGAAGCCGCCGAGGCCGCCTGCCGCGAACGGCTGGAGGAGTTCCGCCGGATTTTGGGCGATGCCGCCTATGATGTGGACGTGCCTGCGCTGGAATACACCGTCGTGCGCGTGCTGCGGGAAAAAGGCCTGCATGCCGCCACGGCTGAAAGCTGCACCGGCGGCATGATCGCCGAGCGGCTGACCAATGTGCCCGGCTCCAGCGAGGTGTTTGGCTACGGCCTTGTCACCTATGCCGAGGCCGCCAAGCAAAAGCTGCTGGGCGTCCCGGCAGAGACGATTGCACAGTACAACGTGGTTTCCGGCCCGGTGGCTGCCGCCATGGCCTTTGGTGCGGCGAAAGAATCCGGCGCGGAGCTGGCCGTGGGTATCACCGGCCTGGCCGGCCCCGGCGGAGAACTGCCCGGCAAGCCGGTGGGCACGGTCTACCTGGCTGGCGCCGACGCCCGCACCAACACGGGCTGCCTCATGCGGCTGACCCTGGGCGGCTATCGCGAGCGCAGTGTCATCCGCGCCCGTGCCGCCATGTACGCGTTGGATATGCTGCGCCGCATGGCGCTGGGTCTGCCTGTGCCGGACAGCCTGGCCATCACCCCGGATACCCCGGCCACAACAATGGATATTTGACTAGAGGTTCAACATGGTAAACACAGAACTGAGAATTTTGCGCGTCTTCGGCCCCACGGCGGCGGAAGTTTCGGCAGTGCTGCGTCAGGCACGGGCCGACGGCTGCCCCGGCCTGCGCCTGCTGGAACGTGACGGCGAGTTTGCCGTCTGCGTGCAGGTCAGTGCGCCCAACCGCGCCATGGCCGAGCAGTACTGCGAAAAATGGGTGCAGCGCCTGCGCGCCAAATTTGGCGATGATGTGTTTGCCACCGGCGAGACCAGCCTGGCCCAGGCTACGCTGGACACCCTGCTGGAAAAGCGCAAGCTGCTGGTGGCGGCGGATGAAACTACGGGCCGTTTGGTTGGTGCGCTGCTGCAGCCGCTGCCCCACAGCGAAGCTGTGTTTGACTTTGGCACCGAGAGCTACGCTGACCCCGAAAAGCAAAAGCAGATCACGGTGCCGCCCCAGCTGTTGAAAAAATTCCCCGGCGATGTGGTGCAGGCCGCCGCAGGCCGCGCCCTGGCCGCCATGCAGGCCGCCGGGGCGGACTTTGCCGCTGTATACATGCCCGCCACTGTGGGCCAGTGCCCCTTTGTGTTGATCTGCGACAGCCACGGTGCTGCCGCCTGCGCGCTGCCGCCGGACCTGAACGATGCCACCATCGGCAACCAGATCCTGGACCTGCTGCGCCGCCGCGTGCTGGGCCTGCGGTTGACCGATTCCTGCATCATCTTCCGCCCTGGGCGGGAGCGGCCGCTGCTGATCGTGTCCGAGGCCGGGCGTGAGCGGGGCAACACGGTGCGGTTCTCGCTGCGCCGCCGCACACCGCCCACCACCGAGCCGGACCGCACGGCAGACTTTGAGCCGATGCTGGACTTTGACACCGCCGAGCCGGTGGCCCCGCCGACGCCTGAACCTGCCCCGGCGGAATCCGCTGACCCCGGCGCGACCCGCCACCTGAATGTGGGCCGCACCCGCACCGCACCCCCGGCAGTGTCCGAACCCACCGGTACCATCCGGTTTGAATCGGAGCTGGACGAGGAAAACGAGGCGGCCCCCGCCGCGGCTGCAAACACTACCGACCCGCTGGACATCCGTACCGCCGGCCCAGAAGCCGCCCGTACCGCCCGCAGTCTGCGGGTGAACCGCCGTGCCCCGGCCCCCGAAGTGGACGGTGAACCGTTTGCCGCCCCCGAAGCCGAGTTGCCCAGCATCAGCGGCCATACCATCCGCCGCAGCCCGGCACCGTCCATTCTGGACGATGATGTGCCGGATTTCTCGGCAGAGCTTGACCCCGAGGCCCTGGCTGCTGCCCAGGCGGCGGACGAAGCCGATGCCGCCGCAGGCCGCGCCACCAGCGCCGAGGACTTTACCAAAGCCGCCAGCCGCCTGTTTGATGACAACGACAGCGACGACACAGATACGGCCCCGCCGCCGCGCCGCCGCCATGGGGACAAGCCAGGCGCGGAAAACAGCATCCGCAGCCACAGCCTTGCCATGATCGAAAAGAGCGAGAAGCGCCGCCGCCGTATGGTCATCACCGTGCTGGTGGTGCTGACGCTGGTCATCGTGGGTGGCGCAGTGGCGCTGTGGTGGTTCTTCAGCAATGACCTGGGTGCACGCCCCGCTGCCAAGAGCTACGGCACAGCCCTGTACGACAACACTGCCGAGAGCTACCTGACCAAGGGCACCGAGAAGCTGCCCGGCGTGGTAGGCTACCTGGGCTTCCCCGGTATGGAGGGCCGCTTTGTCTACGCGGCTGATACTGCCACTGCCGAAAACGCTGACGGCGAAACTGCCCAGACCCGCTTTGCCACAGCCAGCGCGCTGAACAGCACCGCCCCCGGCAACACGGTGCTGGCCTCCACCGACGCCCTGCTCACCCCGCTTACCACCGAGGAGGGCATCAAGGCCAACAGCGGCTTTACCCTCTACCTGCCGGGCCGCACCTACCGCTTTAAGGTGCTGGCCGTTTACTACTACGACCCCGCCGAGCAGGGCGACGGTGCTTTCGACCTCTACGGCAGCACCGACCTGTCCAGCTATTACGATTACCTCCGCTTCGTGGCGGGCATCCAAGCCCGCAGCCTGTGGGATACCGAGGTGGAAGTGGGGGACGCATCCCGCTTCCTGACACTGACCGCCCCCAGCGAGGACGCCGGTGTGCAGCTATGCGTTACCGGCCGCCTCATCGAGGACGGCGAGGCCGAGGTGCTCAACGCATCGGCCATCACGGCGGCGGATGACCCGCTGCTGACTGCCGTGCAGTACCAGAGTAAAAACCAGCCGATGCCCACCGTCAGCGCCCTGCTGGGTGCCAGCATCGACCGCTACGCCAAGCAAAGCGCCGCTACTGCCGCCAACCGCGGCAGCAGCCAGACGGCCAGCGACAGCGCTGACACCAGCACCGACCTGAGCCAGGCCGCCAGCGAGATGCAGCAGCGCACTGACGCACTGATTGCCAGCGCCGACAAGCTGATGGCGGGCCTGACCGATGTGGCAGGCTCGGCCAACGCCACCGAGACAGACCTGAACAAGGGCGCCGAGGGCAGCCTGCCCGAGCAGACTGTGACGGTGGACCAGATCGCCAACGCCAACCCCACGCCCGCCCCGGCGGACAGCACCGCCGACGGCAGCGACAGCACCGAAAACGGCGATACCACGCCGGATGCGCCGGACAACAGCGGCGACAACAGCACCAACAATGGCGGCACCAGCGCCGAGGGCGAGACCATCAATGTGACGATGAACGGCACCGCCCAGACGATGGACCTGGTGCGCTGCCTGGCCATGGTGGCCCAGAACGAGCTTGGCTCCAGCGCCCCCGCCGAGGCCTACAAGGCCCAATGCGTGGCCACCCATTGCTGGATCCTGAGCCAGTCGGGCTACCCCTCCGTGCTGGGGGCCGAGCCGGGCGCTGCCGCGCTGGCCGCTGCCCAGGAGGTTGCCCACGTGCTGGTGACCTACAACGGTCAGGTCTGCTTTACGCCCTACTTCGCCTCCGCCAGCACCGGCACGGCCTCGGCTGCCGAGGTCTGGGGCAACGACCGCGCCTGGCTGCAGGCCGTGGACAGCCCCTACGACCAGCAGGTTTCCAGCAACTGGAACACCAACGGCAATTCCAGCGGCACGGCCCGCTTCTCCCGCGAGACGCTGGAGAACCGCATCCGCGACGAGCTGGGCATCGACCTGGCAGGCGTGGACCCCAACAGCTGGTTTACCATCAAGAGCGCCAACCAGTACGGCTGGGTCGCCAAGATTCAGGTCGGCCCCGATGGCAACAGCGAGACGGTCAGCGGCCGCTGGTTCCGGGAAAACCTGCTGGCCCGCCAGAGTGTGGATGGCCGCAGCCTGCGCAGCCAGTGCTTCACGGTCAGCTATGACGCCGATCTGGATTGCTTTATCTTTGATGTGTACGGTTACGGCCACGGCTGCGGCATGAGCCAATGGGGTGCCATCGGTTATGCCCGCAACGGCTGGAGCTATCAGGATATTTTGATGCATTATTTCGTTGGGACGACGATTACGACGTATTGATAGTACAGAAAAAGAGCGTGTGCAAGAAATGGCACACGCTCTTTTTTGGCAGTAACATCCACCGCACGGCGGGAATCCCTCCGACCTCGCTTTGACAAGGGAGGCTTTAAAGGCCCCCTTGTCAAAGGGGGCTGTCCGCGAAGCGGACTGGGGGATTCCCCGCTGCACCTGCCCGCAGCGACCACATATATCAGAAGGAGAAAATTATGTTCAAGAAAATTGCAGCCCTGGGTGCTGCGGCGGCGCTGTGCGTCGGGCTTATGTCCGGCTGCGGCGCATCCGCCTCCACGGCCGATGCAGGCTACAGCGCAGAGAATCCGCTGGTTCTTACGCTGGCCCACGGCCTGTCGGAGACCCACACCGTCCATATCGCCATGACCCAGTTTGCGGAGGAGGTCAACGAAAAGACCGATGGCCGCATTCAGGTCAAAATCTTCCCCAACGGCCAGCTCGGCAGCGAGAACGAGAACCTTGAGCAGCTGCAGGCCGGCGTTATCGCCATGACCAAGGTTTCTGCACCCGGTCTGGCTACCTACAACGATGCCTTCAACACCTTCGGCCTGCCCTATATCTTCAACGATACCGATGACTTCTACCATGTCATGGACTCGCAGGAGATGCAGGACTTCTTCCTCTCCACCGGTGACGACGGCTTTGTCACGCTGACCTATTACACCTCCGGCGCACGCTCCTTCTACACGAAGGATCGCGCCATCCGCACGCCCGCCGACCTGAAGGGCCTGAAGATCCGCGTGCAGGATATGAAGAGCCAGACCGACATGATGAGCTATCTGGGCGGCATTCCCGTCGCCATGTCCTACGGTGACGTTTACACCTCGCTGCAGACCGGCATCATTGACGGCACCGAGAACAACGAGACCGCCCTGACCACCGGCAAGCACGGCGAGGTCTGCAAGGTCTACTCGGTGGATCAGCACGCCATGATCCCCGACGTCCTCATCATGAGTGAGAAGGTCTGGGAGACCATCAGCCCCGAGGATCAGGAAATCATTCTGGAGGCCGCCCACGATTCCACCGATGCCCACAAGGTCATGTGGGACACCGCTGTGGAGGAGGCCGTCAAGGAGGCACAGGAGACGATGGGCGTTGAGTTCGTCTATGACGTCGACAAGGAAGCTTTCCGCGAGGCAACCCAGCCCATGATCGAAGCCTATGGGGAGCAGTATCCCGGCGTCAAGACGCTGCTGGATACCATCGACGCCGCAAGAGGGGAGGAGTAAGCCATGAAAAACACCTTTGCTGCCATCAAATTCTGGATGGACAAAATTTTGAGCATTGCCTGCGCCGTACTGCTTACCTTTATGACGGTGCTGGTTCTGATTCAGGTTTTCTCCCGCTATATCCTCAACAGCCCCGTGGCTTTCACCGAGGAGCTTGTCCGCTACAGCCTGATCTGGACCGGCTTCATCGGCGCGGCCTACGCCTTCTCCACCCGGGAGCACATGTCCCTGACCCTCATCCGCGACAAATTCACCGGCAAGGCACACACCGCCCTGCTGGTGGTCATCGATGGTCTGATTCTGCTGATGGCCATCTTCGTATTCACTATCGGCGGCTTTAAGCTGGCTGTCTCTGCCAGCCGCGAGTTCTCGGCCCTGCTGGGTATTCCCCGAAGCCTGGTTTACTCCATCGCCCCGATTTCCGGCGTGTTCATCGTCCTGGCGCAGATCATCAACATCTATGAGGACGTCACCGGCGAAAAAGTTGAATCCAAGGAGGGTGCAGACAAATGAGTATCACCATGACCACCGTTATCCTGTTCGCCGTGTTCGGCGTGCTGCTGTTCCTCGGCGTGCCTATCTCCATCAGCATTGTGGCGTCGTCTATCGTGACCGCCATGTCCACCCTGTCCTGGGACCAGATCACCTTTATCACGATGCAGAAGATGAACTCCGGCGTGGAGAGCTTCTCTCTGCTTGCTGTGCCCCTGTTCATTCTGGCCGGCAACATCATGAACAACGGCGGTATTGCCAAGCGCCTGGTCAACTTTGCCCAGCTGTTCGTTGGCAAGATCCCCGGCTCCATGGCACAGGCCAACATCCTGGGCAACATGCTGTTCGGCGCACTGTCCGGTTCCTCCGTTGCTGCTGCTTCCGCCATGGGCGGCTGCATCAGCCCCATTGAGGAAGAAAACGGCTACGACCCCGCCTACTCCGCCGCCGCCAACATTGCCTCCGCCCCCACCGGCCTGCTGATTCCCCCGACGTCTGCCTTCATTGTCTACTCCACCGTCGCGGGCGGTGTCTCCATCTCCACGCTGTTCATGGCCGGTTACATTCCCGGCATCCTGATGGGCCTGTGCTGCATGGTCGTTGCGTTCATCGGCGCAAAAAAGGCTGGCATGAAAGCCACCGGCATTGACCACAGCCAGAGCATTGCCAAGACCGTCTGGGACGCCGTGCCGTCTCTGCTGCTGATCGTCATTGTCATCGGCGGCATCGTCTCCGGTATCTTCACCGCCACTGAGGGCGCAGGTGTCGCGGTTCTCTACTGCCTGATTCTTTCCATCGTCTATAAGAGCATCGACTTCAAAGGCTTCCTTGGCATCCTGCTCAACTCCGCCAAAACGTCCGGCATCATCCTGTTCCTGATTTCTGCCTCCTCCGCCATGTCCTTCGTTATGGCCTACTCCGGCATCCCGGCAGCCATCTCCAACGGCCTGATGAGCCTGACTGAAAACAAGTACATCATCTTCCTGCTCATGAACATCATCCTGCTGGTCATCGGCATGTTCATGGACATCACCCCGGCCATCCTGATTTTCACCCCGATCTTCCTGCCCATCGCCACCAGCTTTGGCATGACAGAGATCCAGTTCGGCGTTATGCTGATCTTCAATATGTGCCTGGGCAACATCACCCCGCCGGTCGGCTCGGTTCTGTTCGTCGGCTGCGGCATCGGCCATGTCTCCATCGAGCAGGTCACGTCCAAGCTGATCCCCTACTTTGTGGCACTGGTTGCCGCCCTGCTGGCCGTCACCTACATCCCGGCTCTGTCTCTGGGCCTGCCCAGCCTGATGGGCCTGATTTAAATATTGGCTGATTAAAATAGTACAGCCCCCGCCAAGCTCTATGAGTTTCTGGCGGGGGCTGTGCTGTTATTTTGCCACCGTAGTGGTCAAACGGTGGTCAAAAATCTTCCATGCGCAGCACGCAGCATTCCGAAAATATCTTGGAAAAATTGGACGATTCGCTCGTAAAAGGTTGACGCGGCTGCGTTCGGGGGTATATCATATTTGTATAGATCCTTGCGCGGAGGGAGGAACGCACGATGATCCGAATCGGCATTGTGGA
>ERZ773241.3625-NODE-3625-length-10394-cov-3.861979_pt1 | contig 10394 bp, 11 predicted proteins | sample MGYA00580989_ERZ773241 | MGnify/ENA primary metagenome ERZ773241 (study PRJEB29015, sample SAMEA2737804) | human gut metagenome | biome: human gut; feature: human-associated habitat; material: faeces | place: China | collected 2012 ...
CCCGGCGAAAAGCGCTATATCATCAATGAGCTTGGCGTCGGATACCGTATGCTGGCAGAGGATGAAATTGCTGCGGATTCCTTTCTTTGATGAACATAAGTTGATTCTGCACAATTCCGGATCTGCAAAAGGCGTTTGGCAACGATCTTCTGGCATACTATATTCACTATGTAAATTTCGGCATCAAAGAAAACCGAAAATATACGACCATTGACGCAACGACAAAAGCCGGCTTTACAGTCAGCGGAATGAACGGACAGATCCTTGCATCCCCCAGACTGATCGTCCCTTCCAGTGCGGACAACAGCTCTGTTTCGAACATCCTGTCCTCTTTGACCTTACCATCTTCTGCCGCTCCAACCCCAGTGCCGACACCTGCACCAACACCGGAGCCGACAACACCAGAACCGGAGGTCCCCTGCAATCATGAATTCGACGGTAGGAAACAGATCACCGGAACAACTATGCACGGTCCAGTATGTGTCCTCTGTGGATATATCAACGAAGAACAGGCAGAAAGCTGTACCGCTGATCATTATACCGCTGATGATTCTTCCCATAAAGAAATCTGTGGTGCATGCGGTGGCGTTATAAAAGAAGAATCCCATCTGTATACCTATACAACCGAGACTGCCGAAGACGGCGTGCGGATTCACAAGGGAACCTGTTCCGTGTGTGGACATACAATGGATGGCGCATGTGTATTTGATCCGGACGGTATCTGTGAGATCTGTGGTCAACCATGTACACATGAATACACCGTCGGGCAAAGTCTTGATGAATCCTATCATCAGCTGGTCTGTAAATTCTGCGGTCATACCGAAAAAGAAGAGCACCAAATTGGCGAATCTGCAGACAGTCAAAAATATTGCACCGCTTGCGGTTATTCCTTGAACGAATAAGTCTCAACGCCAACATCCAGAAAAGTCTTCCGTTTTTGCGGAGGACTTTTTTTGCAGCAAAAAACAAAACACCGCTTCCCCGTTTCAGAGGAGGCGGTGTTCCAAAGGAAACCACACGAATCAATTTAATTTGTTATTCGATCTAAAACTTAGCCTGTCGGCCATGCATCAAAGCTTGGGAGCTTTTTCAGACTGTAATGTTTCCTGTCTTGTTCCAACAGCCGCCGTGAATACAACTTCAACAACACCGCTGATAGAAGGAAGTGCAAAAGAAACTACATCGCCCTTAATAACAACAGGAAGCGCTACAAAGGTTCCGTCTGCTCTCTTGTACATTGCTCTGATGGTCTCATTTTCAGCAAGCTGGTATCCGCCCAGGATTTCTTTCAGGCTCTTTGCAATAGAGATAGAACCCTTGCTTGCTACCAGTTCACCCTTTGAATTCGTCAGATAAACATTTCTGCTGCACAGGTATTTTACCTTGCCTTCCCGATTCAGCAGGGAAATGTTTTTCTCACCACTCTTGTTGATGATTTTGACCTTTTTTGCAGTCAAAGCCTTTGTCAGTTCGTTGGCAGATGTTGTCGTTTCTGCTACAGTTGTAGGAGCTACAACCAGCTGAACGGAAGCCGCATCCAATGCCTGGTTTCCTTTTGCAGTTGCGAATGTTGTTCCAACTGCTACTGCACTGGTCGCGCTGGCTACACCGCTGACAGTCGACTCAGCGGTTCCAGCTGTTGCTGTTGCAACAGACTGATCAACGGTTACCTGACTAACAGGCGTATTACCTGTATTCAGAGACGGGCTGGGAGCTGCAAATGCTGTCATGCTCATAGAGCATGCGAGTACAAGTGAAAGAACAATTGCCATTTTCTTTTTCATGTCAATCATCCCCCTTTCGTAAAATTGTGTGGCTTCTGTTTTTATATTAACAGGCGGTGTCCCGTCTGCCAATACCGTTTTATCCGGCGTGCAGGTCAATCCGCCGCCTCTTCATAAAATACGTCCAGCACCAGCTCATACAGTGCTGTTTCATCGGGATAAAATTCTTCGAATTTTTCTCCCATTTTGACCGTACCCGTCATGGAATAAAAATCGTCGTCCCCAAAGCTGTAGGACAGCGCCTGACCTGCCAGGTAAACTGCTTCATCCGCAGTCACATCCGTTACCATGTACGGTGTAATCTGTGTATACAATTGCAAAGGAAGCGTCATATCCTGCTTCATCGCTTCTTTTGCCTGAAGGATAAATTTCTTCAAATACTGCTTTTGACGCTCCAGGCGTGCTTCTGCACTCTGTTCCTGCGCCGTATCGCGATAATGAATAAACCGGTACGCCGCATCGCCCTTTAAATGCACCTCGGCTCCGGTTGTCCAGCCCTTTTCCAGTCCGTTTGCAGATTCCGGAATCACGACGTCCACACCGCCGACCGCATCGTTTAACTTCGATACAACCGACATGTTCAATGCGCAGTAACCGTGGATCGGAAGACCATAGAACAGATTGGAAACTGCATCCAGGCTGTTTTCGCAGCTTTCTTCCAGACCGTCCCCGTAAGCGTGGGAAAGTGCAATCTGTGCAGTCTGTCTTCCGGAATATCTCCCGTTCTTATCATACACATTCATAGAAGCCATGGTATCGCGGTTGATTCCGATCACGCTGATCTTTTTCTCTCCCGGGTCGAGTACAGCCAGAAACAGTGCATCCGCCTGGCCGCCCTTAAAGAGATTGGAAGAAGCCTTTACTTCTCCATTTTTATCAATTCCTAAAAACAAAAAGGTCAGAATATCCTTTTTGTAGGTATAAACCTTTCCATGATACCGGATGCTTCCCGCCTCCAGCATCATCTCGCTTTCCGCTTCCGATTCAGCCTGCTGCATCAGCTCCGGTACCGCTTCCTGTTTTTGGGAAAGCCTGCTCTGACCGCTGTGGTTCATCCACAGCCACCCTGCCGATGCAGTAATTCCAAGTACCAGAAGCACAAGTAACAAAATCAAGAAAAAAAGACCAACTTTTGAAATTGCAGAACGCTTTTTCGTTCTTTTTTTCCTGCGTTTTCTCTTTTCCTGCTCCATTACTGTTCCTCAACCAAAACTGCCTGCACCAGATACCTCTGATCCGGCTCGTCGCTCACACCGGTTTCCAGCGTAATCAGCTTGTCATCTTCCGTCACATCCATCGTATCATCGATAAAAGCATCGATCTGACGAATGGAAAAGACTTCTTCCAGATAATTGCGGAAAATAATCGGATCTGAAAAATCATATGCGGCAATCAGATGCCTGTCGTCATACGGATATGCTGCAAAAATGCGGTAGACAAGCATCTTCTCCGGCAGATAAATCCGCACTTCCCGATTTTCATCAAAAAAAGTACGATCCTGATACTCATGAAGCTTTCCAAAACGATCCAAGGTGTTATGTCCGTAAATTACGGTATTTCCATCAGAAAAATCTATATCGTTGGCTGTCTCTGTATAAATTGCCCCATCTTCCGCCTCTTCCTTTGCGGCGTTATGGGTTAGATAATATTCATCGTCTATTCTGCTCTGCAGAATTGGCTGGCTGATGCCCGTTCCAGGAATTTCCAGCCACGCATATGCATCTGCATTCAGCGCGCAGAGCTCATTCAATTTCAAAGGAATTTCTGCATCCGACTGCAGAACCGCTTCCACCTGTGCTGCGTCCACTGCTGCCTCTGCTTCTTCGATAGAAGTTTCCTCTGCAGAGCTGCTCTGCGTTATTGTCTCAGCGCCTGTCGTATCCGCCGTCTCCGGATTCGAAGAGCTGCATCCGGACAGCGTTACTCCAAAAACACAGATGCCTGTCAGAATTCCTCTCAACAACCCGTTACAGGCTGCCGGTTTTCTTTTTTTCAAATTCTCCTCACATTCTGCCGCAATACGCAGCCAAATACCCAGGCAACAATAGAATGCACGCTCTGCGAGCATTCTATTGTCATAAATAAAATGTACACTTTGGGAACACTCTATTGTTATGAATCCTTAAAACTGTCTTTTATCTGGCGCCTTTTTGTGTAAAGACCTCCAGGAAAGTTTTCAATAAAATCTTAATATCCAGCCAGAAAGACCAGTTATCGATATACTCCACATCCAGCTTTACAATTTCTTCGAAATCCGTTATGTCGCTGCGCCCGCTCACCTGCCACATTCCGGTCAGACCGGGGCGAAAGCTCAAGCGTTTCTTATGATATGGGCTGTACTGCGCAAACTCATCCAACGTCGGCGGACGGGTTCCCACAAGGCTCATATCGCCCTTTAAAATATTGATAAACTGCGGAAATTCATCCAGGCTCGTCTTCCGTAAGAAAGCCCCCGTCTTTGTAATCCGCGGATCATTTTCCATCTTGAACATCAAGCCGTTCATTTCATTCTGCGCCATCAGTTCTTTTTTGCGCTCTTCCGCATCCGCATACATGGAACGGAATTTGTACATTTTAAAAATTCTGCCGTTCCGTCCAACCCGTTTCTGTGCAAAGAAAATCGGTCCAGGAGACTCCAGCTTGATCATCGGCCCGACGATCACCGTCAATATTCCTAAAAATACACAGCCGACCAGCGCTCCGACCAGATCCAGCAGCCGCTTCATCGCCAGCTGCCCAACCGGTACAAAACGATTCGCATAGGTAATCGTATAAAAGCGCCCAAACTGCGTCAGAGCTTTCTGGCTCGCACCGGACAGCTCCGGAACAGGAATCCGGTAATGAATCGTCAGTCCCATTTCTGCCAGCGTTTCCAAAACATGCTTCATCTCTTTGCTCTGGGTATCCGCAACTGCAACGATCACTTCATCCAGGGACGCGCTTTTACAGTAATCAATCAGATCATCTGCCCCGGCTACGACCGACATTCCGCCGACCTCTCCATTTTCCGGCTTCTCGCCCAGAAATGCCAGTCCGCAGAACTCATAGCTGTAATCCTTAAAATTTTTCATATCCATGACGAGCGGCACTGCGAACACATCGTCTGCAACCAACAGTGTCTTCCTGCTCTCCCGAAAAATCCGATACAAAGACGGCAGACATTTTTTCCAGAGCTGGTGCACAATCAGCATCAGGATACAGTCAATCAGAAGAAAATAGAAGAACACCAGACGCGAGTAAGCATCCAGCAGTCCCATAAAATACAGTACAACCGCCGCGCCCGCAAAACTGATTGCATTATTGCGAATCACACACATGCATTCATGCAGCGGTCCCCGCAGCATCATGTTCCGGTACAGGCTGCCAAACAGGTTCATTGCCAGAAAAACGACAAGCACTGCTCCGAGCAAAAGGCCGAAATCCATCCGGGCATCATCGCTCTCAAACAGCCGACCGTTTCGAATATAGTTTGCCAGAATCAGGCTCACGACAATCGTCAGACAGTCCAGCAGCAAAATCATCAGATTCTGCAGATTTGATCTTCTCTGATACATTTTTACAGTCCTTCCATTTTGATTGTAAAAGCTAATTATACATTCTACACGGTTTTAAACTGCAATGCAATTCCGTGAAAACGTACTTTTCCGGCAGCAATAAACTTCAGAAAACCAGGTTTCTCCGGGTTGGAATTAAAAAACAAGGAATCCTTCATACGCTCTTTTCCTCCTGTTTCTGGTAGGCAGCAATTTCCCAGCGAAACGGAATTTTCTATTTTCTTTACAGCTTGCTCACAATCCGATTGCGGATTTTGCGGGTCATGGAAAACGTGCCTGCGTCCACCTTCTGCATCCCCATCAGGATGGTCGTCTTTTCATTAGGCAGGTTTGCAAAGTAAACGCCCAGCCAGCCGTCCCAGCCATATTCATCCTGCATTGCAAGATAACCACACTGCGCCGGATTTTTGCAGACGCGCATCAGGTTGCCGTAGCTGTAGCCGTCCAGTCCGACCCATTCAGAAAATACCTTCTGAGAAACCGGCATCAGCTCCGGACTGGTAAAATACTTCGTCGTCTTTTCGCTCAGCACCCGCACGCCGTTTAAGCTTCCGCCCTGCATCAGCATCTGTGCAAATTTCATATAATCATCCAGCGTCGAAGCAAGTCCCGCACCGCCCGACTCAAAGGCAGGGGACTTTTCCATCCGGTTTGCAACGACCAGATGATCCTGCGTATAGCGCTTCAGTACGTTTTGACCATTTTGGTCAATTTCAGTCTGGTAGACTGCCGCCAGTCGGTCCTGCTTTTCCTCCGGTACCCAAAACGCCGTATCCTTCATTCCAAGCGGCTCGAAAATTTCTTCTTGCAAAAATTCTCCGAACCGTTTGCCGGACGCAGCTTCAATAACCGCACCGAGCACATCTGCAGAGGAACCGTACTGCCAGCCCTGCCCGGGCGCATAAAGCAGCGGGCACTTTGCCAGTGCATCCGCCACATTTCTTGTTGTCATCGCCTCTGGCGTATGCATCCGTTCCTTTCCCTCTTCGAAAACGTGCTCATACATCCGCCCCGGCTCCGTCGTCGTATCGCCATAAATCAGCCCCGACGTCATCCGTAAAAGATCGACAACCAGCATCTCCCGTTCTTCGGGCAAAAGCGCTTCGCATCTGCCGTTGCGCCAGATTTTTTGTTCGCGGAATGCAGGCAGGTATTCTGCAACCGGCTGATACAGATCCAGCTTGCCGCGCTCCATCAAAATCATCGCAGCCGCTCCGGTAACCGGTTTCGTCTGGGAATATAACCGAAAAATCGTATCGCGCTTCATCACACGTCCATTTTCGATATCCGCCATGCCTTCCTGGCAGTCGCAGATTTCTTTTCCATCCTGCACCGCCAGCACTGTCACACCCGCTACACTGTTGTCGCCGATGTATTCTTTCATAATCTCCCTTACTTCTTCTGTAAGTCCCTTCATCCCCGTCTTCTCCCTTCTGAAGTATACAGCTTTTCGTGCGATACACGCCACTTTTCAGGCTGTTTCCACCTGCTTTGTTTTCTTTTTATCCGGAAGCTGTACGCAGATCACCGCTGCAAACACGAGCGCGCAGCCCAAAAGCTCCCGCGCCGAAAGCTTCTGTCCCAGAATCACCCAGCCTGCCAGCACGGAAAAAACAGATTCCATGCTCAAAAGCAGGGATGCCGCTGTTGGCTCCACTTTTTTCTGTCCGACAACCTGAAGCGTATACCCAACGCCGCTGGACAGAACGCCCGCGTATAAAACCGGCACGATTCCGGCAAATAACGCATCCCAGGACGGATGCTCCGTCAAAAACGCAAGCACCAGACAGATGACACCGCTCGTCAGAAACTGCAGACACGAAAGCTTTACGCCATCCACCTGCTCTGCGAAATGATCCACCACCAGAATATGAATGGAAAATACAAACGCGCAGCCAATCACCAACGCATCCCCCAGTCCGATCCGAACGCTTCCGGAAATACATAGAAGATACATTCCGATTAACGCAACCACAACGCTGCACCATACCTTCACACCTGGAATGCGGCGCACAAAAATTCCGAGCAGCGGTACGATAACGATATAGAGCGTCGTCAGGAATCCTGCTTTTCCCACTGACGTATACCGGATACCAAACTGCTGCAGAAGGCTTGCCGCACACAGCGCGATACCGCAGCATACGCCGCCAGACAAAAGCACTCCGGATTTATTCTTTTTCGCAGAAGCTTCTGCTACGCCTTTTTTGGCTTCCATCCGTTCTTTTGTCCAGATCACCGGCAGGAGCACAATGCCGCCAATTAAAAAACGGGCTGCATTAAACGTACACGACCCCATGTAATCCATTCCAACACTCTGCGCCACAAAGGCAATGCCCCAGATAAATGCGGCAAGAAGCAGCAAAAAGCCGCTCCGTACAGATTCAAGCTGCTGTTTCATTTGTCTGATCCCCTGTTGTCACTTTGGCAGTCTTGCCGCAATCTCTGCAACAATCTCCCGGATGCTTTTGTTTTCACAGTCCACTGTAACGTCCGCATAACGCTCGTACAGCGGGACACGCTCATCGTAAAGCTGCTGCAGCGTCTGTCCCTCCCGCAGCGTAATGCCGCGTTCGCGCAAATCGCCCAGACGCGCTGCGATGGATTCGCACGACAGCTTCAGATAGATCACAACACCGATTTTTTTCAAATGCTGCATGGCTTCCCGCCCATAAATCACGCTGCCGCCGGTCGCAATGACAGAATGCTTGACTGCCAGTTCCGCATTGATCCGGTTTTCCACCTGCCGGAACCCGTCGTCGCCCTGCTGTTCGATGATCTCATGCAGTAAAAGCCCGGTTTTCTCCTGAATGACCAGATCGGAATCCACAAAATGATATCCCTGCTGCTTTGCAAGCACGACACCGACCGTGCTTTTTCCTGCGCCGGGCATGCCAATCAGTACCAGATTTTTCATAGGATCATTCTCCTAAATAAGCGACTACTTCTACTTCACATAAAACATCCTTGGGAAGCTTTTTCACAGCAACACAGCTTCTTGCGGGCTTTCCGGTAAAATATTTCTCGTATACTGCGTTGAATGCGGCAAAATCGCCCATATCATCCAAAAAACAGGTTGTCTTTACCACATGGGTATAGTCGGTTCCGGCCTCAGCCAAAATTGCGCCGATATTTTTCATGACCTGCTCTGTCTGCGCCTCGATGCCTTCCGCTTCGATCGCTCCGTTTGCCGGGTTGATCGGAATCTGTCCGGATGCAAATAAGAAATCTCCTGCAACGATCGCCTGAGAATAAGGGCCGATTGCAGCCGGTGCTTTCACAGTTGAAATTACTTTAAACATGTCTTTTTCCTCCTCTGGGTACGTCCCGCTTCGGGGCTTTCGTTTTTTAGTATAGCACGCTTTTTCCTGTACTGTCACTCCGAAAATGCCACAGTCACATAAAATCCCCTTGGATTTTCTACAACGCTCGTCACATCGCCCTCCCGCGCGAGCAAACGCTCCCGAAACGGATAATTGCCCGACATCGCAAGGGACGGATCGATCGTATAATAATAGTTGCTCGGAAGTACGCCCTCCGTCACGGTCACATGGTCGCCCTCTTTTAACAGACCCGGGCGCTCCATTTTAAACTCCATCATTCTGACACCCATACTTCGCCTTCTTTCTGTGCAAGCCTGCTTTCGAAACACAATGGCTGCACACTTTCCATCCACACATGCCTCATGTCATGAGCTTCCAGCCGCCCCCTACGCGCCTTCCCCTTCAAATGCCGTTTCTGCATCGTCTAAAGCCCTTACCGCATACGCTGCATACCGCCCGGCGTCGCTTTCTTTACACGACACGGAAATCAGCACGCCGTCTGCCTCATAGGAAATGCTGCGCACAAGCGCCTGCTCCTGCAGCCTCGAAACCGCCGCACCATCCGTATACGGAATCAAAAACGTGCATTCCCGATAATCGCCAAACAGCTTCTTCTGAATCAGCTCCAGCAATTCGGCAAGCCCAATACCCTGCTTCGCAGACAAATAAATCCGATCGCCTGAAACTTTGGGAAGCTCGCTTTCTTCCATCACAAGATCGGCTTTATTCATCACATACAGACAGGGAATCTGTCCCGCCTGCAGCTCTTTTAACGTCTCCCGGGTCACCTCCATCTGTTCCCGGTGATGCGGATCGGAAAAATCGACCACCTGCAGCAGCAGATCTGCCGTGCATGCTTCTTCCAGCGTGGAGCGGAATGCCTTGACCAACGTATGCGGCAGCTGGCTGATAAACCCTACCGTATCCGACAACAGGAACGGTAGATTATCGATAATCACTTTGCGTACAGTGGTATCCAACGTTGCGAACAGTTTGTTTTCTGCAAACACTTCGCTCTTTGAGAGAAGGTTCATCATGGTTGATTTTCCCACATTGGTATAACCAACCAGTGCAACACGTATCATGCGTCCGCGATTCTTGCGTTGGGTAGCTTTCTGTTTGTCAATGTCTGCCAGACGTTCTTTAAGCAATGACATACGGTTCAGGATGATACGACGGTCCATCTCGAGCTGTGTTTCACCCGGACCACGAAGTCCCACGGAACCTTTACCACCACCGGCACCGGAACCACCTCCCTGGCGTTCCAAGTGAGTCCAGAGTCGCTGCAAACGCGGCAACATATATTTATACTGTGCCAGTTCTACCTGTGTCTTCGCATTGGCAGTCTGTGCACGCATGGCAAATATATCAAGAATCAGTGAAGTACGGTCCAGTATCTTCACTTTCAGTTCAGCTTCAATATTACGAATCTGTTTCGCAGAAAGTTCGTCATCAAAGATGACCATTCCTACTTCACGTTCTGCTTCCTCTTCGTCATGGATATATTGTCTGATTTCTTCCAACTTTCCTTTTCCAACATAAGTCACAGAGTTAGCCGTCGGCAACTTCTGTGTAAATCGTTTCACAACTTCCGCCCCAGCCGTCTCGGCAAGGAAAGCCAGTTCATCCAGATACTCGTTTGTTTTACGCTCATCCTGCGTCTGTGTGATGAGTCCTACAAGCACTGCTGTTTCTACTTTGGCTTCGGATATTACAAATTCTTTCATTCTTTACTT